>Ga0209437_100663_pt1 | contig 19071 bp, 16 predicted proteins | sample AraplaL_Cvi_mTSA_FD_184266 | JGI IMG/M metagenome (GOLD analysis project Ga0209437, IMG submission 184266) | Arabidopsis root microbial communities from the University of North Carolina, USA - plate scrape CL_Cvi_mTSA (SPAdes) (version 2) | ecosystem: Host-associated > Plants > Roots > Endosphere...
CACGCAACTCATCCCGACGGTGAACCAATGTGACGTCTGTTGCAAAACGAGTCAGGAAGCTCGCTTCCTCCATGGCGGAGTCACCACCGCCCACAACCACGATCTTTTTGCCGCGGAAGAAGAAGCCGTCACATGTCGCGCATGTACTTACACCACGTCCCACATTTTCCTGTTCACCCGGAATACCGAGATAACGAGCGGATGCACCTGTGGAGATAATGATCGATTCAGCTTCCAGTTCACCGATTCCTCCAACTTTGACCTTGAAGGGCGGTTTGCTGAAATCCACTTCTTCCACCCAACCGTTTTTGAATTCCGCTCCAAAACGTTCAGCTTGCTTACGCATGTTATCCATCAGTTCAGGACCCATGATACCTTGCGGGAAACCGGGGAAATTCTCAACTTCCGTTGTCGTTGTCAATTGACCACCCGGCTGAAGACCTTCGATAACCAGTGGTTTCAGATTAGCACGAGCCAGATATATCGCTGCTGTCAGACCCGCAGGTCCCGTTCCGATCACAATCGTTCTGTATTTAGACATATAGATACAGCCTCCTTAATTAAGGTGAGAATGTGTTGTACTAGCGATGAACTTGCCAAGATGATATCCTACAGGCATTTACGAGGCCCATTCGTTAAGTTTACCCGTTTTCCCGGTTGTTGTATCCTTCACCTCATGATGTCTTTCTGAAAACGAGTGAGGGCCAACTTTCTATACAAGTGGTGGATTGCTGTTACACACCGAATGAATCTGTTTAGCATACTTGCTAACCGTTGATGCCGATATCCCATACCGCTCAGCAATACTTTGATAGGTAACGGGCCGACTGTGATTCTTCGCTGCTAAATATTCAAGTCCTGCAGCCCAACCCTCAATCTGCTTCGTGCCCGGAACCTCCGGATGTACCCGGGATACATAATCCGTCCAGAGCCGTTCCATCTCTTGCTGCAACTCAGCCTTTGCTTCAGACATCTGTAATGCACGATCAACAACAGCCTGCCAATGGGAGGTCGAGCCAGTGTCCGATTGTTCTGATGTGGATTGAACCTTCCCAACGGACTTCAAGGCTACAGGAGAAAAGGGTCGAACCACCTGAGTATTCAGACCCTCATGTTCAGCCGATTTCAATCCGTTCAGTACAGCTTGTGCTGCCTCAATCAGATCTTGTTCTTCTCCCGGCTCTTCAATGAAGGATTGCAGAGACTGCTGCACCTCATAATCACCGATCATTCCAAGCGCATGAATAACCTGTAGCTTGGTTGCCCGATCACCATGCCGCAATGCCCAGAAGAACGATGAACGAATTAATGGATCATTCTTCATTTCTTCAGGAATGCCGTTACCATAGTTTTCCCACTGTCTGAATTGCTCGTCAAATGGCAGATGATAGTGATAACTTAGCTTCTCTGGCTCTTGCTCGCCTTGTTTTACAGCTTCAAGACCTGACAGATAGTACCGGGATACTTCGGAACCCGGATCAAGCTTGGATACATGATGCCATAGACGCTCAGCAGCATCATAACGTTCTGTATTATAAGCCGCCACTGCTGCATAATGAGCAAGTGCCGGATCAGCAGCTGTCTCTTCATCCTTGAGCAAACGCCGGAAGTGAACATAAGCCGTATCGTGTTGGCCCAGAATTCCCATCGTTGTCGCCAGTTTGTAGACTTGTTCGCGCTGGAATGGCACGATGACCCGCAATTTTTTGATCAAAAGCAGCACTTGATCAGCCCGGTTCTCATTTTGATGGAAAATGGCCAGATTACAGAGTGCATGCAGATTACCTGGTTCCTGTTCAAGCACTTCGGCAATGGTCTCTTTCGCTTTGGAAAACAGACCCATATAATAGTAGGCGAGTGCCAGATTGTTACGGGCAGCCAAGTAATCAGGATAATCAGAAGACATGCCTTCGAGCAATTCAGCAGCCTGTGCAAATTTCCCTTCTTCCAACAGTTCCCGTGCCTGATCGTGCTCCACTACACCTTTGCGTGATTTAATTCGATTCAGTTTGGTCGGACGATCCAGCTCATAATACAGAAGCTCCATCATCTCTTCGGCCTCCGTCATGAACTGACCCTGGGTGTCCTCCTCCAGATAGGTAACAAGTGCTTGCTCGGCTTCCTCAAACCGATCCATATTTGCATAATTGTTCGCCATATAGAAATAACATTCCGTCATCGACGGATCTACCACTTCCAGCACGTTAGCCAGAATGGCATTGGAGGCTTCGTAATCCCCCTTCTCCGATAATATACCCGCCATATTACAATGATTTACCGGATTTTCCGGTTCGTATTCAACAGCTTTGCGAAAATATTTTAATGCCTTGTCAACATGATTACGGTCCAGCGAGCGGACAGCTCTTTCAAAAAAGAAAGAAGCATCCAAGTGAATCGGTATAATATTGGCAAGGTGTCCCTCAGCCCGCACTAGCTTGCCCTTCATCTTCCAAGGCACCTCCTCTTTGCATTTCATTCATACTCTCCAGTATACCACATCTTAAGGCCCACTTCTCAATATGTAGTTTCATGTCGTTTATGAAAAAAATGCAAAAGAAAGTGATATTCCATTTTGTAGGAAACATATCACCTTGGAGCGTTGTTTATTAAAAGGATACCCTTTTTTGCCTAGAGATTCCGACACCACTTGCCACAGGATCTCTTTGCAGTATTGCATTAGTCCAATCCCGTCAGTTACGGGATGTCGTGTGTAATTATAAGAATGAAGGCACATCATTATTGTTTTAAGGAGATGTTATATTGATGATCTCGAAAATAACACCATTTATATTCATCTTAATCTGCTTGTTTGCTTTGAATGGATGTTCAGAAGATATAAAAAATGATGAAAATCATTTTACACTTGATGAAGTAGTAACAGCGCTCGAGTCTCAAAACTTGAATTTGGTGTCCTTTGGTATAACCGGGTATCCTTTGAAATTAAATGATGTTGTGCCTGAGGTGTACGCCATTGAATTGCCAGTGAAAGAAGAAGATCCGTATAACCCTGAATTTTTACATTTCTATATTTTCAATTCTGAAAAGGCTCGCATTAGCGGGACCAAAGAATTCAATAAACACATGGAAAGTGCCCATTTCACAACATTCCCTTTTCTATATGAGAAAGGAAATGTTCTTATCGTCTACTGGAGCAATACCAAAGATAATCCTCTGTTCACCAAACCAATCGAAACTGCGTTGGAGCAACTGAAATGATAGTTCACAGTATGAAACGTATCCTGAAATATCAAAATCCATTAAGTTGCAAGGATTGAGCACATCATTGGGGATGTAGTGAAATTTTCGCCGTAATCATTCGTAAAAAAGAAGACCAAGCCCGCAGGCTCGGTCTTCTAAAGTTATGACTCAATATTCAACGCCATCGAAGGCGAAAGTGAAATATGAATGGTTTTATCAAAAGGCGTCATGAAATTGACCAGCACAACCTTGCATTTGTCCGGTAATTTTGCCTCCCGTACGGTTGCCGCCAGATGCCCGAGCTCGCCCCCGGTGATCTCCAGCCAGTCTTCTCCGCAGGTATAGCGTAATGTACCGCTTTTCCACAAATAGTGACCCTCACTCGTTTCCATCGCGTCCTCACAGGTCAGCTCACCTTCGCTTCCAAACACAAAGGACAATTGCATCATCGTATCCTCCGGTTCATTCCCTGTGAGATGCATCGTCCAGCCATTTTCCGTATGCAGAACTTCTGCCCCTACGCGCAATGTCTGCTCATGAGTAAGTTGACGACTCTGATGGGGTAACAAATACCACGGACTTATAGTTGATGCAGCAGATTCCGGCAGGAGTTCCGTAGGAATCGGACCGTAGTACCCTTTCTTCTGTTCACCCGTCAGATGATATCCCTCGGGCAGCTTCGTCATGTTTTGCATGGGTATATATCCTGGATTAAAATAAGAAGCCAGTTGCACAGCAAGCAGACGTACCTTACCGTGTCGGAGTGCAAAGAAAGGTGGAACTTCTGTCATGACAGTTACGCTTGTCTCACCCTCACGGATTCGGGCCACAGGAGCACCAAAGTCCGTATGCATCCGACTGTGAGAGATTCGTCCATGATGTCCAGTCGAACCCATCTGCCCCAGATATTGCTCGCGTACAAAGTGTTCATTCAGCATCAACTCGTAATTTTCCGGGAGCGAATTCTTCGTACCACTGGTTTGTTGAAGATCAGGTTCCAGCAACAATCTAACGAGAGCGTTGACCGAGCATACGCCCGGGTCCGTTAATGTACTATCTGCCCATGTTGCCATGCCCGCAAAAATGGAGTCACCATCTATCTTCGCCAAGATCGCATATGGTAGATAATACGACGACAAGTCGTGAATGCTTCCCAGATCCTGCCGACCAGAATAATCTGTCACAATCTCACCCGTGGGATGCACCAGATACACCATCATACGAAGATTTAGACGCACCGGCTCCAGCAACTCTGGACGCTTGAGCAGACGTGCCGCATGAATGAGCATAATGTCGCTTACCGCATTATAGATTCCGTTGCTCCGTTCGGTCCACTCCCCATCGGGTGTAATATCCATGCCTTCCGCCAGCCACTGCTCTGCGCGCTGCACAGCTTCCTCCACACCAAAAATTTCATGCAAGAAACCGAGCGCCGCGCATAGCACCCAGCGATGATTAGGCGTATGACAGCCTCCTGTAAGCATGGTTGGAATCGTGCGTTCCAGAAACAGCCTCATGTTGGTCAGTACAGGTTGCAATGGTTCCCATTCCTGTTGCTGAAGTAGCTGATACAACTGTGAATATCCCACAACGACAAATGCAGTGTCTGGAGGGGAGTGGTAATTAGTCCAACCCGGAGATATTGAACCATCTTCATGCTGGAAGCGGAGTACATATTCCGTAGCTATCAGCAGTCGATCTAACAACGCCTCATCCCGATAATAGATGGAGTCCGGATTGGAGATCGCAGCCCCCCAGTAACACATATCCGTGGGCGTGCCAGTTGTGTGGTTGACCCAGGCAACACCTGTATAGGGATCGATGGTGCCTCCATAATAACGGCTTTCAGGGTCAAGCATCTGCCGGGATATGCCTCTTTCTACCGCTCTGTCATTACTCTCCACCAGTTGTTTGTACATGTGCAGTCCCTCCATACCAATGCATTCTCCCGATGTGCGGAGTATGTTGCTTCAGCGCCTTCAATTCAGAACGGAAGCATACTCATACCGCCCGTAGGTGAGTTCATTTTTCTCGTCAGTATATACCATATACCGACAAAAGTCGCTAGAAAATACGTGCTTGTTTTACTACACATTTACGGATCTTTGTCACTGAGGAAACAGTCGTTGAACACACGCTGTGAACACGCCAACTGTATCCCCCATCACCGCGCCTACTCTGTCTTACTCTGTCACTCCAAGCTTCTTCATAAGCAAGTCATGACTCTCGTGAATCTCTTCTGCCTTACAGGCAGACTTCAACTCATACACCTTCACTTGTGCCCGGCGGATCATCGGCAGATAGGCATCATAGAAGTTCATATCCTTACTGTGAACATACGGACACCAGTGATCAGAGAGACCGAGTGTCTCATGAATATGCACCCCTACGATATCATCCATCAGCCCCTGCATTTCTCCCACACTGTCATAAAGGCCCATTCGGTCCATCATGATGGCATGACCCGTATCGTACCAGATACCAACCGGTGCCCCTTGGAGGGCCTTAATAATGGTCTTGGCTTCGGCAAGGGTAGGAATCTGTTGTGGTCTGGATCTCGTCTCGATGCCAAAACGAACATCCAGACCCTTAGCTGCCGCCCGATTACATACTTCATCCAGACTGGCGATAATTTTCTCCACATACCCTGAACTGAGAGCTTGCCGCCGCTCCATCAATTCCGCCCATTTGCTGCGATACTTCGGTGAATCCGGGCCTTCCTCGTTATAGATCTTTCCAAGATCTTTGCTGATATCCTCTGGGAAAGGTACCTCTCCGGGGTGCACAACAACAGCTTCTCCCCCATAACGCTGGGCATATTCAGCCGACTCTACCAGCAATGCGATCGCCCGCTTACGTTTCACTTCATCTTCGAAGCCGAGCAAAATGGAATCTGTACCATAATCGGGATCAGGGTCATGTGGAAAGGTATTGTGGACACTAGAAATTCCGATCTCTCCACGCTCAATCATGGGCTCAATCGTCTTGAGCATCTCCTTCGTCACATTATAATTGAGCTCCACCCGGCGAAAACCGAGATCTGCAATCTCCCGAATCATATCTTCCCCGACATCATGTTTTCGGATATTCCAGCATGTGGAGAACGAATATATCCCCTTATCTATGTGCTGCATCTGTTTTCCTTCTCCTCCCTCTGGCTAAACTTTTTACACCAGCCTTAACTCAACCTTTTACCGCGCCAAGCATCGCACCGCTGACAAAATACTTTTGCAGCCACGGATAGACGAGCAGAATCGGAACGGTTGCGAAAATAACGGTCGCGGCCTTGAGACTCTCGGGAGTCAATGGCGTACGGTTAGCACCCTCCATCTGAGTAAGCTCGCTGACCATATTGTTCTGTACCATTTGGAATAACTTCAGTTGAAGCGGGTACAGCTTCGGATCATTAATATACATCAGGGAATCCTGGAACCCATTCCAGCGTCCAACCGCATAGAAAAGAGCTAATGTAGCCAGTACTGGCATGGATAATGGCAGTATGATTTTAAATAACGTGTGTATATGTGAGCTACCATCAATTTCTGCTGATTCTTCCAAACTCTCAGGAATACCTCTGAAGAATGAGATCAGGATAATCAGGTTAAACGGACTGACCAGTCCAGGCAGAATCAGTGCCCACACTGAATTAAGCAAGTTCAGGTCACGAATGAGCAAGTACTCAGGGATGATTCCGCCACTGAAGAACATCGTAATAATGATGACATACATGAAGAGCTTGCGCCCTTTCAATTTTTTCTTGGTTAACGGGTATGCAGCTGCCAGTGTGAACATCATGCACAGGACAGTAGTAGCAATTGTCAGAACAGTCGTGTATCCCAGTGAATAGATCATCGACTGATCAGAGAACACCTGAATATACGCATCCCAATTGAATTCTTTAGGGAATATGGTTACTTCACCTGACGTAATCGCACGGTTAGAGCTGAATGATATCGCAATCGTGTGCAGAAATGGAGCCAGACAGAATATAACAAACAAGGTGATAAAGGAGATATTAACGATATCAAAAATCCGGTTTGAGGTGCGTTCACTCATATGCGCACAGCTCCTTTACTGATGGTCTATACAAACAAGCCGATTGGTGTCTCTTCCGTTCATCACAACCTACAAAATACCTTCACCGGTTGTTTTCTTCGAAATATAGTTGGAGCCTAGTACGAATACAAGTCCTACTACTGCCTGGAACAATCCGACGACAGTTGCCAGCGTGTATTGTCCTGATTCAAGACCAACTCTGTATACAAAGGTACTGAGTACATCGGAATATTCACGCACAGCCGTATTACCAATGATATAAGGCCGATCAAAACCGATGCTGACCATATGTCCAAGATTAAGAATGAGCAGGGTCACAATGGTTGGTTTAATGCTTGGCAATGTAATATGCCAGATTCTCTTCAGCCGTGATGCTCCATCAATTTCAGCTGCTTCGAACAATTCCTTGTTGACGCCGGTTAATGCAGCCAGATATAGAATGGTTCCCCATCCTGCACTTTGCCAGACACCTGTGAACAGGTATGTCACAAGCCATGGATTTTTTTCTGTCAAAAATGGTATTGAATTTAAACCCATACTCTCCAGTACACCGTTAACCATACCGGATTGATTACCGAACAATTGGTATACAATTCCCCCGATGATTACCCATGAGATAAAGTGAGGAATGTACAGAATGGTCTGAGATATTTTTTTAAACCATTTGAATCGAACTTCATAGAGCATGATCGCCAAAATAATAGGAGCTGGAAATGAAACGATCAAATCCAGAAAATTCAGCATAAAGGTGTTGCGCAATGTGGTGTAGAAGTCCCGCATTCCAAAGACTTCACGAAATGCATCAAAACCGATCCACTCACTTCCACTGATTCCCTGGAACAAGTTAAAGTCCTTAAAGGCGATCTGTACACCGTACATCGGTCCATAACGAAAGATTAAAAAGTAGATAATGGGCAGTGAAATTAGCGCGTACAATTGCCAATATCTCTTCAAGTATGTGGTGGTCAAGTCGGTTTCCTCCTATCAACTAAGAAACGGCTGTGCCGCCAAACCGGCGGCACACGTCCCTTCCAAAGTTATACGGTAACATGCATATCTGTCTTTGATCTCCAAGTGTAGAGCTAGTTAGTTTGCAGGGAGTGCTTGAACTGCTTCTTCAAGTTCTTTTTTCAGTTCAGTACCACCGAGCGACATGAAATCAGCCATTTCTTTCTCATACACTGCATCGAAATCTGCTGGCTTAGCCATCGCTGTTTTTACAATAATGACGTTCAATTTATCTTTGAGAGCTGTGCTGTACTTCATCTCTGCTTCAATCGGTTTATCGAAGATAATCGGTCCCACTGTATCGGTGTTGGCAATATCAATGGATTGTTTCAGGAGCTCCTGGTTATTCTGCGGGAAGCCCAGAATCCATGCTTTTTCATTCGTTGCCTGATCACCGATGTTTTTACCGTTGGAGATAATTGCTGTATCCCCTGCATTGAACAGGCGATCCTGCGCTTCTTGGGATGCATCTTCCTTCACAACTGGAATGCCGTCTACCAGATCATAGTTCTCGCCTTCCACACCACTGTAGATATCAATCAGATTGTTGTCAGATGCCATCCAGTCGAGATATTTGATTGCTTCGACAGAACGTTTGCTGCTCTTCGGAATCATAATGTACATACCATTTGTTCCGTAGCGTGACTTGATGTGTTTGTTGTCTGCATTTGGATTAGTGTATACATCCACCGGCAACACTTTGCTGCCACTCACGTTCTTGGTTAAATTATCCAGTGTCCCGTCTCCGTAGAACATGGCATCAACATCTTCAGACCAGTAACCTACATTACCGTTTTGAATGTCTTTACCTAACTGCGTTTTGTCTTCATCTAAACTGAAGTCTTTGCTGATCAAACCTTCGTTGTACAGTTTGTTCAGGAACTGCATCGATTCTTTGAATCCTTCATGCAGCGGCAACTCATAGCGTTGACCATAAGTCAGGTCGCCACTAACCGGCTTGATGAATGAGTAGATGAGCGTTTCGAATTGAGCCGGTGCAAGAGCCATACCCATTGGGATGTTTTTGCTTCCGAGACCACCAGGATCTTTATCCTTGAACGCTTTCAAAGTTGTATATAATTCATCCGTGGTCTTCGGTGCTGGCAATCCCAGCTTATCGAGCCAATCCTGACGAATGTAAGAGCTGTATCGGCCTGTGATAGCACGTTTACCCGGAACAGCAAACTGTTGTCCCTCTACTTGCCCGAACTTCAAAGTATCTTCGCCCAGGAACTTCTTCAGGTTTGGACCGTGCTGTTCAATCAGCTCACCAACATCAGTCAGTCCACCTTGTTGGGCATACCGATAAAACACGCTTGAGTCATAAACAAAGACAATATCAGGGACATCTGTATTACTAGCCATCAGGACGTTCAGCTTGGTAACTTCCTCAGAACGCTGAACGGGTACAAACTGTACATCAATATTGTTGGGATCACCGAACTTCTCCTGAATCATTTTAGATAGATAGTTGTTCGTAATTGTGTACGGCGAAGGACTGTTACCACGGTCGAAAATCTCCACCTTTAAGGTAACGCGCTCACCATTGCCTGATGTTCCGCCTTCAGCTGATTCTTCTGATGCTGATGAGCATCCCGCAAGTAAAGAAACGCCCATTACCATCGTAAGCGCCAAACCCATCCATTTCTTCAGACTCCCTTTGGTTGCTTTTCTTGTCATTTTGTCATCCCCTTTGGCTTTGCGTGAATGTTTAAAGCTTGCCCAGAGTATTTCACATTTTTCCGTTGTCCTGCAATAAACCAGTTTCGGAAGCGCTTACAAGCGGATTATGGTTTATATGCCAAGCCCATTTTCGCAGACTGATTATTTTCCCAAAGCCGCGCTGCCCTAGGCTGTGCTGGCTCTCAACGCCTCACGACTCGGAACTGCCTGTCCCCATTCGAATAAACCATTTTCACACACTGCCTATATTCGCATACGGGGAAAAACAGGAATATTAGCATGCTATCCTGCGAAAACAGTTGCATCGATCTCACGTAGCAGAGAACTGTTCAACGAAAACAGGGCGAACCTCTGCAAGCCTGCTCTCCTGGTGGAAAGTGACTGCATGAAATTCACCCTGTGCTATCCTGATGTACAGATCTCAGAATATGATCATAATTGCGTTACTCTTCGGGTTCTCGATGTTCTCGTTTCAAACGACGATAATCTCCTGGTGTAATGCCCGTTACCCGTTTAAATACACGTCCCAACGTAATTCCATTTGCATACCCAACCTTCAGGGCAATATCCTGCAGAGAGTAATCCGTATTGAGCAGAAGCTGCTCCGTCTCCTTCATGCGAAGCTCCGTAACAAAATCAACAAACTTCATGTTGAATTCTGTCTTGAACAAATAACTCGCATGTTTGCCCGTAATCTGGAATCGGTCGCTGAGATGTTTCAATGAAAGATCAGGATTCGCAAACTGTTCTTCGATATAATTTTTCATTTCGTTAACCATGGCTTTATAACTCTTGGTTTCCGTTACCGCCACATACGTTCTGAACAAGTCCGTCAGACCATCGAACAAAAGACTCTTCACATCAGTAAGCGTCTCTGCCTCTTCCACAGCACTCAACCATCTGTTTATATTTTCTTCGGACAGCTCTTCCTGAAGGCCTTCCGACATCATGGCCACCTCTCGGCTGAGCATCTGAAACATGGCCTGAATCAGAGAACGAATCTCGTCATCTGGAAGTTTGTTCTGTTCAAATGCTGTAAAGATCTCCTCCAACTGTTCCCGCCACTGTCCACTCGACATCCGGAACCGCTTAACAAAGTCCGCAATCATCTGTAGATAAGTATAGGTATCCAGCAAAGGATGCTGTGGTTCACCGCAGTCAGCTTGGCCGACATCTCCATTCATCAATAGTTTGCGTTGCATTACCGCTTCTGCTGCCGCATAGGAATTGCGTATCGCACCGATTCCCTGAGCAATAGGTCCAATACCAAAGCTTAAGGAAATGCGTAGATTTTGTTCCACCCAAGATTTGCATTCCTCAGCTACAACACGAATCTGACCAGACATGTCCAAGTTGTTATCACTCTGTTCTTTGAATACAAAAAGGATTGCAATCTGATCTACACTAATCCATTCCGTCCAGCATTGTACTCCGGTATTACGTGACAGCTCTTGCAAAACATTCATCAAGGCAAACTTCAGCGTATTTTGTTCACCTCTCGTATACCTCTCCTGGAACCCCTTCTCATAACGATTAATCTCTCCAACAACAACGATAAAGCGTGACGATTCATGCACGTCATTCAGTGGAGAGAGCTCTGTTAATTGCTCTTCTGCATTTTCGATGTGTTCACCGTGCAATAGGGCATTGAACAACTTACTGCGCTGCATGAGTATATTTTCCCTGCTTTTCTTGTCATAATCCATCATGTGATTAATCAGATTCTCAAGTACACCGTCAATCATCTTCATCTCATCCGTACGAGCCCCCGAGTGTTCAAACGCTCGAATCTGATGAGACTCAATTCGGTTCATGATGATCTGAATAGGCTTATAGTTACGACGAGTAATATACACGATATACACAATTGCACAGATGACAGTCGCAATCGCAATGATTACCCATACATAAGACACGACAGATACCCAGCCAAATAAGTTGCCGGCCTTGATTCCACTGGATATTGTCCAGCCCAGTCTTTCTAGTGGCAGCCTGTTCAGTTCCTGACCATCTATCGAGCCTTCTTGGTCCGAGTGTGCATTATACACAATCTTACCGTCCCGATCCGTAATCGTCAGGAATGAGAGCTGACCATTAACCATACTATCTACACTTTGTTCAATGCTGCTCATCTTGATATTAATGACCAATGTGCCCTGAGAGCCAAAAGGCAAAGGCATGTCCTTGTTCACGGTCAATACACGAATAGGGGTACGTTGAACAGAGCCCGTATCGAATTCCCGAACTGGCTGCCAGCCTGAACCGATAGATCCGGTAGCCATCTGATCAATCCATGCCTTATCCGAGAAACTTTCTGCTTCTCTGGAACCACTTATGGTCAGAACATGTTTATTTCGCTTGTCATATAGATAGATGGATTGAATCCATGAGGACGAATTGGTTAGCTCACGTAAATTCTGCGCAATTGCATACACCGTGTCCGAGCTGGCCAGGTTGGTATTATTAAAATAGAGTTTGTATGCCTGCTGACTCTGTACCGTTTCCAGGATGGATAATTCAATATCCCTGATTGTGCGATCCACTGTGTCTATCATATAACTGGAGGAGATCCGGTCTGCTTTTTTCGTTTCCTCTTTAGAAATGTCATTGATAAAAACAAACGCGATGAAAATGAGTATGGTCACCGTAAGAAAAAAAATTGGGAAATACGAGAACAGTAACCGGTAGTACCAATTACGAGACAATAGACCCCACTCCTCACTCCACGATGCCAATGTTCTCAGCCGTGGTTCTACTGTTCAGCATCCATCTCACCTTAGGGGCTGAATACCATATGATAACGTTATCATGACTGATTTTATGTTATTATAGCACAAGCCTCTGAGCAGCAATGCAAGAATTGAATTCCAAGAGCCAAAACAAAAAAACCGTGCTGAGCAGACAACAACTCAGACACGGAACTGTTCATCTGGCCACACACCGTTATATCCTCGATGCTCTAAATGCCAGAATCCTTAAACAATGTGGCCATGGAGCCACCATCCACAATAATGCGCACGGCGCGAGCCAGCATTGGCGCAACAGGTAACACTTTGAAGCATTCAGGGTGGTCATCTGGCAGTGCGATCGAGTCCGTAACTACCACCTCTTCAATTGACGGGTGATTCAATTTACTTACTGCCCCATCTGAGAACAATCCGTGTGTTGCACATACATATACATTTTTGGACCCGCGTTCCTTCAACCCTTCCACCACATTCAGAATGGTTGTTCCGGTGTCGATCAGATCCTCAATAATAATCGGTGTCCGTCCTTCTACATCACCAATGACATGGGTAATTACCGATTCATTATGGCTTGGACGTTTCTTGATCATAATGGCAAATGGGGAATCCAGGCGGTTCGCCAGTTTCTCTGCCATGGAAGCTCGTCCCGCATCCGGAGAGACAACGACTGGATTTTCAATTCCTTTGCTTAACAGATAATCACTAATCAGATCGAGCGATGTCATGTGATCAACTGGAATGTTGAAGAATCCCTGAATGGCCGCTGCGTGCAGGTCAATCGTTACCACTCGATTGGCGCCAGCCGTAGTTAATACATCTGCGACCATCTTGGCCGAGATCGGCTCCCGTGGAGCGGATTTGCGCTCTTGACGAGCATAGCCATAATACGGAACAATGATGTTCACCGTGCGCGCAGAAGCCCTTTTCGCGGCATCAATCATCACAAGCAGCTCAACAAATAGCTCATTGATCGGATGGGACAACGACTGTACCAGAAACACATCACAATTACGGATCGTTTCTTCATAATGAACGTATATTTCTCCGCTCTTGAACCTGGACAGCTTGATCTTGCCCAGTTGTACACCTAGCTTGTCACATACCTGTTCTGCCAGCTTAGGGTTCGATGAACCGGAAAAAATACGTAACGAATGCTGCATAATGCCCTCCCGAGGGTTGAAGTCCCTATATAATCCCTTATCTAAAAGCGAGTGTTCAAAAAGACCGGTTTTCAGTACCGAGAAGATGGGATAAAGCTAGAAATGGAGTAGCGGAGCGTAGCAAAACTACGTGAGCAACGGACATTTCGGCTGAATTCCAGCTTCGATGCTGAAGATGCCATTAGGCATCCTTCGTAATCAAAGGCGGACTTTTTGAACTACCTCTAAAAGGTTATTTCCTACCCTCATTATACTCTACTGGCTTATACATTTAAAGGAATGAACGAGCGCTGACGGCCTTCAAAAACAGCGACTTCCGTACAGCCCAACTCATGTAAAAGTGCTTCAGCTTCCGGCAAATAATCCCCCAACTTCAGTGGGTCATGTGCATCAGAACCCATGGTTAATGGAATGCCCAATCGAATGGCTTCCGTCAGCATTCTGCGACTAGGGAACATCTCGGCACAAGGCTTCGATAATCCGGAAGCATTCAGCTCCATAGCGCAGCCGCTTTTGGCAATTGCCTGTAGCGCTGCGTTCTCCAGTGAGATACGTTCGTCTGTCTGCTCCTCTGAAGGAACATAGCCAAACCGTTTAATGACATCCGTATGGCCCATAATATCGTACATGCCCGTCGCAGCTGCCTTGCTTACAGCATCATAGTACTGACGATATACGTCAAGGATGTCTTTGCCCTCCCAGTGATGGGTCTGGCGGAAATCCGTAATGTCCCATTCCCCGAGGAAATGAACGGAGCCAATCACATAGTCCCATGGATAACGCTCAATGATCGCACGAATCTCTGTTTCCCAGCCTTCAATATAGTCACCTTCCAGACCAACACGTACGTCAATCTGCCCACGGTAACGTTCTTTCAGGGAGAAACACTCCTCTACATAACGCGGCAGCTCATCCATAGGCATCGCCATTTCCGGATAATATTGAGCCGGCTCGACATGCAACAATGGCATGTGATCGGACAATCCAATCTGGGATAGTCCGATCTCCACACCACGCTGCACGTACTCTTCCAGTTTGCCAACGGCATGTCCACACCGCTCATGGTGTGTATGATAGTCTATACGCACGAAACTCGCCTCCTAATCTCGGCGAGGCCGTTCATGCCGGCGGCTCAGCTCTGACATGATGTCGTCCAGCGGCAGCTTGCGCTCTTGTAGCAGGACGAGCAGGTGATACATCAGGTCACTGACTTCCAGACGAAGCTCGTCATTATCTTTATTTTTGGCGGCGATGATCGTTTCGGATGCTTCTTCACCGATTTTTTTCAATATTTTGTCTACGCCTTTATCAAACAAATAGGTTGTATATGCACCCTCAGGGCGTTCCCGTTCACGCTCTGCAATAACGGATTCCAGTTCAGCCAATACCTCAAAGCGACTTTCGGAACCGGAACTTGCAGAAGCAGACGCTGCACCCGCTTCATCCGGAGCCTTGTCTGTCGAATTCTCTGGCAATCCAATGATCTCATTATGGAAACAAGTTACCGCACCTGTATGGCAAGCAGGACCGTTCGGTTTGACCTCAACCAACAAGGTATCACCGTCGCAATCATATTTTAGGGAAGTAATGGTCTGCACGTTGCCAGATGTTGCCCCTTTATGCCACAACTCTTGACGCGAGCGTGACCAGAACCAGGTTTCACCGGATTCCAGCGACAACTTCAGAGATTCGCGATTCATATAAGCCATCATTAAGACTTCCCGAGTATCCACGTCCTGCACAATGGCAGGAACCAAACCATCACTCCAACGAATGTGTTCCACAACCTGTTCCAAGGACAACTGTTCCTTGATCTCATCGCTCACTTTAGTCACGGATCTCCACCCCTTGTTCTCTCAAATGTTGTTTTAACGCCGGTACGGCGATTTCTTTGTAATGGAAAATCGTTGCGGCCAGACCTGCATCCGCTTTGCCTGTGGTGAATACATCATAAAAATGAGATTCCTTGCCCGCACCGCCCGATGCGATGACTGGAATACGCACAGATTCGGATACTGCTGCCGTCAGCTTGAGATCAAAACCGTCTTTTGTTCCGTCCGCGTCCATACTGGTTAGCAGAATCTCTCCCGCGCCCAAGCTCTCAGCCTGTTTAACCCATTCCAACGCCTTGATGCCGGAGGGTTTCCGTCCACCATGTGTATAGACCTCCCACTCGCCCCAAGCTTCGTTATACTTGGCATCGATCGCTACCACGATACACTGCGAGCCAAAGCGACGTGCACCATCGGCAATCAACTGCGGATTAAGTACCGCGGCTGTATTCACTGCAATTTTATCCGCTCCTGCACGGAGAATCCGCTTCATGTCCTCCACCTTGGAGATGCCACCACCTACCGTAAAGGGAATGGCGATCTCGCCAGCCGTCTGACGCACGACTTCTTCCATCGTTTCGCGACCTTCTACCGAAGCGGAGATATCGAGAAATACCAATTCGTCCGCGCCCTCGCGGTCATATAGCGCCGCCAGCTCTACCGGATCACCCGCATCGCGGAGATTGACGAAGTTGACGCCTTTGACGACCCGGCCGTCCTTCACGTCCAGACAGGGGATGATTCTTTTTGCCAGCATGCTACCTCTTCCTCTCTACCGAATATCCCTTACTTATTTACCGCACGTACCGCTTCAGACAGATCGATGCTTCCCGTATACAGTGCTTTACCCACGATTGCTCCACCAACACCATCATCGGCGTGACGACTCAGACGAAGCAGATCATCCATTACACTCACACCACCGGAAGCAATAACCGTCCGTCCGCTTGCCTTAGCCAGAGATACAATCGCTTCAACATTAGGACCCTGCATCATACCATCACGGGAAATATCCGTAAAGATAAACGTTTCTGCTCCATACGCCGCCAATTCCTTCGCGAGTACCTCTGCCTGTACTTCCGATGTTTCAAGCCATCCGCGGGTTGCCACATAACCATTACGAGCATCGATGCCAATTGCCACTTTGTCGCCGTAACGTCCCAGTACTTCCTCTGTAAAAGCACGATCCTCAATTGCTGCTGTTCCAATGATCAACCGGCTAACACCCAGACCCAGCAAACGCTCTACATCCGCTACTGTACGAAGTCCGCCACCCACCTGAACAGGTACGTTCACAGCCGAGGCAATCCGCCCGATCAGCTCATCGTTAACAGGATGACCCGCTTTGGCACCATCCAGATCCACCAGATGCACGTATGTACCGCCTTGCTTCTCCCAGGAAAGAGCCACTTGAACTGGGTCATCGTTATACACAGTCTCCTGATTATAATCTCCCTGCACCAGTCTTACACATTTGCCGTCCCGGATATCAATCGCCGGATATAGGATAAAAGATGACATACAAGGCCTCCTGAATATGAATTAGATTTGTACGCTTTCTATAGTTAAGAAGAGATGATGCGTTACCTTTGTACAGGCGCCCCTGTCAGAGCCAAAAAGTTGCCGAGCAGCTTCATGCCAAGCTCTCCGCTTTTCTCCGGGTGGAATTGCATGCCGAAGTTGGACCCTCTGCCTACAATGGCTGTCACCGGATGTCCGTAATCCGTTACCGCCAGCAGATCATCCCTGTTTTCAGTAAGTGCATGATAGGAATGAACAAAATAGACGTGTCCTGCCTCAAGCCCCATAAATAGCGGGTTTTCCGCGTGCAGGAACTCCAAACGGTTCCATCCCATATGAGGAACCTTCAGTTCTCCGGGAGCGAAACGCACCACTTTACCTGGCAATATATCCAGTCCCTCATGTTCACCATGCTCTTCACTTGAGCTGAACAACAACTGCATCCCCAGACAGATACCAAGCAGCGGCTTGGACCCGACAGCCGCTTCCTTTACCACCGTATCCAGTCCACTCTCCCGCAAATGAACCATCGCATCACCAAAAGCACCTACGCCTGGCAGAATGACACCATCTGCGCCAATAATCTCTTCCCGGTCACCCGTGACCAGCGCTTCGTAGCCAAGACGTTCGACCGCTTTGCCGACGCTGTGCAGGTTACCCATACCGTAATCGACAATTGCAATCGCCATCGTCTACAGCACTCCCTTCGTGGAAGGCACACCCGTTACACGCGGATCAATCATCGTTGCTTCATCCAGTGCACGTCCCAATGCCTTAAAGATCGCTTCAATCATGTGGTGGGTATTCTGACCATAGTGCACAATGACATGCAACGTAATCCGAGCTTCCAGCGCCAATTTCCACAAGAATTCATGTACCAGCTCCGTGGAGAAACTGCCTACCTGTTGAGAAGGGTATTCTGCACGGTATTCAAAGTGAGGTCGGTTGCTCACATCAATAATAACCTGAGCGAGTGCCTCGTCCATCGGTACAAAAACACTGGCGTAACGCTTAATACCGCGTTTGTCACCCAATGCTTCTCGCAACGTCTGCCCTAGACAAATTCCGATGTCTTCAACCGTGTGGTGATCGTCAATATCAATATCTCCACGGGCCTGTACGTTCAGGTCGAATTGTCCATGCTTCGTGAACAGATCCAGCATATGGTTCAGGAAGGGCACATCCGTTTCAATCGTGGATTGTCCTGTTCCGTCTACATTAAAGGCCAATTGGATATTGGTCTCGTTCGTTTTGCGATCAACCTCTGCTTGGCGCACTGCACCTTTGTTTTCAAGTTCCACTCCGTTATTTTGATTATCCATTGTCCGATTCCGCCTTTCCTTCCTGTTCTAACCGTACAGCGATTGCACGGGCATGCCCTTCAAGACCCTCATGGCGGGCCAACTCTATAATAGCCGCTCCGTTCTGCAGCAGCGCTTCTTTACTATAATAGATCAGACTCGATTTCTTGATAAAATCATCCACGTCCACTGGCGAACTGAATCGCGCAGTTCCATTGGTCGGAATAATGTGATTTGGTCCGGCAAAGTAATCCCCTACCGGCTCCGAGCTGTACGGGCCAAGGAAGATCGCGCCGGCATTCTCGATTCGGCCAGCGTAAGCCATTGGCTCCTGTACCATGATCTCCAGATGCTCCGGTGCGAGCCGGTTCACCACGTCGATTCCCTCATCGATGGAATCGACCACAATAATCGCGCCATACTGCTCCACCGAAGCAGCAGCGATATCACGCCGCGGCAGCACTTCAAGCTGCCGCTGCACTTCGCCCTGCACGGCTTCCGCCAGCGCGGCCGAATTCGTGACGAGAATGGCCGATGCCATCTCGTCATGTTCCGCCTGCGACAA
>Ga0209437_100664_pt1 | contig 19049 bp, 21 predicted proteins | sample AraplaL_Cvi_mTSA_FD_184266 | JGI IMG/M metagenome (GOLD analysis project Ga0209437, IMG submission 184266) | Arabidopsis root microbial communities from the University of North Carolina, USA - plate scrape CL_Cvi_mTSA (SPAdes) (version 2) | ecosystem: Host-associated > Plants > Roots > Endosphere...
CCGGCGCGGTGAGCAGATGCCTGAATGCCTCTGGCGCGGTGTCGCTTTTCCCGTCGCGTGCGGAAGGACCGGTCAGCGGAGGGCGGGCGGCCACACGTGTGCCTCCTGGCGAGGACGAGACGATCATCTGGTCGTCCGCGAGCCGCTCGTAGGCTGCTTTCACCGTTCCTCGCGCCACGCCGAGTTGCGCTGCCAGCGCCAGCCACGACGGCAGGCGCGCGCCCGGCGCAAGCGCGCCGCTGCCGATGGCGGCGAGAACGCCAAGACGTATCTGCTCGGCAAGAGAGATCTTTGCCGAACGGTCGAGCTTGAGATCCAGCAGGGAAGTCATGGCGGCATGGTACAGCCAAAAAATCGATTTCCGGTTCTTTTAGCTGGACCAAGGACGGCGGAAGATGCTCGCATTCCCAAGGAGCCACCCATGAAGATCGCGCGTTCCCTCGCCCTCCTGCTGGCCCTCGGCACGGCCGCCTCTGCCGAGATCGCCTCCGCTCACGCGCCAGGCGAAACGGTCAAACCGAATTTCTCACAGGCGCTCCCCAACGTCCCCGGCAAGTCGCTCATCGCGGTCGAAGTCACCTACACCCCGGGTGCCGCCTCGACACCGCACACGCATGCCAAGTCGGCCTTCATCTACGCCTATGTCGTGTCCGGCGAGATCGCCAGCCAGGTCGATGACGGACCCGAACGTATCTACAAGGCCGGCGAATCGTTCCACGAAGAACCCGGCGCCCACCACCGCGTCAGCCGCAACGCCAGCGCCACCCAGCCCGCGAAGCTGCTCGCCGTCTTCGTCGTCGACAGCGACGACACCCACCTCACCACCCCCGACGCATAGGTACCCACCATGTCCCCCCGTCTCGATTACACGAAGGTTTCCCCCGCCGGCGTCAAGGCGCTCGGCGGCGTCTACGGCCATGTCATGCAATCCGGGCTCGAAGCCGAGTTGGTCGATCTGGTCTATCTACGAACCAGCCAGATCAACGGCTGCGCCTACTGCCTCGACATGCATACGCGCGACCTCGTCAAGCGCGGCGTGCGTATCGAAAAGATCGCGCTGGTGCAGGCCTGGCAGGAAGGCGGTCCGCTGTTCACCGAGCGAGAAAAGGCGGCACTGGCCTGGGCGGAAACGGTGACCCAGGTCGCGCAGACGAATGTCCCCGATGCCGCTTACGACGCAGCGTCGGCGGTCTTCAGCGAAAAGGAACTGGTGGACCTCACCATCGCCATCGGCCTCATGAACATGTACAACCGCCTCGCCATCGCGTTCCGCAACACGCCCCAGGCGGTGCGCGAAGCGACCGCCTGATCGGGAGCGTCCGATGCCGCCCTGGGCACACGGAACCCAGGGCGATGCGTCAGCCGTGCGCCAGCGCGTAATCGATCGCGGCACGCACGGCAGCCACCTGCGCATCGTTGCACTGCTGCGGCGTGGCGCGCGGGCTATCCGGATAGACCTCGGTCGTGGTCGTGTAGCGCGCCTGCGTGATGCCGGCACAAAGACCGAGTTGACGCAGCGAATAGGCAATCACACCCGGCGCGATCTGCGCCGAACCGATGATCTCGCCCTTGGCATCCGGCGGCGCGATATGCGTCACCTTGGCGACGGCCTCGATCACGGCCTGCTGAAACGCAGGCTGCAGGTTTTCGGTGTCGTCGACGAGATAGAAACCGTCGGGCACCTCGCCCGGTTCGTAGACCTTTCCATCGCGCGCCGCAAGGGCGGGACGAAACTCGGACTCGTCCGTGTCGGTGGTCTCGTGCAGATCGATGTGCATAAGGACGCGACCGCGCAGCGGCGCGAGCAGCGCCACCAGCGCCGCCGCTTCGCCCGACGCACTACCCTCGCGAAAATTCCGGTTGGGATCGATCGCATCCGGGTTCCAACGGTGGATGCGCTCGTACGCCCAGGGACTCACGCACGGCACCACCAGCAGGTTGGCGCGACCCTGATAGTCACCGCCATGCTCGCGCAGGAACTGCAACGCGCCATGCACGCCACTGGTCTCGTAGCCATGCACGCCACCCGTCACCAACATGGTCGGCAACGCGTCATCCCAAGAACGCGTGCGCACCGCAAACAACGGGTAATGCTCAGCCGCGTAGTCCAGCGCACCGTAGCTCGTCACATCGAACGTATCGCGCAAAGCATTGATGGCGGACAGCACGTCCTGTGCGTAATCGCGCTGCTTCACCTGCCGCGCGCGCCAGGCAGCGATTTCCGCCTCGTCCCAGGGCTTGCCGGGCGTACCGATGGGATAGGCCGCCTGCGCGGTGGTGGTCTGCATGGGGAAGCTCCGTTATTCGATGTTCTGCACCTGCTCGCGCATCTGCTCGATCAGGACCTTGAGTTCGACGGCGGCGTTGGTGCTGCGTGAGTCCACGGATTTCGAACCCAGGGTGTTGGCCTCGCGGTTGAATTCCTGCATGAGGAAGTCGAGTCGGCGGCCGATGGGTTCCTTGAGCGCCAGCACGCGGCGGGCTTCGGTGATGTGAGTGCTGAGGCGGTCGAGTTCTTCGTCCACGTCCATGCGGGTGATCTGCAGGACGAGTTCCTGTTCGAGGCGACCCGGGTCGGCGGGCTGGCGGATGTCCGCGAGGCGCGTTTCGAGGCGGGCGCGCAGGGCCGTGCGGATCTCGGGCATCCAGCTGCGGACATCGGCGACGATGCGTTCGATGCCGTCGAGGCGCTCGCTCAGCATCTCCCCCAGCTTGGCGCCTTCGCGGGCGCGCGTGTCGCCGAGCGCCGTGAGGGCTTGATCGAGCACGTCGAGCAAGGCGGCCTGCATGGCGTCGGCATCGGTCTCCGCCTGCTGGAGCACGCCGGGGAAGCGCAGCAGTTCGGTGAACTGGATGCTCATGCGCGGAAAGCGCTGCTCCATGTCCAGCGCCAGCTCGGAGAGGCGCGACAACACCGCGCCGTTCACCCGCAACCCCTCGCCCGAACCGGCCTCGGCGCGCAGCCGCACGGTGATGTCCACCTTGCCGCGTGACAGCCGTGTGGCAATGCGCTCGCGCAGGGCGCTCTCGAAGCTGCGCAGTTCATCGGGAAGGCGGGGGCTGATTTCCAGATAGCGGTGATTGACCGTGCGCAGTTCGCAGGTCAGCGTGCCGAAAGGTGCTGCCCGCTCGGCGGACGCGTAGGCGGTCATGCTGCGGATCATCGGTTGCCTCACGTCACGCGCGTCGGGAAAGGGCGCAATGGTAAACTGACCCACCGTCCGCGCCCAAATCAGGCCCCTCATGACCTTCTCCCGCCCGAGCGGCCGCGCTGCCGACCAGTTGCGCGCCGTCAGCATCGAACGCCACTACACCCGCCATGCAGAAGGCTCCGTCCTGGTGTCCTTCGGCGATACCAAGGTGCTCTGCACCGCCTCCGTCGAGGAACGCGTGCCGCCGTGGCTGCGCGGCAAGGGCGAGGGCTGGGTCACCGCCGAGTACGGCATGCTGCCCCGCGCCACCACCGATCGCACGCAGCGCGAAGCCGCGCGCGGCGGCCAGGGTGGTCGCACCATGGAAATCCAGCGTCTCATCGGCCGCTCGCTGCGTGCCTGCGTGGATCGTGCCGCGCTGGGCGAGCGCGTCATCACCCTGGACTGCGACGTGATCCAGGCCGACGGCGGCACGCGCACCGCGGCCATCACCGGCGCCTATGTGGCGCTCGTGGATGCCGTGGCGACGCTCACCAAGCGCCAGGCGATCAAGCGCAATCCGATCATCGGCGCCATCGCCGCGGTCTCGGTCGGCATCTATAACGGTGTGCCCGTACTCGATCTCGACTACGCCGAAGACTCCAACTGCGACACGGACATGAACGTCGTGATGAACGACGGCGGCGGCTTCATCGAAGTGCAAGGCACGGCCGAGGGCCACGCCTTCCGCCGCGACGAAATGAACGCACTGCTCGACCTCGCAGCCAAGGGCATCGGCGAACTGGTCGAGGCACAGCGCGCCGCGCTGGAGGTTGCGCCGTGAGCGACATCCGTCCGGCCACGCGCGACGACCTGGACGCCATCGTCGCCGTACACCGCGCCGCCTTCGGCCGGAACAACGAGGGCGACCTCGTGCGCCGACTCGTGGAAGCCGGTCGCGATGCGATCTCGCTCGTGGCGGTCGACGAGAATGACGGCGTGTTGGGGCACGTGCTGTTCTCGCCGGTCACGGTCGAACAAGGCGACGATGGCAAGGCGCTGGGGCTCGCCCCGATCGCGGTCATGCCGGAGCACCAACGCCAGGGCATCGGCCGTGAACTCATCGAGGAAGGCATTGGCGCCTGCTTCGTGCGCGATGCGCGGGCCATCTTCGTGCTCGGTTCGCCTGCGTATTACGCAGGCTTCGGTTTCGCGAAGGCCTCCGCGCATGGTCTGCATGATGCCTTCGAAGGTGGCAACGCCTTCCAGGTGCTGTCGCTGACCATCGATGGCCTCGCGGGTTATCAGGGTCGCGTGGATTACGCGCCCGAATTCGCGGTGGGACTGTAACCATGCGTCTCGTCCTGGCCTCCGGCAACGCCGGCAAGGTGATCGAACTGGAACAACTGCTCGCCGACAGCGACGTGCACCTCGTCGCGCAGACGCAGCTTGGCGTGAGCGACGCCGACGAAACCGGCCTGACCTTCGTCGAGAACGCCTTGATCAAGGCGCGGCATGCGGCACGTGCCACCGGCATGCCTGCGCTCGCCGACGATTCCGGCATCTGCGTAGATGCGCTGGGCGGCGCACCCGGGTTGTACGCAGCCCGTTACGCCGGCACGCACGGCGACAGTGCCGCCAATAACGCGAAGCTGCTGCGCGAACTGGATGGCATCCCTTCCGAACGGCGACAGGCGTATTTCATCGCCGTACTGGTGGTGCTGCGTCATGCTGACGATCCGGCGCCGTTGATCGCCGAAGGCCGCTGGCATGGGCGCATTCTCGACGCCCCGCGCGGCAACGGCGGCTTCGGCTACGACCCGCTGTTCCTGCCTGACGGTTACGACGTCTCCGCCGCTGAACTCGATCCGGCCTTGAAGAACCGTCTCAGCCATCGCGGACAGGCGCTCGCGATCTTGCAGCAACGCTTCGCCGAGCTGGCATGAGCCTCGTTCCGCCGCCGCTGTCGCTTTACGTGCACATGCCCTGGTGCGTGCGCAAGTGTCCGTACTGCGATTTCAACTCGCACGGCCTGCGCGGCACGCCTGACTACGCGTCTTACGTGCGCACGCTGCTCGCTGACCTGGATGCGGACCTGCGCGACTTCGCGGGAGCGGTCGAGGGGCGTCGCGTCGAGACCGTGTTCTTCGGCGGCGGCACGCCGAGCCTGTTTTCCCCGGAGCTGGTGGGGCGTTTCCTCGACGGCGCGCGCGAACGCCTGCCCTTCGCCACGGATGCCGAGATCACGCTCGAAACCAATCCCGGCACCGTGGAACATGGTCGTTTCGACGGTTACCTCACTGCCGGCGTGAACCGCATTTCCTTCGGCGTGCAGAGCTTCGACGACAAGGCGCTGCATCGCCTGGGTCGCATCCACTCGGCAGGCGAAGCTGCGGACGCCGTGCGCCAGGCGCAGGACGCCGGCATCGCCAACATCAATATCGACCTGATGTACGCGCTGCCGGAACAGATGCTCGCGGGTGCGATCGACGACGTGGACCGCGCGGTCGCGCTGCGACCCACGCACGTGTCGCACTACCAGCTGACGCTCGAGCCGAACACGGCCTTCGCTGCGAACCCGCCCCCGTTGCCGGACGATGACGCGGCCTGGGCGATCCAGGAGGCGTGCGAGGCGCGGCTGGCCGAGGCAGGCTACGGGCAGTACGAAGTATCGGCCTATGCGTTGCCCGGACGCCGCTGCGCGCACAACCTCAATTACTGGCGTTTCGGCGATTACCTCGGCATCGGCGCGGGGGCGCACGGCAAGATCAGCGACGCGCACGGCGTCCGGCGCCGTTGGAAGACTCGCTTGCCTGCCGCCTACCTCGCCAGCGAGGGCCAGCCGGCGCGCATCGGCGGCGACAGTCTGGTGAGCGCCGCCGACCTGCCGTTCGAATACATGCTCAATGCGCTGCGCCTGATCGACGGCGTGCCCTCGGCAGACTTCGCCGCACGGACGGGCCTGCCGCGCGACACCATCGCCCCGGCCCTCGCGACGTGCGTGGCGCGCGGCTGGCTGGTGGACGATCCCGCTGTGCTGAGGACCACACTGCTGGGGCAGCGCTTCCTCAACGACGTGATCGAGGCGTTCATGGTCTAGGGACGGCTGGATCACGTCGTCCCGACGCCTATGCCGATCGCCCTAAGCCGTAAGCACGCCGTCGCCACCCTGGCGCCGGTGCGCCGCGGGCACCTAAACTCCGGGGCAAGGTCGTGGAGGACCTTTCCACATGAACGCTGGTACGCCGCCGACTTCCGGCCGCACGGGGCCGACTCCCGTTGCCTTGTCGCCGCGCGCGGAACGCGAGGCGCAGCAGGGGCTGTCGTTGTGCCTGACCTGGCTCGACACGCCGCTGCGCGACGCCTTGCGCGATTTTGACCATCGCCTGTTCGCCATCGCCGAAAGCAGCCGCAACCACCTCGAACAACAAGCCTGCTTCGAAAGCCGGGGCATCGTCGAACGTGACGGCGCAGGGTTCCGCAACCGGTTCGCCGCGCACCTGTCGTCGCGCTTCCGGCACCTGGGCGACATACCGGAGACCAAGCCGGCCGCGTCCCCCGAACACGCCACGCTCAGCCTCGTGGACCCGGAAGAACAGGAGCAGGCCGATGCGCTTGCCAGCATGGCCGCGCGCGCCGAGGCGCGCAGCGCAAGCAGCCTGTTCGAGCTGGGCTATCGCCTGGCCGTACTCGCGGGCAGTCCGCCGCTCGAAGGGGACGCATTGCCCGCGGGACCGCGCGTGCTCGCCGCGGCGCTGGAAGCAGCAGTGGCGCCCATGCCGCTCAGTTCCGCGCATCGCCTGATTCTTTTCCAGGCCGTGGATGCGAAGGTGCTCGGCCATGGCGAAGCCTTCTATGGCGCGCTCAACGAGCATTACCGTACGCGCGGCATCCTGCCCGGCTTCCGCGTCTATCCGAACGTGCGCGTCGCCACGCCGCCTATGTCGGAACGGCGCGCGAGGCCCGCCGAGGCGCCCGCGGGCACGACGGAAGCGACCCAGGATCACATCGGCGTGCTGGACGGCTTGCGCCAGCTGCTGGCGCAGCGTGTCGAAGCGGGGCGTGGCGCGGGTTTTGCGCCGGGACGTCTGGCCTCGGACGACGAGCTGCAGACCGCTCTACTCGCCCTGCAAGGTCACGTCGCCGACGTTGCCGGCGCGGCGCAACGTGAGATCCGCAGTGCCCAGGCGCTGCGCGACGAACTGCTTGTCCAGTTGAACCGCAGCCGCCCGGCCGGATCGCCACCTGCGGAATTGACCGCCGAGCAAGACGACACCGTCGAACTCACGGCCATGCTGTTTCAGAGCATGGGCCAGCAGATGGCCGAAGCGAGCCCCGGTCGCCCCGTGCTGGGCGGCCTGCAATGGCCCATGCTGCGCGCCGCCGTGAACGACCGCGGCTTTTTCGACCAGCCTGAGCATCCCGCCCGGCAATTGCTGGACACCGTGGGCGAGGCTGCACGGCATTGGCTCGATCCTTCCGAAGGCGAGCCGGACGCCGCCCTGGTGGATCGCCTGGAAAGGCTCGTCATCGACGCCAGCCACGCACAAGTGATCGATCCCGCCTGGCGCGCCGACATCGAGCAACAGATCGCGCTTCTCTCGCGCAAGGCGCACGTGGCCGAGCGTCGCCAGATCGAAGCGATGGAAGGACGCGACCGGCTGGAACGAGCGCGCCAGCGCGCCACGGAGATCATGGCCGAACGCATGGTGCGCGGTGCCACGCCACGCGGTGTACTGCGCATCCTGCTCGAGCGGACCTGGGCCGACGTGCTCGCGCTGCACATCCTCCGTGGCGGCGAAAACGGCGAGGCCTTTCTCTATTGCCTCGGCGTCACCGATCAGTTGCTCGGGCGGCGCCCGATCCTCGACCGACGCAAGCTGCGCCAGGACGTGGAACGCGGCCTCGAACATCTCGGCATGCACTCGTCGGAAGCTTCGCAGGTGGCGGCGGGCGTATTCGAACCGCCCGGCACGGCGGACGAAATACCGACGCCCACCGACGTCGCCCTGCGGCTCAAACGGCGGCCGCGTCTTGGCGAAGGCACGGCGCACGGCGAAACGGTGCCGCCGGTCGAGCCGACACCGCTCGATCCGGCCGCCCAGGCGATCCACGACGGGTTTGCCAGCCTGCGCTTCGGCACGTGGTTCGAGTTCGTGCAGGCGGACGGGTCGCTCGCGTTGCGCAAGCTGGCCTGGTTCTCGCCGACGACCGGCCGCTGCCTGTTCGTCAACCAGCGCGGCAGCCGCTGCGAGGACATCGACCTCACACGGCTCGCGCGCCTCATCGCCACGGGTAAGGCCCGCGAGCACAAGGAGCAGCGCCTGTCGATCGTGGATCGCGCATGGCAGGCGGTGGCGCGCAATCTCCGCCGCCAGACCGCGCACGACGAACGCTGGGCGGGCCACGCATGAGTCGCGACTTCGAACAGCGCCGCGCGCCGCGCAAGCAGGCCACATCGCCCATGCCGATCGTGGACGTAATGACCGAGAGGGTGCTCGGCCAGCTCGGCAATCTTTCGGCGACCGGGCTGATGTTGCTCGGGGCGCCACCGCCGAGGGCCGGCGCGGTCCACCAGGTGGCCTTCACGCTGCGCGATGCCCAGCACCGCGAACATCGGGTTGAAATAGGGATCCAGGAGCAATGGCACGAACCGGCAGCCACCGCCAGGCAGTTCTGGTCCGGCTACCGCATCGTCGCGGCGAGCGACGACGACGTGCGTGCCATCGACGAATGGATCGGACCACCTGCCGACTGAGCGACGCCGCCATCGCGGCATCCCTGGAGAATCCATGCTTTACGAGGCGCCACGTCGGGGCTCACCATCGCAGGTGATGAGCGAAGCCACCACCATCCTGGTCGACACCGAAATCGAACGCGACGACGCGGCGGCGGCGGCGACCGACCTGTATCTGCATCTGGTCGGCGACGGCGTCATGGCGGCGCTTCCCGAGCGTGACGGCGACACGCGCTTTCGCGTGCTCGACCCGCGTTTCATCGAGGAGACGGGCGTTCGCGCCATCTCGCTTCACGCCAGCGGTCACCGCTGGCAGTTGGACGCCGCCAACGGCGCACACCTCGTCGATGGCGGCCCCGAAAACGGCATCTTCTGCCGCTACGACGCCGGTTTCAGCATCCGTTGCCCCGAGTGCCGCGCCACGCTCGCCCTCGGCGACGAAGGCAGCGAGGCGCTGGAAGAGGCCCTGGCGGTGTGGTGCGACGCGCCGGATTCCGCCTATGTCGCCTGCCCCACCTGCGCCACCTGGAGCGCATTGCAACTGTGGCGCTCGCCCGCGCACGACTTCGCCGTGGGGCATTTCGCCATCACCTTGTACGGCTCGCATCTGAAAGGCCTGCTCGGTGGCCACGAGCACGCCGCCACGGCCCTGCGCCACCGGCTTGGCGACCTGGCTGGCGACTACGCCGTGGTGTTCGCCAACGCCTGATCCGCCGACGCGGCGCCATCGCGGACTTGGCTACGACAGCCCGGAGGCGCACCATTGCGGTTTGCCCCTCGTCCCGGAGAGCTCCATGAACGACGCGCTGGCCGCGCTCTACCCGCAGCACCTCGCCACCCTGCGCGAGCGCACCGACACCGCCCTCGCCCGCGGCGGTTTCGAACACCTCGTCGTTCCGGCCGGTCGCCCGATCACGAAATTCCTCGACGACCAGGACTACCCGTTCATCGTCAACCCGCATTTCAAGCACTGGCTGCCACTCGTCGACGCGCCGGGAAGCTGGCTCGTGTACACGCCCGGCGAAAAGCCGAAGCTGGTGTTCCTCCAGCCCCGCGATTACTGGCACGTGGTACCCGAAGCGCCGTCGGGCTACTGGGTGGATCACTTCGACATCGTCGTTGTCCGCAAGCCTGCCGACGCCATTGCCGAACTGCCGGCCACGCTGTCGCGCTGCGCGATCATCGGCGACCAGTTCTGCAACCTGCAGGACGTCTGCGCGAACAACCCGCCCGCGGTGGTCGACCACCTGCATTACCACCGCGCGTACAAGACGCCGTACGAACTCGAACTCATGCGCGAAGCCAGCCGCCGCGGCGCGCGCGGCCACCGCGCCGCCGAGCGTGCGTTCCGCGAGGGTGAGAGCGAGTTCGGCATCCACCTCGCGTATCTTGCGGCGGCACGACAGCTCGACGCGGAACTGCCGTACGCCAGCATCGTCGGCCTCAACGAACATGGCGCCGTGCTGCATTACACGAACTTCGATCGGCACGCACCGAAGGAAAGCCACTCGTTCCTGATCGATGCCGGCGCCAGCGCAGCGGGCTATGCCAGCGACATCACGCGCACGTATGCGGGCGATGGTGCGGCCGAGTTCCAGGCCCTCATCGACTCGGTGGATGCCGCCGAGCGTTCGTTCGCCGCCAAGGTGCGTCACGGCCAGAGCTACGCCGATCTCCACATTCATGCGCACCACGTGCTCGCTGGCGTGCTTCGCGAGCACGACTTCATTCGCATGACGCCGGAAAGCGCCGTGGAATCCGGTGTCTCGTCCGCGTTCTTCCCACATGGCCTGGGCCACGGTATCGGCCTGCAGGTGCATGACGTCGCCGGTTTCCAGGCGGCCGAGACTGGCGGCACCATCGCAAAGCCGGAAGGCCATCCTTACCTGCGTCTCACCCGCCCCGTCGAAACGGGCATGGTGGTCACCATCGAACCTGGCATCTACTTCATCGACATGCTGCTGGCCGAGTTGAAGCACAAGCCGTTCGCGGCGGACATCAACTGGACCAAGGTGGATGCGTTCCGCAAGTACGGCGGCATCCGCATCGAGGATGACGTGGTCTGCACCGCGGGCGAACCGGAAAACCTCACGCGCGACGCGTTCGCGCAGCTGTAACGCAAAAGCCCAGGGATCGGCCTCACCGCGTGAGGTCGGTCCCTGGGCGATTCATCTCGCGCACGATGAGCCGCTCAGTCGCGGCAAAAAGCGACGCCGACGTCTAGCGCTCCAGCGCGTCGGGCGCCTTCGGAACCATCGCCGTCATGACGTCCGGCGCGCCCTTGGTCACGGCCACGTCGTCCTCAATGCGGATGCCGATGCCACGCCAGCGCTCATGCACGCGCTTGTCGTCGGGCGGCACGTAGATGCCCGGCTCGACGGTGACCACCATGCCTTCTTCGAGGACGCGCGGTTGGCCGTCGATGCGGTAATCGCCCACGTCATGCACGTCCAGGCCAAGCCAGTGGCCGGTCTTGCTCGGGAAATACGTCTTGTAGCTGCCTTCGGCGATCACGCGATCGGCTCCGCCGCGCAGAATGCCCACAGCGCACAGACCCTCGGCGATCACGCGCACCGCGGCGTCGTGGGCATCGCCGAACGAGCGGCCGGGACGTACCGCGTCGATGGCCGCAAGCTGGGCCTCGTACACGATCTCGTAAAGGGCACGCTGTTCCTTCGTGAAGCGCCCGCCGATCGGAAAGCTGCGCGTGATGTCGGAGGCGTAATAGTTCACCTCCGCACCGGCGTCCACGAGCAGCAGCTCGCCATCGTTCAAGATGGCGCGGTTGGCCTGGTAATGCATGATGCATGCGTTCACGCCACCCGCCACCGTGGGCGGGAAGGCCGGCACCGCGCCGCGGCCACGGATGGTGCGCAGGATCTCGCCTTCGACCTCGTACTCGGCCACGCCAGGACGGGCCACCGCCATCGCCGAGAGGTGGGCCGCGGCGGCGACCTCGGCCGAGCGCCGCATCAGCGCCAGTTCGTCGCGCGATTTGAACAGACGCAGGTCGTGCAAAAGATGACCGAGCGCGACGAGATCCTTGGGCACCACGCCACCGCCGCGCGCCGTACGTAGCCGGCGCATCCATCCGAGCAGGCGGGCGTCGAAATCGGGCTCCTGGCCGAAATGGCAGTACACCCGCGCCCTGCCCTCGATCATGCCGGGCAGAATGTCGTCGATATCGTCGATGGGAAAGGCGTCGTCGAGCTTCAACTCGCGAGCCGCCCGATCGGTGCCCATGCGCTCGCCGTCCCAGCGCTCGCGTTCCGCGTCGCGTTCACGGCAGAACAGCACGCTCTCGCCGTGCGCACGTCCCGGCAGCAAGGCCAGCACGGCCTCGGGCTCGTCGAAGCCGGTGAGGTAGTGAAAGTCGGAATCCTGCCGGTATGGCCACGGCGCATCGGCATTGCGCATGCGCTCCGGGGCGGCGGCGAGGATCAGTACGGCATCCTCGCCCGCCATGCGCATCAGTTCCCGGCGGCGCCGGGCGTACTCTGCTGCGCCGATCAATGCCGCGTATCGCTCGCCGGTTCGTGCCTGCTGCCCACCTCGGCGTGAAGCAACAGCGCGCCGACCCGCACGAATTCCTCGATTTCGGTGAGCGAATCCTCGTCGCCCTCCACGTCCTCGCCGAGTTCGAACTCGGAGGAGGCGATCGTGGCCATGTCCTTCAGCACCTCGCGCGCGTCCTCGCTGAGACTCCGCGCCGTTTCGGGGGTGCCACCGAGGCCGAAGCCGCCGAGAAACCCGCGCGTCCAGTCGGTGAGACCTTCGGCGCGCGCCGCAAGCGGCGCGTCCTCTTCCGGCAGCCAGGGCCCGAAGGTGAGGTCCGTGTCGGCGAGCCACATTTCCGTCTGGTGCCGAAGCCGGCCGAGCATCGCCTGATCGTCGGCACCGGGCGTCGGGTCAGGTTCCAGTTGCAGCGCCTCCAGCACGGAGCCATGCGGGAATCGCCCGCCCGCACTGATATAGCCCACCAACGAGCCGTGGAATTCGCTCACCGAGGTGGACAGCTTGCAGCGCTCGATGAGTTCGGCGATGTCTTCGGGGTCGACGGTCTGATTGGCCGGCATGGTGTATTCCTCGGGCTAAGGCGGAAGTCTAATGCAGGCGCCGTCCGGTCGCCGATTTCACATAGCCGATGCCTTGGCTGCACGGACTGCCGACAAGCCCGGACCTCCTGTTATAGTCCGCGCATGACGAACCCGGATGCCTTCAAGACCGAACTGGAAGCCCTGAGCGCGACGCTCGACCGGCTCGTCGATACCGTTCGCCGCCTCACCGAGGAAAACCGCAGCCTGCGCCATAGCCAGGAGCAGTTGGCGAACGAACGCGCAGGACTCATGGCACGCAACGAACAAGCGCGCAGCCGTGTGGAAGCAATGATCCAGCGCCTCAAGGCGCTGGAGAACACGGGCTGATCGATATGAACGCCACCGCCAGCGAACCGGTTTCTCTCCGGCTGCTCGATCGCGAGTTTCACATTGCCTGCGCCCCGGAAGAGCGCGCAGGGCTGGTCGCCGCCGCCCAGTTCCTGGACGGCAAGATGCGCGAACTCAAGGCCAATACCAAGGTGCCGGGCTTCGACCGCATCGCGGTGCTGACCGCCGTGAGCATCGCTCACGAACTGCTCACGCTGCGCAAGGAACACGACTCGCAGGAACAGGCGCTGACCGACGGCCTGGCCGCTCTGCGCAGAAAGCTTGATGGTCTGCTCGACGCGTCGGTAAAATAGCCCCCGGACGTTCCCTGCGGTGTGCGCCAGCGCACTTTACATTTGCCTTGTTCCTACATACGACCCCGGGTCGGCTTTTCGCGACTGTTGTGCATGTCCGCCTTCGTACGGAAAGCCTTGAAGCCGCGTAGCCCTCCCACCTGATCCTTTGGATCAAGGTCGTTTGGTGCGCAGCGGCATCGCGGAGAACGTCTCTTCATTTCCAGCCGATCGGCCCTCAGGGCCGGTCAGCGTCGCATCCGCGGCACCGGATGCGGCGGCTCGACGGCGACCTTGCCTGTGCCGTTCACCTGAACGACCATGCCAAAGCTACCCGAGAGACGTGAACTGCGAGCCGACCTCGTGCAGCGCCGCCGCCAGTTGAAACCGGCTGAGCGCGTTGCTGCGGCCCAGGGATTGCGTCAATCCCTCGAACAGTTGCCGGAATTCCTTACCGATACCCATGTGGCCGGTTATTGGGCCACCGGCGGCGAGTTGCCTCTGAATCTCGCCATCGCCCCCATGGCCGAGCGCGGGCAGACCTTCTACCTGCCCGTCGTGACCAAGTCCGGTGGCAAGCGGCGCCTCAAGTTCGCGCCGTGGACCACCGGCGAAGACGTCGAAACCAACGAGATGGGCATCCCCGAGCCGCGCGCCTCGGAGCGCATCGTGGAAGCCGACAAGCTCGACCTCGTGCTGGTGCCGCTCCTCGGTTTCGACCGCCGCGGCAACCGCCTCGGCTTCGGTGGCGGCTACTACGATCGCAGCTTCGAGTTCCTCCGCGACCGCGAGCGTCCCGCGAAGCCGCTGCTGGTCGGCGTCGCCTACGACTTCCAGGAACTGGACGCGATCGAGACGGCCGAGTGGGACATCGCGCTCGACTACGTCGCCACCGACAAGGAACTGATCGACTGCACGGGCGGCGGCGCGTGAAGTACTGGCTCATGAAATCCGAGCCAGACACCTTCTCCATCGACGACCTCGAACGCAAAGGCGTCGAACCGTGGGACGGCGTGCGCAACTACCAGGCGCGGAACTTCATGCGCGACGGCATGAAGGTGGGTGACAAGATCTTCTTCTATCACTCGAATACCGACGTGCCCGGCATCGTCGGCATCGCCACGGTGGCCTCGCCCGCCTATCCGGACGAGAGCCAGTTCAACCGCAAGTCCAAGTACTACGACGAGAAGAGCACGCGCGAAGAACCGCGCTGGATGCTCGTGGACGTGAAGTTCGAGCGCAAGCTTGCCCGCACCATTTCGCTCGACGAACTGAAGGCCCGCGACGAACTCGCCGACATGCCGCTCGTGCGCAAGGGCAATCGCCTGTCGGTGATGCCGGTAGCCAAGGCGGACTGGGATTTCATCCTGAAGCTGGAAAAGTCATGAGCCAGGACAACGAGAAGCGCCTCGCTGCCGAAACTGCCGCCTTCCGCTACGTGGGCAACGGCACGTTCAAGAACGGCATCCTGGGCGTGGGCACCGGTTCCACGGTCAACTTCTTCATCGACGAACTCTCGCAGTATCGCGACCGGATCAAGGCCGCAGTCTCCAGCTCCGAAGCCTCCAGCGCTCGCCTGCGCAAGCTCGGCATCGACGTCATCGACCTCAACGCCGCCGGCCGCCTCGATCTCTACGTCGACGGTGCCGACGAATGCGATCCGCAGAAGCGTCTTATCAAAGGCGGTGGCGCAGCGCTCACGCGCGAGAAGATCGTCGCCGCGGCATCCGATCGTTTCGTCTGCATCATCGACGCCAGCAAGCAGGTCGACGTGCTCGGCACGTTCCCGCTGCCGATCGAGGTGATCCCGATGGCACGCAGCTACGTGGCGCGCGAGATCGTGGCCCGCGGCGGCCAGCCCGTATGGCGCGATGGCGTGGTCACGGACAACGGCAACTGGATCATCGACGTCCATGGCTGGCGCATCACCAACCCGGTGGAACTCGAAGCCGATCTCAACCAGATCGTCGGCGTCGTCACCGTCGGTCTCTTTGCGAAGCGTCCGGCCGACGTCGTGATCGTCGGCAATCGCGAAGTCTGAGACGGCGGGGACGCAGGCTTCCTGCGTGCAGGAGGCCGCTATAGCGGCGAGTAAATCGCGTCACGGCTACACCGCTTCGTGGGCTTCTCCGCTATAGCGGCTCCCACAGGGCGACGCGCTTCGCTCTCTGACGAATGGGTATCCTCGATCTTCATGACGCTTGAAACCATCCTCATCCTTGTTCTTCTGGTGGTGGCCCTCGCCTGCCTCGGTCTGCTGTTCGCCCTGCTCGGCAGGGGCCGCCAGGACGACGGCCAGGCCGCGCGCCTCGATGCCCTCCGTGAGGACAGCCGACGCCTCGAAGCACTGATCCGCGACGAACAACGCGCTGGCCGCAGCGAGCTGGGCGACAGTCTGGGCCAGTTCCGCGGGCACGTGCAGGAGCAACTGCAGCTCGCGGCGGACCGCCAGCACGAGCGCATCGAAGGCTTCGGACGCCGTCTCGATCAGCTCACCGAGCGCACCGATACCGGCCTGCAATCGCTGCGCCAGGGCCTCGCCGACGACTCGCGCAAGACCCGCGAGGAATCGGCACTGACCTTGAAGCACTTCGGCGAACTGCTCGACCAGCGCTTCACCGCCCTCACCGCCGACAACGAAAAGCGGCTTGCGGAGGTCCGGACCACGCTGGAAACGCGCCTCGGCGCGATCCAGCAGGACAACGCGGCGAAGCTGGAACAGATGCGGGCGACGGTGGACGAGAAACTCCAGGCCACGCTGGAAACCCGGCTCGGCCAGTCGTTCCAGCTCGTGTCCGAACGTCTGGAAGCCGTGCAGCGCGGCCTGGGCGAGATGCAGGCGCTGGCGGCAGGCGTGGGCGATCTCAAGCGCGTGCTGACCAACGTAAAGACCCGCGGCACCTTCGGTGAAGTGCAGTTGGGTGCCCTGCTGGAACAGATACTCATTGCCGAGCAGTACGCGGCCAACGTCGCTACCGTGCCCGGTTCCAGCGAGCGCGTGGAGTACGCCATCCGCCTTCCCGGTGCCGACGAGGGCGCCCCGGTCTGGCTTCCCATCGACGCCAAGTATCCGGTCGAGGATTACCAGCGTCTGCTGGACGCGCAGGACGCTGCAGACGTCGAAGGCGCACAGGCGGCCGGCAAGGCCCTGGAGCTCCGCGTACGCGAGGAAGCCAAGCGCATCCGCGCCAAGTACGTTGCCCCGCCGCACACCACCGACTTCGCGATCCTGTTCCTGCCGACGGAAGGCCTCTACGCGGAGGTGATCCGCCGCCCGGGGCTGTCCGACCAGTTGCAGCGCGAGTGGCGGGTGACGGTCGCGGGCCCCACGACGCTCACGGCCCTGCTCAACAGCCTGCAGATGGGCTTCCGCACGCTGGCCATTGAAAAGCGCTCGTCCGAGGTCTGGCACGTGCTGGCGGCAGTCAAGAACGAGTTCGGCAAGTTCGCCACCGTGCTGGAAAAGACCCGCAAGCAACTGGACACCGTGCGCAACAGCATCGATACGGCCGGTGTGCGCACCCGCGCCATCGAGCGCAAGCTGCGCGGGGTCGAATCCCTGGGGTCCGACGAATCCCAGGCCCTGCTCGACATCGTCCCGGGCCTGGACGATGGGGATGAGACGGAGCCATCCGGCGACTGACCACTCTGTGGGAGCCGCCATGGCGGCGAGAAGCCAAACGGAGCAAAGGTGGGAGCCAGCCTGCTGGCGAAAAGCCGACGGAGCGGTGTAGCGGCGAGGCAGGTTGCAATCGCCATCAGGATGGCTCCCACCGCAAGCTTTCGCTCGCCGCTATAGCGGCTCCCACAGCCAGGGGCTCGCGGGCGCCAACAACGGTACAATGCGCGTTTGCCACCGTCCAAGGAATCACCTCGATGAGCGACGACGCCAAGTCCCGTCCGGTCAGCCGCGAACAGGCCGAGGAGGCCGTACGCACGCTGCTGCTGTGGGCGGGCGAAGACCCGACGCGCGAGGGTCTCCTCGATACGCCCAAGCGCGTGGTCAAGGCATACGCCGACTGGTTCAGCGGCTACGACCAGGACCCCGCCGAATACCTCCGCCGCACCTTCGAAGAAGTGGCCGGCTACGACGAGATGATCGTGCTGCGCGACATCGAGTTCGAGAGCCATTGCGAACATCACATGGCACCGATCATCGGCCGCGCGCACGTAGGCTACGTCCCCACCGACCGCGTCGTTGGCATCAGCAAGCTCGCCCGCGTGGTGGATGGTTTCGCCCGGCGTTTCCAGGTGCAGGAAAAACTCACCGCGCAGATCGCTCACTGCATCGAAGACACGTTGCGTCCGCGCGGCGTGGGCGTGGTGATCGATGCCAGCCATGAGTGCATGACCACCCGCGGCGTGCACAAGCGCGGCGTGTCCATGGTCACCAGCCAGATGCTCGGCAGCTTCCGCGAAGATCCACGCACGCGCAGCGAGTTCCTTCGCTTCGTGGGCGTCGATCGCCGCTGACGTCATCTTGAGCGGCCCGACCGACACCACCGTCCACGACGAACGCCTGCAGGATCTCTTCCGCGACGGCGTCGTCGCCGAGGACATCCCGTCCCTGTTTCCGCTGCTGCGCGGACGCAGTCTGTTGCGCGCGTTCTCCGCGCTGTTCCACGGCAGCGAGGCGCAGGTGCTGCTGCGCCTGCTCGTGCTGCGCACGCTCGGCGGCCGCGCGCACGCCACGGAGTGGACGCCGCAGGAGATCCGCGATCATCTGGCCTTCGTCGATCCGGTGAAGCTGGAAACGGTGGTCCAGCGCCTCAAGGACCACGACCTGCTCGTCTATGACGGCGAAACGCTGCGCTACCGTGTGGGTCCGTTAGGGCGCAAGGCGCTCGCAGCACTCGCCGCCATGCTCGAATTCGAGGACCACGACGACGACGGTCTCGGCTACCTCACCGCGCAGTTGGCCGCGGGGCACGCGGTCGGTCGCGTTTCCGTGGACGAACTCGGCCACCTGCTCTCCCGCCTCAGCGAATTGAAGGAAGACTTCGACCGCGCCGTGCTCTCCGGTTCGGAGCATCGCATCCGTCGCGCAGCGGAGCGGCTCGACGCGGTGTGGACCTGGGTGGAGAAAGGCACCGAGGTGGTCGCCGCCATCACGGAGAAGGACGAGCTCGAACCGGCCGCGCACCGCCTTGCCCAGGCCGTCGGTCGCGCACAGAGCGCGCTGCTGCGTCAGGCCGGCACCTTCCAGCGCGAACTCAACAAGATCGACCAGCATCGCGTGCATCTCGGACGCACGGGACTCTCCTCGTCCGACCTCGTCGGCTGGCTGCGCGCACAGGACATCGACACGCTGGCCGCCTTCGAAGACGGGCAACTACTGCTGCCGCTGCCCGCACCATTCATCCACGATCAGATCGCGCTGGACGTCGCCGAATTCGAACTGCTCGAACGCGAGCGTCTGGCGGCAGAAAGCACGGCATTGCCCGGCGCTGAGCAACCACCGGAT
>Ga0209437_100665_pt1 | contig 18955 bp, 14 predicted proteins | sample AraplaL_Cvi_mTSA_FD_184266 | JGI IMG/M metagenome (GOLD analysis project Ga0209437, IMG submission 184266) | Arabidopsis root microbial communities from the University of North Carolina, USA - plate scrape CL_Cvi_mTSA (SPAdes) (version 2) | ecosystem: Host-associated > Plants > Roots > Endosphere...
AAGCAGATTCAACGAACAGAAATGAACAGGTCTAATCGCTCGAACTCATCTAATCGCTCAAACTCATCTAATCCTTCTAATCCTACCTATAACGCTAAACACAATCCAAGCTTTGGCTTATGGGGGACGATGGAGCGGCTTCGGATTTTTTATGACAGAGAAGATGGACTTAAGCTGCAGAGCGAGGTTGGAAAAGGAACCACCATTATCATAACGATCCCGAAGGGAGCCAATGAATCATGGAATTAACTGTGGAACCTTTAAAGGTATTGATTGTGGACGACGAATATCTCATCCGAAATCTACTGCGTATGCGTATCGATTGGGAACAACAAGGCATGTCCATCGTTGGCGAGGCCTCCGATGCTGCGGAGGCTTTGGATCAGGTGGAGCTGATGCGTCCAGACATCGTATTCACAGACATATACATGCCAAAGATGGACGGCATTGAACTGAGCCGTATTCTCATGGAGCGTTACCCGAGCCTGAAAATCGTGGTTGTGACGGGACATGATGAATTTGAATATGCTCGTCAGAGTGTGAAGCTGGGCATATCCGATTTTATTTTGAAACCCATTCGTGCTTCTGAGTTATTACAGGTTACGACGAAGCTGCGAGCGGCGATCGAACAGGAGGTCGGACGTGAGTACGAGCTGATGAAGTTGCGGGAGGAGATGGAGCAGAGCTTGCCTTATCTCAGGGAGAGGTTTGTAAATCAATGGTTAAGTCATGTGGTGCCTGAGGATGAACTACACGAGAAGGCGCGATTCTTCGGCATTCCTATCTCGTCTAGTGAATCAGGATTACGCATCGCAGTAATGGAGGTTGAGGTTGCTGTACCGCAAGCGAAGATAGAGGCACCAGATGTATATCCATATCTGCCCGAGACATCTCATCAAGCACATCAAGCACATCAAGCCAGTCAACCCCACCAACTCAGCCAAGTTCAAGGAGAGCCTCAACACGATCAAACCCATATAAGCCGCCATCAGACAGAAGCCCATCCACAACCCGCTGAGGAAGTACATATTCTGCTGCGAATGGTAGGCATGAAGCAGGTGCAGGCTTTTTATCCGCAGGATTCACACACCCTTATCGTTATGGACCCGCATAACCGGATCGTTGTACTCTCGCTTGGTGCGGATACCGAATTCACCAATCAGGTACAGCAGCTTCAGGAAGAACTTCAACATACGCTTAAATTCGAAGGGTGTGAAGTTGATGTGACCGTAGGGATTGGGCAATGGCAATCAAGATGGGAAAAGGCCTGTGTGGGATACCGGGAAGCTTGTCGTGCACTCGATTATCAGGCGTTTGTAGGGAAAAATCAGGTCATTTGCTTCGAGGATCTGGTCATCGAAGGCGGGAATAGGCCCTACCACTCGGATGCTCAGCTGCTCCAACAACTGCAATTTAACGTCAGTGTTGGTGCGGGAGAAGAAGCGGTATTGTTGCTGGAGCGTATGCTGTCTGTGCCATTCTCGGACGTTTCACAGTTTCGGATGGCAGCCATGGATGTGGTTACGGAGTGCCAGCGCGCTGCCATAGAGCAGCAGCTTGAGGGAGAGCACGCATTGAACAAAGAGGCCGTTGCAGCCATTTTTACAGCAAATCATCTGCCCGAACTAAAAAGTATGCTGGAGCAGCATGTCCGCACCGTATCGGATGTCATACAAGCCAAGCGACAGGCCAAGGAAGGCAATCTGATCGATCGGGTGATGGCTTATCTTGAAGAGAACATGAGCAATGCGGAAGTGGGACTTTCCAGCACCGCGGCTTTTTTTTACGTAAGTTCGGGCCATCTGGGGCGGCTGATGAAAAAGGAAACCGGGCAGACATTTGTGGAATATCTGACCCAACTCCGCATGAAGAAGGCTGAACTGCTGCTGAAACAGACGGATCTGAAAGGATATGAGATTGGGGAACAGGTAGGTATCCCGGACCCACACTATTTCAGCGTCTTGTTCAAAAAACATATCGGCCGATCCATGAATGAATATCGAAATGTAAAAACATGAAAAACGAGAATGTAGTCTGGAGTGTTGGGGGAGTGCGGCGAAGGTCTGAGTGTAAACCGCTTCCGGTTCCAATTCCACATATGTTCGAAAATTACAAATCGATGCCTGTTTTCTAAATGGAGAACAAATCACAGTTTGCCTAAAATATGGGCTAGAACCAACGAAAACATATAGGGAGGTCCATAAATATGAAAGCGCTACTAAAAAAATCGGCAAGTCTAATTCTGACTCTTGGCATTGTAAGTAGTCTGGTGGCATGTTCATCCGATTCGTCCGGCGGTGCACAGGGGGAAAGTAATGGCAAGATCAAGCTGACGCTGTGGGATCAATCAGTCGGAAATACCGATCCTTCGGCCAAGCTGCTGCCCGAGATTGTGGAGAAATGGAACAGCGAGCATCCAGACATTCAGGTTGAACGTACGGGCACGACAGGAGAACAGTACAAAACCAAAGTCAAAACATCGATTGCAGCTGGTGAGGCACCAGACCTGTTCTATGGCATGGGTGGCGGCAGCTTCATGCAGCCGTACATCAAATCCGGTAATGTGCTGGAAATCTCAAGTTACCTGACGGACGATATTAAAGAACGAATGGGTCCGGGAATGGCTGAGGCGATCAATATGGACGGCAAAATCTACACGTTGCCCGTGTACACACATATCGCCAACCTTTACGTGAATACGGAATTGTTCGAGCAGGCGGGTGCCAAGATCCCGACCACCTATAATGAACTGTTGGATGCAGTCGCCAAGCTGAAGGCGGCAGGCATCACCCCGGCTGTGATTGGGGAGAAGGACCGCTGGCCGGGCATGTACTGGTACGACATTATTGCGATGCGTCAGGCAGGCAATGCTGCGGTGATGGAAGCCTTTAAAGATCCGTCAAAGTGGGATTCGCCTGACTTTGTTGCCGCCGCGACCAAGATGCAGCAGCTTGCGCAAGCAGGAGCATTCAACAGCAGCATGTTCAGCATGAGCTATGACGAGATGCTTGGAGCATTTAATGCAGGCAACGGGGCGATGATGTTTCAGGCCAACTGGGTGAATGCAGGAATTGAGGACCCGTCCTCCGCAGTCAAAGGCAAAGTGAAGGTCATCCCGTTCCCTGTATTTGAAGATGGAAAAGGTACAAATACCGAAATCTTCGGGGGAGCCGTCGATGGTTTTTACATTAACCAGAATACCAAGCATCCGAAAGAAGCCGTGGAATTCCTCAAGTATCTGAGCGAGCAGCTGGGTACGCAAGGTTTCCTGGCCGGAGCCGGTCTGCCAAGCTGGAAAACAGATGCACTCGACACGTCCAGTCTGTCCTCCATGGATCTGTCTGCGGCAGATATTATGAAAACGGCGACCTCATTCATCGCCTGGTGGGATAACATTCTGCCAGCGGAGTCTGCCGAAGCGCACAAAAACCTGATTGCCCAGCTGCTTGCAGGGGATATAACACCTGAGGAGTTCTGCAAACAAATGGCACAGCTCAAACCAACAGAGCTAAGTCTATAGGAAACAAGTAGGCGGGCATATCTTCCACGAGCGCCACTATGAGAAACCAAATCCAGCGAAAACGGTATGCGTGGGTGCGAGCTTACAATTTAAATGCTTACAGGTCCTAGAAGGTCCTTACACTACATGTCTTTGCCAATTCACTGTGAATATCTTACGCATAGGCCTTGTGAGCATGCAACGGCTACCGCTTCTAACCATGAAGATGAACCCAAACAAGGCGTGGTCCGGTATATCCGGTCACGCCTTTGAGAGGAGAACAACAATGAACTCTGTATTTTCCAATAAAGGCACCATAGCTGTTTTCGTACTGCCCACACTGATTCTGTTCTGCGGGATTGTGCTTATTCCGATCTTTGTCTCCAGTTATTACAGTCTGCTGGACTGGAACGGCGTAGGTAGGGGTACATTTATCGGTCTGGACAACTATGTGGAGATGTTTAAGGATACGCGTGTATTGAATTCGATCAAAAACTCCCTGTTATTCGCGGGAGCTTCGGTGTTCATTCAACTGCCGATCTCGCTCGTGCTCGCGCTGATTCTGGCGTCCAACGTCAAGGGGGAAGGGTTCTACCGGACCGTGTATTTCATCCCGGTATTGATCTCAACGGTGGTTATTGCCCAGTTGTGGTCAAAAATCTACAATGCCGATTATGGCCTGCTGAACGTGCTGCTGCAAAGTATCGGCTTATCCAGCCTGGCACAGGATTGGCTGGGGCAAAAGGATACCGCCCTGGCGGCATCGTTTATTCCAACCTTGTGGCAGTACGTGGGGTATCACATGCTGCTGATGTACGCAGGAGCGAAATCCGTCTCACAGGATGTGCTTGAAGCTGCAAGAATGGATGGTGCTTCACGTCTTCGCACGGCGTGGTCCATTATGATCCCTTTAATGAAGCCCATCCTGAAGGTAAGCCTTGTATTTTCGGTTATTGGTGCATTCAAGGTGTTTGACCTGATCTATGTGCTGACAGGCGGCGGCCCGTTCTATACCACTGAAGTGCCGAGCACGCTGATGTACGCCACCATTTTTGATACGTTCCGGTACGGATATGGCAGTGCAATCTCGGTATTTATCATTGTGGAGTGTCTGGTATGTACGATCCTCATTAATTCATTGTTCAAAACGGAATAGAAGGAGGCCTGAGGCATGAGTACCGTAGAAGTCATGTTGCAAAAAAAGCCCAAGCCAAGGTCCATCTCCGGACCAATCGGGAAAGTGTTCCTGCAAGCGTTTCTGATCCTCGTCGCAATTGTGCAGATCTACCCGCTCATCTGGCTGGCGCTGTTTTCCTTGAAGGATAACAGTGAAATTTTCAGCGGCGATGTTGCCGGATTGCCGAAGGCATTTCTGTGGAGCAACTACACCAAAGCCATGTCAGACGGTCATGTGCTGACCTATTTTATGAATAGCGTGCTGGTCACAGCTGCCTCCATTGTCTTGGTACTGATCTTGTCTTCGATGACGGGATACGCAATCACAAGAATGAACTGGAAGCTCAGCGGGCTCACGATGACGATTATTTTGCTGGGCATGATGGTGCCGATCCATGCTGCGCTGCTGCCATTGTTTATTATTTTGAAGAATCTGAGCCTGCTCAACAGCTATTGGTCTCTGATCATTCCCTATGTGGCATTTGGCATTCCGATGGCGGTATTCATTCTGGGCAGTTTTTTCAAAGGTATCCCGCGAGAGATGGAGGAGTCGGCGGTGATCGACGGCTGTGGCATCTACCGGACGTTTTTCTCTATTATTCTGCCTCTGGTAACCCCAGCTATATCAACGGTAGCCATCTTCACGTTTTTGTCGTGCTGGAATGAGCTGATGTTTGCGGTCACGTTTATCAATAACACGGCTTACCAGACATTGACGGTGGGCATGATGTCGATGGTGGGAACGTACATTACGCAATGGGGTATCATTGGTGCGGGATTGATGATTACGACGGTGCCAACGGTGGTCATCTATCTGCTGTTGAACAAACAGGTGCAGAAGAGCATGATTGCAGGTGCGATCAAAGGTTAGTTGGAGGCTGGACTGGAGGGCGTAGCGGTAGAAGCGCTTGCTGCTCGCTCACTGTACTCTCTTTCTGGTAGATATCGGCTTGATTCAGGATTTCGCAAGGTGTGATCTCTGGACTGGACCGCAGTCTATGAACATGGAATAATAAGGGGTATATATCCAGTCAGTTGCAGAGAGGGGTCATTATGATATGGTCAAGATCGCGATGGTAGAGCAGGAGTCTGTTCGGGAAAAGGTTGTGGCGTTTACGTTTGATGATGGGCCGCATCCGGTGTATACAGCTCAAGTACTTGAGCTGTTCCGTCGTGCCGGTGGGCAGGCGACGTTTTTCATGATTGGCCAAGAGATAGAGGCTCATCCGGAGATTGCGGCGGAGGTGCACCGTGAAGGGCATGAGATCGCAAACCATACATACACGCATCCGGACCTGACCAAGCTGACGCTGGAGGAAGCCGGGGAAGAGTTGCAACGCGCAGAACATCTTGTTCAAGAAGTTACGGGGCAACCTGCCCGCAGCTTCCGACCACCGTATTTTGGCGTAAACGATGATATACTGTCTCTGGCAGCGGAGCGTGGATATCGCACGATTGGTGCGGTCAATGGTGATGCGAAAGATTGGGATAATCCTGGCGTTGAGCATATCGTGGAGCATACCCGGTCTGCGGTCAAACCTGGCAGCGTGCTGATATTCCATGACGGGTACGGGGATCGTTCCCAGACGGTGGAGGCGGTTCGTGTTCTGGTGGAGGAACTGGTCACAGAAGGGTATCGATTGGTGACGGTGAGTGAGCTGCTGGACATTTCTCATGAGCAGGATGAAAAGATAACATGATCAAGTGGACCCATCATTCTTTGAATGACTGGGTCCTTTTTATATATAATTTGTATAGGAAGAACGGAGCAGAGGTATAAACTTTGCTTGCCCTCTCAAACTACTTTATAATAATAGGCTAAACTAGATTATGTCAGGAGGAAACAATGGACTTTATCAAAAATCAACTAGAAGAACTCGGTATGAGTGGACCCTCCATTGGTTATCTTTCAAACATCATTATGATTATTTTTATAGCGGTGATCTCGATATTGGCGAATGTGATTGCCAAGCGAGTGGTACTGAAGACGGTGCATCGTATTGTAAGTAACAACCGTTTCAAGTGGGGCCACATCGTGGTTCAGAAAAATTTATTTCAGAAGCTGTCGCATCTTGTGCCAGCCATTATAATCTATTATTCGGCTTATATTTTCTCGCCCTATCAGGGCATAATTGAAAAAGCAGCAATGACCTACATGATTGTCATCATGATCACGGTTCTGAATGCTCTGCTTAATGTCTTCGATGATATCTATCGTACCTACGAGGTGTCGAAGATTCGCCCAATCAAGAGCTACATTCAGGTAGCCAAGATCGTTCTGTTCATTATCGGGGGCATTATCGTCATCTCCAGCCTGATTGGACAAAATCCGCTCATTATCCTCAGTGGACTTGGTGCATTATCGGCGGTATTGATGCTCGTATTCAAAGACTCGATCCTTGGTCTCGTGGCTGGTGTACAGCTATCGTCGAACGATATGGTGCGTGTTGGTGACTGGATCGAGATGCCAAAGTATAATGCAGACGGGGACGTTATCGACATTACATTGAACACAGTGAAAGTGATGAATTTTGATAAAACGATTACGATGATTCCAAGCTATGCCCTCATATCGGACTCGTTCCGGAACTGGAGAGGCATGCAGGTGTCCGGTGGCAGAAGAATTAAGCGGAGCATCTATATCGACATCAGCAGTATCCGTTTTTGTACGGAAGAGATGGTGGCTGAATTTGAGAAAATTCACTACCTGACTGATTATGTCACGGAAAAATTAAAGGAAATTCAAGCATACAACATGGAGCACGAGGTGAATACCGAAAGCAACGTGAACGGCAGACAGCTGACAAACGTCGGTGTGTTCCGGGAATATATCCATCAATATTTGAGGAACCATCCAAAAATCAATAAAGATATGACGATGATTGTGCGACAATTAGCACCGGAAGATCGCGGTCTGCCTCTGGAAATCTATGCATTCAGCAATGATATCAACTGGGGTGTGTATGAGAACGTTCAGGCGGATATCTTTGACCATATCTTCGCGGTGGCGTCAACATTTGGACTGCGGGCCTTCCAGAATCCAACCGGACATGACATTGTGCAACTGAAAGAGGATAAGCAATATGCGCGAGAGTATTAAGAAGATTTATCAAAATAGATGTGACGGCCACCATATTGGTGGTCGTTTTTGCGTTGAGATGTTCTTCCCATTCGGCCATTTATTTACGAGACGGACAGATTAAGTTCATGGGATAGGGTTCAATACAGATAACAAAACAGATAGACTGTAAAAAAAAGTGGACAATACATATATTTTTCATTATATTATAATTAATTCCATATTTTGAAAGGGGTGATTTGGAGCTTTTTCTGATCAGGCGTGTCTATGAACGAGGGAAAAGCATGAAGTCTCTTTGGCGTGCTAACTTTTCAAAAGAAATGGAGGGAGAATGAAATGAAGAAAGCATTATATGCTGCTATTATGATGGCGCTTTTATCAGGATCGATTGTGGGTACGGCCTTGGCGGATAATTACGAGTCGAATGACACTTTGAGCACCGCGTATAAAATCCCAACGCAAACGGTAGCCACTCCCTACGGTCCGGCTTACTGGGGTGGAAGTGCTTGGTCTTATCTATCATCCCCGACAGATGTAGACTACTTTACATTCAGAGGGCATGGCAAATCTGTCGTGCTGGGTTCTCCTTCCGGCTATGATTACGATTTGTACGCCTATGACAGCGCTGGAAATTTGGTTGCTTCTTCTACGAATACGTCAGGAGCGGATACGGTTCTTGTCGACTACAATAATGTATATTTTAAAGTGGTAAGCAAAGATGGACGATACAGCGATACCGATGCTTACAGCGTAACCTTTTATAAAAGGGATGTCTGGGTGCCGTGACCAGCTCGTGAGAGTAAAATAACGTTAGGTATCGTAGACTTTAATGCTTCCGTCTCATGAATAGGAACTCTACCGCCTCAATGAGGTAGTAGAGTTTTATTTCTTTAAGCCAATGGTCTTGAAGAATGGGTTACCATATACCCACTTGAGTTCATTGGAAAATTTAATGGAGGTGAGTGCCGTGGCACGTGTATTAGTTGTGATGATCCCTGCAGAAGGCCATATCAATCCGTCGCTTGGATTAATCAAGGAGTTGATAGAGAGCGGAGATGAGGTCGTCTATTGTTGTACCGAAAAATACCGGACGAAGATTGAAGCGTTAGGCGCACAATTTAAAGCCTACTCCTTCAACGAGGCAACCCTGCTTAACAACCCTGGTATGAAGCCATTTGAACTCAAGCATCCTTACCAATTTTTATATATGATATTGGAAAAAGTTATTCAACGGTTTATTCCAGATGTTCTGAATCTGATCGAACATGAAACCTACGATTATATCATTTTTGACTCCATAATAGGCTGGGGAGGACAAATTCTAGGTGAGAAGCTAGGTATACCAACGGTATGCTCAACCAGCACCTTTGTTTTTGTGGATCCTCTTGGATCAGACAATCAACTGAAGGATGATACGGAGGAGGTCAAGGAGCTATATAACAGCATCGTGGAAGTGTCCCAGCAAATAGCTTCCCAGTTCGATGTGGCTGTACCTTCCCTGGCGGAACTTTTAGGGCATTCAGGACAATTGAAGATTGTGTATACAAGTCGTTATTTTCAACCCATGGGGGAGAAGCTGGATGACAGCTTTGTATTCACTGGCCCATCTATTATCCCCCGCAAGGATGCGCCAGGCTTTGCAAACGAGTCTCTGCATGCTCTTTACAAACAGGCAGTTTATATTTCGATGGGAACCATTTTAAATAAGGATCTTGATTTTTATAAGCTTTGCTTTACGGCCTTTCGTAATTTGCCTGTGCAGTTTATATTATCTTCTGGGAAGGATACCGATATAGAGCCCATTGCTGATTTGATTCCTGACAATTTCATCATAAGACCCTATGTCCCTCAATTGGAAGTGTTGCAGTGTGTAGATGCTTTTCTGACACATGCAGGCATGAACAGTACCAGCGAAGCTTTGTATTACAATGTACCATTAATTATGCTTCCGTTAACATCGGATCAGCCGCGTGTAGCAGGCCGGGTACAGGAGTTGGGAGCAGGGGTTATCGTGGACAAAAATAACCTTACACCCGATGTGCTTAGAAACGCAGTATTAGAAGTGCTCGGTAATGCCTCCTACAAGGAGCATGCTGAGGTTATTGGGAAAACGTTACGCGATGCTGGCGGGTATAAGCAGGCTGCTATGGCCATTAAGAACTTTATAGGCAATCAACCGTTATCGGCCACGCCCATCTCTTCGTTTGAATGAAACGGAGACCGTTCTTTATGAGAGCTAGAAGAGGAAGCCGTCACCCGACTAAAATGGAGTGATGGCTTCCAATTGATTCAAGCGCGTATGGAGGGGTAGATAAACGGAGAGGGGCATTATTTTTTCCATATTGTTCGTATACCTTTTGCAAAGGAGAGTCTTCAGATGAATCATCAAATTCCGGAATATACATTGAACGATGGCTTGAAAGTGCCTGCAATTGGATTTGGTACCTATAGTTTAAAAGGTGAAGAAGGCGTTAAATCGATCGCGTCCGCAATGGATGCGGGTTATCGATTAATTGATACGGCGTATAACTATGAGAATGAGGCAACGGTGGGCAGAGCAATCAAACAAAGCTCCATCGCCAGAGAAGATCTGCTCATTTCCTCGAAGCTGCCGGGGCGTTATCACGCTCATGATAAAGCACTGGTGGCGATCCAGGAATCCCTGTACAGAGCGGATCTGGATTATTACGACCTGTATCTGATTCACTGGCCCAATCCGAAGAAGGACATGTATGTCGAGGCATGGCAAGCACTGATCGAAGCCAAAAAACGTGGATATATCCGATCCATTGGAGTCAGCAACTTCCTGCCTGAGCACAATGAACGGCTGATCAAGGAAACGGGGGTAGCGCCGAGTCTGAATCAGATTGAGCTGCATCCATTCTTCGACCAAGCCGATCAGCGGGAACAGGATACAAAACATGGCATCGTGAACGAATCCTGGAGTCCGATCGGACGTGGCAATGATGCCGTACAGGATATTCTGAAGGATGAGAACATTCTTGGAATTGCTGAAACGCATGGCAAAACGCCAACCCAGATCATTCTGCGGTGGCATGTTCAGCTGGGTTCCATTCCAATTCCGAAAGCGGGCTCCTTGCAGCATCAGCAGGAAAATATCGATATATTCGATTTTGAGTTGAGTACAGAAGAGATGCAGGTCATCTCTGCATTTAATCGTACGGATGGACGGTTGTGGGATCAGGACCCAAGCGAGTACGAAGAGTTTTAAAGAACGACAAATGAAGGGCTGCTCCCATGTCAGATATGACAGGAGGCAGCCCTTTATTGTTGAAGCATAGTAAGCAATGTTGCAGTTTTTCATGTTGCGTAATTTCTGCTTACTGTCCCGCAGGGATACGGAAGGTCAGAATCTCATACGGTTTGATATCAAAAGAAATCCGGCCATTTTCCACGGCGCATTCCGCTTCGTTGTTCTCGAGCAAATCACATGCGTATGCCGTAGCACCTGCTCCTTCAGGTAATTGCAGGGAAGCACGGCTGCGGCGGCCATGTGCTTCATAGAGACGGATGATCATATCATCGTTGTTCTCGGCTTTTTTGATAACCTCCAGCACGACATTATCCTGATCGACCGATGCGAGTGACCACAACTCAGGTAACGTGCCGGTTTGCGATGCAATCTCACGAGCAACCAGCGGCCGGTTGAGATCATAAGCAGCTTGGATGACACGTCCTTCACGGAAGTCGCCCTTATGCGGATAGAGCGCGTAGGTGAATACGTGCTGCTCTTTGTCAGCATTTTCATTTGGGTACGTTGCGCTCTTGATCAGCGACAATCGCATCACCGAGTTATGAATATCATATCCATACTTGCAGTCGTTCAGCAGTGCCGCACCGTACCCGTTCTCCGCCAGATCAGCCCACTTCTGTCCGCACACTTCAAACCGGGCTTGATCCCAGCTCGTATTCCGGTGGGTAGCACGTTCAACGTTGCCGTACTGGATTTCGTAGACCGCTTTCTCACTCCAGATGTCCAGCGGGAAGGCGGTTTTCAGCAGCAAATGCTCCTGTTTCCAATCCACAAACGTACGGAAATCAATTCGGCGTGTATGCGCGTAGAAGATGATCGTTTGTTCAACGGCAGAGTCCAGGAACTGTCGCGTCACTTGCAACACGGAACGCACCGGCCCGCTTTCAACCCACTCCAGTGACTGCAGGTCATTAATCTCCCACATATGCTGTTCATAATAGTCGTCAATGTTCCATGCCTCGTATTCTGCAGGTCGATCCTCGAACACTTGTAGCACATTACCACGCTTGCCAGACTGAAGCAGCTCACGCCCCTCCAGCTTGTCCCATACGGATATGAACTCGGCACTTTCATTCAGTTGAATATCGTACCAAGGTGTATGGATGTGGTGCTGATTGGCTTCCCACTGTGCAACCGATACGCCCGCAACAAGTTCATCTGTCAGATCCGGTGTGATTCGGAAGGATTTATACCCGGATGCCGGCACGTTCTCTGCAAGGAACACAAGTCCGCCTTCGGGAGTATGCTGGCTTGGTACAGGGCGATCTCCATCATGGACGGTCACTTTTCTCGCAAAAGCAGGCAGTTCAACCACGTCCGTCCGTACGAATCCGGTAGTGTTGAATACGACAATGGCTTCGCCATCAGATGTAATCCGGCTTGCAATGCCGTTCAGTGCGCTGTCTTTCAGCTCATCCGTGACACGCAGAACTTCTTCATATTGCTCTTTGGAATCCACATATACCTGCTCAATGGAGCTGCCCGGCAGAATATCATGGAACTGATTCAGCATCGTCAGCTTCCATGCATGCTCCAGTGCATCGGTTGGATAGGCCGCCTGTGCATTCGCCTCACGATGAATCATGGCATACAGCTCGGCATCGGCCAACGCAAATTCGCTATGACGGTTGAACCGTTTGTTGCGGGCCATGGAAGTGTAGGTACCGCGGTGATACTCCAGATACAGCTCACCCGACCAGCGGGGAACGGAAGGCACATTCGCCAGATTTTGCTCCAACTTCTCGAAAAACTCACGTACAAAGGTACGTTTCACCGCAGGCAAACCCGGCAATCCAACATCAAGTCGTCTGCCATGCTCCAGCATCTCTTCGGTTGGTCCACCGCCGCCATCCCCAAATCCGAAACATTGCAGGACATCTGCATTAATGTTTTTGTTCTGGTATCGCTGCCACGTGCCTTTTACTTGCGAAGCATTAAACCGTCCATTATAAGTCGTTTCGAAGCGGCGTTGTCTGAAATCGGGATGCTTGTCATAGTCTGTCGCTGTGATGAAATGAGTTAAAACTTCAGAGCCGTCAATACCTCTCCAGTACATCGTGTCATTCGGAATCTGGTTCGTATCATTCCAGGCAATTTTGGTGGTCATAAAATAATCAATACCGCTCTTGCGCATAATCTGCGGCATCGCTGCACTATAACCAAATACATCCGGCAGCCAGAGCACACGGTTCTCCACGCCGAACTCTTCCTTGAAGAAACGCTTCCCGTATATAATTTGACGGATCATGGATTCACCTGAAATCAGGTTACAATCAGCTTCCAGCCACATCGAACCTTCGGCTTCCCAGCGGCCTTCGGCAACCTTTTCCTTGATTTTTTCATAGAGAGACGGGTAGTCTGCTTTCAGGTACGCATATAACTGGGGTTGTGAGGACATGAACGTGTATTCTGGAAACTTGTCCATCAGATACAATACACTCGCGAAGCTGCGAATGACCTTCTCTCGAGTCTGATCCAATGTCCATAGCCATGCCACATCGATATGCGTGTGTCCGATACAGTGAACGGTTGGGATGTGATCACCAGCAGGGCGGACATCACCATAGACATGATCTTGCAGATATCGGCGCGCTTCCGGTACCGACGCATGGAATTCTGCGCTGTTCTCCTGACGCAAATCCAGCAGATTCACGGCTTTATTCAGATGTTCGACCAAATTCAGCCGCTCCAGATCATCCTCACGTAGCAGATCCGCAGCATCGAGCGCAGCCTTAAGATCGTAATATAGATCTGTGACAGGCTGATGATGCTCAGCTACATAGACATTGAGAAAGACATCGGCCGCCGAAGTACTACAGTACGCATATAAAGCCAGTTCGAATTCTTCCCCTTTTGCCGCAGCAGGTGTCAGGTCAATTTCCGTATGGTTCACATCCAGACCGCAGATCAATTCTCCATTGATGAATGCTAGGAATTGTGGATTATCATAGTTCCAGATATCATCCGCACCGGTGACAATGGTACATACGACTTTTTTTCCTTCCATATGATCCGGGATGCGAATCCGGGTTTTGAAGCAGCTGTGTACATCTTTACCGCCCCAGCCATCACCCTTACGAAATACGTTCCAGGAGGAAGGGTCCTCATGCACCAGCTCCCAGGAGTGGTAACCACTTTCTTTATGATAAAGCTCCGGTATATATGTCTTTGAGGTCAGTCGTGCACGTTCCAAGTGTTTAACAATGGTATGGATTCGAGTATACAAGGAATTCATTTTCATGTTGGTTTCCCACCTTGGTTTGTAGTAAGTACAGGCTGTAGTCTTTAATGAAGCGAAAACATTGCAAGCGCTAACATGTCAACTCTATCATAACAAAGGGGAAAGGGAGCAAACTACGTAATGTATGCTGAAAAAGACGTCTTTTTATTGCATTTCATGCTAAAATAAAATCATTAGTATCGGGATAGGGGACTTGACCATGACACAATCGGTTTTGGCATACGAGCAGGGATATGTAATCCATGTCAATCAGCCTGGAGACGAACTTTTTTATCATTTGGACTATGACGAGCGTTCTCATGATCTGAATATGGAGTTTCAGCATTTCCATGATTTCTATGAGATCTGTATTCTTCTGGATCGGACGGCTGCGCATATTATTGAAGGCAGTTTATATGAGATTCAGCCATTGGATATCGTGCTGCTGCGACCTTCTTTGCTGCATAAGACGCAGTATCCGAAAGGTACACCGCCAAAACGGTTGATGATTAATTTTGCGATGCCTCGCCATATGCCAGGACTTGAGAACGGTTACAATGAACTATTCTCCATTTTTGATGAAGAGGTTCCGATTTTCCGCTTCCCGGAAGAACGGCGCAAAGAAATCCTCGCGCCCATCAATGATATTTTCGCCATATCCCAGCAGCGCTCTACGCTTCAACCGGTTGTGATCCATCATAAGTTTGTAGAATTTCTATGTGCAATTCATCGTTACGCGGCAGAGAACGGGTATGTGCGAGAAGAGACAGGATCATCGATGTCCCGGCGCATGTATGCCATTGCATCCTATATTCACAGCCATTATCAACAGGATTTATCTTTGGACGAGGTATCCAGGCGGTTTTATGTAAGTGCCCATCACTTGTCCCGCCAATTCAACAGGGTCACTGGTTTTACCTTCACGGAGTATGTGCAGATGACCCGTATTCGAAATGCCCAGCAAATGCTGCTGAACTCGAGTGAAAAAATTACGGACATTGCTGCACAGTGCGGGTTCGCCAGCTTTTCCCAGTTCAATCGCATCTTCAACAAACAGAGCGGTATGTCACCAAGTGCCTATCGACGGAGCAGAGCATCGCAGAGCAAACATGAAATGATGCTTGTGGGCGAAAGACCCGAGTGACGTTAGCGCCTAGCGTGAGATAACAAGCGGAGTGATGGACAGAATTATATTGCTAGTTAACGGGCTATTTTTCTGGACAGGAGATTTTTATGAAAATAATAGTTAAGGACATGGTATAGGGTTGGGTCCATCTATTTATGATTTAGCTAGGGACATCCCGCCATCATACATCCGATATACCTTGTCACAATATTCAAGCATACGCTCATCATGGGTAACCATAATGGCCGCTTTTTGGCGTGATTTCACTTCTTGCGCGATTAGACTAACCACTTCATGGGCTCGTTTGGTATCCAAACTGGCGGTTGGTTCATCGGCTAAGATGATGTTGGGATTATTCATTAAAGAACGCGCAATGGCTGTCCGTTGTTTCTCACCGCCGGATAACTCTTCGGGAAAACTTTTTAACTTCAAACCGAGCCCCAGTTCTTCCAGCAGCTTGGTGGCAAATGCCTTATCCTCTTTTTTAACCGTTCCCGCCATTCTTTTTACAACTAGTAGTTGATCCAGAACATTTAGATAGGGAACTAGATTTGAAGATTGCATAATAAATCCAACTTCTTGTAGCCGTATATTAGATAGCTCTTTCTCCGTAAGCTTCGAAATATGATTTCCGTTTAGTTGAATATCTCCTTCGGAGGCTTTCAGCATTGCCCCAGCAATAGATAAGAATGTACTTTTACCAGAACCAGAAGGTCCAACCACAGCAACAAACTCTCCCGGCTCCACGGATATGGATACATGATCGAGCGCGGTGATTCGATTGTTTCCTTCGGCATAATACATGGTGACTTCTCGCATGTGCAATCCCTTACTCATTATTCAACCCTCCCGAGCGCCTTAAGCGGATCAATCTTTGTAATTTTGCGAACAGATACCAGTGAACTTAACATAGCGATAACCAGCAAGATAATAGAATAATTGAAGACAAGACTGGTTTCCAGCTTAAATGGCATTCCTTTTGGCATAATTGCTGCTGTCCCATAAGTCAGCAAGATTCCGACAACAATGCTAGTTAGCGAAAGTACAAACACTTGCGAGATAATGGCTTTTCCCAAGAAACGGTTACTAGCGCCTATCGCTTTCATAATGCCGAACTGGTTAGTCTTTTGCATCGTAATGACATAGAAGAATACCCCGAGTACAAATGCAGAGATCGCGAGCAGAAATGCAAGCATCATCAGAATCGTTCCGTTCTCTTCTTTGTATCCTGGCATGCCTTGCACAGCTTCCGACCGGGTAACTGTATCTGTACTGGATAACTCTTTATTTATAGCTTCTGGATCAATATTCTCGCCTTGTAACATGATCGCATTAACCGGTCCAGCAATTCCTTTATCTGAACCTGGAGCCGCAAAGGCAATCTTCCGCCATTCAGCCATTGGGGTAAATACGGATGCAACGTGGTTATAGGTCTGATTCTCCACAAATCCGATAATTGTCAATGATTCCGTCGTGCCATCCAGTTGAAAGGTGTCTCCGATATTATAGCCCTCATCTTTTAGGGTCGAATTCACAACCACCCCGGTGGGATTCTCGGAAGACAGGTTTTCACCTTCTACAATAGCTGGTTCCAGGAAGCTTCCTGGGTTAATTCCTATAATCGCTATATCGACTTTATCTTCATTTTTGGTACTCGTCTCTTTCATTGCTGTTGCCATCGTACTTCCCATAGGTGATGCAGCATCCACATTAGGAAGTTGTTCCGCCTTCGCCACCAGTTGATCTGACAGCAGTGACTTGCTCATGGAAGACTGAGCCCCTTCTTCAAAGATGACATAATCAGCCTTCATGGTCTTGAATGTTGATGCGGCTAGGGTGGACAATCCATTCCCCAGACCAGATAAAATAAATACCAACCAAGCCATCAGTACGAAGATAATGATAATCATCAAAAACTTCATTTTACTATGCATTAACTCCTTCATCGCTAAAAACATGATCTGTTCAACTCCTTCTCTCTTTTTTGACACATGTGTCAAATTAGATGCGCGGCCACGCGGTCTTCATCATTAAACGATATAAATGACACTTGTGTCAAATTAAATCCAAGAACAAAGTTAGCTCTTGGCTCCTCCGATCCACATTTGGAACAGGAGCTTTCCCCAATCAGGCGTAGGGATATTCATCATGTTAGGCGTATTAATTAAGTTGAAGAATACACCAACAAGTACAGGTAGAGGGATATCTTGCCGGAGGGCCTGATCCTGCTGTGCGCGTTCAAATAAGCGTGATAATTGAATTTTGAGGGTCTTATGTGCTTCCTCAATAAATTCAAGATCTCTCGCTGCCGCAGCAGAATTAGTCGTATTAATTTTACTGGCATCTCCCAGAAGTTGATGGAGCGTCGATTCTTCTGCGTAGATCAGAAGCAGTTGCTCAAGAGCATCCATGGGATCAGTCTCATCAACGGCTAATGAATTCTCCAACACGGTTGCTATTACACGCTTCATACAAGCAGCAACAATCTCTTCTTTATTAGCGTAATATTGATATATCGTGCTCCGGGCTCCAGACAGATGCTGTGAGAGCAGTTTGAGATGAAAACCGTCGTAGCCATGCTCAAGAATTAATTTCTTGGTCGTATCCAGTAGCTCTGTTTCGGTAAAAGATTGTTTTCTTCCCATTGAATCTCTTCCTTTTTCATTCTCATTTAAAGTCGGTGTGAACTTCACGTAATCGATGTGTACTGCAAGTCTATAGAAGTTCTGCACTTCCCTTGTTTATTATGATCAGTTTAGCATATGTTTGATGGCCATAATACCAACCAAGACGATTGGTCTGAATAAATGGGTGGATGATATACAAAAAGGCAAACCCTTGAACTTACAAAGGGTTTGCCTTTTTCCTTCTATATATCGAATACCTACGATATACCGATACGTCTATAATTGATCTTACGATCAGACTCACGCATGTACCGGATGAATCTTGGTGTTATCCCTGATCCTTCGGTGCCAGCTCAATGGCGGAGCGGATGGCAGCCAACATGCTTTTGTCATCGGCGATGTTCTTACCTGCGATGTCGAAGGCTGTACCGTGGTCAACCGACGTACGAATGATGCCGCCTTTCAGACCAACGGTGATGTTCACGCCTTCCTCGATACCCATCACTTTGATCGGTGCATGGCCTTGGTCATGGTAGCAGGCTACTACGATATCGAAGTCGCCGCGGCCAGCGCGGAAGAAGAGTGTGTCCGCCGGGAGTGGACCAACGACGTTAATGCCTTCCTGTTGCGCACGCTCAATGCCGGGCTGCAGTTTTTCTTCTTCTTCCCCGTTGCCGAACAGTCCGTTCTCTCCGGCATGAGGATTGATTCCGCATACGGCTACGCGCGGATTCTCAAAGCCTGCTTTTTTCAGCGTATCATGGGCAAGCTTCACAACGGTGTAGGTTCTTTCCGGGTTGATACTCGCAATGGCATCAATCAGACCCATGTGTGTCGTCAGGTGAATGACTCTCAGATTAGGCGTCGTCAGCATCATCGAGAAGTCCTGTGTATCCGTCAGGTCAGCCAGAATTTCGGTGTGCCCTGGATACAGGTGCCCCCCTTGATGCAAGG
>Ga0209437_100666_pt1 | contig 18932 bp, 17 predicted proteins | sample AraplaL_Cvi_mTSA_FD_184266 | JGI IMG/M metagenome (GOLD analysis project Ga0209437, IMG submission 184266) | Arabidopsis root microbial communities from the University of North Carolina, USA - plate scrape CL_Cvi_mTSA (SPAdes) (version 2) | ecosystem: Host-associated > Plants > Roots > Endosphere...
TCGGGAGTGCAAAGGTAGAAACCTTTTTCTATTTTCCAAAACTTTTTTTTCTTTTTTTTATTCTAAGTTTTGACCGCCTCTCTTTCCATTTTCTCTTCCTCCTCAGCGGGCTGCAAAGGTGCGAAACCTTTTTTGAAATCCGAAATTTTATTTGAAGTTTTTTTGGCTTTATTTTTTGTCTTTCAATTTCACTTATCTCTCTTCAAAAACCTCTTCAGTAACCTTTCTAAGAACAACCCCGCTTCCTCGTTTGCGGGCTGCAAAGGTATGCATAGAAATCAATTTCGCAAACTGTTTTTAACAAATACTTAACACGTGTGCATAAGGTGTTAATAATCAGCAAGAAATTTTATTCCCCAGATGTGTAAATCGGGTATTTACCTATAAAATCAACTATGGCGGCTCATCTTTGTTAATAAAGTCGCCATTTACCCGGTATTTTTAAGCAATACAACCCCAACCTTGCTTATGTTACTTATATACTATATATAGGGTAGTTGTATAGGCCGCTTCACCGACTAAATAAAAGAGATTTTATTCGGCACTTATCTATGCTATATATAACAGGATGCACATAGCTGATAGTTCAAGAAAAACATGACGCTATTTTTCTGCTTATATACTATATAGTATACTACCCCATTTCACTAGTCCGGGCAGAATTTGACCAAACTATCCAAGCTATCTACACGAGCCCAATCGTTAAAAGATGTTAAATAGTTTGTTATATACATAAGGAGCAGGAAACACGTTATATATTCGCTGATAAATAAATAATTGACTGATTTATATTATTCACCTATCTTTGCAAAATGTTTAAAAAGCAACTTACGTTATTAGCCAGTGTTTTAGCTCTGTTAATTATTACATTGGGCAGTTGTAAAAGCAAATACGAAAAGTTAAAAGCAAGTAACGATTACGCCAAAAAATACCAGGAGGCCATCAAATACTATAATCAAAAAGATTATAACAAGGCTTTGGGCTTATTTGAGGTGCTGGTTGAGCGTTATCGCGGACGTGCTGAGGCGGAAGACCTATTTTATTATTATGCCTTCACCAACTATAAGCTGAAGGACTATACATCTGCAAGATATCACTTCAAAACCTTTGCCGATACCTATCCATCAAGTACCCGGGCCGAAGAATGCCGTTTCTTCTCGGCTTATTGCTATTACCTGGATTCGCCTATATACTCGCTTGACCAGGATAATACCATGAAAGCTATCGAGGCATTACAGTTGTTTATTAACTTATACCCTAAAAGCGACCGTGTTACCGAAGCAAGCAAGCTGATACAAAACCTGCGCGATAAGCTGGAAACAAAGGCTTATGCTAATGCTAAGTTATATTTAACCATCAGCGATTATCAATCGGCGGTAATCGCCTTTAATAATGCGTTACGTGATTACCCGGATACCAAGTATGCCGAAGAAATGGAGTATCTTACCGTTAAGGCACAATATTTATACGCCTATCATAGTTTGGAATACAAACAGGAAGATCGTTATACCCAGGCCGAGGTTTACGCCAATCAGTTTAACGAAAAATATCCAAATAGTGCCTACGGTCACGATGTAAAAGCATTAGCCAAAGATAGTGAGCGCGGCATTCAGAATGCCAAACGCATTCTTGCCGAGGCTTTAAGCAACGACAGAGTAGCCAAAAAATTAGCGGAAAAAGGAAAAGATACCTTAAAAACACAACCGCCATCAGAAAAGAACCAGCAACAAAAAATACCATATTAAAAAAATTGATATATGACAGCAAATAACACGAACAAACCAGCAGTAGCGAGCAGCACTGTAACCCGCGATTTACGCGAGCTGGATGTAAACACTAACAATATATATGAGTCGCTTGTAATTATGTCAAAAAGAGCGAACCAGATATCAAACAATATCAAAGAAGAGTTACACCAAAAGCTTTCTGAGTTTGCATCATCAAATGACAACCTGGAAGAAGTTTTTGAAAACCGCGAGCAAATCGAGATCTCTAAATATTACGAGAAACTGCCAAAACCATCATTGGTAGCCGTTCAGGAATTTTTAGACGATAAGGTTTACTACCGTAACCCTACTAAGGAAGCGTAAGCTCTTTTTCAAGTCAAAAGCTAAAAGTCAAAATTCAAAATTGCTTGCATAGGCGTTTTTGAATTTTGACTTTTATTTTTTATGTATCTTCACACAGCGAAGTCAGAATTCTTTTGACTTTTGAATTTTGACTTTAATTTAAATGTTAGAAGGTAAAAATATAGTACTGGGTGTTTGCGGTAGCATAGCCGCTTATAAATCGGCCCTGTTGGTTAGATTATTGGTTAAAGCAGGCGCGCATGTAAAAGTGGTGATGACGCAAGATGCCACTCATTTTATTACCCCGCTTACCCTCGCTACCCTTTCCAAAAATCCTGTGCACGTTAACTATTTTAAGCCGGATACCGGCGAGTGGAACAATCACGTGGAGTTGGGTTTATGGGCCGATATGCTGATCATAGCTCCGGCAAGTGCCAATACCCTGGCCAAAATGGCCAATGGTATTTGCGATAATTTGCTGCTGGCAGTTTATCTATCGGCCAAGTGCCCTGTGTATTTTGCACCCGCTATGGATCTGGATATGTGGCTGCATCCGGCTACCCGTCAAAACGTTACCAGGCTGCAATCCTTTGGCAATGTATTGATAGCCCCCGGATCGGGAGAGCTGGCCAGTGGTTTATATGGCGAGGGCCGGATGGCCGAGCCTAATGAGATCGTTACCTTTTTATCATCGACCCTAAAAAAAAAACTGCTTTTAGCCAATCATAACATCGTGGTTACCGCAGGGCCTACTTATGAGGCGATTGATCCGGTACGTTTCATCGGTAATCATTCCTCCGGTAAAATGGGCTTTGCCATTGCTGATGAACTGGCCGCTATGGGAGCCGATGTTACATTAATCAGCGGTCCTTCGGCAGAAGTAAGCCATCAGCAAAACATCAAACGGATAAATGTAACCTCGGCAGCAGAGATGCTCGCCGCCTGTGAGAGCAACTTTAAAACCGCCAAAGCCTGTATCATGAGCGCTGCTGTGGCCGACTATACCCCTGTGCATGTGGCCGAGCAAAAGATCAAAAAGCAGGATAGCGGCTTCAGCATCGAACTCAAAAAAACTACCGATATTTTAAAATACCTGGGCGAGCAAAAAACACCGGATCAAATACTGGTTGGTTTTGCCCTGGAAACTAACGACGAAGAACAAAATGCAATAAGCAAGCTGCAAAGAAAAAATCTTGATTTTATTGTGCTAAATTCGCTTAACGACGCCGGGGCCGGTTTCAAAAAGGACACCAACAAGGTAACCATTATTGACCGCGACCTTCAAAAAACAGTATTTGAACTTAAAAGTAAGGAAGCTGTGGCGCAAGACATTTGCCTTAAAGTTGCCCAACTCATCAACAGATGAAAAAAATATTCTTTTATATCATTTTAACCCTCGCAGGTTTCAGGGTTGCAGCCCAGGATCTTAACGCGCGGGTACAGGTGCTTTCGCCCAAAATACAGGGCAGCAACAAGCGTATCTTTCAGACACTGGAAACAGCCATGAAGGATTTTTTGAATGGCCGTAAATGGAGTGCCGATCCTATACAACCCCAGGAAAGGATAGATTGTAATTTTGTATTGAACATTACCAACTGGGATGGCAGCAGCAATTTTAGCGGCGAGCTCCAGGTACAATCCTCACGACCGGTTTATGGCTCAACGTATAACTCTACCATTATCAACCTGACTGATAAGGATGTTGATTTTATTTATAACGAAGGCCAAACCATTGATTATACCGACCAGAGTTTTCAGAGTAACCTGAGTTCCATCATGGCGTTTTATGCCTACGTGATCATCGGGCTTGATTATGACACGTTTTCACCTTACGGCGGATCGCCCTATTTTGCGGCAGCGCAAACGGTGATCAATAACGCGCAAACCGGGTCGTACCGTGGCTGGAAAGCTTTTGACGGAAACATTAACCGGTATTGGCTATGCGAAAACCTCAACAATAAAGCTTATGCTCCCCTGCGCAGCTTTCTGTATGATTATCATCGCAATGGTTTGGATATCATGACCGATAATACCTCTAAAGCGCTTAAAGCTATCTCCTCCTTTTTGCCATCTCTACAACAGGTTGACAGGCTACGCGTGGGCGCTATGCTCCCGCTTATATTTTATACCGCCAAAAGCGATGAACTGGTATCGCTATTTACCAAGGCCGAGCCCCAGGATCGTTTGCAGGCCATGAATATACTGGTACAGGCCGATCCGGCCAATGGTAACAAATACCAAACGCTGCAAGGTACCAGTCCTACTACACGCTAAACTTACTAACCCTAAACAGGTGCCCCTCTTGTAAAAAAGTGGGTTTACATGGGTTTACACTTTTTATGGTTAAAATTGAGTTATACAACTGTAAATCAAATAATTATATAAAATAAAGTGTCAAAAAGTGGGTTTACATGTAAACCCACTTTTTGACACTTTCGAAGGCATGGCCTATCAAGTGGCAGAGGGGCTATTTTGCAGCTAAGATTCCCTGCCTCGGGAGGGGTGTGATGGATAGTGTGGTAGCAGGGAGGGGTTTCTTCGTGATGCAGGTGGCTTAAAACCCCTCCCTGCCCCTCCCGAGGGAGGGAATCGCACACTCCCATGCTTTCAAATTCAATCCTGTCTTTTCAGGAGCGATTACCCGCTCCATAGACCCCAAGTGGGCTCTATAATCCCGATTTCCTCCTCCTCAAAAATTATTTTCACAAAATTCTTGCAAATACGAAATTCATCGTAGATATTTGTACGAAGAAATTCGTATTAAGAAACAACATGGATATAAAACCAACAGAAAGCGAGCTGGAGATATTACAGGTGATCTGGAATAAAGGCCAATGTACCGTGCGCGATGTGCACGAGCAACTGGCCCAAACCAAGGATGCCGGTTATACCACTACGCTAAAGCTGATGCAGATTATGCACGACAAAGGTTTGGTTGAGCGCGACACCACATCAAAAACGCATCTGTATAAAGCATTATTTACCCAGGAGCAGGCGCAAAGCAACGCTTTGGATAAAATATTGTCTACTGTATTTAAAGGTTCAACATCCGATCTGGTGATACAGGCCCTCGGCCAGCACCGGGCATCGGCCGACGAGATCGACGCTATTAAAAATTTCCTTAACCAATTTGATCAGGATAAAAAATAAACAATCATGGAAAATCTGTTCTACAACATAAGCCAGGTTTTAGGCATTACCATCATCCACTCCTTGTGGCAGGGATTATTGGTATGGTTTGTATTGCACTTGTTATTTACCTGTGCGCCATCCATGTCGTCGGTAAAAAAACATAACCTGGGTATGGCCGGTATCTTTACCATCTGCACCTGGTTTATTTATACATTTATTGTACAGATACAGCAACATGTATGGGTTGATCTGGCTGCGGTTACTTCTTCGGGTTTATTACCTCACTTTGATTTTCCATTAAACGCAGCCACGCATGCCATCCCCGCGGCCCGCTTAAATTATGTTATCGAAGGATATCTCCCTTACGTTTCGGCATTATACTTTGCCGGACTGGTGTTTAACCTGCTCAGGATGGGTCTTAACCTGCAAAAGTTAAGTCTTATTAAAAACACCATGATCCCTGCCGATGAGGTACAGATCTACGTTGATAACCTTTGCAAAAAGCTGTGTATCCATAAATATGTAAGCGTAAATTTCAGCCGCATGGTAGATGTGCCTTGCATGATCGGTTATTTTAAACCTATTATCCTTTTACCTATCACGCTTACCACATACCTGACGGCAACCGAGATCGAGGCTATCTTATTACACGAGCTATCACATATTAAACGGAACGATTACCTGCTGAATATGATTCAGCAGCTGATAACCGTATTGCTTTTCTTTAATCCCTTTGCCCAATTAATTAACAAACTCATAAACCAGGAGCGCGAAAACCGCTGCGACGATCTGGTAGTGCAAACCACCGCTCAACCATTAATATATGCCCAGGCCCTTTTAAAATTAGAGCAAACCCGGCATACAGATCTGCGACTGGCATTGGCTGCTACCAGCAAAAAATATCCTTTATTAACCAGAATTGAACGTATCATGAAAACAACAAAACCAATGGGCAACATACGCCACCTGCTTGTGGCCGTTGCTATAATGGCCGCCAGCATAAGTAGCATAGCATGGTTAAACCCAACCATCAAAAACGGAAAACTTTCTATCAAAAAACTGGCTTTCCCAAAAGTTATCGCCGAACCAATTGACACTATCCGTAAATCAGCAGTAAAATCGAAAAAAGTGGTAGCTTATAAAAAGGCAAAAGAAAACCAGGCCAATCATGAAAAACACATGGCCGAGAGATACGGCCTTAACGATGCCGAACTAAACCGCTTAACCGCCGAGGTAACCAAACATGCCGAAGCCATGAGTAAATATTATAACAGCGCCGACTTTAAAAGGCAATCTGAATTGCTTCAACAGAAAGGCCAGGCCATGGCCGATTATTATAATCGCCCGGAAATGAAACAATTGCAGGAACGCCAGCAGAAAATTGCCGCTGAATATCAAAAAGAAGTGGGTGATGGCAGTGAAACCAAAGAGCTTAGCGAAAAAATGCGGCAAGCAGGCGAAAAAATGGGAGCCTATTTTAAAAGTCAGGAGTTTAAGCAGATGAACGAGCAACTGGAAAAGAAATACGGCATACCCCACAACCATAATTATATTGATGATAGCAAAGACGAAAATTATCGCAAATACCAGGATGAGTTGCAAAGCAAAATACCAGTCGAGATAAAACAACAAACCGACGAAATGAAAAAGATGGGCGAACAAATGCGCGCCAAATATGATTCGCCGGAGTTTCGTAAAAAACAAGCCGAACTAAGAATTATGGGCGACAGCATGAGAAAGGCTTATATTAACCCGCAGATGAAGGAACAGCAGGCCGAAATGAGAAAGTTGGGCGAGCAAATGCGGTCGTACCAAAACAATCCGGAGTTGAAAAAAGAGAAGGAACTGCTTGAACAGGCCTCAAAAAGATTACACGAATACACCAACAGCCCTGCTTTTAAGAAAAAGATGGAAGAATATCGTAAACAGGCTTATAACTATCAATACGATTATAAGTACGATAACAAATACGATTCTGACGCTAAGGCCGATACCACTAATAGATAGTTTTATTATTATCCCAATACATCGAATTTCGTAATTTAGTGTCCTTAATAAAATAAGGACACTTTTTTTATGCTTCAAAAGCTAACCATCAACAACTACGCTTTAATTGATAACCTGGAGATAAGTTTTGGTAAGGGATTAAACATTCTTACCGGCGAAACCGGTGCGGGTAAATCGATCATCCTGGGTGCATTGTCGCTCATTTTAGGGCAACGGGCCGAGAGTCGTTACTTTTTTAATCAGCAAAAAAAATGCGTTATTGAAGGCTTGTTTAAAATTGACGGCTTTCATCTGAAATCGTTTTTTGAAGACAACGACCTGGATTATGAAGCCGAAACCGTTCTGCGCCGTGAAATATCTGCCGATGGCAAGTCCAGAGCTTTTGTGAATGACACACCGGTTAATTTGACCGCGTTGAAACAACTGGGCGAAAAACTGATCGATATTCACTCCCAGCATGCCACGCTTGAAATAAACGATCCGGAATTTCAATTGCTGGTAGTTGATTCGGTTGCCAAACATGATGAGCTGCTGAGTGATTATCAAACTAAATATAAGGCTTACCGAAAATCCGTTGCGCGCCTTAACGAATTGATAACCGACAGTGAAAAAGCCAAAACCGACCTGGACTATTTCCAGTTTCAGTTTGATGAATTGGAAAAAGTCGCGCTGCATCCTGATGAACAGGAGCTGCTGGAAAAAGAGTTATACGCATTAAACAATGCCGAAGAAATAAAACGCAATCTTTTTGGCGCCTACTACCTGATACAGGAAAGCGAGGCATCGGCATTAACACAGTTAAAAGAAGCAGGCCAGCAACTGGGCAATCTCGAAAAATTTGATACCCAGATAGAAGAGCTGCATCAAAGATTAAGCAGTACCATCATCGAACTCAAGGATATCGCTGCTGAAATTGAAACCATCGAACAACGTACCCAAACCAACGAGGTCCGGGTTGAGGAGATCAATACCCGCCTGAGCCTGATCTATAATCTACAGAAAAAACACCGGGTAAATACCAATGCCGAGCTATTGGCTATCCAGGATGATCTGTCGGACAAAATACAGAAAGTATTATTTAGTGATGAGGCTGTAGAGCAACTGCAAAAACAATTAATTGCCGATAGAAGCGAGCTGGAAAAACTGGCAGCACAATTAACCGCCAACCGTATAAAAGCCATTCCGGCAATTGAAAAACAGGTACTGGCAACTCTGGCCGAAATGGGTATGGGCAATTCGGCATTGAAGATTGAGCATGCCCCCCTGCCCCCTAAAGGGGGAGCTGAAAAAGAGGGCTCCGGCAATTCATCTTCTGTAACACTTGGTGCAACCGGTGCCGACTACATCAAATTTCTGTTTTCGGCAAACAAAGGTCATGCCCTGGCCGAGATGAGCAAGGTGGCATCGGGCGGTGAGCTTTCCCGGCTGATGCTGAGCATTAAATCGCTCATTGCGCAATACACCGCCTTGCCAACCATTATTTTTGACGAGATAGATACAGGCGTATCCGGCGAAGTGGCCAATAAAGTTGGGCAAATCATGGAGCACCTGGCCGATAATCTGCAAGTGATCACCATAACCCACCTGCCGCAAATAGCCAGCAAAGGCCAAAATCACTATTTTGTTTACAAAGATGATTCGGCAGCAACTACCTATACCCGCATCAAACAACTAGATCAGCCAGAGCGTGTACTGGAAATTGCCAAAATGCTGAGTGGTGATAAACCTGGTGAAAGCGCACTGCAAAATGCAAGGGAATTGCTGAATAATTAGTGATCTATAAATGATGATGCTTTTTTAAACCTATCAACATATGAAAATATCTTTGACCTTGCTTTTTCTATTCCTGTTTTTTTGCTTTTCTTCCTCTGCCCAAAATACAACTATAAGCCAGGACACAGTTAATTTAAGAGGAGTAGTTATAGGTAGTAATGGCACACCCGTTCCACATATTGCCGTGCGGTCACAACAAAAACGTCCTAACGGTGAGAAAATATGGCTGGGTACAATTACTGATAATGACGGCCTGTTTACGTTGAATGGACTTATGGTAAACGATACTATAACAGTTGATGGTATCAATTACGGAAGACAAAAATATTATAATAAAGGGAGCCGGCTAATGATCCTTATCTTGCCATCGGAAAAGATATTGGATTTAAATTCAGAGAATCCAATTGAAGTTACCGCTAAACGGATTGCGCCCAAAGCAATTCCTTCTATTAACGTATCAACAAATGATCGTCCATTTCTTTTTGTTTCACAAACGCCAGAATTTCCAGGCGGAAATGAACGCTTTTTATTGTACGTTAAAAAAAGCCTGTCATATCCGGACAAGGCCATAAAGAATAATATTGAAGGCACTGTTGAAGTTGCATTTACTGTACAAAACGATGGCCGTTTAAATAATTTTATGGTACAAAAAGGAATTGGCTACGGATGTGATGAAGAAGTCCTAAATCTTTTAATGAATAGCCCAAGATGGAAACCAGGAATTGAAAATGGCCATCCAGTAAGTCTTAAGACCTCTGTTTCCATCAAATTCTCATTAGCCGACCAATAACTATAATTTCACATCCAATTATAAAAACTCAAAACATGGCTTATAATTTATTAAAAGGTAAAAAGGGGATCATTTTTGGTGCCCTGAATGATCAATCCATAGCCTGGAAGGTGGCACAACGCGCTGTACAGGAAGGCGCCGAAATTGTACTTTCCAACGCACCCATCGCCTTGCGTATGGGCGAGCTCAATAAACTGGCCGAAGAATGCAATGCCCCGGTCATTGCCGCCGATGTTACCAACGGCGACGACATTAACAACCTGCTCACCAAAACACAGGAACATTTTAATGGTGGTGTCGATTTTATTTTACACTCTATTGGCATGAGCGTTAACGTGCGCAAAAGTATCCATTACACCGAAAACAATTATGACTTTACGCATAAAGGCCTGGATATATCGGCCCTGAGCTTGCACCGCATATTGCAGGCAGCCATGAAAATGGATGTGATTAATGAATGGGGATCCGTAGTGGCCCTAACCTATATCGCGGCCCAGCGTGTATTCCCAGATTATAATGATATGGCCGATAACAAGGCTTACCTGGAAAGCATAGCCCGTAACTTTGGTTATCAGTATGGTATCAAAAAACAGGTGCGTATCAACACGGTATCGCAATCGCCTACCCGCACCACGGCAGGATCGGGGATAAAAGGCTTTGACGGTTTTGTTAACTATGCCGAAAAGATGAGTCCGCTGGGTAATGCCAGTGCCGATCAGTGTGCCGATTACTGTGTAACCCTGTTCAGCGATCTTACCCGTATGGTAACCATGCAAAACCTTTTCCATGATGGCGGCTTCTCTTTCACCGGCGTAACCCAGGCGGTTATTGAGCAAATGGAAAAATAAAGAACTACTCATTTTCAGACTTACGAAGTTTTAAAATGGCCTCAACGAAACCATTAAAAACAAACATCATTGAGTTAAACTTCGTAAGTCTTTTCTGCATTAATAATACCCCCCCCTCCTATATCTATTAATAATAGATTATATTTTCATAAATATCTATAAATTATAATTATAGTTTTTTAACTTAGGTATTAAATATCTACCTAAGTCAGTCAATATTAACCAATTGGCCGGCAAACATCATTATCTAACATTAAAAACCTATTTATGAAAAACACTTCTGCAACCTTATGCGGCATTGTACTATTTGTCGCGTTTTTTTCTTTTGGCTGTAAAAAATCAGCGATGACCCCAATTAATCAACCCGCTGATGATCAAAAAGCGGCCAGCGCACAACAAGATATGGTGATTACACCATTTGGGGCGCGGCCTGCATCACAGGTGCATCAAATAGAAAGCGGGTACGCCCTAACCTACCAGGGAAACCGCCTGGTAAAAGTTCAAAGCCAAACAGGCAAAGTGGCTGAGGACTTTGGCGACCAATTACAAATACAGAAAAATGCGGAGCAATCAAAGAAAACAACTAGCCTGAGCACTTCCGCATTCCCGGGATTGGGTTCGGGTTGGATCACCTATGCGCAAAACAATGTGCCTGTAGCTGGCATAACCGGATTTTCAACCGATTGGATAGTGCCTTCTAATCCTCCGGCAAACAATGGCCAATTACTATATCTGTTTAACGGATTACAGGATGGCTTTAGCGCTACCTCACATATTCTGCAGCCGGTTTTACAATATGGCAACAATGGCCGGTTTGGTGGTAATTATTGGGTAATTAATAACTGGTATGTATCCTGCCAAACCTGCCCCGTATTTTATGGCACGCCAATAACTGTTACTCCCGGTACCGGCTTAACGGGAAACATGAGCGGAACTGCCGCAACCGGAGGAAATTATAATTACACATCTAAATTTTGGGAAGTTGACAACCCCACAGCTCCAGGACCACACCGCATTCATTATTATCCGGATAATAACAGCATAACGGTAAACAATGTACCAGAGATGCAATACATATTTGAAACCATGGAAGCCTATAATATGCAACAATCTTCCAACTATCCGAATGGTTCATGTAATATGACAGGTATTCAGGTATTAACCGGTGGCGGCAGGAGACCTACCGTGGTTGCCCTGAATTTCATTCCTTATAATGTTGTAACCGATGTTGGGCAGCACACTACCGTAGTTAGCGGCCAGGAGGTTGATCTGTATTTTCATTAAGCAAAACATTCAATATCCCAACAAATTGATGTGCGGCTTATTTGTTAAGTAAAGAATTTAATAAAAAAAGCCCCCTGTAATTCAGGGAGCTTTTTTTATTGAATTCTTTAAGTTAATCCTTATGGCACTAAAACTATTTTAAGTTTAAGAGGTCCTGGATTTGCAGGAACGGCGCCAGTTGCACTCTGGGCATCAATATATAAATGCCCGGCGGTATAATAAGTAACCCTAAAGGTAACATTATCATAAACATTAGGTATTTGCTCATATGAGCCATCTCCATAATCGATATAAGCTAATACTGCTCCATTATCGTTATAATAATCAGTAATATCTGGTACGGGTACATCTACGGTATACCCATGTACAGAACCTTGGGCATTACTATTATCCACGCGCCACATATCTGTAGTGATATTTGTAAAAATTGTTTTGGCACCAGGTGTAATGTATTTTTTAGTACAAGATGTTGCTGCTAATAAGACGGTGCAGCAAACGAGAGTCAAGATTTTTTTCATAAATGAATGTGTTGATATTAATATTTAGTAAAGACACAAATGTCATTAAAAGGTTTAACGTTTTTTAGGTTATTTTATTTTTATATTATAATAACGTTATAATTCTGTCCGTAATAGAAATTTTACTACATTAAACTATTTTTTTAGTTTACCTTTAAATATGCAGAAGTTCCTCTTGCTATTAATACTCTTATCCCCATCGTTTTGTTTTGCCCAGTTAAAGATCAGCGGCAAAGTGATCAACCTTAACGACAAAAAACCGATACCTGATGCCAGTGTTTTTTTAAATAATGCCAGCGCAGGCAATAAAACTTCTGCCGATGGCTCTTTCGTTCTTGGTAATGTACGACCAGGTCAGTATGATCTTATTGTATCTGTTATTGGTTATGAAACCTATAATAAAACTATCAGTGTGGTTAACAGCAATGTCATTATGCCCGAGATTGCTTTGCTTCCCAAAACTATTGAACTTAAAGAAGTAAAAATTAAGCCCAACCCCGACTGGGGGAAATATTATGACATATTTAAACATCAGTTCCTCGGCACATCGGCCAACGCAGCACAATGCAAAATACTTAACCCCGATCAACTCGATCTGGAATTTGATGCTAAAACACGTATACTCCAGGCATCATCCTATGATTTTTTGGAGATAGAGAATAAGGCCCTGGGCTACAAAATAAAATATAAGCTCAATCAATTCACTTACGACCCAACCAAGGGTTTCTTGTATTACGACGGCATATCGGTATTTGAAGATCTGGCAGGCAGCAGCTCCAAAATGCGCAAGTGGAAAAAGAAAAGACAAACCGCTTACCTGGGTTCGCCAATGCATTTTCTGCGTACCATAATTACTAATCAATTATTGCAGGAAGGTTTTGAGGTTTTCAAACTCATGCGCAAACCTAATCCCGAATATAAAGGCGGTCCGTTTGATAGCAAAAACAAATATCTGCAAACACTCATCAAGCAGCCGCTTGATGTGAACGCCTTTGCCAAACGTACCGATCAGCCCGGCTTATTCGCGTTGAGTTTTAATGATTGCCTGTATATTATGTACAACAAAAAAGCCAACAGTAACCCCGATCGCACCCCAGACGCATCGGATGTTGCCACATCCATAGCTACCCTCGACGAGCATGAAGCTTACGCCTTTTTTGATAACAACGGCATTATCCACAACCCGCGCAGTATTGTTTTTGAAGGCGACTGGACATCATACCGCTTTGCCGAAATGCTGCCGGTTGATTATGAACCTATTCCCCGAAAATAAGTTATAAAACAAAAAACCCGGCTTGTGACCGGGTTTTGATTATCTAAAAGAAGACCAATTATTTCTGTTCTTCCTGTTCTGGTTTTTTGCTTTCGCCTTTTTTATCAATGATCTTGATCTCGCCGGCTTCTTTATCATAATCAACTGCCATGATATCGCCTTCGCTCAGTTCACCTTTCAATATTTCTTCGGCAATTGGGTCTTCCAGGTATTTCTGAATAGCACGTTTTAACGGACGTGCACCAAACTGCGAATCGTAACCTTTATCGGCAATAAACTCCTTAGCGGCTTCGGTAAGTTCAATTTTGAAACCTAAACCATTTACACGGCTAAACAGGAATGCCAGTTCGATATCGATAATTTTGAAGATCTCGTCTTTACCTAATGAATTAAACACGATCACATCATCAATACGGTTCAAAAACTCTGGTGCAAAAGCACGTTTCAAGGCATTTTCGATAACACCGCGTGAGTGCATATCGGCTTGCAGGTTTTTAGCATTGGTGCTGAAACCCACACCCTGACCAAAGTCTTTCAACTGGCGGGCACCGATGTTGGATGTCATGATAATGATGGTGTTCCTGAAGTCAACCTTGCGGCCCAATGAGTCGGTCAGCTGTCCTTCATCCAATACCTGTAACAGGATGTTGAACACATCAGGGTGAGCTTTTTCAATCTCATCCAGCAATACAACAGCATAAGGTTTACGACGTACTTTTTCAGTCAGCTGTCCGCCTTCTTCATAACCCACGTAACCCGGAGGCGCTCCTACCAAACGTGATACCGCGAATTTCTCCATGTACTCGCTCATATCAATTTGTATCAGCGCGTCTTCAGTATCAAACATAAAGCGGGCAAGCTCTTTGGCAAGCTCGGTTTTACCAACACCTGTTGGGCCTAAGAAAATAAAGGAACCGATTGGTTTTTTAGGATCTTTCAGTCCGGCACGTGTACGCTGAATAGCACGGGTTAATTTTTTGATGGCATCTTCCTGACCGATGATCTTGCTACCAACAGTATCAGCCATGTGCAACAGTTTCTGGCTATCGGCCTGACCTACCCTTTGTACAGGGATACCGGTCATCATAGATACCACCTCGGCAACATTATCTTCGGTTACGGTGTAACGTTTTGATTTTGTTTCGGCTTCCCATAACGCTTTAGCCTGATCCAGCTCCACTAAAAGATTCTTTTCAGTATCGCGTAGCTGAGCTGCTTCTTCGTATTTCTGGCTGCGAACAACCTTATTTTTTTCGATCTTGATCTGCTCGATCTTTTGCTCAATATCCAGTATATTTTGCGGCACGTGGATATTGGTTAAGTGAACACGTGAGCCCGATTCATCCAAAGCATCAATAGCTTTGTCTGGTAAAAACCTGTCGGTAATATAACGGGTAGTTAAGTTAACGCAGGCATTGATCGCTTCCGGGGTATAAGTTACACCGTGGTGCTCTTCGTATTTTTCTTTAATGCGGTTCAGGATCTCGATAGTTTCAACAGGAGTAGCTGGTTCAACCATTACTTTCTGGAAACGACGGTCGAGCGCGCCATCTTTCTCGATGTACTGGCGGTACTCATCTAAAGTAGTTGCGCCAATGCATTGTATCTCGCCCCTGGCCAAGGCAGGTTTAAACATGTTGGAGGCATCAAGCGAGCCTGAAGCGCCACCTGCACCTACTATAGTATGTATCTCATCAATAAATAAAATAACATCGGGTGATTTTTCCAGTTCGTTCATTACCGCTTTCATGCGTTCTTCAAACTGACCGCGGTATTTTGTACCGGCAACCAATGAAGCCAGGTCAAGCGTAACTACACGTTTGTTAAACAATACGCGTGATACTTTACGCTGAACAATACGCAACGCCAAACCTTCGGCAATGGCCGATTTACCAACACCTGGTTCACCTATTAATATAGGGTTGTTCTTTTTACGGCGTGATAAGATCTGTGATACCCTTTCGATCTCTTTTTCGCGACCAACAATCGGGTCGAGCTTTCCATCTTCGGCGGCACGGGTTAAATCGCGACCAAAGTTGTCCAACACAGGTGTTTTTGATTTGATGTCCGATACCTTTTTAGGCTGGCTAAAAGCTTCTTCTTCTTTAAAGTCGTCGTCGCCGCCGGTTGGTGAACCGGGCATTTCGTCAGTCACATCATTTTTGTGCGATTCTACTTCTCCTTTAAATACTTCATAGTTTACATTAAACTGCATCAGTATCTGCGAAGCTATGTTGTCCTCATCGCGAAGTATGGACAGCAGCAAGTGCTCGGTTCCAATTACATCGCTTTTAAATATCTTGGCTTCAAGATAAGTTATCTTTAGTACTTTCTCGGCTTGTTTAGTTAATGGGATACTGCCAATATGTACGTTTGTTCCAATAGTTCCTTTTACGGCATCTTCAACAGCGCGGCGCAGTTTGGCGGTATCAACGTTCAAACCTTTCAGCAATTTAATTGCAACTCCGTCACCATCCCGGATAAGCCCCAGTAAAAGATGTTCGGTCCCGATATAGTCGTGCCCCAGGCGTAAAGCCTCTTCCCTGCTATATTGAATAACATCTTTAACCCTCGGCGAAAATTTAGCTTCCATATATACCTTTCTATTTATGAACGTCCTAATCTATTAATTTTGTTTTTACAAACCACGACGCTTGACTTAACATTTATCAACAATATTGCCAACATTTAATGGTTTGCAGAAACAGACATTGATATGATACGCAAGCTATTAAAGTTTAGCTTTATTATGCAACTTTTATCAAAAAATTCAACGGATTGCTGAATTATTTTACAATATACAAATCAAATACACCTGTTTGATACAAAAAATTCAAAATAGTTTAAACATATTAACAATTTTTATAGGCAAGCCGGCCATAACTGGTAATTTCGTCATCAAGCATGACATTTAGGCATTGCAACAATTTCCACACTACCTATACAATATACGTATAAAGAACCCCAACAGTTGCTGTATTGTTTAAGTTTAACGCAATAATTATTTAACAAGTATGCGCAATAATCCTGATACTCAACGTTCACTACAAAAATAAGATATACACTGCCTTTTTACTGGTAATCTGCCAATTTTAATCATATTTGAATTTATCTTTTTACTCATATATGGCAGATAAAACACATAGGGGGAATATTTAACACGATGAAAAAGATCAAAGCAAAGAGTGTAGCCCTCATCACATTCACTTTTGTAGGTTCATATGCTACTTTATTCATCATATTTCCCTTTACGTATTGGAGAGATTACGTTCACTTGCCAGCTTTAAGGATATGGGCCGACGTTTTGACCAACCTTATATTTTGTGCCGTCCTTTTTGAACTAAGTTTATACATCGACAGAAAGCTCAACAAGAGGATACCGTGGATGCTTCACCCCATAAAACGCCTGTTGACCCAAACGCTGTTCCAGATCCTTGGTGTTTTGTTTCTTGTATTTTGTTTGGCAGTCATCTATGTGATCATCTATTTATTATTTAGTGATGCTATAAATGCGCATTATCCATATGTTGGTTTAAGAGAAACGGTATACGCCTTTCTTTCCATTATATTCTGGGCTTTAATGATCAGCGCCTTAAATACCGGCGATTTTTTACTCAGGAACTGGAAAACAGCTACCATGCAGGCAGCAGAGTTTGAAATTAAAGCAGCCCAGAACAAACAACTGGCAGCCGAAACAGAATTGCAGGCATTGAAGCTGCAGCTCGACCCCCATTTTGTTTTCAATAACCTGAGCGTGCTTTCAGAATTGATATTAAGGGATCAGCAACTGGGGTATAATTATACCGAGAGTTTCGCCAAAGTATACCGGTACCTGCTGGTTAACGCCAAAAAAGAATTGATCTCCCTGCGCGAAGAACTCAAATTTCTGGATGCCTATCTTTTTTTGATCAACTATCGCATGGGCGGCGGAAGTATCTTTCGTGTAAATATTGACAGATCAAAGCTGGATATGCTTATTCCGCCGGTCACACTTCAGCTATTCATCGAAAACGCCCTAAAGTATAACCGCACCGAAAAAGAAAATCCTTTGATTATCGATATTTACACTACTGATGACGAAGAACTGCTGGTGTCCAATAACTTATTACCGCTGATAAAAAAGCCCGAATCAACCGGTATTGGTTTAGAAAACATTGTCAGTCGTTATGCACTGTTAAGCGATAGAAAACCCGTGATAGAAAAAACAGATAACACTTTTACGATAAAAGTACCCCTGATCAAATGAATGGTATAAAAAAGATACTGATCCTGGAAGATGAGCAGCTTAACGCCGACAGGATACAGCGTCTGATGCTCAACATCAGGCCGAATGCAGTGATCCTGGATATTTTAACCAGTGTTAAAAAAACGGTAGACTGGCTTGCCGAAAACGAAGATCCTGATCTGATCCTCATGGATATCCGACTGGCAGATGGTGTAAGTTTTGAGGTTTTTAACCTGGCAGATGTAAAATGCCCGGTAATCTTTACAACCGCTTATGACGAATATGCGGTGCAGGCCTTTAAATATAACAGTATAGATTATTTGCTCAAGCCGGTTGAAAAGGATGAGTTAGAGGCTGCCATCGCCAAGTTTGAAAATTCCGTACAGCGCTCCTATCAGCAATCGCCCCTGATCGAAGAATTACTAAGGCAAATGCAGCCTAAAACATACCGCACCCGTTTTTTTCTGCCCTACCGCGATGGCTATAGAAAAGTCAACATAGAGGATATTGCGTTTTTCTATTCGCACCTAACCATTACTTATGCCAACCTGTTTAATGGCGAACAAATGGTGGTACCGCAAACCCTGGAAACGCTGGAACAGGAACTGGAACCTAAAAACTTCTTCAGGGTAAACCGCCAGTACATTCTGCATGCCAATTCTATCGAAAAGGTGCATAACTATTTTAACAGCAAATTAAAGCTCCAGGTGAAAAATTGCATAGACGAGGCTATTATAGTGAGCCGGACAAAAGCTCCTTTATTTAAAAGCTGGCTGGATTACTGATCAGGACGTTCGATGCCGTGCCGACTCACCCCGACATCGCTGCGTTTTTACCCCTCTCTCCGCTTCGCGCATAGAGGGTGGGAACAGAAACATCTTCTCTCCACGCGTCATTGCTGTAAAGGTCAACTAATTCGGTAACAGAATTAGCTTTAAAGAATAAAGCTAAAACGTTATGCGCAACATAAATAATGACCTGACATTAAAGCGTAACTATCTGAGCAAATACCG
>Ga0209437_100668_pt1 | contig 18867 bp, 16 predicted proteins | sample AraplaL_Cvi_mTSA_FD_184266 | JGI IMG/M metagenome (GOLD analysis project Ga0209437, IMG submission 184266) | Arabidopsis root microbial communities from the University of North Carolina, USA - plate scrape CL_Cvi_mTSA (SPAdes) (version 2) | ecosystem: Host-associated > Plants > Roots > Endosphere...
GAGCAAGCCGATGTAATCGAAGAGCAGATCGTTGCGATAGTCAATGCACTCCGCAAGTTCGTCGATCTGTTCTTTGGTGTAACATTCCAGCAATTCCTCACGGTAGATGCCTTTTTTCACGAGATCTACAAGAAGAGGGTGAAATGCACCATAAGGCTCGTCCGGGTAAGACTTGTATCTGCGGTTGGTAGCCGCTTTTTTGTACAGGGAAGTGAGCAGGGAGCGTGCCGCTGCAAATTTCCAGTTAGGCTCCTCTTTGGTTACCAGTTCCAGTGCGCTCATCATAAAAGCGTTGCTGATCTCGTCTCCGGTAACTTCGTCACGGCGGAGCTTGCTGTTTACCCCGCGTACCAGACGTTCCTTGTCGAGCATGTCCAGTCCTTCCAGAATACGGTCGGCATATACCGAGATGCGCATATCATCAAAGGCAAGCTGGCGGTTGTTCGGCTTGGTCACAACTTGTGGCATGAATATTCCTCGCTTTCGCATGTTTAAGAGATAAATTGGAGAAATTCTTTATATAAAGAATTGAGTGTCTTTCTTACGGTGAGAAAAAGAAATAGGGTTGCGTTTTGCGGACTGAAACGGCGGCGACAAATCATGTCTTAAATCGCTCAACTTGAGCGCACAAAGCAGCACATGCTCATATAAAAAGCATTCTCCCGCCTCGCGGCTGAAAATGCCCATGGATGCTCTGGCTTCCTTACTGTCTTGGAGGTTCAGGAATATCGACAGAGAAGGGTGCTTATGTAAGCTTTTGTCTATATGCAGATGTGCCTGTAGTTTGAGGATACCGGATGCAGTCCAAACAGCCCCTTTAACCTCGGTGTCAACTCTGTTTCGAGAAAGCGATTTACACCTACAGGGACGTGCCTTTGGAGGTGATTTCATCCTGTTTTTCGCGAGAATGCAGAAGCTGACTATTAGAAGCGGAGAAATCTAGTGTTACTACATTTTGTAGATGTCAACATACTGTAACCCAACATATTGTGTTTGTAAAGTGGGCAGAACCAGTAAAACGTAATTCCGAGTATACCATTTAAGCCAGGAATCCGCAAAGGAAAAGGACTGGAAGATTTGAAGAATTATCAAAAAAAAATTTTGACCAATTCCAATGACGTCTTCACGTCAGTTTGAATTGTAACGTATTCAACTGGTAGAATAAAAGTAGTCAAAATTCGATTAAAATAAGCGGCAGCGGTTGTTCACGGGGCCCAGAGGAGGCGGAGCAAAATGGCAATAGCAGAAGTGACTGTCATTCCAATCGGAACGGGTACAACGAGTCTAAGCAGTTATGTGGCAGACATGCAAAAGGTATTGGAACATCAACGGGGCATTACATATCAGTTAACTTCCATGAGCACCATTATTGAGGGACCGCTTAACGAGATCTTTACAGCAATTGCGGCTCTGCATGAAGCGCCGTTTTTGTCAGGAGCTCAGCGTGTTTCCACATCCGTCAAGATTGACGACCGTCGTGATAAACCGGATGCCTCTAGTATACAGAAGTTACAATCGGTTCAGGATAAACTGACGTCACTTCAGGCAAGACCCAATTAATTCCTAATATAAATATGGTTGTTAGTTATGTAAATGCGCTATATCCCTAAATCGAATGTCAAAAAGACCAGTCTCTTCAAGAGCTGGCCTTTTTGTATACTCATTGAACAGTTTAATCTGCAACTACCAATGAAGCGCCAATCAAAGTGGCGTTGGTGTAACCACCGCCAACATTTTCAAAAGAGAAGTTGGTAATTGGAGCACCGATAACAGTGGCATAGTCACCATCAAGTAAATCACCTGTCGTTGCAGGGTACATCGCTATAATATCATTTCCGTTTTCATCCATGACATGAACGATAGAGAAGGTCGCTCCGAGAGAGTTATCTTCTTCAACTGAAATAACTTCACCGTTGACTTGCACGAAAGTAGTGTAATAGTTGGCCACATTTTTATTCAGGTGCCGGGTCGTTACATTGGCGTCAACGAGATTCTTCGCCTTTTTGCGGAGTTCTGCCGTGCTGGCAGGGAATGCATCGCTATGCTTGTCAAAGAAATCATATGAAGCCTGCTCCATAAAGGCTGTATCTTCCGTAATGTACGGAGTTAACTCATTAAAGAAATCAGCAGCTGATGCTGTGGCATATGAATCTCCAGTCGTTGCAGTTGGTGTTGTTTGCTCCAGAGGAGCAGTGATGCTTAGGGAATCCAGGATATCTTTGATCTCGTCCTGATTATATGTATCTTTGGCATAGGTTAATGTCATGCTATACAGTTCTGTATTGGTTGGAATCAGATATTGGACAAGGACAACATCTGTACCTGAGGAGTGCTTATACGTACCTTCCAATACACCTGCACTATATTCTTTATAAGGCTTGTTTGTGTAGCTGTTTTTTTTATAATCGGTAATGCCGATACTTGAACCGTTTTGTATGTAATAATCAACCACATTATTAGCGTATTCTTCAGGATGGATTGAACCGGTTGAGCTGGCCTCAATCGTCAGATTAATATTATCTGCAAATGTGGCTGATGAAGATTGGTCTGAAAAAGCAGCTTTAATGGATGGAACATTCATTTGACTTGTATCTACGCTTTGCCAGGATTCAGGATAAGCAAAAGAAAATCCTTCTCCATTATATGTAGTGTATTTCGTAGCTTTTGCTTCTGTTGAGACAGTTTCAGTTGTCTGGGTTGCTTCTGGAGTTTGGCTGCTAGCTGTTGTATTTGTTTCTGAATTACCACAAGCGCTAAGCAATGCGGCTAGTGCCAAGATCGTAATAAGTTTCTTCATTATGTCTAATTTCTCCTAATGTGCTTCCCATCGGCTGGGATTTTTTCTAAGGTCATCATTTCGTTTGGCATACTCAAGTCTAGATGGTGGGAATAGAAACTCCTTTCTACTTTATTAGTAAAATAATAACATAAATAAATACTTCAGTATTCATACTTACTAAAAAGGTAATTTAGCTGTATTTAACAAGTTGAAATCTAATAATATACCGTGTTGATATCGATCTTGAACGATAGTACATACATTTGATTGATGTAACCGTGTGTTTCATATATGACTTAAACGTATTTGAACATAACACCGTCAGACTTAAGAATTAACTCTGTAAGTATATTCAATGAGAGAATAATCTGTGGAAAAAAACAGCCCATTTTCGAACTGAGCCCGGTCCCATGTGTAATCGATGCATATAGTGAACTGTACCTCAAATCAAAGGAGGGGTTTACATGAGTGGAGTAGTAGGTGGATACGGCGGCGCATGGACATCGACTGGCGCGATTTTGGTTCTCTTTATCTTGTTGGTTATCATCTCTAAAGCATTCCTGATCTAATAAACCGTTTGGACCCTAATATATTAGTAAAGGAGGGTTCTACATGGGCAACGTAGTTGAAGGCGTTGGATACGGCGGCTGGACATCGACTGGAGCAATCCTGGTTCTGTTCATCCTTCTCGTAATCATCACAAAATCATTCTGGGTATAATAATGACGAGCCCTGCCGGGCAACCGGTGGGGTTTTTTTCTAGGGGACAAGCGTGATGAAGAGTCAGGAAGATAAGATAGCGTGTGGTTGAACGGAAGAATGGGTGGAATTCAAGTAATGGAATGACGGAGTATGCTTCAAAAATGAGGAAGGTACCTAATGGCTAAACGCCCATTTTGTCAAAATGAGGGCGATAGCCCGGTCCAGAGGTAGGCTGAATACATAGCTTAGGGGTGTAGGCAAATGTTAAGGAGGAATGAACAATGAGCGAAGTAAAACCGAATTCACCGAACGGACAGGGACACGTATACGGACATATGGGAGGTTATGAGCATATGCAAGGATACCAATACACAGGTCATGAAATGCATGGGTATGGATATGGTTGTGGAACAATGCCAATGGGATATGGCTATGGATACGGACACCATGCCAATCAGGCTCCAATGATGCACGGTTATCAACAGGGTTGTGGAGTATCCTATGGGCATGGCGGCGGAAGCTGGGGTTCCATGGGCACGATTCTTGTTCTGTTCATCCTGCTGGTCATTATCTCCAAAACGATGTTCATCTAAGTATTTGTGAATGCAAGGAGAATTTGCTGATCGTGGGGCGTTACCATAGGTGTTCTAAATAAACTCCGAGTTTGAGTTCCATGTTGGGGCATAACGTACCTATGATTTAGAAAGGGACAGCGTAGGATTTCATCCTGCGGTGTCCTTTTTTTTTATTAGAATTAAGTGAAGGAGCGTTGGGATTACTTGCTTTAACGAACTCCATAGGCTCTATTTCATAAAATTCTGCCATTTCACAGGTTTAACGAATTGGAGACGTCTTATTGTCTTAATCTGGGCACATTTGGAGCATACTCCCATGAATTGACATGGATTAACGTGGCTGAGATTCGTTAGATTTTACATAGCATAGAAATCCTCAATATAAGGTGTACAGGATTCGTTAGCGTCTGGTGAGCGTAAACATTTGCTTTAGAATCTGGGGTTATTTGCAGAATTGGAGAAGTAAGGAAGGAAGTAAGGAATTAAGTATCCAGGAGTGCAGTCAGTGGGAGAATGGAAAAGTTTTAAAAGCAGAGCCGAATATATCTGGTTAGTCTGATAAGCGGAAGGAGAGACTTTACTCACTGAAGGTTGGTGTAGGGCAGTCTGTACGTGGTGCTGAGCTGAATATGTAGACATGGATAAACACCCGGAACCCAATTCCGGGTGCTTTGTGTATGTTTTCAATCTTCTCAAGAATAAGTGATATCCAAAACAACAAAAGCCCTACCTCTCTTTTGTCCTTGCGGCTCCGATGACCGCGCCAGTGTGAATGGGAACATCTTGTGAAACTCTGTACTACCGGGTTATTGTGATGCAGGTTCTTCAATCTTCATAGGTTGATTTTGCTTAATTCGCTGCGGTCGCAGCATGAAGAAAATATTCCGGGGTTTAAAGAAGACAGAAATCATATGAGGTTGTTTAATACAACTCTTATACTATACCACAGGTTGTAATTTATTGCAATAAAAAGGAAAGGGCGAACAGAAAAACATGTTTTTCGGGTGGTCTTTCAAGTCAGAAGCTGAAATGCTCGTCTGAAAATATACAGAACATTTTCAAACTATTTCTCAATTGAGGTAATCCTCTTCAAAAGATTGTGCGTAGGTTATAATAAGAGGGAAGAAACAGAAAGGGGCCCTCGCATGACTGAATCGATGGAGGACAGCAGGTTAATGCGGCAGATTGCGGAACGAGATTCCTCCGCACTGGAGCTTTTATATGACCGATATGAGCGAGCGGTGTATTCTTTTGCTTATCGGATCGTTGGTGATCCTATGACGGCAGAAGAGACCGTTCAGGAACTTTTTATGCGGGTCTGGAATAATGCTGAACGATACGATGCCTCACAGGGGAAGCTGACCACATGGATGTTTGCGATTACGCGCAACATAGCAGTGGACATGCTGAGGCGGAAATCGAAAGGGGCAGCGGCTACTTCAGTTGAACACGAGACGCTGGCGGCCTATGCCGATGAGCATACGAATACGGAAGAAGAAGTGCAGCGTAAATTGGAAGGCACCCGTATTAAAGAGGCGTTGTCCCAACTGAATGGTGATCAGCAGCAAGTTATAGAATCGATTTATTATGCGGGATTAACCCAGCAGGAAGTATCCAGCCGATTCGGGATTCCGCTGGGTACAGTAAAGAGCCGTGTCAGGCTTGCCATGCGACAGCTCCAAAAGTTGCTGGCCGATGCTGAATTGCATCCGGACGCGGGAAGGGAGGGCATACATCCATGATAGAACGACATGAGGAGTGGTCTGATCTGGCACCGATGTATGTGCTGGGCGGACTGGAAGCAGAGGAAGTGGCGGCGTTTGAAGCGCATATGGCAACTTGCGAACCTTGTCGCCAGGAGGTGAAGGAATTGCAGGAAGTGACTGGCTTCCTGCCACTTGCGGCGGAACCTGTAGCACCGCCGCCAGGCATGCGAGCACGTGTGCTGGGCAACGTGCTCGGACATGTGCAGGAGAGCGCCGAGGCGAAGCCAGCGGCTGCTCCTGCGGAGCCTGAAGCACCCGTGGTGCTTCAGGAGGAACTTGCGCCGCAGCACGAACGTGCGGCGCAGCCCGGGCCAGGCCTGCCGCCGGTAACGGCAGTGCCTGCGGCCCGGGTGGAAGAGGCTGCCCAGGCACAGCCATGGCAGCCTCAAGGGCGCGCGCGTGCGCGCAGCAGCCGCGCCTGGCGCGTGGCCAGCGCCGGCCTTGCGGCAGCGGCGCTGGTGCTTGGCGTGTACGCGGCGCAGCTGCAGAGCCAGATCGACTCGCTGACGCAGCAAGCGGCGAGCTCGTCGGCTACGCAAGAGCAACTGGTGCAGGCACAGGCGCAGAATGCGCAGCTGCAAGAGCAGTTGGCATCAGCTTTGGAACCTGCACAGGGCATGCAGACTGGCGAGGCAGTGAAGCTGAATCCTGCAACGCAGGATATTGTAGCTCAGGGTCTCGCAACCATCGTAATTGACAGCAAAGGCACTCACTTGGTTGTGCAGGCTGAGAACCTGCCGAACCTGGAAGGCAACGAGGCTTTTCAGGTGTGGTTGATCAAAGGAGATACCCCTCAGAATGCAGGTACGTTCCTTAGTCGTGATGGGACGGGAGCGGTATACTACACATTGGATTCGGCCAACGACTATGATACGGTTGCGATCACGCTTGAACCGGATGCAATGGGAGATGAGCCGCGGGGTACGATGATTCTGGCTGCCAAGATTAAAGGATAAATATAGGATATATCACCTAAGGCTGCTCCGTTATGGAGCAGCCTTTTCGTGCTTTACAGATTACTACCAGAAGATCGGGACAGGGTCAAATTTTTTGAAACGATTCGACAGTTGAAGTCTCGGCACCCATCCATTGGATTTTATTAATTTTTTTAGTCGGAGCAGCCGATAAACAAATAGAAGGCAATACCCATAATTTCCCCGTGTCTCAAGGGAGAACGGGTTGCACATAGAGAGTGAGGGGTTCAGTTGGAAGCATACCGTTCATTTATCTTTCGCCTGATACGCAATTATCTGATCGGTTCACTGGCAGCTGTTTTTGTTGTCGGTACAGTGGTTATGGTGTCTACGCTGCAAATACCCAATATTCAATTTGTTCGACTCATCTTTATTGTACTGATTTCACTCTTGTTCATGTTGGTTGCAGAATTAATTACGCTGTGGGTGCAGCTTGGGCCCATAAGACAATTTTTCGCTTCCGAGCATCACGAGAGAGACGAATTGAATCACATGTACGAGAGAATTCATCGTTTCCCTGGACAGACCATATATCGGATCATGGGTCCGCACATGCTTGGTTTTTCACTTCCGGCAGCCGGATTAACCATATGGATGATATCCACAGGGGGGCTAGAATTCCCTTACTTGTATATTATCGTGGCCGCCGCATGCGCCTTTCTGATTGCCGTCATGCATGCGCTGATTGAGTATTACCTAACGGTACGGGCGATTAGACCTCTGTTACTTGAGATTCGTCATCGAGGCAAAACTCAGTATGGGATGGAGCCTTCACTGGGAGGACGTATTCTGGTATCGATTCAACGTAAATTTCAGCTAAGTACGGCACTGATCGGATTATTTCCTCTATTTCTATTTTTCCTGGCTACATATATCCGGCTTCAGTATATGGACAGTGAATTTGCAAAAGAGTACATTCTGTGGGGAATTCTCATCGTGGTTCTGGGCGCGGGGTTTGCGCTGGTGGGAAGCTGGCTCTTAATTCGTGATGTTCGTGATCCAGTTGCTGAACTGACGCATGAGATGAACCGAATTCAGGGGGGAGATCTTGGCAGACGAGCTCCGGATCTGTATGCGGATGAGTTTTCGGCACTGATCTCCGGCTTTAATATGATGATTAATCGGCTGGAGATGAGACAGGAACGCAATCGGCAACTGTTGCAAAGTTATTTTTCTACACTGGCGGCTGCTTTAGACGCTCGAGATAAGTACACGGCAGGGCATTCGATGCGTGTGGCAGAGTATTCCCTGATGATTGGCAAGCTGAGTGGAATGAATGAGGAACAGGCAGATTTGTTGTACAAATCAGCTCTGCTTCATGATATCGGGAAAATCGGCATACCTGATGAGGTACTGCTGAAGGATGGAAAACTAAGCGATGAAGAATTCGCGATTATTCGTACACATCCCGTGCAGGGAGAGAGTATTTTGTTACAGATAGAGCCTATTGATGCCATGGCGGACTTTCTGCCAGGTGTACGATCTCACCATGAGAGATATGATGGCAAAGGATACCCGGATGGGATGGCTGGTGATGATATTCCCCTTTTTGGCCGCATCATTGCGGTAGCAGATGCCTTTGATGCCATGACATCAGATCGACCCTATCGGAATGGGATGAGTCACGAGAAAGCGCTAACGATTTTGGAAGAAGGAAAAGGGACCCAGTGGGACCCCTATTTTGCAGGTTTGTTTATTGATGAATGGAGACGACAACAGCATCTTCAGAAATCATCGAAGTGAGGGATCAGTTGATCCCCTCTGTCCACTTCGATTCTTTTCTGCGTCTCCGGTGTAGAGCGAGGCCTGTGATGATGGTGAGAACACATTCGCCGAGTATGACTGCACCCAAGGCGTCATAGATCACATGTTGTTTGATCATTAGCGTCGATACTATGATGGTCGCTGCTCCGGCAGCCACCAACAGCTTAATGGGTTTGCGAATGCTTGGAACCGAGAGAACGGCACGCATAACCAGATAAGAGTGCAGAGAATGAATACTTGGAAAACAATTAAACGGGCGGTCCTGGCTGTAGAGCCATCCAAGAACAGATACTCCCAGGCCTGTACCCGTCAGTTCCGGGCGCGGTACCATGGTCTGAAAGTTGAAGTAGATGAGATAACAGATCCAGACACAGATATTCATGGATAACAAGACGCGGTAATACGTCAGTCGATCCTTGGCACACAGGTAGGCGAGCACACCGAATACAAACGGGTACCAACCCAAATATGGAATGGACATGGCGGGTACATAGGGAATGATCCGGTCAAGCGAGGAATTAAGTACTACGAACCCGCGTTCCGGACTATTGAGAATATCATAGAATAGCCCCATGACAGCCAAGGACAACATCAGACTCAATGACAGCCAATAGGATTTACTTTTTAACAATTGCACAACAACGTTCTCCTTTCAACCATGTTCAACAGGAACATGACCCCAGCGATTAACTAATTCAAATTTGAACAACAATATATTTTACTACGTTCCGCGCACAAATTGAATCCTGATTTGTGTATTTTTGTGTATTTTTTTGACGAAGAAGGAATGCAGAAGTTTCAATGGGCATGATATGATAGAAACATATAGGGACGAAGGCAATTTGACCAGTAAAGTCGGGACAACAGGAGTGAGTGAATGCAATTTTTGAAAATGTTCGTATTGAATATGGGGATGCTTATAACGATTGCCTATCTTGCCAGTGTGTTCTATAAATATATCGTCATACGTGCCTCTTCCCGAATGAAACAGATCGGTTCAGTACTTGTCCTTATCTTTGCGGGCTGGATCAGTACAGTTTTTGGATTTCAACTCACGGATGAAGTAGTCTTTGACCTTCGTTATGTTCCTTTAATTGTTGCCGTTCTGACATACAGACAACCCTATAGTGTAATTATTGTGGGTGTAGGGATAGGTTTATCCAGGTTAACCTTTGGTATCACGGATGCTACGGTGGCAGCGGTAATTAATATGACTTTACTCGGTGTAATATGTGCGGGTTTAAATATATGGATAAGACGCAGCAACTTCAGACTGATCACAAAAGGCATCCTTGTTGTACTTATCGTCAATGTGGTCAATAGTGTAGGCATTGCTATTTTTGGCGTCATCCCGGCTACATACTTCTTCTCCCATATTATGCCTTACACGCTTCCTGCGGGTATCTTGTTAAGCCTTATGTTTGCCTTTATATTACGTGATTTTCAGAATGAACAGAATCGAATTTTGCTTATCCAAAGTACGAACCGGCTATTATCTGTGCAAAAGGAAGAGTTACAGAAAGCCCAGATTGTACTAGAGGATCGAGCGAAACAGTTGATGATTGCCTCACAGTACAAATCCGAATTTCTCGCCAATATGTCACATGAGCTGCGTACACCATTGAACAGTGTCATTAACTTTGCCCAGATGATCAGCGAGAACGCGGACACGATGGACCAGGAGGATATTGTACGTTTTGCTACCATGATTGATCACTCCGGGCAGGAACTGCTCACGCTTATTAATGATATTTTGGATCTGTCCAAAGTGGAAGCAGGCCGATTGGATATTGTGTTGGAGGATATCAGTGTGGCACAACTTACAGAAGATACCATGAATCACTTTCAACTGATTGCCGAGAAAAAAGGTATTCAGTTGCAAATGGAGAAGAAACCGGGACTGCCCGACACACTCTGGTCTGATCCTCAGCGGGTTCAACAGATTTTGCGGAATCTGATGTCCAATGCCATCAAGTTCACTCACCGGGGGAAGGTCACGCTGATCGTAAGCACCAAGCAGGTGAAGAATGCAGGTATTCAGAATCAATGGCTTGTTTTCTCCGTTCAGGACACCGGCATTGGTATTTCTGAGGACAAGCATCATTCCATATTTGAAGCATTTCAGCAGGCTGACGGGTCGATTAGTCGAAAATTTGGCGGTACCGGACTTGGCCTCTCGATCAGTCGGGATTTGGCGAGATTACTGGGAGGATCGATTGAACTTGAGAGTGTTGAAGGCAAGGGAAGCACCTTCCATCTCTATCTTCCATTGAACCGTGAAAAAATGAGTTGACAACCTCCGCGCCGTGAGTAGAATTTGGGATGACAACTAGCATCGACCGGCTTTTGAGACCCGGTCTAAGGAGTGTATCCCCATACAGAAGACGGTCAACATTAACCCTCCCCCGTCAGCAAGCAAACCACGGCGCAAGGGTTCGACACAACGCATGAATTTATCAATTGCAACATGGGAGGGTGTACCGGCAATTATATTACAGACATTGCTGGGAGGCCCGTTTTTAACCGGGTTTCTGCTGTACCTTGGGGCCGGGTCGAGACATATCGGCTTTGTGCTCGCGATTACCACGTTCGTGAACATTGCCCAGATCGGAGCAGCATACTGGATGCAGCGTATTCGCAGTCGCAAACGCATGCTGCTGTTATTTGTGGGCACACATCGTATCTTATGGAGTGCGACGGGACTGATCCCGTTTATATTTCCCAAAGAGTGGTGGGTAAGCGTATATATTGGTGTGTATACGGTTGCTTTTATATCGAATACGATCGGCGGCATGATCTGGACTTCACTGATTGGCGACATCGTACCTGCCAAGGTGAGAGGGCGTTATTTTGGAATTCGAAATACGATTCTGAATGCTCTTGGAAGCGTATGCCTATTCGCAGGTGGTATTGTTTTGGACCGATACCCTGGGGAAATGGGCTTTCTGATCCTGTTTATTCCGGTTTGGATCTGTGCTATTGCCAATACAGTCATTTATTTCTTCTATCCGGACGTGCCATTTGAGCGTTCTACCGAAAAGGTTTTCTGGCGGATGTTTATCAAGCCGTTCCAGGATCGTTCTTTCCTGAAAGCAACGCTGTTCCTGGCTGTCTGGTTATTGATCCAGACCTTGATTGTTCCGCTCTATTCCTATGTTATGCTCGATCTATTAAACATTAATTATCAGACCGTATCCCTGATCACGGTAGTCCAGACGCTGGTTATGATGGCTGGTTTCTATGTCTGGGGCAATCTGAATGCCAGATTCAGCAACAAAACCCTGCTATTTTGGACATTGCCAGTCATTGCACTCTCCTGTCTGTCATGGGGGTTAATGTCGTTCATGCCCGTATTGATCGCGCTATTTCTATCTCATATCTTACTTGGGATTGGGGTAGGTGGATTTAATCAGCTGGCATTTAACTTTACGATCGGAGACACACCCAAAAGTGAAAGACCGATGTTTGTCGCCGTGTATTCGGCTCTGACGGGGGTCACCTCTTTTGTTGGGCCGCTGTTGGGTGGCTGGTTGTATGAAAAGATGGAGACTTGGTCCGATGCGCTGGCCTGGATCTCAGCCTATGGATTTCAGGTGGGGGTTGGTGTCGTGATGTTGATTCTTACGTTTACCCTTGGACGTCGTGTACTGTTAAAATAGAAACGAATTATTTACACTGTCACTTCGATGACAGAATGTTTTTTCTGTCCTCTCCGTTATCGTGTAACTGTTTAGGTTGATCATATGAATCTGGTATGAATTCAAAAAAAGATGGCGAAGTGGAGGGATGTATTTGAATCGTCTCGAACGGAAAGCCATGGTGATTGGAGCCACGGGACTTGTAGGCGAATTATTGGTTCGTCATCTGCTGGCACACCCGGCATATAGTCTCGTTCGCATACTGGTTAGACGTGCACTTGAGCTGCAGCATCCCAAATTGGAACAGCATATCGTGGACTGGGAGCAGCTCGAGAACCAAGGCGAATTATTCGACGGGATCGATGACCTGTACTGCTGTTTGGGTACAACGATCAAAAAAGCAGGCAGTCAGGAAAATTTCCGTCAGGTGGATTATCATTACCCTGTTCGTGCGGCTACGCTTGCGAAGCAGCATGGGGTACCACAGATGATGGTGATCTCCTCCATGGGAGCGAGTGCAGGTTCTCGAGTCTTTTACAGTCGGACCAAAGGGGAGATGGAGGATGCTTTGTCCGATATCGGTTTTCAATCTTTGCATATCTTCCGCCCTTCCTTAATTCTGGGAGATCGAAACGAGAAGCGGTTCGGTGAACAGATGGCTGCCCATGCCATGAAGTTGCTGGATCGCTGGATGAAAGGCAGAGCGGACAAGTACCGGGCAGTCCACGCAGCAACCATTGCACAGGCCATGACGAATATTGCACTGGTGCAAGCCAAGGGAAACCATGTGTATTCGAATGAAGTCATTCATGTCCTTGGCGTAGACGAGGGCTAAGAAACCTTTGAACAAGCTGTTCACTTTATAGGGCTGGTGAGGAGCGTTTCTCGCTTGAGGTGGATCGTGGTATAATAGGCAACAAAAATGAGTTCGAACCCTGACTCCTTGCGGCAGCAGGATAACGAACATGAAGGAGAACTCGTCCATGAAAAAACCAATCTCTACCGATCAGGCGCCAGGCGCCATTGGTCCATACAGTCAAGCCGTTGATGCAGGCGATTTCATCTACACGTCCGGACAGCTTGGTCTGAATCCCCAAACGGGAGAATTCGGTGCAGATGTACAGGAGCAGACACGTCTATCCTTGAGCAATGTGAAGGCTATTCTTGAAGCAGCAGGCACAAGTATGGATAAAATCGTGAAAACAACGGTGTTCCTGAAGGACATGAATGACTTTGTTCCTGTGAATGAAGTGTACAGCACGTTCTTTGAACAGCCATATCCTGCACGCAGTGCAGTGGAAGTTGCTCGTTTGCCAAAAGACGCACTGGTGGAGATTGAAGTTATTGCCCTGAAATAGGACAATCTTCATTCGCTGCGGTATACATAAAAAGCCGATTCCAGGTCGAATGACCAGAATCGGCTTTTTGCTTTATGTTTTTACGTTAGGATGGAGGTCGCTCAATCGCGATCCTGATTACGGGCGAAGAACAGCCATACTGCGTAGATTGCCAGTACGATCGCAATGATGATTGCCGTATAATATATGGAAGTGACATCTTTTTGTTTAAGTGCGATGGCGATGTACGCCCATGTGAAGACCAGTGGATATACACTGTCCCGATAACGGAAGCTAACGAGCACAGCCAGCACCATACCCACAATCAACATAATGATCGTCCAGGTCGGTTCGCTGAGACCAAAACCATCCCAACCGATTTTATATAACAGAACAGCTGCATTGATAATAGTTGCCACGCTAACCCATCCCAGATAGATGCTGAATGGCAGCTTCACAAGCCAGATCTCAGCAGTGGTTGGAACAGTAATGGTACGTGTTTTTACATACAGCACGATCAGAGACAACAGAAGCAGTACAATAATCAGTAAAGCGAGACCGGTCTGCAAGTTTTGAAAAGCGAAAATCCAGGCGACGTTAAAGGCACAGCTTGCCAGGAACCAATACCCGAGACGGGTGATGGAGTCCCTTTTCCACGAAGCAGGCACGAACTGATAGATCACAAAACCTGCAAGCAGCAAGTAGATCAAACCCCATATAGAAAAGGCATAGCCAGAAGGTGTGAGTAGCACAGGATACATATCCGATACTTCCTTGTTGGTTCTGCCCCCGATCGGCAGAGCGTTGGAAAGGTAGTTCACGATAATTACAGCGATAAAACCAATGGCGTTTAACCACTTGTACGGATTGTTACGTGACATTGTGTTTCCTCCTTGGTTTAACGAATGAATGAACCACGGGTCAGTCTACAATGAATATACCCAGTTCTTGCACATTCTAATAACAGCCGCAAAAAATTCACAAGTTGATCTTTCAGATCCTTGTGCTCTGCCGCTATGTTGGAACGGTACTCTGTCCCAATGTACGCGTTACGAAGCAGAAATATGTCCATGCCCACGATGTCCCATTAGAAGAGGAGGAAGAGAATGCTCACAAGAGAAACGATGGAGAAACAGCAAACCTGGTTCTATGTCGTTGCACTGTTATTAGGAGCAGCGATAGGGCTAAGTAATCCAACATGGGGCAATGGTTTACACTACACCGTGTCCCCGGTACTTGCCGTTCTGTTATATAGCATGTTTGTACAGATTCCCTTTTTACAGTTAAAAGAGTCTTGGTCGAATCTTCGATTTATGGGCGCGTTACTGGTGGCTAATTTTATCGTTGTACCTGTAGTCGTATGGTTGCTTACACTGGTCTTTCCACAAACACCAGGCGTTCTGATTGGAGTCTATCTGGTACTGTTAACGCCCTGTATTGATTACGTCATTGTGTTCACACAACTCGGCAGGGGCAATGAGAAACTGATGCTAGCCGCAACACCCCTTTTATTTGTTATACAAATGATCCTGTTGCCGTTTTACTTATGGCTTCTAATGGGTGCTGAGGTGGCGCAGGTCATGCAGATAGGGCCGTTCGTGGAGGCTTTTCTGTTCCTAATCGTTATTCCACTGTTGCTCGCTGTCGTTACACAAGTTCTCTCTAAAGGTAAAGCGAGTGGTGAGCGGGTCATGAATGCAACGGCATGGCTGCCTGTTCCGATGATGGCACTCGCGCTGATCGTGGTTGTCGCTTCCCAGATTAACAAAGTCTACAATGATATGGCGATCATCGTGAACGTGATCCCGATCTATGTTGCTTTTCTAATCATCATGCCTTGGATATCTCTGCTCATTGCTGCTTGGTTTGGATTGAATCCAGGCGCCGGGCGGGCATTGATATTCAGTTCAGCCACACGGAATTCGCTGGTTGTTCTGCCACTTGCGCTGGCACTCCCTCCAGAATGGGCTACCATAGCTGCGGCTGTTATTGTTACACAGACGATGGTGGAGCTTGCAGGGGAGCTAATCTACATTCGACTTGTACCTGCGGTGATTTTGCGAGATCGGTGAGCGTACTAGGGTGTGTCTATGTTATGATATATTACGATTAATAAAACCATTTTTGGTAAATAAAAGGGGGGTGAGAATCCCTATTTATCGGAAGATTATGTTCTATCTGGATATTGTCCTATTACTGTTCAGCCTCATCTATTTCCCCGTAGTAGCTCAGAAGACAGGAAATAATATGGCTTATGGATTTATGGCTGTAATTTTAATAGGTACAATCTCTCGGATCGTATGCTATCTTAGAAAAGAAAGAGTCAACAAATCGTCATGATATAGGCTATTTTCTGTAAAAGTAAAATACAAAAGAGTACTCCCGTTGATCCATGCCGGGAGTACTCTTTTTAATTCGGATCAAATACTCGTTAAGTACCAGCCTCCAATAATGTTTTACGATATTCCGCTGGCGAGAGGCCCTCCATTTTTTTGAACACTTTGCTGAAATACTTTTCATCCTGGAATCCAACCATCTCCGAGATTTTGGCGACTCGTAGGGAAGGGTTTTGCAGTAGCAGCTTGGCATTATTAATCCGCAGTTTACCCAGATATTCCGACCAGTTCAGGCCAAATTGCTGTTTGAATTTACGAGAAATATACTCCCGGCTCAGGTAGAAACGCGCGGCAATCTGCTGCAAGGACAGATCCTCCTGATAATGGGCGTCCATATAACGTGCTATCTCACTCATGGGATCAGGATTGGCGTGGTGATGAGCGGTGAGCGCCTTTCCTGCGGCAAGCAGTCGTTGTTCCAACAATGAACGAAGCAGGGGAAAGGATAACAGTCCTTCAGCGTCAAAAGGTAACTCGGCAAAGGGAATAGACTGTTCCTCCGTCACTTCTTCCTCTATGAATGACGAACCTGCCGTATCATCGAGCCAGCGGCTCAGCATCCATTCCAGCTCATCGATCCATTGCTGGATCTGCTCGGCACTGACAACCTCAAGATCAGTAATTGGGTCAAGCCACTCGGCGACCGCAGCAGATACACTGGAAGCTCGGCAGCTCATGGCTGCCATACGCAGGGGTTCTTCATGGGCGGTTAAGCGCCTGATTTTATTCCCATTTGATGATTCCACGGAAGCATGGATTCGCTGTTTGATTTGCACAGCATTACGTCTCCACAGCCTTGAACTTGCTTCCAGATAGGCTGCTGAGATGCCGCCAGGGTAGGACTCACAGGTGGAGATGCCGAAATGAAGCCGGCGCTGAATCGTCTGCTCCAATCCATGATTAACCTTGTCCAGAATATGTTCCAATGAGCTGGATGGGCCCCAATGCAGCAGAACAATCTCGTCCGGTTGGTCCAACTGACGAAACATTACGCCTTCGTCAGGTGTGGATAACATTTCGGCACAGATATTGAGTACCGAGAACACAAGCAGATCAGGTTGACTGCGATATTTTGCCAGACAAGCTGCATCCAGATGGGACAGGCTGGTGACAGCGACACTACAGACAGGGATAACAGCGGGGAGATTCAACTCATCCTGCAATCGCTGCATGTGTGATGGGCTGCTACCTCTTCCGACGGCAAGTTCGGTGAGCAGACGATCCTGGTAGTGGGGGCGCATTCGATTAACGACAATGGATTGCCTGGTAGATTGTATTCGAATGGCGTCCTCCTCCACCCAAGCTGTAACTGCCTTTAATAGAGATGCATTCAGCTCATCTGCTTCCACAGGTTTCAGGAGGTAGTCCATGCCACCATGCCTGATGGCATGCCTCACAAGTTCAAAATCATCATATCCGCTGATAACGAGCACCTTGCTGTGTGGGGTATTAGCCGATATCCATTCAAGCAATGCCATACCGTCCTTGCCCGGCATACGCATGTCACTAAGAATGATTTGAGGCTGATGTGTCGTGATGGAGGCGATCGCTTCGTCCCCGTCTGCTGCTTCAAGTAATGTATCAATACCAAAGTCTTCCCAATGACCAAGCAACCTTATGGCATCGCGGACATGTTTTTCATCATCTACAAGCAGTGCCTTCATGTTGTTCACTCTCCCGCGTATAGTTTAACCCTGATCTTCACACCATTGGGTTCCCGATTGCTGATCTCAAGTCTGGCTGAGTGACCGGGATGTGAGTTCAATTGAAGTCTGCGCATCACATTTCGTAGCCCGATGGACTCGGACTCATCGGATTCTTGCGTGGCTAACCCGGTTGATGTGTGATTTGGATGGAGCCATCCCCGAATCTCCGTTAATTTATCATCAGGTATGGAGGGTCCGTTATTATTCAGTTCGATTTCAATCCAATGATCATTGATCCGACGGCTGGATAGGGAGATGTGACCTTTGCCTGGCTGAATATCTGCCCCATGTTTGAAATAGTTCTCAATTAAAGGTTGTAACGTCATTCTTGGCATCTCAACAGACAAGGTATCTTCGGCAAAATCCAAATCCACCTCAAGACGGTCACCGAACCGCTCCTGTTGAAGTTCCAGATACAACCGAGCATGCTCTGCCTCTTCGCGTAACGTCACGCCGGTCTGATCCCGCATGCTGTAGCGCAGCATTTTGGATAGGGAAGAGAGTAGGGTATACGCCCGCTGTCCTTGCTGTTGAAGGGCAAGTGTACCGATGGATTGCAATGTATTATATAGAAAATGCGGATGAATCTGCGCTTGCAACGCTTTGAGTTGATTCGTCTTATTGGCGATTTCGAGTCGATATTCCCGCAAAATAAGATTATTTACTGTATCCATCATATCCCGGAAATGACGAGCAAGCACCCCGAATTCATCTCGGCTGGATAGATGGATATCCACATGCAGACGTCCGGCTTGGATCTGGTTCATATACCGCATAAGTTGCTTGAGCGGACCAGTGATGCGGATGGAGATGAACAAGGTAGCGACAATGACCATTACAAGTGCGGCGATGGCAATCATCGCGTTATTCCATGTGAGTGAAGTTGCTCTGGCATATAACGTCTCATTCGGAATCTGTTTGACAATGGTCCAGTCGGCGTATGTGCTGCCAAGTTGCTGGTATACATACATGGAACGATCCTGTTCAAAATGTCCTGCGACATTCTGGCCTGTATCAGCGCTAGTTCGTGCGATATTCAGCTCACTGGCTGTTTCCTTTCGCAGTGCATCCGTATGATTAACCTCGGAACGTCCCTGGTAAATGATCTGATTCTGACCATCCACAACATAGATCTGTTCCTTAGCCGGATCATACAGCCTGCCACAGATTGCTGCAATGGTATTCATATTCAGATCAATGGCGAGTACACCCAGACGCTCGGTGGACGGA
>Ga0209437_100669_pt1 | contig 18841 bp, 16 predicted proteins | sample AraplaL_Cvi_mTSA_FD_184266 | JGI IMG/M metagenome (GOLD analysis project Ga0209437, IMG submission 184266) | Arabidopsis root microbial communities from the University of North Carolina, USA - plate scrape CL_Cvi_mTSA (SPAdes) (version 2) | ecosystem: Host-associated > Plants > Roots > Endosphere...
TCGCACGTTCTTCAACTTCTTTGCGCTCCGATTCTTTTTTCAGTGGAACCACACGGAAGTACAAGTCTTGATCGAATCCGGCGATGGAATTCGTCGGAACGGAGATCACTACATTTTCAGTAGAGATTTCAAGTTTCAGCGAACCATCATTCAGTTCTTTCACCGCCGCCTTGGGTACTTCAATACGTGTCTCGGACACGGCATCTTTAGTGTCTGGAATCACGATGCGTGCAGTGTTCATGTTCAATTGTTTTGCTTTTTCCACTGATTCCTTGGCGATGGCCTCGGTCATTTTCACCAAGTCTTTGATCGTGCCGTTGGTTTCGGTTGTACGGGTGATCGGTGTCTTGGTCAAGTTGGTACCGTTCGTTCCGTTAACGTCAACCACGATCTGTTCTTGTTTCGTTGTTGGTACAGGTGTGGAGGTTACAGGTGTAGACGTAGAACCGCCCCCATTACTTCCACCTGGGTTAGGCGTTGAGCCATTATCAGTGTTGCTATCTCCATTCGCTGTAAAGACAATCTTCACGGCGCGACCTGGCAGTTCATCGCTGATTGCTTTGTAACGAACCCACACCGTTTTGTTACCGCTAAAATCAAGTTTCTGAATAGAGGCAACATCAATCCAGTGCAACTTATTGTCAAAGGAAATCTCCATCATGTCGTCCAAGCCCGTTAGGGTGTTATTGATGTCATTCCCCTTTACATTAGGAGCCGTGAAGAATCGGTTAAATACATATTGTAGATTCTCAACAGTCTCGTAGCTGTCTTGTTCAGTGAGTAACCATTCTGCCAATTCCTTTTGGTCTTCAGGACTAAGCTCTGCTCTTTTGGATAAATCAAGGGCACCTGTACGATCAAATTTGTATTTGTTAAAGAATGCTTCACCTGTAATTCGATCATTCATAGCTGAATCAAGCCATTGATCCATTCGATCAACCTTGGTAGCCTTATCGATAGACTGGTATGGCGTAGTCAAGAGCCCCAGCACAACCATAGGTTCCACGATATCCCCTTGGAAATCCCCTTCTAACCTCTCGTAGGCTATTGAATACAAGTATCTATAAGCAAAAACACTTTTATCTACTTTGTTGGTTCGTTTCAAATACTCTTTACCAATGCTACGAAATTTCTCGTTTTGTTGATCATTAAAGGACACTGGCAAATCTGCTAACTTCTGCGAAAGTTCATCCAGCTTGTTTTTAAGAGTAACAAGTTGCTTTTGCTCCCAAACAGATTGGGCCAGAACAGCAAGCTCCATCATATATTGAACTTGTTCTTTATTTTTGTAATCTTTATTTACATATTGAATCAGGAACTCTGCAATGAAATTTTTGACCTGCGAGCTTAGAGCGCCGTAGCCATCAGGCAGAGTAATACCCAGATCCGGGTTTTCCATAGCTACACGCATAGCATCTCTATCAAAGTTACTTTTTGCAGTATTTAAGACAGTCAATGGATCGGTTTCGTTATCATCAGGGAAAAATTTATTAAATGCAGTCTGAATTTCTTCAAAACTTGCATATCCACCAAGTGGTCTCTGGCTAAGCATATGGTCTGCCAGTTGTTCTCGTTCTTCGTTTGTCAAACTATCCAATTTGCTAACATCCAAAGGGAATGTTCCAAGTGGTGTTTCTTGATTTTCTTCTTTGGAATTGTACCATTCAATATCGCTTTGAATTTCAAGCATCTTATCCAATACATCCATCATCCCTTCAGACGTTTCTACCTTGTTAATAAAAGGAGTATCGTCCAGAGCTGAGCTTGTATATGACAGAATGTCTTCAATATCAAGGTTCCTTCTTAGTTTAAACTCATATAAAAAAGCTATCATACGTCTTTCTACCTGGGATGATCCAAGATATAAATGAATAAGTTCATATTGATCTCCAGGATCTGTATTACCAAAATAACTTATCCGATCAGCTTGTTTACTAAAAAATGTATCAAGAACTTCTCTGGAGTCTGCTCCTCCAATTTTACGGGGAAGTTCCAGGGCTTGCAGAGCCAACTGCACCAAATATTGAACTTGTCCCTTATTCTGATATCCCTCGCTAGTTGGTGGATCAATATTTAGTAAGTGCACTGCGATATCAATTTGATCGTCTTCAGATAATGATTTAAAATCAGGCTGATCTATGAATTGTTCATTACTAAAAAGGTCTATGACTTCCTGTATGAAATTAGAAGTATGGTCCTGCTTGATCTTTATTTCGTTAAATTGCTCCAACTCACTTAGCTGTGTACTCGGGTTGAACGATTTCATCTGGTAAGCAGATTCCAAACCATATCGATCCACAACCATCACGTTATAATAGAACGTTTCCGTATCGCTTAAACCCGAGATTTTTTTCGAGAACGTACCGTCTTGAGACTCTGATCCCAACACCCAATCTTCGTCTCCATACTCTAGTTTTTCTCTGATTTCTGTCATGTTATTGAGGTCAGGAACAGCGGAAACGAAGACCTGGTATTTTAATTCATAGTTTGCAGTAGAATCAGAATTAGCATAACTCCAACGTACCTCTACGTTATGATCATCCGTCCGCTTAATTGTGATTAGGCCATCATTTCCTGGTACAGGATATGATGCTCCTGCACTAACCTTTACTGCTGGTGCCAGCCATGGTGCTACCAGCACCAAGATTATCAACACGCTCATTATTTTCCTGTAATTCATGTACTTGATCCTCCCTGTCTCATGTTTTTTTCATATAAATTCAATCCATCTGATACGTAAGGCCTATTGTAGTGCACTGCAATAAACAGAATCTAAACAAAAATTGAAAATAAAAGGAAAAAGACCCACCCTGTAGTATAAAACAGGGTGGGTCTCAATTTTTTTCGCCATATTTCATCATTTTATTTTTAAAATAATATTCTTTTGGACTATATAATTCCGGCTCTTATATCAAGATATACCCGCCATCCACAAACAACGTACTGCCGGTCATGAATGTTTTGGTCTTTAACTACGTAATGGTATGAGCAACTCTCTTCATTGTGGCCAATTCGCTTGTGTAAGCCTTACCATTCCTCTATAATTTCGTTCAGATGCACAATAATATCGGGCAGAATCATTAATTAGAGAAGAAGTACATTTTGCACGATGATATGGAAGGGTGGAACTTCGTTGTTGCAGCTTTCGGAAAAACAGGCGCAGGATATTGTAGATAAAATGATGCAGGACATTCCATACAACATCAACATTATGAATGAGCACGGCATTATTATTGGAAGTGGTCAGAAGGAACGTGTGGGCACCGTTCATCAGGGCGCTGTCCGCGCATTGACGACAGGTAGCCGAATCGAAGTCTGGCAGGATGGCTTGCTTGAGAAAATGGGGACCAATGAACCGATTCTCATCAATCAGCAGCATGTCGGAGTCATTGGCATATCCGGTCATCCGGATGAGGTTCGGCCTTTCTGCAACATCGTGCGCACCACCGTATCTCTCTTGATCGAACAGCGTAATCAATTGGAAAGTATAGCCCATGAAGCTTCACGTAAAAAAGCCTTTATCGAACGACTGCTGAACCAATCCGGCTCCTACTCACAAAAGGTCAAAAAGGAAGCTCTGCAATACCGTATTGATCTGCAATTGCCCACCATTCTTCTATATATCCGTTTCCCCAGGAAATCCATGGCTGCTGACACTGAGATCAACCGAATATTGCACCAAGTTCCTTCATTCTTTGTTGAAGGTGATGGCGACACACAGATCATCCTGATCCAGAATGAAGCAGACGTTGATCCTACAATCCAAACTTTGAGACAGGTCACATCCGAAGCGTTCATCGCCGTCAGCCGAAAAGAAGCGAATATCGCCATCGGTTATGAACAGGCCCGGTCTGTGATGAACATCCTGCTGGCACTTCAACCAGATTCGCTGATCATTCGGTATGAGGAAGTGCCCTTTCTGGTACGATTCAGCGCAGCTGACTTAACGCCTCATGCCAACATCGTCAGCAAACTTGAGGACACAGCCGATCTGCTGGATACCCTGCGCAGTTTTATCCATCATAACGGCAGCATGACTACGACAGCAGACCATCTCAATATTCACCGCAATACCCTTCAATATCGGCTTAAACGCATACTGACCCTGACGGGCAAAGACCCCCGTAATTTGCTGGAACTCATTGAACTTACCCACGGACTACTCGCGTTCTACCAATAACGTCAGAACAGCTTCGAAAATAGCAAAAGACGAGACACAGATCACCTGATTTCAGGCATATCCGTATCCCGTCATTTTACATCGCATTCCAATACGATCACGTAACTCCCCGTACGATCCTGATCGTCACTGATCTAAGAGAGTAGACCCAGTTTCAGCACCCTGGCAATATTCTCGGTTGTACGCTCTACATTTTCCGGGCCTTCCCGCAATAGTCGCTCCAGATCCGCTGCCCCCGGCACAATACCGAATATGGCATCAATGCCTTCCGCGTACAGGGTGTCGATCCCTTCACCCACGAAGCCTGCAAGGGCAATCACAGGTTTACCCGCTTCCTTGGCTGCCCGAGCAACGCCATATGGCGTTTTACCAAATTTCGTTTGGAAGTCAATACCGCCCTCGCCCGTAAATACCACATCTGCAGCAACCAATTTTTCACGCAACTCCGTATATTCAATGACAATTTCAATCCCTTTACGTAGCACTGCCTGTGTAAAAATCAAAAGTCCCGCACCCAATCCGCCAGCCGCTCCGGCACCTGGTACATCACGAATATCTTTGCACAGTTGCAGTTTCACCACATCTGCATAATGGGACAGGTTCGCATCCAGCTGCTCAACCATCTCTGGGGTAGCCCCTTTTTGTGGCCCAAATACCCTTGATGCACCATGCTCCCCACAGAGTGGATTGGTCACATCACAGGCGACAATGAATTCCACTTCCTTCAAACGCTCATCCAGACCGGATACATCAATCTGAGCCAGTTGATCCAAAGCCCCACCACCCCGCGCAAGCGGTTGACCCTGTGCATTCAGAAACTTCGCACCAAGCGCTTCAGCCATACCAGTACCACCATCATTAGTGGCACTGCCACCAATGCCAATAATAATTTTACGGATACCCAGATCCAGACATGCCCGAATCAACTCTCCTGTTCCATAGGTTGTCGTCCGTAACGGGTCTCGAGCTTCCTTGGTTACCAGATGTATGCCACTGGCCGATGCCATCTCAATGGCCGCCGTTGTTCCATCACCCAGAATGCCATACTGGGCAGTCACTGTCTGACCTAATGGTCCGCTCACCTCTTGCTGGTGAAGGGAACCGCCGGAGGCATCCACAAGGGACTGCACCGTGCCTTCCCCGCCATCCGCCATGGGTACATGAATATATCCTGCGGTCGGATATATTTTACGCAATCCTTTTTCCATCGCGATACATACTTCTTTCGCTGTCATGCTTTCTTTAAACGAGTCTGGTGCCAGAACAAACGTCATCCCTCTATTTTCTACCGTATCTCTCATCTCTCTCACTCCATCCGTTAAATTAAAGAATTAAAGGATAAATCCGTACAATATCGTTGCGACAATAGCCATCGTGCCACCCACAATCGCTTCATATGGAATAACGCCCATCCGCTGACGAATTGTCATCTTCATGCTGTCAGCCGACACGTGAAAGTAATTCCCCTGTGGTAGGGAATCGATAACGGTAGCCCCGGTGTGCACCATAACAGCGGCTGCGAGCGGTGCTGTGCCCATGTTCAGGATGGCATCACCGAAGGAACCTGTTGCCAAGATAACCCCCGTCGATGTCGAAGCCGTTGCTGCTGCCATCAGAATGCCCGCGATCGGAGCGAGGAAGGTACCGGACATGCCGGACGCTTCAATTAGACCCACCACCTGACCTGACAGATCTGAAGCAGAGATGAGTCCTGCTATTCCGCCTGCACCCACTAGAATGAGCACAGTTGCGGTCATTTTGTTTAACCCTGAAGTTGTATATTTTACAATGTTTCTGCCTTGCCCCATCGCCAGCATACCGATGATGCCTGCAATCGGCAGGATGTACATCGCATCCACTTTGAAGGTGGTTAAAGCTTCAATGCCAGCAATGGAGCCAATGGGATTAATCATCAATAGGACGATCGCTACCAAGGGAGCAACAATGGCCTTTTTCAGTGGTGGATACTTCGATGTATCTATATCGCCCTGTTCGGCTTCCTGGTCAGAAACCATAACCCCTTTGTTCTTGAGCATTGAAGCTACAATTACAGTTACAATCAAGCCGCAGATGGCGGGAATTACGCCTGCCAGCATAACGTTGCTCAGGTCCAGATCGAATCCTCGTGCTGCTGCAATGGTATTGGGGTTCGGAGAAATAATGTTCCCCGCCTTACCTCCACCCGATAAAGCCAGCAGTAGGGCCAATTTGGATATGCCCATTTTATTACCTACAGACAATGCAATTGGTGCAACGATCAGCACGGCTACGGGGATAAATACCCCAACCGCGGTAATGATCATCGTAGCCAGTGCCAAGGCGAGAATCGCTTTGCTTCCGCCAAACTTACGTACAATCGCCTGCGCTATCGTCTCCGCTGCTCCCGATTCCATCATCACACCTGCAAGCACCCCGGCTGCCAGTACGCGGAGTACGGTTCCCATGACACTTTGGGTGCCATTCACCAGTATATTTACGGTCTCTTCCAGATTGGCGCCGCCAATTAAAGCGCCTACAATTGCACCCAGAAATAAAGAATAGACCGGATTCAGCTTCCTCAAAATTAAAATGATGGCAATAGCCAGTCCTGCCAGCGCGCCAATCCAGCTAATTGTTAAAGGTTCCATTATTAATTGCCCCCATGCACTTGTTGAACACGCTTTCATTATAGTTGCTGGAGACGATAATAAATATTGATGAAAGGACGAAATTCATTGTGCATTTGCACAAACAGACCAAGCGCTAAAGAATCTGAGAAGTCTTATTAAGCGGTTTGAAACGCCCACAGAAATCTAAAGAACCTGAGACACGCTATATCTGGATAAATAACCTTTTGCAGCTGTTTGATCAAGGGATTACGGGAAATAACGTGTCTAGTGTTCCTTACATTTTCAAAAGAGGGCCGGGAGGCCAAATAAGACGTCCTGTGTTCCTTAGAAATCTGCTCTCACCATCTCCTATATGAAGTACACAAACAGCCTGTTGCCTCATCATCCGTGGCAGCAGGCTGTTTTATGGTTGAATTTCCTTGGCAAGCATCAGCACACGCAACGCACCTACCCTATTCCTGCTCTGCATTTCTTAGCGTATACTCGCTTAATTTCCCTTCATAGACCAATTGCAATCGTTCACTCTGGCGAAAATCATCCGGTGTCACCAGCGCAGGCAGCTTGTTCCACAACTTGATGCCCGAACGCTGTAGAATCTCGGCTACAAATTGGGAGCAAAAGTAGGAGTTGCTGAATTCCACCGGCTCCTTCAGTGTAATACCAATCACACCTAGCAGATTGTACATATATTTCTGGCGGCTGCGGATGAAGATGTGCAGTACGCGTTTCATCTTTTCCACTTCACGATCCGTCACCTGAAGCTCATATATGACACATGTCGTATTGGGATACTTGCTGTATGTACCTGTCTGAATATCTTCCTTCACAAATCCGCCGTTCAGCGGATTACTTGGATGCTTGCGACCGAAGCTGTACAGTTCGGATAATTCCTTGTCAAATGCAATTGATGCGTGATTATACGGCGCTCGGGTATAGCTCTGAATAACCTTTGTAAACAGCGTTCCTGTATTCGTAAGCAAAATATAGATGGAGCGTTCATCTGTCATAGCAAAATTTCCCCTTATCAAGTTGGCACTATTCCTTCATAATAACATAGGTGCCCTATAATGGAATCTTACTTTGAATAAGCAGGTGATCGGTACGTGAGCAGTTCACTCTTTACACTAACGTTAATCTTCACAGCTTTACTTGTGATACATATCGTCTACAAAGTTATTGCGAAGCTTCAACCAAGCAAAGACTATTCAGGCATCGGCCAAAAAATCAAAACTTGGTGGGGCATGTTCGTGATCTTCTGCCTCGCTACCCTCTTCAACCCCATCGTGTCCTTGATCTCCCTCATGGTGCTTGCATTCTTCTCACTCAAAGAATACTTCTCCATGATTCGCAGTACACGCAAAGCCGACCGCAGGCTGTTCCTATGGGCGTATCTGGCAATTCCGGTTCAGTTTTATTGGATCTACATTGGATGGTACGGCATGTTTATCGTGTTTATTCCACTATATGTGTTCTTGGTGCTTCCCTTGCCACGCCTGATTAATAAAGGTACGGTCGGGTTCCTACGCAGTGTCAGCTCCACACAATGGGGACTGATGCTGATGGTCTTTGGGCTGAGTCACCTGGCCTATTTCCCGTTCGCCACACCGGAGTATGGGTCCAAGCTGGTACTGTTCCTGGTCGTGTTAACGCAGCTTAACGATGTGGTGCATTATCTGGTCTCTCTCTATCTGGGCAAACGAAAAGTGGTACCTACTGCGAATCCGTTTGTCACCTGGGAGGGGTTCGCGTGTGCGTTCATTGTAACAACAGCTACTTCTTATTTCATCCATCCCTACCTGACACCATTTGATTGGAAATTCTCGCTGTTCATCGGGGTGCTGATCAGTTTGGCCGGATTCTTCGGCAGTCTGACCGTGTCTGTACTGAAGCGCGATCTGTTAATCGGGGATGACAACAAGTTTGATTCGCTCAAAAAAAGCTACCTGAGCCGGGTCGACAGCTTGACCTACACCTCTCCGGTTATGTTCCACGTGGTCCGTTATTTCTTTGACTTTATGTAGCAACAGAAAGATTGACGATCTTGAAATCATACATGTCAAAAAAAGCAGCCGAATGGGCTGCTTTTCCTGTTCAACAGGCTCCAGACTGAGCCTTCATGATGTATGTGCTATTTCAATGTAATTTCTTTCTCGGCCATGATTTCGTTCCCCTCATCATTTGTGAAGACAAACGTGGCTTTGCCGCGCTCACCCTTCATCTCATCCGAGTAGATAAATCCGGAGAATTGTCCATTGCCGCTAAAGTAAAACCCCTCTTCGCCATTTCCACCATGTTCGATGGCTTCCTGTAGCGAATTCACAATGGTTACCGTATTAGATGTCCACCGCATCTCCGTTAGTGTATACCCCTTCGGAACTTGTTTAATGCCAAAATCAAAGCTGTTGCCCTCGGTCGGTTTCTCCGACTGGTCAATGACGATATCAATCTGCTCGGACGGTTCAGTGGATTCCGATTGAGCCGTAGGCTTGCCCTCATTACCACTCGTACTTCCTTGATCACTGTTATTCTTCGCATCCGCATTCGGAACAGAGCTTTCTCCTGCTTCCTCTACGGGTTGCTTCGATTGCGGATAGGCGTGCTCCTGAACGGATTCGTTATTATTTTTGGCACCACAGGCACTAACCAATAGCGAAATACAGAGCACAGACATACAAAGTGCAGATTTCTTTATATTCATGATCATCATCTCATTCTCCCTTCATTCATCATCTACAGCACACATATCGATTACACCACTTATTAATCACTACACCATATCGTCCCTCATGAAGCTCCATTATATGTAAATGATTCATAAATTCAGTATGTGACTGCATTTCAATGAATAAAAAAAGAGCTCTGTTCATGATGTCATACACCGATTATTCTATCGATCAAACCCTGGCAAAACTAACACTTCTCCAATCTGGATGGCGTTATTCTCAAGTTTGTTCACTTTCTTAATGGCTTCTACATACACCCGAGTGTCCATCTGCTGAGGTTTATGTGCCAAAGAAATGCCCCACAGCGTATCTCCCTGAGATACAACGATCTGGTCCCCTGATAACAATTGCTCGTCTCCGGCAAACACGGTGAATACAGCACTGCACCCTATGATTATAATTAGAGTTATGGTGACGATCTTCAATAGCCAGGTTGGCGTCTTCAGACGCTGCAAGAACTGCTCTTTAACATAGATGGTGCGAGTCTCGGATGTTTTGGTATAAACGGATTCATATATGCTTTTGTACGTAGAATATTTCATTCTAGTCGACCTCCAGACTTTCATTCCGCTAATCTTTAATTTCATGTTTACCTATGTATTTTTCCTATAACAATGAATAATCAATAATTCCCTTTTTAGCCATCTAGGTATCTTCGCCTAAGTCGATCCACCCTGATAGGTCTATACTACCAGTCCACTCTAAACAAATTCTGAACAACCGAATTTCATTGGTATATCCAATGCAATCTTTCCAATATTCATGCCTGATTTTCGGCGATGCATGCTGCAACGTTTTTCTATAATAGGTTATAGAAAAAGATTCTAATGAGGTAAGGACGTGCCCCCATGATTTCTGCTGATCTGAAGGAACAATATTACGAGGCGCTTGTGGCCAAGGATTCGGAATACGAGGGTTTATTCTATGTTGGGGTCCGAACCACAGGTGTGTTCTGTCGTCCCACATGCCCTGCGCGAAAACCAAAATTCGAAAACTGCGAATTCTATGAGACGGCTCAGCAGGCACTTCTGGCCTCTTATCGCCCTTGCCAGCGCTGTCGCCCGCTCTCTCACCCCAATCAAGTCTCCGATGTGGTTCGCATATTAGTGGAAGCTGTGGAGAAAGCTCCGGAGAAACGCTGGAAAGGACAGGATTTCAAGGCACTCTCCATCGATGAATCCACGGCGCGCCGCCAGTTTAAGAAGCGGTTCGGCATGACTTTTGTCGAATATGCCCGTGCCCGTCGCATGGGACTTGCACTGAAGAATATTCGTTCTGGACGCACCGTGATTGATAGTCAATTATCTACTGGATATGAGTCAAGCAGCGGCTTCCGCGATGCCTTTTCACGGATCATGGGTGCTGCTCCTACCCAAGTGCATGAAGGGCAAGTTCTAAAAGCGTCCTGGATTGACACCCGCCTTGGTCCGATGATGGCTATTGCAGATGACGAGGCCCTATATTTACTGGAATTTGTGGATCGTAGAGGTCTGGAACGCGAAGTTGAGCGCCTGCGCAAACGAACCAAATCAGCTATCGTACCTGGTACTACGGCTCCCATACAGTCCATTGAGCGTGAACTAAACGAGTACTTTCAAGGAAAAAGGACAGCATTCGACACACCATTGTTCTGTTTAGGAACACTATTTCAAAAACAGGTGTGGGAACAGCTAATGGCCATTCCGGCAGGTGAAACGAGGTCATATCAGGAGATTGCCAATGCACTCGGTAAACCGACTGCTTGCCGAGCCGTGGCACAGGCGAATGGGGCTAATCAGCTTGCGATTGTAATCCCATGTCACCGTGTAATCAATGCCAGTGGTGAACTAGGCGGATACGGCGGGGGGTTAACTCGCAAGAACTGGCTTTTAACGCATGAGAAACAACAGGAATAGGGTAGCTGCGAATAACTTAATGAAGTCATAAAGTACGCATCAAATATCCAAAGGAATACATGATATAACAAAGGAGAGTCAACGTAATATGAGTATCTTAGAAGAGAAAGCAGTGTTGTTCCAACAATACCATGTGAAAGGAAATCCACTTGTTCTGGTCAATGTGTGGGATGCCGGGAGTGCACAAGCCATTCAATCCGCCGGAGCAAAGGCCATTGCTACCGGAAGCTGGTCCGTTGCTGCAGCCCATGGTGAGCACGATGGCGAAGCCATGCCATTCAATCTGGTACTTGCCAATCTCGCACGGATTACAGCGAGCGTGGATCTGCCTGTAACGATGGATATAGAGGGAGGGTATGGGAGGTTGGTGTCAGAAGTGAAGCAAAATGTCCTGCAAGTCATCGATCATGGTGCTGTAGGAATCAACATTGAAGATCAACTTCCCACCGGCTTGGGATTGTACACTGTGGAGGAGCAATGCCCGAGACTGTCCGCCGCCCGGGAAGCTGCGGAGCAGGCAGGTATACCTTTGTTCATTAACGCCCGCACAGATATTTTTCTGCAACATGCAGCTGATCAACATAACCACTCCCTTCTAGAGGAAACACTCATGCGCTCAAACCACTATGCAGATGCAGGAGCCAGCGGTCTGTTCGTACCAGGCTTACAGGATCACCAACTGATTCAAGAATTGTGTGAGCGTTCACCGCTACCAATTAACATCATGGTTACGTCTCCTGAGCCTTCACCAGAACAACTTGCCGCATTGGGTGTAGCACGCGTAAGCTATGGGCCTTATCCTTACCTGCAAGCTATGGAACACCTGAAAGAACTGGGGCGAAGTATTTTGCTGAGTAGTTCCGAATCGTCATAAACGAACACCTATGGTATAATCACCCCTATTGAACACTAGGGCGTGTCTGGAAACTCCGAAGGTAGCAGATTTTGCCGAATTTTCGTTCCAAGCAAGGAAATTTTCCGCAGGCGTGCCGGGGCACGTCAAGGGAAAGTGACGCAGCAGGGGGCGAAAAGGCGGTAAAAGATGCACTTCAGCGAGTTTTCAGACACGACCTAACTAGGAGGCAATTATGCTTAACGTGGAACAAAAGCTTGAAGTGCTACAATCGTATCCCCAACTGCAACGCAAAGATGTATCTCTCGGTCGTGTTAATTTCCACTACGAGGGAAGCGCGTATGATAAAAAAATTGTTGCTCTCCATATTCACCCTAACGGTAACGGTTATATCTATGCAGGTCTACTGCCTAACGTTGAGACCGATGCTAAAGGATTCGTCAATATTCGTGATTACTCCGAAGCAGATCTGCGCACCTTGTTAGATGAAACGATCCAAGCGATGTCTCACAATCCCAATGCAGTTGAATTCAAAGAGCCAGAACAAGAAAAAGCTGCTCCTGCATTGACTACTACCTCTACCGGTGGTGGAACATGGATCGATGAAGATGGACATACGCTGACTTTGAAATATGAAGATGACATGTGGTACGTGTATTCCGGTGTTAATCTGGATATGGCCTTTGAAACGCGTAGCGAAGCTGGCGAGTATCTCCAAGACGAAGGATTCAAACCACAAGCTCAGGCTTAACGTATACACATTCCTTGAATTGAACAACGATTGTTGAAGAGGTATTTTCAGTAATCTAAGATGATACCAAAAACACGAGGCGTATTCGCACTCGTGTCTTTGGTATTCGAGGAATTTTCGCATACTTTCAGTAGCCCCGGTTGCTTTATATAACAATATGCTGTCAGTCTCTTTTGGATTTCATGGTAAGCGGCGCATTCTTCATCATCGGGTACGTAGACAGAAGTAGCACACCACCTATGCATCCCAGAACGGTAAACAGTGTCATGCGATTGATCCCAGCAATCCACAACATAAATTCACCAAGATCCCCCAATGTAATGATCAGCGTAATGATCAAAATAACCCCAAAGAACATAATGAAGAAGTTACGCAACCCTAATCGCATCCAACATACCGTTGGGAAGACAGAGACTCCCAATACGAGAAAGCCACACATCAGATCGATCCACAGGTAGGATAAGAAATGATATTCGTTTGAATACAACATGCCTGGTTGATAGAGGGTAACGTCAACAATACCACTTTCCTGAAGCAGGTGTATGAGAAAATACGCCACATGTAGAATGGCCATGGTACCTACAACCATCCATACCGAGTTCATATAGAAGGATTTCATGAATTGAATTCGTGTACTGCCCATACCGATTGCAACCGGGAACAGAGTAATAATTCCCCCGATCGCGAACGTGCATATCCCTCCGTACATCGGGCCAAACAGCTGCGTGGTATACGAGACATCAAATACGATACCAATGGCCAGATATACAACGGTAAGCATTAGAGCGATGGATGTAAATATGATTAAATACAAACGCATATCATCCTGAATTAAACGATTGGTGCCTTTTACTGCATTCATGGTTTAACCCCCTCTTGTTTACGGGTCCTGTTAACCAAATAATCCTGTAATGTCGCTTTCTCAATGGAAAGCCCCTGTGCATGAGCGATATCCTTCCACATTTTCGAGTAGGGCTCATCAATCATCACTTTCACAGTCGATCCCATTTGGGAAGACTCGATAACTTTAACATCTGCTGTCACCCGACTAACATCTTCAATTCCCCCTGTTAGAAGAACTCCTTTTTCGCGCATTTCTTCCATAGGTTGATTCAATAACACCTCTCCGGCTTGCAAAACGATAAGGGACTCACATAAAGGCTGAATCTCCTCAATATGATGGCTGGATATCAGGATCAGACGCGGGTTATCTTCGTAACTTTCCAGTAGCGCATTGTAGAAGAATTTACGCTTCTCCGCATCGAGCCCATTGGTGGGTTCATCCAGAATGGTTACCTTTGCATTACTGGCAAGACCTAATATAATCTGGGTGGCCGTCTTCATGCCTTTCGAAAATTTAATGATCTTCTTCTTCGCCGGTAGTTCGAACATATCAATTAAACGCTCCGCCAAATCCTGATTCCACTGCGGATGAAAATATGGCCCCATTTGAACCATATCAGTAACCGTCCAGTTTTTCCCCAGGGGATGATTCTCCTGGATGTAACATAGATGCTCTTGAGCAGCCAGATTATTATAGGGATCTTGACCCATGATCTGAACGGTTCCACTGTCCGGGCGGTTATGCCCCGCGAGTATACTCATCAGGGTTGTTTTGCCCGCTCCATTTCTACCCCAGATTGCACTAATGATTGGCTCACTCTCATGCAGCGTAACCTGGTTCAGAACGGTTGTCTTCTGATAACTGTAGTTGACCTGCTCCAACTGAATCATAACTCACTCTCCTTATCCTTCTTGCCGCGAATCAGATCAATAATCATGTCTTCATTCATGTGAATGCGTCTGGCTTCTTCAAGTAAAGGCTCGATGTATTCTTCATAAAAATCCTGCTTCCGTTCAATGAGCAAGGCTTCTCTTGCTCCCTTTGCAACAAACATTCCAACACCTCGCTGTTTGTATACAATCCCCTTGTCTACGAGTTCCTGCAATCCTTTGCGTGCTGTAGCCGGATTGATATTATAGAAGCGTGACAGTTCATTGGTTGAGGGAACCTGTTCTTCCACCTTCAATCTGCCCTCCACAATATCGTCCATAATCATCGTGGCAATCTGATGAAAAATAGGCTGAGATTCATCCAAAGTCGATTTCATGTGCCTCCAACTTTCATACGTATTCATTCATTAGTTAGTCGGTTAGTTACTTATGTAACTAACTATAGTATACAAAAACGCAAATGTAAATAGGCGAACTTTAATTCATCGTCTTTTCTACCTTGGCTCTGTTGTATTGATTAATAAGACCGTCCAGGACTACGGATTGCTGGATCACTTCAGGATGAAGCAGACTGTCGTATTCCATATGCATGCGATATAACAACTGTCTGGCATCTTCGATCCGTAACATCAAATCCAGGCGATCCATAATACCCCTCCTTTTTGTCATATTTTAGTGTATTATGCCAATCAAAAGCGCATGTGAGATAAGACATACTTATTCTTCCACTTGGATACACACAAAAAAAGAACGCTTCTGAAATAAATCAGAAGCGTTTCTTTTAACATTTTATTAAGTTCCAAATCCATGATCAGCAGGTCTCATAATTTCGGGGTTCGGGATTGTCTTGTCTGGGACAGGTTCCGTAGCAGGGGCTACGATGAATACAACGATACTACAGGTAGCTATCAGCAAAGCCAACTTTCTCTTCATTGAGTTTCTGCACCTCACTAATTATCATTTTGTATTGCTGTTTCGCCGTCTCAGATGCAAATTCCCGGTATTGCTCAAACAGTCCGACACCTCTAAGCATACCTCGTCCACTGCTAATTTCAATAGAAAATCTTAAACTATCCAGCACAAATTCTATCCCTAAATGAAACTCGTCTTTCTTTAAATAATATGCGCCCAAATCTGCTAAAAGTCGTAAATATCGATCATCCGTAACCTGTCTGCTCACTTTGCCAATACGATTACTCTGTTCCTGATAAGTGAAGTAGGATTCATACTGTTTGAGTACATGATCAATATCCTTATCATAGCGATTAGCCGCCGTTACAATATCGCAAAGCGCTGGGAATATCTCATTTTCCTTTGTTGAGATATACGCCAGATAATCAGGTAATACCTCAAACTGACCACCCATTAAATGATATATATAACGATTAGCTTCAGCCCATTCCTGAAACTGATTCATAACAACGATTTCATCTTTATCCGGGTTCCTCACCCAGCGATTATCCGAATATAAAGAAACATAGTTAAGTGCCCCAGTGTAGTCCTTCAAATGATAACAGGCACTTCCTGCAGCTAGATAAGAGTAAAGAATATAGAAGACAATCGGTCTTTTCGTCTCTTCTTGTTTCCGTCGGCCATTCATCTCATAATGGATGGACGCTTTTATTTTCAATTTTTCAGATAACTCCTGAACCTTGTTCCATCTATGCAATGCTCCAAACGCATTAATCAATTCGTTAAGCGCATCCAACTGATAACGTTCATCCAACCGATCCACATAGTATTCAAACCGAGCTGCAATAATCAGATTCCGCTGCTGATCATTGGTAAGCCCCAATCGGAACAGTCGATACTGACAGAGTGCAAGCCGCTCGGAATGCTGCATTTTCTCGCTTTCAGCAATGTTCTCATATAGAAGGATGGCCGGTTTGAATTTACCCGCTTGATAGAATTCTTCAGCCACATCAAATAACAAAGGAATATAGGATAGATTATCCATCATCAGACGAATAACCTCTTCAATACAGTCCAGCTTGTCCAACTCGGCACAGCGATGAAGGAAAGGTCCCAGTCTTCGCCAGTCCGGGGTTGCATGCACAAAACACTCATCTATGTATAACTCATAGAAGTAACCTTCTTCCAGTCTCATGGCGGAAGTAATGCGATCCAACTGCTGCATGGCAATAGGTCGATTTTTATTCAAAATATTGCTCAGCGTACCCGAATTAATCCCTGACGTTTCCGAAAAATGACTAATGGACATCTGTTCACGCTTCAAATAACTTTCTAAATGATCGCGTATTGTGGTTGTCGGCTCCAAACGAACACCACCCTCCATAATAAAAAACATATACAGGATCATCGGTATACAAAAGTAATTATATGTAATTAAAAAGTATCGGTCAATATAATAATTTCAACTAATTTGTATTAATTACATTTTAATCCTTTAATTAAAATACAGGTCCCTATCCTTATTTTATATCGGAAACGCGCTCGGCATCAAACCTGAAAATAGACAAAAAACACGAGCCATCTACCGGCTCGTGCTCTCAACTGACTCATTAGTCAGTATGCTCACTATAACTTGGATTTAAGGCAGTATATTACCTGCCGCACGATAAATTTCATACCACTCTGGACGAGTGAGATGAACATCTCCTGCTTTTACACAGTCTTGCAGACGTTCAATATTCATCGTGCCTGTCACAGGCTGCATATGCGCAGGGTGACGAAGCAACCAAGCGATTGCAATCGTTGTATTGCTCACGTCATACTTCGCAGCAATCTCGTCGATCTTTGCATTCAATTCCGGGAACTTGTCGCTGCCCAGGAATACGCCTTCGAAGAATCCGTACTGGAAAGGGGACCACGGCTGAATGGTGATATCATGCAGACGACAATAATCAAGAATGCTGCCATCACGGTTAACCGCAGCATCGTTCTCCATATTCACGTTGATTCCGCTGTCGATCATCGTTGTGTTGGTAATACTCATCTGCAACTGGTTGGCAACCAGTGGCTGTTTCACGTATTTTTTCAACAATTCGATCTGGTTCGGATTCTGGTTGGATACCCCGAAGTGACGCACTTTACCTTCGCGCTCCAGTTGATCAAAGGCTTCAGCCACTTCTTCCGGCTCAACCAATGCATCCGGACGGTGCAGCAACAGAACGTCAAGGTATTCCGTTTTCAGCCGCTGCAGAATACCATCCACCGAATTCAGGATATGCTCTTTGGAGAAATCAAACATGCCTTTGCGAATACCGCATTTGGATTGAAGAATCATATTTTCACGAACTTGGGGATTCATCTGTACCGCTTCAGCGAAGATCTCCTCACATGTTCCTGTACCATATATGTCGGCATGGTCAAAGAAATTCGCACCAACCTCCATTGCAGAACGAACAAAATGTTCAGCTTCCTTACCGTCTAGTGAATTAATCCGCATGCAACCCACAGCGACTACAGGTACTTCAAGTGTGCTGCTGCCCAATTTAATGGTTCTCAAGATGTTTTCCCTCCATATTCGAATATTATCGTGTATCTTACTTTTGATTGTGACACACATCTGCAATCGGTTTCAATAGATTTATCCTACATTCATATGGAGAAATGATAGGTTCTGAGTCTTAACCTGTAATTACGTAGGAAGGAATTATATATCTTCTGGCACGATGACCTCAATATGTCTTGGCAGGACACGGATGTGAATAGGCAAGGCAGGACCTTTCTCACCATCTACATTCGTGCGAATGGCTTCATCTGAGCGAACATGAACTTCTTTGGCTGTAAAATAGTCCACATCCTTATGCTCCTTCAGATTACCAAAAAACAGGGAAGTACCTAGTGTCAGGCTGTTGAACACACTGATGTTGCGAACAACAAAACAATGGATCAGACCATCGTCCACCTCAGCATCCGGTGACAACTTCTCGAATCCCCCAACCGAATTGGTCAGCGCCGCCAGAAAAAGAGGAGATTCTCCCTCCCAGATCTGGCCGTCATATTCAATGGTCAGTTGATTGGCTGGTGTATTCACCAGGTCTTTCAAGCCTTCCTTCAGGTACGCGAATGAACCCAGCTTCGACTTCTCTTCCGAGGATACGGAGAATAGAGCTTCTGCCAAAGAACCTGG
>Ga0209437_100671_pt1 | contig 18729 bp, 14 predicted proteins | sample AraplaL_Cvi_mTSA_FD_184266 | JGI IMG/M metagenome (GOLD analysis project Ga0209437, IMG submission 184266) | Arabidopsis root microbial communities from the University of North Carolina, USA - plate scrape CL_Cvi_mTSA (SPAdes) (version 2) | ecosystem: Host-associated > Plants > Roots > Endosphere...
GATCGTGGAGTCCTGACGCGTGAAGTTCTTGCCCGGCTCGAACACGTGCACTTCGTCGAGCAGCACGTGATACACGCCCTTCAGGCGCGAGCCCATGCCGATCGGCCAGGTGAGCGGAGCGCAGGCGATACCGAGCACCGATTCCACTTCATCGAGCAGTTCGATCGGCGAGCGGCCTTCGCGGTCGAGCTTGTTGATGAAGGTCATGATCGGCGTATCGCGAAGCCGGCAGACCTCCATCAGCTTGATCGTGCGTTCCTCGACGCCCTTGGCGCAGTCGATCACCATCAGCGCGGAGTCCACCGCGGTGAGCACGCGGTAGGTATCTTCCGAGAAGTCCGCGTGGCCCGGGGTGTCGAGCAGATTCACGATGGCGTCGTTGTACGGAAACTGCATGACCGAGGAGGTCACGGAAATGCCGCGCTCCTTTTCAAGGGCCATCCAGTCCGAGGTGGCGTGGCGGGCCGCCTTGCGGCTCTTCACGGAGCCGGCCATCTGGATCGCACCGCCGAACAGGAGGAGCTTTTCGGTCAGCGTGGTCTTGCCGGCGTCGGGATGGCTGACGATGGCGAAGCTGCGCCGACGGCGGGTTTCGGTGAGGTGTGAGGACATGAGGCGGGCCGGATCGAAGGGCTAACCGCGAATTGTATCAGGGGGTTAGGGCCGGCGCTCAGGCAACGCTTGTACGGGCGGCTAGCCGGGAAACGCGGCGTCCAGCCAGTCGGGCACTGGCAGGCCTTTCCCGCGCAGGAACGCTGGATTGAACAGCTTGCCCTGATAGCGCATGCCGCCGTCGCACAGCACCGTGACGACGGTGTGGCCGGGGCCCAGTTCCCGCGCCAGGCGGATCGCCCCGGCCACGTTGACGCCGCTGGAGCCGCCCACGCAATAGCCTTCCGCATGCAGCAGGTCGTGGACCAGGGGCAGCGATTCGTCGTCGGGGATGGACCAGGCCAGGTCCACGGGCGCATCGGCGAAATTGGCCGTGATCCGACTGCTGCCGATGCCCTCGCTGATCGAGTTCCCTTCCGCGTGCAGTTCGCCATGGGTAACGAAATGGGCGAGGGCCGAGCCACAAGGGTCGGCCAGGGCGATGCGAATGTCGCTACGCCGTGCCTTCAAGGCGCGACCGACGCCGGCCAGCGTGCCTCCCGTACCTGCGGCACAGACGAAGCCATCGATGCGGCCGTCCGTCTGGGCCCAGATCTCGGCGCCGGTATGGACCTCGTGCCAGTCCCGATTGGCGGTGTTGTCGAATTGGTTGGCGAACCAGGCGCTGCCCGGATCGCGGGCGTTCAATGCCTCGGCCAACGCGCGGGCGACGTGCGCGTAGTGGCCGGGGTCCTTGTATGGTGCGGCGGGCACGAGGCGCACCTCGGCACCCGTGACGCGCAAGGCGTCGATCTTCTCGCGGCTCTGCGTCTCGGGCATGACGATCACGGTGCGATACCCGCGGCTGGCGCCCAGCACGGCCAGCCCGATGCCTGTGTTGCCCGCGGTGCCTTCGACCACGGTGCCTCCGGCGCGGAGGAGTCCGCGACGCTCGGCGTCGTCGACCAGGCCAAGGGCAGTGCGGTCCTTCACGGAACCGCCGGGATTGAGGAATTCGGCCTTGGCAAGGATCTCGCAGCCCGTGGCTTCGGAGGCGTTGCGAAGGCGTATGAGCGGCGTATGGCCGATGGCGGCCGCGAAGTTGGCATGGATAGTCATGGGTGGATCGTAACCCGCAGAAGTCCGCGGGTGATCGAGATCGTGGCTGATGTCTCGATATGTGCGCTGTCGTGGCGCATGAATTGGCGCTGGAAGCCATGCGCGCCAAGCGATGGGCGGTAATCCAAGCAGTGGCATTGCGATAGGACGTCTGGACATCTGGACGTCTAAACGTCTGTTGACAGCATGGTTTGGCGAGCGTATCGTCGGTTTCACTCATCGAGACCGGCTGAGGGACAGGCCCTTTGAAGCCGGGGCAACCTGCGGATTTCCGCGACGGTGCCAACTCCTGCGGGGCGTGTTTCACGCCAGCCGATAGATGGGATGTCCGTTCTGGGCGCGCTTTGGCGTACCCGTGGCGCAGACAATCCGACGCCGGTATCCGCGGGGGCCTCGATCCCGAACGCAGGAACCTCCGGACATGTCAGCAGAGCCCCTTACCGTGATCTCCCTCCCTGAAGTGGCTGCCCCCGCTGCGGCGCGACGCGCGGCCGATCTCACCGAACACCGCGGTACGCGCCGCGTCGTCTTTACGCCGAAGTACGGCAGCGGTCCGGTCGAGGTCGACATTCGCTATCTGTGGTGCGGCGCGCCACATGCCCCGACGGTCATCGTCCAGGGTGGCATATCGGCCGATCGCGACGTCTGCGCTGGCCGTGAGCGCGTCGGAGGATGGTGGCAGGATCTGGTGGGGCAGGGTGCGGCCATCGACCTTTTGGAATGCCGCGTGCTCTCGATCGACTGGATCGTGCCCGCGGAACTCGAAGGCGTGCCCTCGGTCTCGAGCGAAGATCAGGCCGCGGCGGTTGCGGCACTGGTGGACGAACTCGGCATCGGTCGCGTGCAGGCGTTCGTCGGCAGTTCCTACGGCGCCATGGTCGGGCTGGCCTTCGCGGCGAACCATGCCGACAAGGTGAAGTCACTGGTGCTGCTGGCCGGCGCCCATCGTCCGCATCCGCTCGCCACGGCGCAGCGCTCGGTACAGCGCGGCATCGTGCGGCTGGGTCTTGCCACGGGATGCACGGACGAAGCGCTCGCGCTGGCACGGCAACTGGCCATGACCACCTATCGCGGCAGCGAGGAGTTCTCCCGCCGCTTCGCCGCCGGCCCGGAGCTGCGCGAGGGACGCTTCCACTTCCCTGTGGAGGATTACCTGGAGCACGCCGGCCGACGTTTCGTCGAGCGCTTCGATGCGTCGCGATTCCTCGCACTGTCGGAATCGATCGATCTGCACGACATCGCACCCGAACGCATCCACGCAACGACCACCCTGGTCGGCTTTCCTTCCGACCGCCTCGTGCCGCTTGCCGACCTGTGCGAACTGCAGCGCCGCCTCGGTGGCACCGCGACGCTTGAGGTCGTCGATTCGCCTTACGGCCACGATGCCTTTCTGAAAGAGACCGTGCAGCTCGCTCCCGTGCTGCGTCACGCACTCAACGACTGTCGCGGAGACCGCTGACCATGACCGATTCCCGTCTTTGTACCCGTGCCGTGCGCGCCGGCATCGAATCCGATACCCAGCATGGGGCCGTGGTGCCGCCCCTGCACCTGTCCACCAACTACTCGTTCGAGGGATTCGGTCGCAAGCGCGCCTACGACTACTCGCGCAGCGGCAATCCCACGCGCGATCTGCTCGCGGAAGCGCTCACCGAGCTGGAAGAGGGCGCGGGCACCGTCGTCACCGGCAGCGGCATGTCTGCCGTCGCCCTGGCTCTCGAACTGGTTCCGGCCGGCGCGTTGGTCCTGGCGGCGCACGATTGCTACGGCGGCACCTGGCGTCTGCTCGACGCGTGGGCGAAGAAGGGCCGCTTTGCGGTCCGCTTCGTCGATTTCACCGACCCGACGGCGCTTGCGGATGGCCTCGCCGCCCGCCCCGCGCTGGTATGGATCGAGACCCCGTCGAATCCGTTGCTGCGTATCACCGATGTCCGCCATGTGGCCCAGGCCGCGCATACCGTGGGCGCGCTCGTCGTCGTGGACAACACCTTTCTTTCGCCCGCTTTGCAGCAGCCTTTGAAACTGGGTGCCGACATCGTCGTGCATTCGACCACGAAGTACATCAATGGACACAGCGACGTCGTGGGTGGCGCGGTGATCGCCGCCGACCCCGTCGTGGCCGAGCAGTTGAAGTGGTGGGGCAACTGCAATGGCCTGACCGGTTCGCCGTTCGACAGCTTTCTGACGTTGCGCGGCGTACGTACCCTGGCCGTGCGACTGCGCGCGCACGAGGAAAATGCGCGGCGTATTGCGGCACGCCTGGATGCGCATGAGGTGGTGGAGCGGGTGTACTACCCCGGTCTCGCGTCGCACCCGGGGCATGCGCTGGCGCAGCGCCAACAACTTGGCTTCGGCGCCATGCTGAGCTTCGAGATCGCCGGTGGCATTCCCGCGATCGAGGCCTTCGTCGATGGCCTGCGCTTCTTCTCGCTCGCCGAATCGTTGGGTGGCGTAGAGAGCCTGGTGGCCCATCCGGCCACGATGACGCATGCGGCCATGGCACCGGAGGCCCGTCGCGTTGCCGGTATCGCCGACAATCTTCTGCGTCTGTCGATCGGCATCGAAGACGGCGACGACCTGCTCGCCGATCTGGAAGCCGGTCTGGCGCGTGCTGCCGCCGCGGGCGCCGTCGCTTCCCAGCGTCTGGTTGGCGCATGAGCGCGGTGGCCTTCGCTCCGCGCGTCGATACCGCGCCGCGCAGCGCGCTTGTCCTTTTGGGCACGGGCGTCGTCGGACGTGCCTTGCTGACGTTGCTCGGAACACCCGCGGCAGCCTCCTTGCGCCTTGTCGGCGCTGCCAATTCGAGGCGCCAGCATGTGCTGCCCGATGGGGCGTTACCCGGCGATGCCGTCGAACACCTCGCCCGCAGCCACGAAGGGCGCGACAACGGACCCTTGTTGGCGGCGTTGGACGCAGCCGGTGCGACCCACAAGATCGTCGTGGATGCCACGGCCTGCACAATCGAAGCAGGGCGTCATGCGGACTGGCTCGCCGCGGGATACCACGTCGTCACAGCGAACAAGGCGCTGGCCGGGGGGCAGCTTGCCGGTTGGCGTGCCCTGCAGAAGGCGCTTGCCCACGGCGCAGTCTACGGCGACGCCGCCACGGTTGGCGCGGGCCTTCCGGTGCTGTCCACGCTTCGACGCCTGCGCCAGTGCGGCGACAGCCTGCTCACGCTCGAAGGCGTGTTTTCCGGCTCGCTGTCGTGGTTGTTCAACCAGTACGACGGAAGTCGTCCGTTTTCAGCCTTGCTGCGCGATGCGCGCCGGCTTGGTTTCACCGAGCCCGATCCGCGTTCGGATCTTTCCGGCGAGGACGTGGCGCGCAAGCTGCTGATCATCGCCCGCCATGCCGGCTTTGCGCTCGGCAGCGACGAGGTGGAGGTCGAGAGTCTGGTACCCGAGGCGCTTCGTGGCGTCGACACGCAGACGTTTCTCGACCGCCTCGAGGAACTGGACGAACCGCTGCGCGCGCGTCATGCGCAAGCCAAGGCCAACGGCAAGCGGTTGCGCTATCTCGCACGACTTAACCAGCGCGGACGGGCGCGCGTGGGCCTCGTCGAGGTGGACGCCGATCACCCCGCCGCGCGGCTCTCGGGCACCGACAATCAGTTCGCGTTGACCACCACGCGATACCACGCCACACCGCTGGTGATCCAAGGGCCCGGTGCAGGCCCCGAAATCACGGCGCAGGCCTTGCTGGGCGACATCCTGGCCGTCTAAGGGTTCCGGCGTCGCCGCCCTGTTGGCTTCTCGCCGCCATGGCGGCTCCCACCAGCGCAAAGGTAGGAGCCACCCTGGTGGCGATAAGCCAACGGAGCGGTGTAGCCGTGAGGCAGATCCCCATCGCCAGCAGGCTGGCTCCCACCAGCAGATTCCCTTCGCCATCAGGGTAGCTCCCAAGCAAAGATGGGAGCCGCCATGGCGGCGAGGGGAACTTGCCTCGAGGTTTGGTCAGCGGTGGCCGGTGACTCGCTCGGCCTCGTCCACGCTCGGCGGAAGCTCCGGGTCACCGGGCAGACCGTCGTCGTGGTGGAAGCGCGCCGCTTCCACCATCGGCGTGCGCCAGCCGGTGGCAATGCCCCAGAAATAGAACACCACACCGATCACGGCGACCAGGGCCAGGTCGTAGCCGTACGGGATGTAGTCGTGCCCACCGAAGGTCTTGCTGCCGCCCCAGGACACGGCGGCGATCACCGGCAGGTACACGATCAGCCACCACGCGCCCTTCAGGTGCCGACGGAAGTCTTCCCAGCCGCTCTTGGCGGTGTAGTAGAAGTAGATCGGCAGCGCCACGACCATCAGCAGGATGATCTCGCCCGTCAGCGGCCACTTCGCCCAGTACAGCAGTTCGGTGGCGAAGATGAAGGCGAGTGCGGCGAGGATCGGCAGGCCGGGGATACGCAGCGGGCGCTTGAGTTCCGGCGCAGTGCGACGAAGGGTCATCACGCTGACCGGGCCGGTCAGGTACGAAATGATCGTGGAGACCGAGATCACCGCGGCCAGCGTGCCCCAGCCGCGGAAGAAGAACAGGAAGATGAAGCTCACCACGAGGTTCAGCCACATCGCCGGGCGCGGAATGCCGAAGCGCGGATGGATGTGGCCGAAGATCTTCGGCAACTGCCCGTTGCGCTCCATGGCGTAGATCATGCGCGCGGTGGTCGCCGTATAGGTGGCACCCGTTCCGCTCGGGCTGACGAAGGCATCCGCGTAGAGCAGGATGGCCATCCAGTTGATCATCAGTGCGGTGGCGAGCTGGGCGAAGGGCGACGCGTATTCGAGGCCGGCCCAGCCCTTGCCGAGCTGGTCGGGCGGCACGGCGCCGATGAAGGCCACTTGCAGCAGCACGTAAACGACGGTTGCGAGCAGGATCGAGCCGATGACCGCGAACGGCACGCTGCGGCCCGGATTGCGCGCTTCGCCCGCGAGGTTCACCGGGCTCTGGAAGCCGTTGAAGCTGAAGACGATGCCCGAGATGGCAACGGCGGTCAGGATCGACGAAATGTCGATGGCGTGGGTGCCGCCATGCGCGCCGATGTCGAAGTTGCCCGGGTTGTAGCTGGTGGCGATCAGCGCGATGCCGGTGGCGGCGGGAACCACGAGCTTGAAGACCGTGATAGCGGTGTTGCTCTTGGCAAAGAGCTTCACGCTCCAGAAATTGAGGAAGAAATACACCATCACCAGCACGGCAGCGATGGCGAGGCCGGGAGGCGTCAGCTCGCCGTGTCCGTTGGTGACGACGTAGAGTTCTTTCGTCCACGCAGCCCATTCCCACGGCCACGACGCCATGTACTGGACGGAGGCCTCGGCTTCCACCGGAATCACCGACACGATCGCGATCCAGTTTGCCCAGCCGGCGATGAAGCCCACGAGCGAGCCGTGCGAATAGTGGCCGTAGCGCACCATGCCACCCGATTCGGGGAACATCGCGCCGAGTTCGGCGTAGGTGAGGGCGATGAACAGGATGATGACGGCGCCGATGATCCAGGCGTAGACGGCGCCGGGGCCGGCGAGCTGCGCCGCGTGCCAGGCGCCGAACAGCCAGCCTGAGCCGATGATCGAGCCCAGGCCGGTAAGCATGAGGGCAAAGGCGCCGACATCGCGGCGGATAGCGCTGTGAGACATGGTGACTCCGGTCGGACGGGACGGGTTGGAACCCGACCCAGGGCGGCACAAGGGCCGGATGATGACAGCCCCGGCCGCTCATGTCAGCCAGCGATGGCCCACCCCAACCGCCACGTCATCGATATACACTGGCCGACGCGGTAGGGACGAAGGGGTTCGGATGCGTTCGAAGGTGGTCGCCAGCGGCATGTTGCTCATGGCCTTGACGGTATGCGGCGTTGCCGCAGCCGAAGAGCCCTGGAGCGACAAGGGTCGACTGATCGATTCGGAGTCCTACGACCGTACCGCCAAGGGTTTTTACTTCACGCTGTACCCTGGCGAAGATCCGGTGGAATCCGTGCGGCGCTGCGCCATTGCCATGCGCGAACTGGGGCATCTGGCCTCGGTGTCCTGCTTCGCCTACACCAGCAAGCAGCGGTTCGACACCCGCCGGGGCAAGCTGCGGATCTGCTACACGGCGGTCGCGAACTGGTGGGGCGAGGACGAACCGGTGCGCGTGGAGACGGTGGACCGCCTCCCGCGGCTGTGCCCGTCACGCTGACGGTCCTGCCGGTCGGAGCCTATGGTGGGGAACCTGCTGGTGGGAACTTGCCGGTGGGAGCCAGCCTGCTGGCGATGGGAACTTGCGGGTGGGAGCCAGCCTGCTGGCGATGGGAATTTGCCTCACGGCTACACCGCTTCGTTGGCTTTTCGCCACCAGGGTGGCTCCTACCCTCGCTTTGTTGGCTTCTCGCCGCTATAGCGGCTCCCACATGCGCTCTGTTGGCAGCTCCGTGCTTTTCAGCACTCGATGACATTCACTGCCAGGCCGCCGCGGGAGGTTTCCTTGTACTTGTCCTTCATGTCGCGGCCGGTGTCGCGCATGGTGGCGATCACCTTGTCTAGCGACACGTGATGCTTGCCGTCGCTCTTGAGCGCCATGCGGCTGGCGTTGATCGCCTTTACCGCGCCCATGGCGTTGCGCTCGATGCACGGGATCTGCACCAGGCCGCCGATGGGATCGCAGGTGAGTCCCAGGTTGTGCTCCATGCCGATCTCGGCGGCGTTTTCCACCTGGGTCACGCTGCCGCCGAGGGCCGCGGCAAGACCGCCTGCGGCCATGGAGCAGGCCACGCCCACCTCGCCCTGACAGCCGACCTCGGCGCCGGAGATCGAGGCGTTTTCCTTGTAGAGGATGCCGATGGCACCGGCCGTGAGCAGGAACTCGATGACGCCGTCTTCCGAGGCGCTCGGGCAGAAATGACGGTAGTAATGCAGCACGGCCGGCACAATGCCGGCGGCGCCGTTGGTCGGTGCCGTGACGACGCTGCCGCCCGCGGCGTTTTCCTCGTTGACCGCGAGCGCGTAGAGGTTCACCCAGTCGAGGATCGTCAGCGGGTCGCGTAGCGACGCTTCCGGTTGCGCACGGAGTTCGGCGGCCATGGCAGGCGCGCGGCGGTTCACCTTGAGGCCGCCGGGCAATACGCCAGGCGAGCGCAGCCCACGCGCCACGCAGTCCTGCATGGCCTTCCAGATGCGTAGCAGACCGGCTCGGGTGTCGTGCTCGGGGCGCCAGATGCTTTCGTTGCGCATCATGAGCTGCGCGATCGTGAGCCCGTGTTCCTTGCACAGCGACATGAGCTGGTCGCCCGTGGAGAACGGGAACGGCTGTTCGCTGGTGTCGGCGACGATGCGATCTTCCGCCGCTTCGTCGGGATTCACCACGAAGCCGCCGCCCACCGAGTAGTAGTCGCGCGTGGCGAGTTCGTTGCCGGCGTGGTCGTACGCCGAGAAACGCATGCCGTTCGTATGGAACGGAAGTTTCTGCCGCTTGTTGAAGACCAGGTCGGCCTTCTCGTCGAACGGAATCTCGTGCCGGCCCAGGATGCGTATGCGCTTGCTGGAACGGATGCGTTCCAGCGTCGCGGGAATGCTGTCGGGGTCCACGCGGTCCGGCCATTCGCCCTCGAAACCGAGCAGCACGGCCTTGTCGGTACCATGGCCGCGCCCGGTCATCGCCAGCGAGCCGAACAGTTCGCAGCGGACCCGCGACACACGATCCAGTACGCCCTTTTCCTCCAGCCAATGCTCGGCAAAACGCGCACCCGCGCGCATCGGACCTACCGTGTGCGACGAGGACGGGCCGATGCCGATCTTGAAAAGGTCGAAGACGCTGACTGCCATGGCGGGGAGGTGGGCTGCGGGGAATGACCGGTTATTCTACGCTGCCGTGTCCACCGACCCCATACACCCGCGCATGCACGCCTTCACTCTTTACCAGCGCGACGATTGTCATCTCTGCGATCAGGCACTGGCCGTGCTGGCGCAGGCCCGCTTTCCGGATTTCACGTCGATCTGGATCGACGAGGACGACGCGCTGGAAGCGAGTTACGGTGCGCGGGTGCCTGTTCTACGCCGGGCCGACGGTGCCGAACTGGATTGGCCGTTCGATGTGGCGACGGTGCAGGCTTTCTCTATCGCAGCGGATGCGCCCTAGGCGCGATCAGCGCGCCGCCTTCAGCCGCCGCAGAATTTCCTCACGCGCCTCGCGGAGGATGGAATCCCGGTCGAGTCCCGCCACGATATCGGCCACGGCACGCTTCGCCCCGTGCTCGCCCCAGGACTTGCCGGACACCAGGTAATGCTCCGCGACCCGGCCGATGAGCACCGTGGCGTACCAGCCGAGTGCGCCCTGGGCGGCAGCGGTCACCACGACGGACAGACCACCGCTCAGGCCCTTGAGCGCCGACGCCGCCAGTTGCACGCCCCACACCGCACCCATGAGCGCGGCGAGCTGCGTGCTGATGACGGCGACGAGCCGGCCGGATTCGCTGCGCGTGAGCGGTAACCCGTAGACCCGGCCGAGCTGCACGACCATCGCGGCATCGAGGCCGCCGGCCAGCAGCAGGTCCGCCACCGGCACGGGATTGAGTGCCACGGCGACCGCTTTGGCGATGCAGTACTGGCGAATGACGCCATCGGCGACCTCGCGTCGGGTGCTGGCGATGCGCGCGGTGACCTGATCGGTGAGCTTGCCGGCGAACAGGCCCGCGTTGATGGCCGACAGGGTCTTGCCCTCCCGCTCCGCGATGGCGAGCAGCCGGGCCTTGAGTGCTTCGACGTCAGCCGCGCGGGCTTCACTCAAGCGCCGCTCGTGCCCCTGCGCGTCCACTTCCACCACGTCTTGTGGTGCGGGGCGTGCCATCGTCGCCAGCACGTCCTCACGACGGATCAGTCCCGCGGCATGCTCACGCAACCTTTCCAGCAGGCCGTCGCGCTCGTCGTCGCCGTACCGGTCGGCCTTGTTGAGTACCAGCAGCAGAGGACGGCGGGTGGCGGCCAGCGTGCGCAGCGCATCGCGTTCCTCGCGAGTGAGATCGCCGTCGGCCACGAAAACGATGAGGTCGCTGACCTCTGCGACCTCGAAGGCGAGTTTCTCGCGGGCCTCGCCACCCAGTTCGTTGATGCCCGGCGTGTCGATGAGCACGAGCCCGGCCGACGCGGCCTCGTCGAGCCGCGCGGCATCCGCCTCGGTGGTCGTGCCATGCAACACGCCTACCGCGAACGCGTCGCGGCCGAGCAAGGCATTGCACAGCGCCGACTTGCCCGCCGAGACGCGGCCGAACACCGCCACGTGAAGCTCGTCGTTCTCCAGTCGGTCGAGCATGCGCTCCACGCGTTCGAAATCTGCCGCCATGGCGGCGCGAACGTCGGCCGGGATCGACGCATCGTGGAGCAGGTCGCGAAGGCTGGCGGCCACCGCGCCACCGCGTTCGTCATCGGCGGGCCGCGTGTGCCCGCCGCGACGAAAGCGCGACGTGAGGCCGTGCAGGCGTTCGCGCCAGTCGGTCACTTGGCGCTTACTTCGGCAGCAGATTGAGCGAGCCGTTGACCAGCACCTCGTTCGCAATGGTCGAGGTGTCCTTGTACTCACCGCTGCCGACGCCGAAGTCGAGGCGGTTGAGCGTGCCGGTCACCGACAGACGCGCGCCACCGGCATTCGGATTGAACACGACCTTGAGTTGCACCGGCTTGGTGACCCCGTGCAGCGTGAGGTTACCGTTGGCGATGACATTTCCCTTGGCGTCTTTGCTGAAGCCCGTGGTGACGTAATGCGCCTGACGATACTTGGCGGCGTCGAAGAAATCGCTGCCGGGCAGGGCATTGTCGCGGTCGTTGTCGCCGGTCTTGGCCGTGGCGACGTCCACCGTCACGTCGAACTTTGCCGTGGCGAGATTGGCGGGGTCGTAGCTGATGGCGGCGTCGAACTTGCCGAAGCTGCCGTCGAACTGCTGGCCCTGGAACTTGCCGCTGAAGCCGAGGGTGCTGCCCGGGCCCACCTTGTAGTCGGCCGCGCTGGCGGCGAAAGGCAAGGCGAGCGCGAGGGCAAGAGCGGACAGGCGGCGGATGGTCGGATTCATGGCGTGTCTCCAGGCAGGGTGGGGGTGGCGCGCTTGGCGCGACCGAAGGGCAGCATGCGGCGAAGCGTGTCGTCGCGGTCGATGAGGTGATGCTTCAGCGCGCCGCCGACGTGAGCGACGAGCACGAGGATCAGGAACCAGAACAGGTATTCGTGCACTTCGCCGAATACGCTGGACAAGGCGTCGTTCTTTTCCACCAGCGCCGGCAGGTTGAACTGCTTGAAGTACTGCAGCGGATAACCGTGTGCCGAGTTGAAGGCCCAGCCGGTAAGCGGCAACGCCACGATGAGCAGATAGAGGAAACCATGCACCACCTGTGCAGCGACACGCTGCCATCGGGGCGCCGCATCCTCCGGCGGCCGACGATCGGCCAGGCGCCACACCAGACGCAGGAAGAACAGCGCCAGCACGGTCAATCCGATCGATTTGTGCAGCGCGAACATGTTGATCTTTTCCATCGACGGCTTGAGGCCGTCCATCCACAGGGCGAAGAAGCCGTTGCCGAGAATCAGCAACGCCATCGTCCAGTGGAAGGTCTTGGTGATGGTGCTCCAGCGGGTGGCGTCACTGCGCAGGGGCATGGGTAGTCTCCTTCTCGTCGGATGTGCGGCTGGCTTCGCCGCTGCGAATGCCTTCGATCTCCAGCCAGACGGATACGTTAGTGCCGATCGAATTGCGATTGGATGTCATGCCGTAGGCGGTGCGGTCGAGCGTCACCTGCGCCGAAAAGCCCGCCACCGTATGCAGGCCGTAGATGGTCTTGCCGATGCGGTTCACGCGGAACGGGATGTCCAAGGGCAAGGTGGTACCGCGCAGGGTGAGCTTGCCATGGACGATGCCTTCGTCGTCGTTGCGTTTCTCTACCGATTCGCTGACGTAGCGTGCGGTCGATGCGCGATCGCTGTCGAGCAGGCTGGAGCCGCGAACGGCCTTGTCCCATGAGGCATCGCCCATGTCGACCGACGCAAGGTCGACGGTGGCCTGCACCGACGATTTCGACCAGTCGTCGCGATCGAAGACGATCGTGCCTTCGGTGATGCGCAGGCGTCCGAAGGAGCGGGAGAACCCGTTGTGATCGACGTTGAAGACAACCTGGCTGTGCACCGGGTCGATGGTGTAGGCGACGGGGGCGGCCATCGAGACGACGGGGAGCGTCGCCAGCGCGATGGGGATCAGGTAACGGGCGTGACGCATACGGGCTGGCCTGTCGCGCGAAGGGCCGTCGAGCGGCCGTGGGAGCCAAGTGTGGCCGAGCGCGGCGGCCTTGTCAGCGGGGGCCGCCGCGAACGGATTGTTCACCTAATCGGAAGGTTCGTGACGCAACCGCAGCGCCTCACCAGTGAGGTCGGCCAATCGTCGCAGCCGCGAGGCGTCCACCTCGCTCAGCAGTTCGCGCATGCGCTCGCCCGCATCGGCCTGGTCGAGCGCCTGACGCTCGGCAAGCGTGGCCGCGAGCGCGCGACCGAAACTGTCGAAGATCAAGGCGTAGGCGAAGGCGTGCAGCACGCCGCCGCCCAGCGTGCCGAGGCCTGGAAACGCCTTGAGGGCGTTGCCCGCCACGGCGAGGACCACCGACGTTCCGGTGCGCAAGGTCATGCGAACCTGGCGCAAAAGGTTGTCCACTTCCACGTCGGTGACGCGCACGTCGTACAGCGACGCCAGCGCCCGCACCATGCTGGCGGCGAGCGCTCCCTGGATGACAAGGTCGCTGCCCGGCGCTACGGCCGCCATCGCCCCGACGATGGCGCGCCGCGAGTAGCGGCTGACGATGCGTTCCGCCTCGTCGGCGCGATAGGCGCGCTCGCGTTCGCCGGTGCGTTCGTGAAGGCTCGCCAGCACGGCGTTCTCGCGCTGCGCTTCCAGCGCCGACGGGCCCGCGGCGAGCAGGCGGCGCAGGGCGTCGCGCAACGGCTGCCATTGCGCGGGCCGGCGCCGCGTAACGTCCTCAGTGCTGCCGTCCGCAAGCCGACGGGTGAAGCGCTCTTCGCCGCCGGCACTGATCGCGAGCACGGCATCCGGGATGCCGTCGGCCTGTTCGCGAACGTGTTGCAGAATCTGGTCGCGTTCGATGTCAGTCCATTGATCGGCCTTGTTGACCGCCAGCACGAGCGGCTTGCCGAAGTCGCCGAGCCAGCGCAGTTCCTCGGCCTGCGAACGGGTGAGATCGCCAGCGCAGACGTAGACCACCGCATGCGCGCGCAGCGCTTCCGCGCGTGCGAGACGTTCGCGGGCTTCGCCACCTGCCTCGGCGGAGCCGGGCACGTCGGCAATGGTCCACCCGTCGCCCCACGCGGACGTCTCGTAATGCGTGACCTCGCGCGTGGTGCCCCCGCGCGCATCGCTTGCAGGCGCCGCGCCGGGCACCATGGCTGCGATCAGCGACGACTTGCCCGTCGAGATCTCACCAAAAACGGCGAGATACGTGCGGGCACTCGCGCGACGGCGGTCGAGTTCCGTCAGTTCACTACGAAGTTCCTCAACGCCGGCGTCGTCGTGGCGCAGTTGCGCGATGCGCGCTTCGAGCGACGTGCGATCCGGTGCCGTCACGGGCGCACGCGGTCTGCGCGGCCGCAACCACCATACCGTCACCGCCGCGCCGAGGCTCACGAGCAACAGCAACACACCGCCCACGAGCCAGCGCACGCCTTGCGGAAGGCCCTCGAAGCGCTCTGCCAGCGCTATGGCGCGCTCGATCGACGCCAGCAGGAGCCAGGCGAGAGCGGCCAGGCCTACGGTTGTCACGAGCAGGCGGAGTCGACGGGACATGTCTGCATTCTAAGCGCACGGTGTGGGTATCCACCTACGTGCCATTCAGGTTTTTTCCCTTCGTGACGCATGGCATGATCGGCGCCGCACCAGGAACCCGCGAATGCACTGCACGCTCATCACGAGATGGATCCTCGTGGTCATGATCGGTTCGATCGTGACCCTTCCGATCGCCACGGCAGCCACCATGCCGCCCGTGCCCACGCCGCAATTCCGCAGCTATGGTCTGCACGAGGGCCTGCCCAGCAGCAAGGTGCAGGCCGTGGCGCAGGATGGTCACGGATTCATCTGGGTCGGCACAGCCGTTGGCCTTTCGCGCTTCGACGGCGTGGAATTCACCACGCCGGCGATCGGCCCGGACCGCTCGCATCCGCTCCCGTCGGGCAGTGTGAATGCCTTGCTGGTGGATTCGGAAAATCGTCTCTGGATCGGCGGCCCCGACATGGGCCTGGGGCGCTACGACCCGGCGACCGGCGGTTTCGTGCATTGGCGCGATGGTCTCATCGACGACGATGTGCGCGCCATCGCACAGGCGCGTGACGGCACGATCTGGGTCGGTACGTCGGGTGGGCTTGCACACATGCGCGCCGATGGCAGTGGGCTCACGCGTCTTGCTGCGGGCGAAGACGGACCTTCCTCGCCCTCGGTCCACGCGCTGCACGCGTCGGATGACGGCCGAGTATGGATTGGCTCGGACGCTGGTGTGGACGTTGTCGATGCCATGGGCGTCATGACGCCCGTGCCGTTCGAAGATGGCAGCCGGCCTCGCGTCCTGCGAATCGACGGACACGCCGCGGAGCTGCGTTTTTCCACGGACCGTGGCCTGTACCGGCTCGCTCATGACGGGCAGCTGCGACGCGATCGCCGGCTGCCGATATCGGCCTTCCACGCATCGCTCGCCGACAGCCACGGCACGTTATGGGTCGCGGGTCCGCATGGGCTCTCCATGCTCGATCGTTACGGGCGCCTGCATGATATCCGCGGGTCGTGGACGGCGTCGGGCGGACTGCCGGGACGCGCGGTTCGCGGCATGTTGGAGGACCGCGAACATGGACTCTGGTTTGCGCTGAGTGACGGCGGGCTCGCGTATCTCGGTCCTGCCTGGGAGGACTTCACCCGCTTCGCCCACGTGGCGACCGATGTTTTCAGTTTCCCCGGCCGCACCGTGACGGCCGTCGCCGCGCAGGGCAATACGCAGCTCTGGGTGGGCGGCCTGCGCGGATGGGTCCGCAGCTTCGACCCTGCCACCGGCAAGACCGCCGAGGGCTTCACTCTCGATTCGCTGCGCGTGCAATCGTTGCTCGAGGTGCCGCGTGGCTTGCTCGTCGGCACCGTTGAAGGACTCTTCATCGCGCATGCCGGCAAGTCACGGCCGTTGCTGCGTAGTGCCATCCATCATCCCGTGATCTCGCTGGTGTCGGCACCTGACGGGACGGTTTACGCGGCTGCGCTCGGTCAAGGGTTGTTCGCACTGGACAGCAGCCTGTCCCGCGCACGCGAGATTCCGTTCGCCGTCGCGCAGCGCGGTGTGGCGGACACGCGCCAGATCGAGGTCGTCGGTGATGAACTGTGGCAGGCGAGCCTTGCCGGGCTCACGCGATTGGACAGGGCGTCGGGCCGGATGGAGTTCGTCGACGGCGTGGCGCGTGGTCGCATCAATGCATTCGAGCCGGACGAAGACGGCTTCTGGCTGGTGCGCTCGGACGCGCTGGAACACTATCGCTGGGACGGTCGACGTGCCGAGCGGGATCGATGCATCGGCGGCACCGAGGGCTTCCCGTCAGCCGACATATTGAACGTGCGCAGGGATGTGGCAGGCCGCATATGGCTATACGGCGAGACCGGCGTGTGGCGTTTCGATCCCGGTACCGCTACGTTCCGCCCCTTTGGCCTCGCGGACGGTCTTGCGAGCGGCGAGTTCACCAATGGCACCACGGTCCAGCTCGACGACGGCACGATGTACGGTGCCACCCTCGGCGGTCTGGTGGGCTTCCGTCCCGATCGTCAGCGCGATCACACACGCAAGCCTTCCATCGTCGTGCTCGGTGCCAGCGTATCCCGCAACGGTATGCGCCAGCCCATCGCCATGGAGGGCGGCGTCCTGCGGCTCGGCTGGAACGACAGGGAACTCATCGTGCGTGCGCGCGCGCTCTCGTACGTCAATCCCGACCGCAACCATCTCGTGTTCACCCTCGCTCAGGGCAGTGAGACAACGGAATTGCACACGGACAAGTATGGACGGCGCGCGTTCGGCCCGCTCGCCGCGGGCACGTACCGGCTGGCGATCTCGGGCTCGGGACGCGACGGCGTGAACGGGTCGCTCGATCGCCCGCTCACGATCGTGGTCGATGCGCCGCCGTGGCTGCGCTGGTGGGCGTGGTTGACGTATGCCGCACTCGCCCTCGCGGCGGTCGGCACCATCGTGATCGGCGCACGGCGCCGCGTCCGTCAGGCCATGCGGCTCAAGCTCGCGGAGCAACAGCGGCGGCTCGCGGAAGAAGCCAATGCGGCCAAGACCGACTTCATGGCGACGCTGGGTCACGAGATAAGGACGCCGATGACCGGCGTGCTTGGCATGGCCGAGTTGATGGCGCAGACGGCGCTCGACGACACCCAGCGCGCCTATGTCGAAGCCGTGCGTCGATCGGGCACGACACTGCTGCGGCTCGTGAACGACGCGTTGGACATTACGCGCATCGAAGCGCGTCGCCTGGTGCTCGAATCGGAGTGCGTGCCCATTCGCATCCTGACGGAAGAGGTCGTTGCGCTGGCGGTGGGCGCGGCGAAGGACAAAGGCCTGACCCTCACCTCATCGGTCGATGCCGATGTGCCTGCGACCCTTCGTGGCGACGCCATTCGCCTTCGTCAGATCCTGCAGAACCTGGTGAACAACGGCGTGAAGTTCACGGACGGCGGGGGCGTGTCCGTACACGTGGCGCGCGACGGTACGTGGCTGGTCATGACGGTAAACGATACGGGGCCGGGCATGTGTCCGGAGCTGTGTGCTCGCGTGTTTTCTCGTTTCGAGCAGGGCGGGTCGCCGCAACGGTCGCAGGGCTGCGGTCTCGGTCTCGCGATCTGCCACGAGCTTTGCACCCTTATGGGAGGCAGCATCCATGTGCGCAGCGAGCCGGGCAGTGGCAGCGCCTTCATCGTTCGACTGCCCTTGCTGCCATGCACGTGCGAGGCGTGCTCATCGGGTGCGGCTCCTGCCACTCCGACGGTGACGTCGGGTAAGCGCCTGCTGCTCGTCGAAGACGATCCGGTAGTCAGCGACGTCATCGCCGGGTTGCTGCGCCAGCGTGGCCACGTCGTCAACGCGGTGGGCGACGGTCTTGCCGCCATGACCGAATTGGCCCAGGGTAACTTCGATGCGCTGCTGCTCGACCTCGATCTTCCCGTGGTGGACGGCTTTCAGGTCGCGCGTCTCGTGCGGCGCATGGATCACCTCGACGGCCTGCCGATCGTGGCGGTTACCGCGCGATCGGCTGGCGACGAGGTGACGGCCATCCGCGAAGCCGGCATGAATGCGCTGCTGCGCAAGCCTATGACGGGCGACGATCTCGACGCCACGCTGGAAAGCGTCTGCGCCGCGCGCGCGTCGTGAGATGCGGCGCGCTGTTTCGCCTTGTTCACCGAATGGCGAAGAGACCGGCTAACCGAATCGTCTGAAGTAAGCCAGTGCGCCGACGATCAGCAGCGACGTTGGCAGAAGGTTTGCGAGCAACGGCGGCAATCCGTACACGGTGCCGAAGTTCACCATGGCGCCTTGCAGGAAGTACCAGCCGATGGCGAGGATGATGCCGACGAAAAGGCGCTTGCCGAGGCCGCCCGAGCGAAGCGAGCCAAACGCGAACGGCATGGCGCACAGCACGAGTACGAGCGTATTCAGGGCGAACAGCGCCCGGCCCCAGAACGCGACGGCGTAGGCACCCGGATTCTGTCCGTTGGCTTCCAGGTAGCGCATGTTGCGGCGAAGGTCCGCCATCGACAGGTATTCGGGATGGATCACCGACTGCTCGAGCACGTGCGGATTGAGCCGGGATTCCCACGTCTGCGTGTCTGCGTGGGAGGAATGCGTACCCTGGGCATCGAGTGCCGTAGTCCGCACGTTGGTCATGATCCAGTGGTTGCCGTCGTGGATGGCACTGTCGCCGTGCGCGAACGTGGTCACCTGGCCGTCAGGGGTGAACGAGTACACGCGAACGTCCACCAGCTTGACCGTGGTGCGA
>Ga0209437_100675_pt1 | contig 18509 bp, 18 predicted proteins | sample AraplaL_Cvi_mTSA_FD_184266 | JGI IMG/M metagenome (GOLD analysis project Ga0209437, IMG submission 184266) | Arabidopsis root microbial communities from the University of North Carolina, USA - plate scrape CL_Cvi_mTSA (SPAdes) (version 2) | ecosystem: Host-associated > Plants > Roots > Endosphere...
AAGGGATGTTGTCAGGTCAGCAGGACTACAGCAATCTGAACTGGATTAATGAAAATACAGGGCGGAAACCAGCTGTGATTGGCTTCGATCTCATGGAATATTCGCCATCAAGAACAGAGCGCGGCGCGGTCTCTCAGGAGATTCGGGATGCCATTGCATGGCACCATCAAGGGGGAATCGTGACGCTATGCTGGCACTGGAATGCACCTACGAATCTGATCGATGAACCGGGCAAGGAGTGGTGGCGGGGGTTTTATACGGATGCGACTACCTATGATCTGAGTTCAGCGCTGGCTGATACTGAATCGGAAGCATATCAGTTATTGATCCGGGATATCGACGCGATTGCAGTTCACTTGCAAGAGTTGAAGGATGCTGGTGTGCCCGTGTTATTCCGACCGCTGCACGAAGCTGAAGGTGGATGGTTTTGGTGGGGAGCGAAAGGCCCCGAACCTGCCATACAGTTGTATAGGTTGTTGTATGATCGATTAGTGCACGAGCACGAGCTGCACAATCTCATCTGGGTCTGGAACTCGGAAAAACAGGAATGGTATCCAGGGGATGATGTCGTGGACATTGTGAGTGTGGATGTATACCCGGAAGCAGGAGATCACAGCCCGCTGGCTGCACGTTACACTAATCTGTGTGAGCTTGTGAAGGACCGCAAAATTATTGCACTGGCCGAGAACGGCTCCATCCCTGACCCCAAGCAAATGAAGGAACAGGATGTACACTGGAGTTGGTTCTGTACCTGGACAGGGGGATTTCTGAGGGACGGGACGCATAATGAACTGGCGTTTTTGAAGGAAGTGTATAACAGCGAAGAGATTATTACGTTGGATCAGCTACCGAAATGGAGTTGGTTGTAGGGACTTTACTTCGAACAACTGGTAATTGGCATCAAAGAAGCGTGAGTACTCGCTGTAGGATTAATGCGAATACTCACGCTTCTTTTTGGTTGCGTACATATGTAAATAGAGCTATTCCTTGGAGAAACATAAAAATCCGTTTCGAACCACAATCTAGTTTGCCGATTGTAGCATATCTCGGATATTGGAATATAAATTCACACTGTTCGTGAATAAGATATATGATTGATTAACCGTACGGATCAGAATCCTCTCGCTTGTGCCATTAACCGGACCGATTCGAATGGCGGATGGTTCGCTGCCACCGTATGTATCATCCAGAGTGACCGATGTGATATGTACAATTGGAATTTCGATTTTGGAGAACTGCCAGCGGATGACCAGTTGATCTTCCATTTTTTTCACGTTAACACCAAACATAGATTGATCTCCTCCTGTTGTAATTCATATCATTGAAGTAATCTCGTATGTCCAGTTTATCATATTTTGGATAAAATTACCTTATTAATAGTAAGGGGCGGCGATTTCTATCAACTGAATTTAAAAGTCCAAATCGATCCTGTTCAAAGGAGGGGAATGTATGCACGACTGGAATGCCTATCATTATTTTGAACAGAGTCTTGGTCCTTTCAAAAATCTCTCCAGCCTGTCTGCGGATGAAGCAGAAACAGTTACCCAGAAGATTCGTCTTCAGGGACAAAACTTTGCCAGTCGGCGACCCGCAGATTACATGGCAATTCGCAGAACGCTTGAGCAAAGGGCTTATGAACAGTTTGTTGCCAAAGGTGGGAAGCCGCTTCAATCATATCCCCATTATCTGACGCTTGGTTCATGTGAATGGCTGTCGTCTTGGTATTCAGAACCCGATCATGTGATCATTCCGTGGGGTAATCTTCCAGTCGAAGTTGTGAGTTTTACATACGGGGACTTGTTCCCGACAATGAGGTTTGACGATGCTAAACCTTATCGTAAGCAGATTTATACCAAAGATGAAATCATCGAAGTGATTCAAACCTATGGTTGGCCCCAGGAATGGAATCGGCAGGGCGATAAGGGTCCGGAACGTTATATTGAGGTGCAAGTCTGGGACGAACGTATTATCCAACCGTGCACACGTGACTGAGCCCGTTATGAAGAAATTTGATTTTATCATCGATCCCCAGAAGTGATCATGCGGAGATATCAGTGTACGATATTGAGGGTGGGATATTTGAGTAAAACCTACAGGATTAACCATCGTATATACCGAATACAAATAGAGAAATTAGTAAACTTATACTCCAACACAAAGGGTGTGCCACATGACGAATCTATTCGAACATTGTTCAGGTCAAACATTATCTGCAAACCTGGGATGGCTGAACGAGCCAGCAGATTGGTCCGTTGAAGACGGCAAAGTAACGATAACCGTTTCGCCAGTCAGTGACTTTTTCATTGATCCGGGAGGTGACCCGGTGAAAGCCTCAGCTCCATTTTTACATACGATAATCAAGGGAGATTTCAGCATCGTCACTCAAGTACAGGTGGACATGAAAGAACAGTATGACTCGGGCTGTCTGATGGTGATGGTGGACGATACGAATTGGGCTAAAGTCTGCTTTGAATTTTTTGAAGAACAGCCGTCCATTCTTAGTGTTGTGACCCGTGGTAACTCGGATGATTGTGTATCATCCCCTATAGATGTCAGCAAGCCTTATTTACGTGTAGCCCGCGCAGGCAGCAGCTTTGCTTTCCATTATTCTCAAGATGGTGAGAAGTGGAAGCTGGTACGTTATTTTGGCCTCGATTGCCCCGAAGAGATCAAAGTTGGCATTGTGGCCCAATCCCCAATCGGGCAAGGGACCACAGTTACTTTTGCAGATGTACGGCTTCAACATGGACTGACCGGAAGTGTACGCCGAGTAGAATAACACAACCGTAAGGTTGTTATAGCATTTATTTCACCCGAATCAACAATCCGAACAGGCCGAGTACAGCAAAGGCCAGAAATGCCGTTGTATTGGAGAACACTTCAATCGTGTAACCTGCCATGGATGAGCCAAGGAATTGCCCAGCACCCAGCGCAAGAAAGGCAAGACTAATTCCGATGGATACATTTGGACTGAATAGTCGCGTTGCCCAAACGATAAATACACTGGTCAGGAAAATATATGTGCTGCCAAATATGATCGCAGAGATCAGGCTTGCTGCCATGGATGGAAGAAGGATTACCCCCAGCGAGATAGCCAATAAAAGTATACCTATCCGGTAGGACCACCCAATCTCAATACGTTCAATAATGCGTCCAGCGCATCCGCCGAGTATCCCCATAACCCCCATCACAATCCAGAACAACACGGCTTCCGAATCGGAGGCCCCTTTCTCGTCCGTGAGGAAGTTTCGGGCAAAGGTCCAGTAGATTGCCGAACTAACGCCTGTTAACAGACAAGCCATCAGAAGAGCAGACCCGGGTCTGGTTGGTTTCATACATGTCCAGAGTGACTTGGTACAAGGCAGTGTCTTGGTTGCCGGAATGACACGTCTGTTCCACAACAGAACGACAACACCGATCACAGCAAACAGGATGTAGGTTAGACGCCAGTAATCCGTAAACAGCCAGTAGAGTGGACCGGATATAACAATTCCGAAGCTGGTCCCTGTGTTAATCCAGCTGTTACCTCTTGCTTGCAGATCCGGTGCAAGTTCGGCATTAACCGTGTTACCGAGTGCCGGAGAGGCCCAGCCTGTACTCAAACCAGCTAGAAATACACTAAATGCAAGAACCCATGCATTCTGGGACAGGGCGATGCCGGTTAATCCGAGCACTGCACTGATCCCTGCCAATTGAATGACATAATGATGCCCCTTGCGATTAATCAACATGGGTGCAGTTAGAAGGGACAGACAATAGGCAATATACGTTCCTGAGTTAATCGCCCCAGAGGCTGCATCATTCAAGTGTAAGGCTTCCGAAATTTCCGGCATAAACAATCCATAACTGAATCTCCCGAATGCATAACATACAGCGATAAGTGCAATGCCTGGGAAGATAATTTTTTTCATTAAATCCACCGCCTTTTAGATAGAACGATCATTATAATTTCATTTAAATAAAAAAGTGAGTTGAACTACTAACTCACCCGGAATAGCATTATTTGAAACTGGTTTGCGTCATATGGATCAATTCACGGCAGACGTCATTTACATTTTCTGTCTCAGCAAGTGCCGTAGAACCTTCCAGCAGCAGGGAGAATCGCAACAGATCTCGATCACTTGCAGCAGGCGCCAATGTTTGGATTAATGTTCTCATATGTCTTTTATGCGCATTCACTGTCTGAACGATGATATGGTCTGTGTGACCTCCGAATTCTTCCTTGGCGCGTAAGAACAAGCATCCCCTTGATTCGTGTTCTTTTAGCCAAGATGCATGTCCTTCAGCCAGATTGATAAACATGGGTTGCTCTTTATTGTTTGCATATTGCCGGAGCTGTTCCAAATAACGCTGTTCGCGCCGCAGGAGTACTTGGACGATGAGATCATCCTTGGACTCAAAGTGGTTATATAACGTCATGATAGCGATCCCGGCATCCGTGATAATTCGCTTTAAGCCAATAGAATGGAAGCCATGAAGGTAGAACAATTCTTCAGCCACGTTCAAAAGCATTTCTTTTTTGCTGCTCATAATCAGGAATGTCCTCTCTTGAAAATAGGATAGAACGGTCATTATACCTTATAAAGGTATAAAAAATGGCTCACACTGTCAAATCGTGTGAACCGTTTCAATCTCCATTTGATGCAGAGCCTCAACCCATTCTGTCGAACATCCGGAGTCTGTAATGACCATTGATATGTGATTCATGGGGGAGATCTGTGCAAACGTGGATCGACCAAATTTGGTGTGATCGGCTACCAAAATGGACTCTTCTGCTCGTTCCATCATTCTGCGGGAAACAAGTGCTTCTTCCAGCAAATAGTCCGTTATACCATCCATTAACGAAACACCGCCGGCAGAGATGAATGCTTTGTTTACTTTGAACTGACTCAGCAATTCATGTGTGACTGGCCCCGTGGAAGCTTGTACCGCTGAATTGATTTCACCTCCAGCAAAAATGATTTTACCTGCAAAACCTTCCAGCGCACAGGTGAGGATTGGAACTGAGTTGGTAATGACAGTCACCTGTGACCGATTTCTTAGTTGACGCATGATCTCCAGTGTTGTTGTGCCATTGTCCAGCATCACGGTTTCACCATCTTCAATCAGAGCGGCGGCTGCTATGCCGATGCGCTGTTTCTCATTCATCTGAAGTTGCGCACGCTTTTGAAAAGGGGCTTCGATCATTCCTGAACGTACACGAACAGCTCCGCCATAGACTTTACGCAATTCGCCTTCCTTTTCAAGTCGATCCAGATCACGCCGTATGGTTTCTGTAGATACCTGAAACAGATCTGCCAAAGCCTGAACCTGAACTTTCCCTTGGGTAGCCAGACGGGTAAGAATAGTGTTTTTGCGCTCTTCATACGTTAGAGACATACGTTGTCGAACCTCCTGTATTGCGTATACATATGTATTTTAAATTTATGAGTTGTGTAGTCTTGTGGATTTATGTTGATTTATATAGTTTAAAAGGTCAAGCGAAGCTTGTCAATTTGCCGAACGTTATTTTAAATGAAATAAATCTGCACCATTTAAAATCTTGATTATTTTGTTAACCAAGAACATGGGACAGAGATGTGATGATGAAGTTAATGATGTATTGACAGTACTATCATGTGAAGATAAGATCATATAAAACAACATAATATCACAAGAAACAACATACAGAGTGTAACGAGATCAGGATTATATAACATGTATTTTACTTACTACTAATGAGGGGGTCAAAGAGTGAAGCGACAGCTGACTTTTCAAAAAAATGGAACGTTTAAAATTGTGCAGTTTACAGATCTGCACTGGAAAGACGGTCGTCCTGAGGATATCAGAACCCGGCAGTTAATGAATACCGTTGTTCAGGCGGAACAACCGGATCTGGTGGTGTTTACTGGTGATGTGATCTATACGGGTCCGGTGGATCAGGGGAAAAAGGCATGTGAGCATCCAGAGCAGGCTTTCCGTGAGGCCGTAGCAGTTGTGGAGGAGTGTGGCATTCCGTGGACATTTGTGTACGGCAATCACGATACGGAAAATCGAATTACTCCCGATGGATTAATGGATGTCATTCAGGAGCATGAGTATAACGTGACAGAGCCTGGTCCAAGCGAGATTGCAGGTATGAGCAATTACACGCTGGAGGTAGCCGATTCGGATGGCAGTCCGGCTGCAGTGTTATATTTCCTCGATTCAGGGAGTTATTCCACAGTTGAGTCTATTCCCGGCTATGACTGGATTCAGCCCAATCAGATCCAGTGGCTGATGTCTGAATCCATACGCGTCAATCCCGGCCGCAGCCGCGGGGATAAGCTACCAGCCTTGGCGTTTTTCCATATCCCGATTCCTGAATACCAGTCCATGTGGGACACGCAGATCTGTTATGGCAGCAAGTACGAGCCTGTCTGTTCTGCCCAAGTGAACTCGGGGCTGTTCTCTGCACTGCTGGAGATGGGCGATGTGATGGGAACCTTTTGCGGACATGATCATGTGAATGATTTTCACGGGAATTACCACGGCATTCGTCTCTGCTATGGGCGTTCGAGTGGGCACAGTACATATGGAAGGGAAGGCATGCTGCGCGGAGGACGCGTCATTCAGTTGAATGCGGGACAACGCAGCTTTGATACATGGCTTCGTCTGGAAGACGGCTCTGTCGTGAAGGGACAGCCAGAACATCAACCTGAGAGCGCTTCATCACAATAGAGTATATAAAAGAGTAATGGAGTAGAGAGGAACGTTTTGATTATGATTTTACCTATAATGCTGGTACTGGCTTCCGGGATGGCTCATGCCGTCTGGAGCATGTTTACCAAGCGCAGTCTGAATAAAAGTGTGTTTTTGTGGTCCATTATGATGATTCCAACGATTATATTGCTTCCTGTACTCATTGTGGAATTGGCACGTGAACCCTTATCCCTCGCAGCCTATGCGCTGCTGATTCTGTCGATGGGCTTGCAGGCATTGTACTCTTGGCTGTTGTCGCAGACCTACGAACTCGGCGATTTATCTCAGATCTATCCGATTATGCGGGGAACGAGCACCTTATTGATACCTCTAATCGGAGTTACTTTTCTGGGCGAAACCTTATCATTGTACGGCTGGATCGGCATTGCGTGTATGCTCGGCGGATTTACGGTGCTTAGTGGTGTCGGAAGCAGGGATATTACGACGGGCTCACGTGTAAAGGGGTTAAAGCCGGTTTTGATGGCTTTAAGTGTAGGATTATGTACAACCAGTTACGTGTTCGTGGATAAGCTGAATCTGGAACATATCTCACCCTTATCGTTACTTGAAGTGACCAACATTGGTTTTGTCGCCGGATTAACTCCTGCGTTGTTGGCTTCTCGTCAACTGCGTCAGGAGTGGAAGGTGAACCGATCGACTATTATGCTTGGCGCGTTACTGAATCCGGGCTCGTATCTGTTGTTTCTGTTTGCGTTACAGCAGGCACCGATGGCAAGACTGGGTCCCCTTCGGGAAGTAGGCACGATATTTGCCGCATTCCTCGGTATTTTACTGCTGAAAGAACAGCAGGGGAAAAAGCGTATTCTCTGTTCCGTCGTTATTTTTGCCGGCATTTTGCTGATTGGGATGTGGGGCTGACTAAAAAACATGAATCAGATTTCTTCATGCAATCCCCTCAGGTAAATGACCTTAAGATGCATCTGTTCAGATGACACTTAGGGTGACCGCCTGAGGGGATTTGTTCATTTTATCGGAGACACCCAAACATGATATATTGGATGGAGGCACAGTAAGCAGGTAGAATAGATCGAGGGAGTGAGTAGAGCATCGGGAGTAAGGAGAAGGACCACTTGTTGCATGAAGAGAAATTCATCCGGGCAATTGCGGAGCACGAGCAATTAATGCATGACCTGCGGAGAGTCCGAGGTCTCCATTTGCCTCAAAGTTACATAGGTGCAGGATATATTCGCAATTATATCTGGGATGTTCTGCATGGGTATGCTGTTCGCGAGCTGCATAGTGATATTGATGTTGTCTATTATGATGCGTCAGACCTGCGTGAGGAACGAGACATACAGTTGGAGTGTCAGCTTCGTGAGTTGACAGGCAATGCCAAGTGGTCGGTCAAAAATCAGGCGAGAATGCATCTGCGCAATGGCACAGATCCTTATCTTTCTACTGAAGATGCTCTTCGCTATTGGCCAGAGATTGTGACTGCCATAGGCGTACAGTTGGATGAAGAAGATCGGGTTAACATCTGCGCTCCTCATGGTCTGTATGATCTGTATGCGTTAATGGTTCGTCGAAGCCCGTTCTTCACGGATGCTGATTATTATAATCAACGCGTACAGAAGAAGTGCTGGCAACAACAGTGGCCCAAACTAACGATAATAACAGACTGAAAGATAAGTGATTTGCGGAAGTGCAGGTACAAGAAGGAGTGTCTACGGAATTGATGAAAAAGTTCTTACAAGAAAAGGGACTGATCATTGATCTTGTCCTGTTGGCCTGTTTTGTAGCTTTTCTGGTCTTTTGGGGCCAAAGGTTTGCGGTCATGTTTTTCGGAATGATCACGGTGGCTTTTATTGTGCTAAGACGGATTGACTATCAGAAGCATGTTATTCTGAAACGGATTATCCTTACCGGATTTGGCGTGGTTGCCGTCTCTTTTGTCATTATTGAGGCCCTTGTGTTCACACAGCTTGGTGCGAATGATCCGGAAGAAGCGGACTATGTCATTATTCTAGGTTCAGGCATTCGGGGAACGGAATTGTCATTGACCCTCAAGCAAAGGTTGGATGCCAGTCTCGACTACATTCGAAGTCACCCTCAGACGCCGGTCATTGTATCGGGTGGGCAGGGACCTGGGGAATCGATTCCCGAAGCGCTCGCCATGAAAAACTATCTGATTGGACAGGGGATTAACCCCGCCCAAGTCATTATGGAAGATCGCTCCACGAGTACACAGGAGAACCTGGCCTTTTCCAAAAAAATCATTCATGAATCCGGATTGGAGCACCCGGAGATCATGATTGTCACCAGTGACTATCACATGTTCCGTTCCAAATATATCGCTGCCAAGAACGGGTACGCAGCAGAATACGGTATCTCGGCCCCGTCACCGGGTTATTTGAAGCCGGTCAACATGATCCGTGAATATTTTGCTACGATCAAAACGTTTATCTAATATGCAAAAGGACGAAGCGTAAGACTTATGCTTCGTCCTTTTGCATATATGGGTGTACTTGTTCCTTAACGTTGAGTTACTTCTTTGAAGGAACAAGTACAGCTTCCGAAACCTGATCCGCAGGGAGCGCTACCATTTCAGAAGATGAGGCAGGAGAAGGAACGGTTGCAGCCTCGGAAGCCTTGTCCTCGGAAGGGAGGGCTACCATCTCAGAAGATCCAGCAGGAGAAGGAACTGTGGCTGATTCTACAACTTGAGCCTCAGAAGGTTCAGTAGTCGAAGGAGCTGGTACATTTTCTGAAACTTCATCCGCAGGGAGAGCCACGATTTCAGGCGTTTCGGAAGCAGCGGGGGCAATTACAGCTTCAGAAATTCCGGATTTAGATGGAGAAGCTGCGATCTCAGGAGTTTCAGATACCAATGGAACAACCTGGGCCTCCGAAGCCTTAGCCTCTACTTTAACCGTATGGTTTGATGCCCATACTGCGGTGGATGTACTTATTCCTGTAATCAGCAATATGGCCCCCATACTTAACATCCAGTGTTTCTTGTTCAGTTTCTTCACATTAAACATGTTCATCAATCTCCTTTTTAATTGTTTGCCTTCACCCGATAGGGACGAACAAAATTGAGCAGGCATTTTCTTGGTTCCCGCCATCACATTTAAAATCGTCTCACCATATCGTCTTCGCTCTTCATGGGACATCTCTTTCACCACATCTTCATCACAGGCCAACTCGCTCCAGGTATGAATGTCCCGGCGAATCATATGAATCAGGGGATTGAACCAGTGCAGGGCACTAACGCCCAAGGTCAGAGCCTTGACCCACAGATCTTGATGTTTCAGATGTACCAACTCATGATGAATCACCATCTTGATGTCCATCTTTACCGTATTTTCGGGTGGAAGATATATTGTTGGTTTAAACAAGCCGACCAGTATAGGACTCCGTACTGCCGTGCTGTGAGCAAGCGTGATATTGCGTTGGAGACCCAAAGCCTCTTTGATTAATGGTAGATGTACAGCTGCTTCACTATCATAGAGAACTGGTGTACGTGTGCGTGATAGTTCATTCAAAAATCTCCGATAACAGTACACCTGCCATGCAGAAAAACCGATGACGCCAATGCCCCATACGCATAACAGGAACCAGGCTGTGCTTACAGAGATGGTTTGTGCCGAGATAAATGTCCCTGCAAGTAAGCCCGTAGATGTTGCATGATCCATACTCGGTACAGTTGATGTAGGAGGGAATGCAAAATCCAAAACCCATGAAAGGCCAAGAGATACCGGGAGCAGATAGAACAAGAGAGCCATTTTACCGAGTCTGTAGAGCCACTTGGTCGGAAAAACAGATACAGGTATGAGTCGCAGTGCCAACATACATACGGCAACGATACTTCCAGCCACGGTCAGGCTGCACAGAATTTCAAAAAAGATGTTCATGATCTGCACCTACTTTTCCGAAAGCCATTTTTTCAGTTCTGAAATGTCATCGTCTGAAAGCTTGTCACCGTCATACATGGCCGAAACCAAATTCTTGACTGAACCTTGATAAAGTCCATCAAGCACGTGCTGTGTTTCCTGTAGTTTGTAGTCTTCTGGTTGTAGAAGAGGTTTATAATCATTGATTCTTCCACGCCTCGTCACGGTAAGAGCGCCCTTATCCACCAATCTGGACAGAAAGGTAGACATGGTCTGCGCTTTCCACGCTTTCCCTTTCTCAGCGAATATGTCTAATAGCTCTGTCGAGGTGACGGGTGGATCGCATGACCATATAACGACCATTAACTCCATTTCTGTTTCGGATAATTTTTGAATCTGGTTCACAGTGAACACTCCTTAACATCGTTATGCGTCCATAACGAGCGTATTACTACACTACGTAGTACGTATAAACTACTACATGTTGTAGTGGATAGTCAAGTTATCCTGATAGATGATTGCCAAACCATGTTATAATATAGGTCATTAATAGAAGAACGATGTAGGAGTGAATGATCATTACAGCATATCAATTACCTGCTCTCTATGAGCAGAAGCGAGTTTCAATGCACGAGATGGAAGAGATTGTACGCCTGTTGGCCCAGACACCGCTATTATACGATGATGGACAGAGCATTCAGGTTCAGGATTATATGGGAGGATTGGAGGTCGAACTTGAGCATGAGGTACGTCGCGCAGTGGCCCAGTTGTATGAACTGGCTGTTCAGGCTTGCCGGGTCTTCGTTGATCCTTTCGCGTACGAGCAGTTTCAGGATGTGCTTGGGCTACAGGCTGAGTTATGGCAGGAGGAAGTGCTCACTCTTGCGAAATGGGTGGACTGGCTGAAGCAGATCAGTGAAGGAAAAAGAACACTGCCCGAGTACAACTTTACAGCCATGCTTGGGACTTTGCCGGACGGATTCATGATCCATGACTTTTATGATGAACTCCGATATCAACTGGAACAAAACCCTGCAAACACATGGGCTATCGAAGAGCGGGATCGCTTGTACACGGCGCTGGGTGCGAATTAAATCAAACCAACGGGTCACCAGCGGTGTTTAATCTAATATCTGTATTTTGCATGTATAGAAAACAATTTGATCTATTTCTTGCGAAATCTTTACCCAGTATGGGAAATGAGGGGATACCGTGAAGAAGGTTGTATTAGCTGGTGGAACGGGTTTTGTTGGACAGGATTTTGCCCAAAGGTTCAGGAAGCTGGGTTATGAGGTGTTAATTATCTCGCGTCAGCCCGGTCATATTGCCTGGGAGAATCGTGCAGGAATCATAGAGGCACTGGAAGAAGCAGAGATGTTGATTAACCTGGCAGGCAAATCGGTGAATTGCCGTTATACGGATGAGAATCGCAAAGTCATTCTGGGATCCAGAACGCGTACAACGCGTATTCTCGGGGAAGCCGTCCTGGCTTGTAATCATCCTCCCGAACTATGGATTAATTCGAGTACGGCGACCATATACAGACATGCTGAAGATCGTCCCATGACGGAAAAAGAAGGCGAGATTGGCTCTGGCTTCTCGGTCGACGTTGCCAAAGCTTGGGAACAGGCTTTCTTTGAATTCAGTCTGCCGTCTACGCGTCAGATTGCACTGCGAATTGCGATTGTGCTGGGCGAGGGCGGCGTGATGGTTCCCATGACGAACCTCGTCCGTTTTGGCCTGGGAGGATCTCAAGGTGCAGGAACACAGCAGTTCAGCTGGATTCATATCGAGGATCTGTTCCGCATGGTGATCTATCTGCAAGAGCATCCACATCTGAATGGTGTGTTCAATGCGTCCTCCCCGCATCCGGTTACGAATCGGGAGCTCATGGCACGTCTGAGAGAACAGATGGGTGTTCGGATCGGGCTGCCCTCTCCTCGCTGGATGCTTGAACTGGGCGCACGCTTCATCAAGACCGAAACAGAGCTGGTGCTCAAAAGCCGTTGGGTGATTCCCGAGCGAATGGAGAGGGAAGGATTCACTTTCACATACGGTACGCTAGATGTCGCTCTTGCCGAGATCTTGAGTAAGAAGAAATAATACTTCATACAAAAGAAAACACAACAGCAAGGGCAGAGGCATCTGCCCTTTATTATATATTTCAAGGCTCCTATCAGATGGCGTTTCGCCATTTGAGGTTAAGGACTCATTTCATTTATATATGTTCAACTAAACATTTACACGATAACGGAGAGGACAGAAATAACTTGAAGAAGCGAAGCGTGCGCCTTTATCCCCGGATTTTCCCTTTTTAAGAAGGGAATCAAAAAAATCTGGGGATAACAGCGATCGGAAAGTTGTTCTGTCATCGGAGTGTCTGTGTAAATACTAATTAGCTGAACTTATAGAGGTTTTTCAAAAAGTTCGCTTTTGATTACGAAGGATGCCTAGTGGCATCATCAGCATCGAATATGGAATTCAGCCGAAATGTCCGTTGCTCACGTAGTTTTCCTACGCTCCGCTACTCCATTTCTAGCTTCATCCCATCTTCTCGGTACTGAAAATCGGTCTTTTTGAATACGAACTTATTATCAGTCAGATGAACAGAAAGAGGTTGGGGAAATGCAACTTAGAAGAGTAAGGATTGCGGGAACAGGGAAGTACCTGCCTGAACAGGAGATCACCGATGAGGAACTGGATCGCCGCTTGGGTGTGCCTGCGGGCTGGGTTAGCAAAGCCACAGGTGTAGGTGTACGCCATTATGCTTCGGGTGAAGAAACCTCGTCCTACATGGGTGCCAAGGCGGCCGAAGCTGCACTTGCGGATGCAGGATTACAATTCAGTGATATCGACTGCCTGGTGTGTACCAGTGGCACGAAGGAACAACCGTTGCCAAGTACGGCGGTATTTATCCAGCAGGCCATGGGGCAGCAAGATTCGGGCGTACCTGCCTTTGATATGGATGCAACCTGCCTGAGTTTCCTGAACGGACTGGATGTGATCTCCTATATGGTAGATGCCGGACGTTACCAGCGAGTACTGCTCGTAGCCACCGAGATTGCCTCAGCGGGACTAAATTGGTCGGATAAAGAGAGTGCGGCCCTGTTCGGAGATGGAGCGGCCGCCGTTATTATTGAGCGTTCGCCTGAAGGGTCATCCTCACAGATTGTGCATGCTTCCCTTCGAACCTACAGCCGAGGTGCTCGCTTCTCGGAGATAGCAGGTGGAGGCACACGGCTGCATGCTTCAAATTATAATGCAGATCAGCCTGAACCTTACCTATTTCATATGGATGGACAGGCCATCTTCCGGATGGCTTCCAGACTTTTGCCCGACTTCATTAGTGATATGTTGCAGGCGACCGGGAACCGAATGGAGGATTTCCAATTGGTGATTCCCCATCAGGGGAGTGCGATGGCGATGAGACTGATCCGCAAGAAGCTTGGCATTGCTGAAGATCGGTTTATGGACATCACACGAAATCACGGCAATACAATTGCGGCATCGATCCCGATGGGTCTGCATGAAGCGATTAGACAACAGCGTATTCAGCGGGGAGATCGGGTGTTGATGATTGGCACGGCTGCCGGATTATCATTGGGAGGACTCATTTTTGACTACTAGATCTGGGGAAACCGGACATCGTACAGCTGCTTCTCTTCGTGTGCTGCTTACAGGCGGAAGGGCTCCCGTTACGCTCGATCTGGCACGCATGCTTCATCGGGCAGGCCATCGGGTCTATGTTGCGGAGAGTGCCGTACGGCATCTGACCAGATCATCCAGTGCAGTGGAACAGTGCGCTGTGGTCCCATCGCCGCGTCATAATACACGTGCTTATCTGGAAGAGCTGGAACGGTTGGCACAGGATTGGCAGATCGACCTGCTGATCCCCATGTGTGAAGAAGTCTTCTATGTTGCTCAAGGGGCAGACAGACTGCGTGCATATTGCCGTGTGCTGGTTACAACTCTGGAGCAGCTGCATGAGCTGCACCATAAATATGATTTCATCCAGCTTGCAGGTTCACTCGGTCTTTCGGTCCCGGATACACGTCTGATCAACAGTCGGCAGGAATGGACGGAAGCTCAGTCTGTTCTGGGAGAAGCAGGAGATTGGGTGTGGAAACCGGTGTATTCCCGCTTCGCAGCCAAAGTTCGCATGCCCACACGTTTGATCGATGACGCTGGGGCAGGGACTGAGCAGGAAGGATACACAAGCAAAAAGAAGCATCGACAATTACGTAACGATCCTCCGGAAGAAGGGGAATTATCCTCTGCTTCGCCTTGGGTTGCGCAGGCCTTCATTCCGGGTCGGATGTTATGTACATACAGCATAGCCCACGAAGGGCAACTGGTTGCGCACGCCACTTACGACAGCCGCTACCGCACAGGAAGTGTGGGGGCCAGTGTGTTTTTTGAACAGGTGGAACATGAGGGTGCCCTTGCATGGGTGAGACAATTTGTGCTGGCAACAGGTTTTAGTGGACAGATTGGGTTTGATTTTATAGAAGGTCAGGATGGGCAAGTATACGCAATTGAATGTAATCCGAGGGCAACGAGTGGGATTCATCTGTTTCACCCTGGAGATGACTTGGTGCGTGCACTAACTGAACCGGAGACGTTGGTCAAGGAAGGAAGAATGATCACGCCCGCACGGGGCAGCAAAGCCATGCTCATGCTTCCCATGTTGGGAAGTGGGCTGCAGCAGATCTTCGGCAAAGGAAAGTTCCAGGCATGGGCAGCTGCCTGGCGTGGAGCCAGGGATGTGGTCTATATGCGGCAGGATATCCAGCCTTTATTTGAACAATTTGCAGTGGTGCTGACCGCCTGGCGTCTGGCAAGATCACAGAAGTCCTCGCTGACTGAAGCTTTGACTCACGACATAGAATGGAACGGTGAACAACATTGAACAGAGCATTGGTTACAGGAGCTACGGGATGCCTGGGCAGGCATCTCGCGATACGACTTGCAAAAGAGGGATGGGAAGTCACGGGCATGGGCCGACAGCCAAAGATTGGTGCAGAACTTGAGTCGGCAGGAATCCGATTTCTGAATGGAGATATACGGGATGAGGCGGCAGTAAATGTAGCGTGTACGGGGCAGGATGTGGTCTTTCACTGTGCGGCGCTATCATCACCATGGGGGAAGTATAAGGACTTTTATAGCAGTAATGTGGAAGGGACACAGAAACTCATGGATGGCTGCCTGAAAAATGATGTACAGCGATTCATACATGTCTCGACTCCAAGTATCTATTTTAACTACATACCGCGATTTAACGTACATGAGAATGACCCGTTGCCATCCAAACCAGCCAATCATTATGCAGCCACAAAGCTTCTCGCGGAGCAGGTTGTGATGGAGGGGCATGCGAAGGGACTTCCGTCGATCATGATTCGACCGCGAGCTATCTTTGGTCCGTATGATCAGACGTTATTTCCCAGAATTGTCGCAGCGAACGCGAAATCAGGCGTGCCGATGATCGGCGGGGGACAGGCATTAATCGATCTGACAGGTGTGGATAATGTGGTGGACGCCTTGTTGTTGTGCCGTGATGTTGATGCCACAGCACTCGGCAGAGCCTACAATATCTCCAATGGTGATCCAAGGGCGTTTAATGAATTGGTAAGCAGCCTGTTTGGCATGCTGGATATGCCGCTGCGTCGCCTTAATATTCCTTATCGGATGGCATATGGTGTGGCAGCGTTGCTGGAGCGAGTTCATGGCTATATTCCTGCGTTGGGTGAACCTGCGTTGACACGGTATACAGTCGGCTCCTTATCCATCCCACAGACGTTGGATATTACGGATGCACGGGAGCAATTGGGATACGCCCCTCGGGTGTCTATTGAAGAGGGTTTACAACAATTTGCAGACTGGTGGAGGGCTGAATCATGCTGACGACAACTCCGGTAGAACTATATCTGGGTGCGGCAGGTTACTGTACACATCCAGAGTTTCTGACGCTGCGGGGTGGTCGGTTGAAGCCGGTGCCTTTCCCGGCAGGTTTTGCCTGCATCATTCACCCTGTACATGGACCAATCCTGCTGGATACGGGATATAGCTCCCGCTTTTTCACGGAAACGGCTCATCTGCCCAATGCACTGTATCGTCATATTACACCAGTAGTCTATCGTGAAGAGGATAGTGCCGTTCATTTTTTGGCTGGGCTTGGGCTGAAAGCTTCGGATATTCGGTATATCATCCTCTCCCATTTTCACGGCGATCACATCGCGGGTGTGCGAGATTTCCCGGAGGCACAATTCATCTATCTGCCAAGGGCTTATGATGCTGTGCGCTCCCTTGGTTCGATTGCGGCTGTGAAGGCAGGTTATCTGTCCGGGTTGCTGCCTGAGGATTTTGCGGCCAGATCATTGCCAGTTACGCGTCAGCCTGAGCGATGGACGAGAGCTGGAGAGGAGTTCCCTTTTGATGAGGTCTACGATATCTTTGCCGATGGCAGCCTGCTGGGGGTGGATGTATCCGGTCATGCGGAAGGCATGATGGGACTTCTGTTGCGTACTGAAGAACATGATTATTTCCTGTGCGCGGACGCAGTGTGGTCGAGTCGGGCTTTTCGTGAACAGCGTAGGCCTCATGCGCTCGCGGGTATCATTATGTCTGATCGACAGGAATACCACCGTAACTTTGACAAGTTGGTTCAGCTGCATCAGCAGTTTCCCCACATCCGGATTGTGCCAAGTCATTGTCGAGATGTGCTGGACGCTTGGGGCACAGGAGGGCAGGACTTATGAGCAATCCACTTCGTATTGTGGTTCATTATGCGCTTGCACGTGGGCTGCGAACATGGAAAACGCGAGAACAACTGGAGCGCTGGCAAGAGCGTCGGATTATTCGACATGTTCATCAGATCCGCGCCCGATCTACGTTTTACCGGAAATGGTGGGGTGGCGTGGACGCATCCAACTGGAGAAGCTTTCCGTTGATTGACAAATCAATCATGATGCAGAACTTCGATACACTGAATACGGTGGGCATTACCAAGGACGAAGCGTTGGCTCTTGCAGGTGAGAGCGAAGAAACGCGTGACTTCAAACCCTCCATTCAGGGAGTGACTGTTGGATTGTCCTCGGGTACGTCAGGGAACCGGGGAATATTTCTGGTAAGTGATCGGGAGCAGGATGCGTGGACGGGCACGGTGCTGGCCAAGTTGCTGCCTGGTGGACTGTGGAAACCTGCCAAGATTGCGTTTTTCCTGCGGGCCAACAGTAATCTGTATGAATCGGTGCAGCGTGGTAAGTTACAGTTCCAGTACTTTGATCTGCTGGAGCGTGTGGAGAGCTTGGTGAGACGATTGGAAGAATACCAACCTACCGTCTGGGTGGCTCCCCCATCCATGCTGCGTCTGTTGGCAGACGCCTATATTTCAGGTCACCTGACCGCTGTACCCGCTAAAATCATCTCTGTTGCCGAGGTGTTGGACCCTCTGGATCGCAAGATACTGGAACAGGTCTTCGGACAGAACGTTCATCAAGTCTATCAGTGTACAGAAGGGTTCCTGGGAGCGACCTGTCGTTATGGCACACTGCATTTGAATGAGGATATAGTTCATATTGAAAAAGAGTACATGGACCCCGCCACCCGGCGGTTCGTGCCCATTATTACGGACTTCTCCAGAACATCACAACCGATCATCCGATATCGGCTGAATGATATTTTGACCGAGGCGGCGGTACCATGCGCCTGTGGTTCCCCGTTTACCGCCATTGAGCGGATTGAAGGCCGCTGTGATGACACGCTTTATTTTACACATATACATACGGGTGAGGCGGTGCCGGTCTTTCCGGATTTCGTCACCCGTTCGGTCATTGCGGCTTCGCCAGAGATTGAACATTATCGTGTGGTGCAGCAAGAGGACGGGACGATGGAAGTATCCCTTCGGCTTGGCGGGAGCGCAGTGCTGGAGCAGGTGGA
>Ga0209437_100676_pt1 | contig 18470 bp, 28 predicted proteins | sample AraplaL_Cvi_mTSA_FD_184266 | JGI IMG/M metagenome (GOLD analysis project Ga0209437, IMG submission 184266) | Arabidopsis root microbial communities from the University of North Carolina, USA - plate scrape CL_Cvi_mTSA (SPAdes) (version 2) | ecosystem: Host-associated > Plants > Roots > Endosphere...
TGTCTGATAAATTGTTAAAGAGCAGTGCGAACAGTGCGTTAGCGTCCTGTCGCGAGGTGGCGTATATTACGCTTTCCTCCTGCAGAGTCAACCTCTATTTCAGAAGTTTTTCTCCGGCGGCGCAGTCCCCTGTGCCTCTCAACCCGCTTCCCGTTGCCGGTGTTCCGTGTCGATGGAGGCGCATTATAGGGATCCCGTTTCAGAGCACAACCCTTTTTTTGGATCTTTTATCTGAACGGTTATAAATGATCCAGATTGATGAGATCACCAGCGATCCGGGTCAGAATTGGCTTGTCAGCTGTGTAAAATCGCATCAGGCTGCAGTGAAAACAGAACAAAGGAGAACATGATGACTTCCGCCCTACGCCCCTATAAAGATCTTTTCCCGCAAACTGGCCAGCGCGTTATGGTCGATTCAAGCAGTGTTGTCGTTGGTGATGTGATTATGGAGGATGACGTCAGCATCTGGCCGCTTGTTGCGATCAGGGGTGACGTGAATCAGGTCCGGATCGGTGCCCGAACCAATGTGCAGGATGGCAGTGTTCTGCACGTTACGCATAAATCTGCCGCCAATCCGCAAGGCTTCCCTCTTATTATTGGCGAGGAGGTCACGGTCGGCCATAAAGCGATGCTGCACGGCTGTACCATTGGCGATCGCGTGCTGGTCGGAATGGGATCGATTTTGCTTGATGGCGTAATAGTAGAAGATGAGGTGATGATTGGTGCCGGCAGTCTGGTGCCGCCAGGTAAAAGACTGGAGAGTGGCTATCTCTATCTGGGAAGTCCGGTGAAGCAAATCAGGCCGCTTAATGACAGCGAAAAAGAAGGGTTACGCTATTCCGCTAACAACTATGTGGGCTGGAAAGATGATTACCTGGCTGACGCTAACCAGACCCAGCCCTGAGCATCAACGTTATCCTGACGGATAGCCTCTTCCGCCTCATCCTCCAGATCCCAGCGATGGTGCTGAAACAGCGCCATCGCCTCTCCTTCACCAAAACGTGATATCAACGACTCACAGCTGATTGCACAGTTCAGCCGCATGCCGTTGACCAGTACCGGGAAACAAACCGCCTTGAGTTCAGCATCATAGGCTTCATCATCAGGGAACTGTATCGCCTGATTCACGACTGCATGGCCTGCTTAAGCTGAGCAATGACCGGAGCAATGTCTGGCATTACTCCGTGCCATATATAGAAGGCATGAGCAGCCTGCCCCACCAGCATACCCAAACCATCTGCCAGATGATTCGTGCCATGCCCCTGACACCAGCGCAGGAAAGGCGTCAGCCCGCTTTGGTAAAACATGTCATAGCACTGCACGCCGGAATGGATCACGTCAGAAGGTAAAGGAGGCGTTTCTCCATTCACACCGCTTGAAGTGGCATTAACGATCAGATCGAAGTGCTGACCCGTCAGCTGTTCAAAACGACATGCCCGGATAGGCCCATTCTCTCCAAACAGCGTCGCCAGCTCTTCAGCGCGTGCAGCTGTACGATTGACGACGGTCAGTGTCACGCCCGCTGAAAGCAATGGCAGAATGACGCCGCGAGCAGCCCCGCCCGCGCCCACCAGCAATACATTGTCGCCAGCGTTGATCATCTTAAGCCGCTCAAGGTCACTTAACAGGCCAATGCCATCCGTGTTGTCCCCCAGGATCTGACCATCACTGAGTTTTTTCACCGTGTTTACCGCGCCGGACAGGGCTGCACGTTCACTCAGCTGATCGGCAAACTCCCATGCCTGCTGTTTAAAAGGCAACGTCACATTGGCACCACGACCTCCCTGTTCAAAAAAGGCAGAGAGCGCCTGGGGAAAACCATCAATCGGGGCGCAGATGCGACCATAGCGATGTTCAATACCCGTCTGCTCAGCGAAAGCCTGATGGATCAGCGGTGATTTACTGTGGCTGATGGGATTACCGAAAACGGCGAATTGATCCATGAATTAACCCTGACGTATAAGTTCGCCGCTAATCACATCGCGGATTTCAGAGGGATTAAGGCGGCCACCGGTTTTTCCCGACAGAACCGGGAAGTGCTCACCAAACTGTTGCTTCACTTCTTCCGCCGTGCGGCAGGGAGGCAGACCCGACAGATTTGCGCTGGTTGAAACCAGCGGTTTACCAAATGCGCGGCAAAGCGCCTGCACATCGGGATGGTCACTGACGCGAATGGCCAGCGAATCAAACTGCCCGGTCAGCCAGCGAGGGGTTTGTGGTGGAACGGGGACGACAAAGGTCACAGGACCGGGCCAGCATGCAAACATCCGCTCACGCTGCATCACCGAAAGTTCGCGTGCGGAGATATAAGGTTCAAGCTGGGTGTAATCAGCGGCAATCAGGATAAGTCCCTTTTCTACCGGACGCTGTTTCAGCGCCAGCAAGGCCATGACGGCAGATTCACTGTCAGGGTCACAGCCCAGACCAAATACAGCTTCAGTTGGATAGGCGATGACCGCCTGACGATTCAGATGCGCTAAGCAATTTTCAAATGAATCGGCGAGGTGTTGATTTTCCATGATCTATGAATTCTCTTCAGCGATGGCTTTGCCACAACTCTTACTGGCACAGAATCGTTTAATGCCCTGCGCCGTCTTTTTTTCAACTAACAGTGGATACTCACAATAAGGACAGATTCCGGCAACGGGTGTCAGATTCACAACAAACTGGCAGGCGGGATAGCGATCGCAGGAGTGAAACGTTTTGCCGTAACGGGAACGCCGCTGAACTAACCGGCCTTCATGGCACTGAGGACAGGCCAGCGAGGTTTCATCCGGTTTATCGATGGTTTCGGTGTATCCGCATTCCGGATAGCAGCTGCAGCCGATAAACATGCCAAAACGTCCCTGCCGCAGCACTTTATCCGCACCACATTCTGGACAGGCGTGGCCTTCCAGCACTTTGACCACGTGGCCATCGGCCTGACCTTTTAAAGGTCGAATGTAGTCGCAAGCCGGGTAGTTCGCGCAGCCCAGAAAAGGACCATGTTTACCGGAGCGAATAACCAGTTCTGCCCCGCAAGCGGGGCAGGGATCCTGTTTACGCACGGTGAAGAGTGCAGCTTTACTCATAGCGATCAATGCATGAAAGGAAATTTAATGCAGCATACCTTCATTGACGTCGAATAGCAGTTCTTCCATCTGCTGATAGGCATTTTCACATCCCGGGATGTTGAACAACACCATCAGCACCACCCATTTGAGATCCTCCAGGTCAAACTCAGAGGTATCCAGCGCCATGATACGTTCGATGACCATTTCACGGGTTTCCAGGTTCAGCACCTGAATCTGCTCCAGGAACAGCAGAAAACCACGGCTATCAGCATCTAAACGCTTGCTCTCTTCGTCGGTATAGATACGCATGGAGAGCGGATCACTTGTCAGTAAAACTGGCTCAACCAGCCCTTCCTGATAATCAGCCAGTCTTTCCAGCCAGTTCAGCGCACTGTAAACATCTTCACGATGGAACCCGGCATCCGTCAGGTCGTCTGTCAATCTGTCCTGATCAACACCCATTTCTGCTTCGTTGTGGATATATGTCTCAAACAAATACATCAGTACGTCGAACATGGCATGCCCTCCTCAATCGGACATAGCCGCCGGGTACAGCTGCGATCCATCCTGCTAACTCCAGTTCCAGCAACTGAGCTGAGATAACTGGCACAGATTGGCCGGCACGTTCAGCGACAACGTCAACAGGTGTAACATCATCACCTACGTTAGCCAACACATCAGCAAATGGCAATGGAGCATCGTCACTCACCTCAGAATAAATTTCGTCGGCCTGTGTCGCTGGCAGCCAGTTCAGCGCACCAGCCAGATCTTCCACAATGTTATTGGGGTGGGCCACCAGCAGCGCACCCTGCTGAATCAGCCAGTTAACGCCTTCACTTAATGGATTGCCGATCGCGCCAGGTAAGGCATAGACATTGCGATTCTGCTCCAGCGCATAGCGGGCCGTCACCAGAGAACCACTCTTCAGCGAAGCTTCTACCACCAGCACCCCATGACTCAGACCGCTGATGATACGATTACGGCGTGGAAAATTCGCCGGATGCGGCAGGGTCGCCAGCGGAAATTCAGAAATCACAGCACCACCCTGCTCAACAATCTCTGCGGCAAGGTCGGCATGATTTTTAGGATAGAGATTTTGTAACCCACTGCCCAGCACAGCCACCGTTTTGCCCTTCACGTTGAGTGCTGCCTTATGTGCAACACCATCAATACCCCGGGCCAGTCCGCTGGTAATGGTCAGACCGCTGAGGCTTAAGTGCTGAGTAAACCAGTCGCACCAGTAACGGCCATTATGTGAACAGTTTCGACTCCCCACCACCGCTAACTGAGGAGTACTTATCACAGCAGGATCGCCATGAATATAGAGCAGTGGCGGAAAGCGGCTCGTTTCTTTGAGACGGGCTGGATAGGCCGCGTCCAGCGCAGTAATCAGATGATGAGCCGGACTCTGTGCCAGCCAGTCATACAATTCTGGAAGTTTTTTTGCACTGAAATCATAATATTGCTGGCGCTGACTGGCATCTAACCCTAATCGGATAAGCTGCTCCTTATCTGCTACCTGGCCACCTGTCTGCTGTGCGACGTCAATCCAGCGTTTCCCTGTCATTCCAGTGACGGCTGCCAGCCGCACATACTGCGCTATTTTGTCCATCTCAGACTCCCTGATCGCCCTTGCTTCCTGCTGCACAATGCTGTCAATCAGGCCTCGAAAAGTCTACAATATGAGGTAGTAATCTTTTCTTAACCGAATACAGATCTGGATATTTATGTCAGTTTTGCAGGTATTACATTTCCCTGACGAGCGTCTTCGCAAAGTCGCTGCGCCCGTTAAAGAAGTTAACGCAGACATTCAGCGTATCGTTGATGATATGTTCGAGACGATGTATGCCGAAGAAGGTATCGGTCTTGCCGCTACGCAGGTCGATATTCATCAGCGCATTATCGTGATTGATGTCTCTGAAAGTCGTGAAGAGCGTTTAGTTCTGATCAACCCTGAGCTGCTGGAAAAAAGCGGCGAAACCGGTATTGAAGAGGGTTGCCTCTCAATTCCGGAACAGCGCGCATTTGTTCCACGTGCCGAGCGGGTTAAAGTCCGTGCACTTGATCGTGACGGTAACAGTTTCGAGCTGGAAGCCAGCGAGTTACTGGCCATCTGTATCCAGCATGAGATCGATCATCTGGAAGGCAAACTGTTTATCGATTATCTGTCGCCTCTGAAGCGGCAACGAATCAAAACTAAGTTAGAGAAACTGGCGCGTCAGAACGCCCAGGCTTCCTGAGAACTTAAGAAGGGATACACGTGTCTGCCCCGCTAAAAATCATCTTTGCCGGCACACCTGACTTTGCAGCGCGTCATCTTGACGCGCTGCTTGCTTCTGAACATCAGGTTATCGGTGTATTCACCCAACCCGACCGCCCGGCGGGTCGCGGTAACAAATTAACCCCAGGCCCGGTCAAAACGCTGGCGATGGCACATGACATTCCAGTGTATCAGCCTAAGTCACTGCGACCGGAAGAGAATCAGCAGCTGGTTGCTGACCTCAAGGCTGATGTGATGGTTGTTGTGGCCTACGGATTAATTCTGCCAAAGGCCGTGCTTGATATGCCACGTCTGGGCTGCATCAACGTTCATGGTTCACTGCTGCCACGCTGGCGTGGAGCCGCACCGATTCAACGTGCGCTCTGGGCTGGCGACAGCGAAACCGGCGTGACCATCATGCAGATGGACGTGGGGCTGGACACCGGCGATATGCTGCACAAGCTTGCCTGTCCGATTACTGCTCAGGATACCAGTGCAACGCTATACGATAAGCTGGCTGAACTTGGACCACAGGGACTGCTGGATACGCTGACCTTACTGAGCACTCAGCAGGCTACACCTGAAAAACAGGATGAAGCGCTGGCCAACTATGCTGAGAAGCTCAGTAAAGAGGAAGCTCGTCTTGACTGGACACTCTCAGCAGAACAGCTTGAACGTTGTATCCGCGCGTTTAACCCGTGGCCGATGAGCTTTTTCACCATTGATGATCAACCGGTGAAAGTCTGGCAGGCAAGCGTTTTGCCCCACAGCGATCGTTCGCCGGGTAGAATTATTCATGCGGATAAACGTGGCATCCAGGTGGCGACCGCTCAGGGTGTACTGAATCTACTGCAGTTGCAGCCCGCCGGTAAAAAACCGATGTCGGCTCAGGATCTTCTCAACTCGCGCCGGGAATGGTTTGAACCTGGAACCCTTCTGGACTGACTCTCAGGCCCGGTCACTCACCGGGCCTTTTGTTTGATGACAAAACCCTATGACTAAATCAATCAACCTGCGTAGCCTCTCCGCTCAACTTATTGAGCGCGTTGTCGACAAGGGCGAATCCCTGAACACGGCACTGCCTGCCGCTCAGAAAAAACTCTCTGACAAAGATAGCGCATTAGTGCAGGAGATCTGTTTTGGCGTGTTGCGTACATTACCGCAGCTTGAAGCGCTAATCGGTAAACTGATGGCGCGTCCCCTTACCGGTAAACAGCGGGTTCTGCACTATCTGATCATGGTCGGGCTTTACCAGCTGGAATATACACGCGTGCCTGCTCACGCCGCACTGGCAGAAACTGTCGCAGGGGCCGAAGTCCTGAAGCGCACCAGCCTGAAAGGCTTATTAAATGGTGTATTACGCCAGTTTCAGCGCCAGCGCGAAGAGCTGCTCGCCAGCATTCAGGATGGCCCGCAGCGGTATCTGCATCCGGGATGGCTGCTAAAGCGATTGCAGCATGCCTGGCCAGAACAGTGGCAGCAGATCGTCGAAGCCAATAACCAGCGTCCGCCGATGTGGTTGCGGGTTAACCAACAGCACCACGAACGTGATGCATGGCTGGCCCTGCTGACTGAAAGTGGCAGGAATGCACAGCCTGCTGACGATGTGCCGGATGCACTGCGGCTCGATGCCCCTGCTCCGGTCAGTCAGTTACCAGGCTTCGGGCAGGGTTGGGTGACCGTGCAGGATTTGTCCGCTCAGCGCTGTGCTTTGCTGCTTGAACCCCAAAACGGCGAACAGATTCTGGATCTATGTGCTGCACCCGGCGGTAAAACGACCCATATTCTCGAAATCGCGCCGGAAGCAGAAGTCATGGCCGTCGACGTAGATGCACAGCGCCTTAAACGCGTTGAGGAAAATCTGCAGCGACTGGGCATGAAAGCAGATGTTAAACAGGGTGATGGACGGACGCCGCAGCAGTGGTGCGGTGATCGGCAGTTTGACCGAATTCTGCTGGATGCCCCCTGCTCTGCTACCGGCGTGATCCGACGTCATCCAGACATCAAGTGGCTGCGTCGCGATCGTGATATCGCCGAGCTGGCAAAGCTTCAGTCTGAAATTCTTGATGCTGTCTGGCCGCACCTGAAACCAGGCGGTACGCTGATTTATGCTACCTGTTCCATCCTGCCTGAAGAGAATCATCAGCAGATAGATGCTTTCCTGCAGCGCCAGCACGATGCACAAGCCGTTCCCCTCAGGGATGCACTCGCGAATGGCCTACAGGTATTCCCGCAAGCCGAAGGCGGAGATGGTTTCTTCTACGCTAAGCTGATAAAGAAATCGGGTACAAACTGAGATGAGTATTGATAAGCGATGAAAATAATCATTCTGGGCGCAGGTCAGGTTGGCGGTACCCTGGCAGAAAATCTGGTCGGTGAAAACAACGATATCACGGTGGTGGATACCGACTCTTCACGCCTGCGTCATCTGCAGGATAAATTCGATCTGCGCGTCGTGCAGGGTCATGGTTCTCATCCGCGCATTTTGCGGGAAGCAGGCGCGGAAGATGCCGACATGCTGGTAGCCGTTACCAACTCCGACGAAACCAACATGATTGCCTGTCAGATTGCTTATTCGCTTTTCAATACGCCGAACCGTATAGCCCGGATTCGCGCGGCCGACTATCTGCGTGATGCGGACAAGTTATTTATTCCTGAAGCGGTGCCCATTGATCACCTGATCTCACCGGAACAGTTGGTCATCGAAAATATCTACCGTTTAATCCAGTATCCTGGCGCGTTGCAGGTGGTTAACTTTGCTGAGGGCAAAGTCAGCCTTGCGGTGGTGAAAGCCTATTATGGTGGACCACTGGTGGGCAATCCGCTCTCCATCATGCGTGAGCATATGCCACACATCGATACCCGCGTAGCCGCTATCTTTCGTCAGGACCGGCCCATTCGTCCGCAGGGCTCAACCATTGTAGAAGCGGGTGATGAAGTCTTTTTCATCGCCGCCAGCCAGAACATTCGTGCCGTAATGAGCGAGATGCAACGGCTGGAGAAACCCTACAAGCGGATTATGCTGGTGGGTGGCGGTAACATTGGTTTCGGTCTGGCACAGCGTCTTGAGAAACATTACAGCGTTAAGCTGATTGAACGTAATGCTCAGCGCGCAGCCGAACTTGCAGAACATCTGCATGACACGGTAGTTTTTTATGGCGATGCGTCCGATCAGGAGTTGCTGGCGGAAGAGCACGTTGAGCAGGTTGATCTGTTTATTGCCGTCACCAATGATGATGAAGCCAACATCATGTCAGCCATGCTGGCAAAAAAGATGGGGGCGAAGAAAGTTATGGTGCTTATACAGCGTCGTGCGTATGTCGATCTGGTGCAGGGCAGCGTCATCGATATTGCTATTTCACCTCAGCAGGCCACTATCTCTGCTCTGCTGGGCCATGTGCGCAAAGCAGATATCGTGGGTGTATCGTCACTGCGACGCGGTATTGCAGAGGCAATCGAAGCAATAGCGCATGGTGACGAATCCACTTCACGCGTGGTCGGCCGTTCAATTGATGATATCAAATTACCGCCAGGGACCATTATCGGCGCAGTGGTTCGCGGTGACGATGTGATGATTGCCAATGACAATCTGCGTATTGAACAAGGAGATCATGTCATCATGTTCCTCACCGACAAGAAATTTGTCTCAGACGTTGAACGTCTCTTTCAGCCAAGTCCATTTTTCCTGTAAATGCCGCATTTACAGGCATAAAAAGTACGAGACGCGTGAAAGTGCCGCTTAAATCGCTGAGTTGATGGCAAAAACAGTAAGGTTTGTTAAACTTTATGACATTGGCTTAGGCAAGGAGATAAGTATGAGTTTAATCAAAGAGTTTCGCGATTTCGCGATGCGCGGTAATGTGATGGATCTCGCCGTCGGTGTTATCATCGGTGCGGCCTTCGGGAAAATCGTTTCATCGCTGGTCGCCAACATCATTATGCCACCATTGGGCTTGCTGATCGGTGGTGTCGACTTTAAATCATTCCAGTGGGTACTTAAGCCCGCAGTTGGTGATGCGCCAGCCGTTGTAATGCAATACGGTATCTTCCTTCAGACCATCTTCGATTTCGTCATCATCGCTTTCGCAATCTTCATGGCGATCAAGTTAATGAACCGTCTGTATAAGAAAAAGGAAGTTGAAAAGCCCGTTGCGAAACCAACGAACGAAGAATTACTGCTGACTGAAATCCGCGATCTGCTTAAACAGCAAAACACGCGGGTATAGTTGATAAGCCGCCGCACAGGCGGTTTTTTTAACCGTAAAAGCAGAAGGGCAGTGATAAGACGCTTTCTTATCACTGCCCTCCCATCCCGTCCCCTTGCCATGTTTCTCTTTTCGCTTAAAACTGCCTTTACCTTTTTGCTTCTGCTCAATACGTTGCCGAAATAGCGGGTCGTGTAAGAGGGCCTGAATCGCGTTGTCGCGAATTTGCCCTTTGGTGTGCTGATATTTACTCATGACGCCTCCTGTTTATAAGGTCTGATACTTTATTCTTTTGCAGCAAAATAACAATATCCTTATTTGCTCAAAGCCTCTCCCCGCTCCAGTGCCTCAAGAATTGAGCACGAAACGCTAGTGTGGCTGTCTCCACAACAGGCATCCGAGAGATGTCGCAGAGAACGCTGCATCGTTTCTAATTCTGCGATCATTTGAGCAACTTCATACAGCCGTTTTTCAACGATCGCTTTTGATTCCTGACAGGTGTGATGCACAGGATCGACCCGGATCGAGAGCAGCTCTCTGATGGCTTCAAGGCTAAAGCCGAGTTTGCGCCCGTAGCGAATAAATTTCAGACGCTGAAGATCACTCTCGCTATAAAGTCGAAAACCGCCTTCTGTCCGACCATCATGATCCATCATCTGTTGTTTTTCATAGAAGCGAATCGTGTCTGGCGTGACATCTGCAAGCTTAGCTAGCTGGCCAATGCGAAACATTTACTTCTCCTCACGGAAATGATGCTGGATGGCTGTGGAATAACTGCCATGAAGAAAATCGGTACTCATACCTGCCTGACGTAATCTTAGCTCCAGAACCTGCAGCCGATGACAATGATCCTGATAGCGATGATCCTCTGGATCGAGCTGGCGAATGAGGTCGTTAACTTCCATGGCTTCGCGTCTTAACTCAAGTTCAGGCGGCAGAAATCCTGAATTTTTGAGCAACCGGTAACCTGCTCTTAATTCGGGCGGAACATGGCTGTCATCATCCAGCTGTAGTGGCTTGCCTGAGCCAGGAAGATTACTCAGCTCGCCTTTTTCTAACGCTGCTTTGATGTGCTGTTCAGCAAGTTCATCAACCAGCCACATAGTTAGCTCCTTTGAACATGAAAGACTACGTTCTAAGGTAGTAAATTGCAGGCAATAAAAAACCCGCCGAAGCGGGTTTTTTACGTTGCTACAGATTACTCTGCAGCTGCTTCTGCTTGAGCTTCTGGACGATCAACGAGCTCGATGTAAGCCATCGGAGCGTTGTCACCAGCACGGAAGCCACACTTCAGAATACGAGTGTAACCACCGGCACGGCTCGCGAAACGCGGGCCTAACTCATTAAACAGTTTTGCCACGATCTCGTTATCACGAGTACGGGCGAATGCCAGACGACGATTAGCTACGCTGTCGGTCTTGGCAAGAGTAATCAGCGGCTCAACTACGCGACGCAGTTCTTTGGCTTTCGGCAGAGTCGTTTTGATGATCTCATGACGAACCAGAGAACCGGCCATGTTGCGGAACATAGCCTGACGATGGCTGCTGTTGCGGTTCAGTTGACGACCACTCTTACGATGGCGCATGACCTTATCCTTCTCAGTGAAACCTTAACCTGTGATCTGATTATTCATCAGCAATGCTTGCTGGCGGCCAGTTCTCAAGGCGCATGCCCAGAGAAAGACCACGCGAAGCCAGCACATCTTTAATCTCGGTAAGAGATTTTTTACCAAGGTTAGGCGTTTTAAGCAGCTCAACCTCGGTACGCTGTACCAGATCACCGATGTAGTGGATAGCTTCTGCCTTAAGGCAGTTAGCAGAGCGGACAGTCAATTCCAGATCGTCAACAGGGCGCAGCAGGATCGGATCGAATTCTGGTTTCTCTTCTTTAACTTCCGGCTGACGTACATCACGTAAGTCAACGAAAGCTTCAAGTTGTTCAGCCAGAATGGTTGCCGCACGACGAATCGCCTCTTCAGGATCGATTGTGCCGTTGGTTTCCATTTCGATGACCAGCTTGTCCAGGTCGGTGCGCTGCTCTACACGCGCTGCTTCAACATTGTAGGCGATACGGTCTACAGGGCTGTAGCAAGCGTCAACTAACAGGCGGCCGATTGGGCGCTCATCTTCTTCCGAATGAATTCGGGCAGAAGCCGGCACATAGCCACGTCCACGCTGAACTTTGATACGCATGCTGATAGCAGCGTTCTCATCGGTCAGATGGCAAATGACATGCTGAGGCTTGACGATTTCGACATCACCATCATGGGTAATGTCGGCTGCAGTCACAGGGCCAATGCCAGATTTATTCAGGGTCAGAATAACTTCATCTTTACCCTGAACTCTTACCGCCAGCCCTTTCAGGTTGAGCAGGATTTCCAGGATATCTTCCTGTACGCCCTCTTTGGTGCTGTACTCATGAAGTACACCATCAATTTCAACCTCGGTCACCGCGCAACCCGGCATGGATGAAAGCAGAATACGGCGCAGTGCGTTACCAAGAGTATGGCCAAAGCCACGCTCTAAAGGCTCAAGGGTCACCTTGGCGTGCGTCGAACTCACTTGCTCGATATCTACCAGGCGCGGTTTTAGAAACTCTGTCACAGAACCCTGCATTGTGTCCTCTCTTTGGTACTAAGCCTTACTTGGAGTAAAGCTCGACGATCAGGTGTTCGTTAATGTCCGCAGACAGATCAGTACGTTCAGGAATACGCTTGAACACACCTTCCATCTTAGTCGCATCAACTTCCAGCCAGGTTGGCTTTTCACGCTGCTCAGCCAGCTCCAGAGCGGCCTTCACGCGAGATTGCTTTTTGGCTTTCTCACGGATGCTAACGACATCATTCGGAGATACCTGATAAGAAGCGATGTTAACAACGCGGCCATTTACCAGAACAGACTTATGGCTCACCAGCTGACGTGCTTCTGCACGAGTGGCACCAAAGCCCATACGATAAACTACGTTGTCCAGACGACCTTCCAGCAGAGCCAACAGGTTTTCACCGGTGTTGCCTTTCAGACGAGCTGCTTCTTTATAATAGTTACGGAACTGACGCTCCAGCACGCCGTAGATACGACGAACTTTCTGCTTTTCACGTAACTGACCGCCGTAATCAGACAGACGCGGTTTACGCGCACCATGCTGACCAGGGGCTTGTTCAATCTTACACTTGGAATCAATCGCGCGAACGCCAGACTTAAGGAATAAGTCAGTGCCCTCACGACGGCTCAGCTTGAGCTTAGGACCCAAATATCTTGCCATTTTCTTTCTCCAACTATCCTAAAAAAACGGGCGTTATACGCGACGTTTTTTCGGCGGACGACAACCGTTATGAGGGATCGGAGTCACATCAGTAATATTAGTGATGCGGAAACCAGCGGCGTTCAAAGCACGAATCGTAGATTCGCGTCCTGGACCCGGACCCTTTACCATAACTTCCAGGTTCTTAATTCCGTAATCTTTTACCGCTTCTGCACAGCGCTCTGCAGCGACCTGAGCAGCAAACGGAGTGGATTTACGTGAACCGCGGAAACCGGAACCACCGGCGGTTGCCCAACCCAGTGCGTTACCCTGACGATCAGTAATGGTAACGATGGTGTTGTTAAAAGAAGCATGGACATGAGCCACGCCATCTGAGACTTGTTTTCTTACACGCTTGCGTGCACGAACTGGTGCCTTTGCCATTATTTACTCACCCCGATTATTTCTTGATCGGTTTACGCGGACCCTTACGGGTACGTGCGTTGGTCTTAGTACGCTGACCGCGAACCGGAAGACCACGACGATGGCGCAAACCACGGTAGCAGCCAAGGTCCATAAGACGCTTGATGCTCAGGGTGATTTCACGGCGCAGATCACCTTCTACAACGAATTTCGCAACTGCATCACGCAGCTGATCAATTTGTTCTTCAGACAGCTCACTGATCTTAACATTTTCAGCAATACCCGTTGAAGCGCAGATGGCTTTAGAACGGGTTTTACCGATACCGAAGATCGAAGTTAATGCGATAACGGTATGTTTTTGATCAGGAATGTTAATGCCTGCTATACGGGCCACTATGCACTCCTATAATTAAACAAGCACGTCCCATGCTGAAAAGCCCGTTTTCAGGATACTCAAATGGAAACGCACTGACATACAAAAGATTGGCTGGCTAATCTAGCCAGCTCAACCCGACTTTGCAAGAAAAATATGTGACAAAATCAGCCTTGGCGCTGTTTATGCTTAGGCTCGGCGCTACAAATCACACGGACGACACCGTCGCGACGAATGATTTTGCAGTTACGACATAATTTCTTGACGGAAGCACGAACTTTCATTTTTACTCTCCGTAACTTCTCAACCAACTGAATTAACGGCCGTAGCCTTTCAGGTTAGCTTTCTTCAGTGCCGACTCGTACTGACTTGACATCATCAGAGTTTGCACTTGAGCCATAAAGTCCATGATGACGACAACTACGATAAGCAGTGACGTACCGCCAAAGTAGAAGGGAACCTTCATCGCATCACGCATGAACTCCGGGATAAGGCAGATAAACGTAATGTACAGGGCGCCGATTAAGGTCAGTCGCGTCATTACTTTATCAATATACTTCGCCGTTTGCTCTCCCGGACGAATTCCCGGTACGAATGCACCAGACTTCTTCAGGTTATCTGCTGTTTCACGTGGGTTGAAAACCAACGCCGTATAGAAGAAACAGAAGAAGATGATTGCAGTCGCATAGAGTAGCACATAAAGCGGCTGTCCTGGCTGCAAATACAGCGAAATTGTTGTCAGCCAGTTCCAACCGGTACCGCCCCCAAACCACGATGCAATCGTTGCCGGGAACAGAATAATGCTGGAAGCGAAGATAGCTGGAATAACACCCGCCATGTTCACTTTCAACGGTAAATGTGTGCTCTGTGCAGCGTAAACGCGACGACCCTGCTGACGTTTTGCGTAGTTCACCACAATGCGGCGTTGACCACGTTCAACGAAGATAACAAAGAAGGTCACTGCGAATACGAGTACTGCAACCAACAGCAACAGAAGGAAGTGCAGGTCGCCTTGCCGCGCTTGCTCGATGGTATGGCCAATGGCCGGCGGGAGACCCGCAACAATACCTGCGAAGATAATGATCGAAATACCGTTACCGATACCACGTTCAGTAATCTGTTCGCCCAGCCACATCAGGAACATCGTTCCCGAGACCAGACTCACAACAGCGGTAAAGTAGAAAGCAAAGCCTGGATTCATTACCAGGCCTTGCATCCCTGGCATATTCGGCAGACCGGTAGCAATACCGATCGACTGGAATATGGCCAATACCAACGTACCGTATCGGGTGTACTGGCTAATCTTACGACGGCCAGCCTCCCCTTCTTTCTTAATTTCCGCTAACGCTGGGTGAACCACCGTTAATAACTGGATAATAATCGATGCCGAAATATACGGCATGATGCCCAGTGCGAAAATAGAAGCACGGCTGAGAGCACCACCAGAGAACATGTTAAACATTTCAATGATGGTGCCACGCTGTTGCTCAAGCAGTTTGGCAAGTACAGTGGCATCAATACCAGGGATTGGAATAAAAGAGCCAATACGGAAGACAATGAGTGCGCCGATTACAAACAGCAGTCTGCGTTTCAGCTCACCAAAGCCACCTTTGGCACTTTGAAAATCTAATCCCGGTTGTTTAGCCATCTGCTACTTATTCCTCGATTTTACCGCCAGCAGCTTCGATTGCAGCACGTGCACCTTTGGTGACACGCAGACCGCGAACCGTTACCGGTGTAGAAACTTCACCAGACAGAATTACTTTAACGAATTCAATCTGAACACCGACAATGTTGGCTGCTTTCAGCGCGTTCAGGTCGACGATACCGCCTTCAACTTTCGCCAGATCAGACAGACGAATCTCTGTGGTGATCATTGCTTTGCGAGAGGTGAAACCGAACTTCGGCAGACGACGGTACAGAGGCATCTGACCACCTTCGAAACCGCGACGTACGCCACCGCCAGAACGTGAGTTCTGACCTTTGTGACCACGACCACCGGTTTTTCCGAGGCCAGAACCGATACCACGACCCAGACGCTTGGTAGCGTGCTTAGACCCTTCGGCCGGAGACAGAGTATTTAAACGCATCTCTTACTCCTCCACTTTAACCATATAGGAAACCGCGTTGACCATACCGCGTACTGCTGGCGTGTCTTCACGCTCAACGGTGTGGCCAATACGACGCAGACCCAGGCCAACCAGAGTGGCTTTATGCTTAGGCAAGCGGCCGATTGAACTACGGGTTTGAGTGATTTTAATAGTCTTAGCCATCGTGATTACCCCAGAATTTCTTCAACGGATTTACCACGCTTAGCAGCGACCATTTCCGGAGATTTCATATTGCCCAGGCCATCGATAGTTGCACGAACCACGTTAATCGGGTTTGTAGAACCATACGCTTTTGCCAGTACGTTATGAACTCCAGCGACTTCCAGAACGGCGCGCATTGCACCACCGGCAATAATACCGGTACCTTCTGAAGCCGGCTGCATGAACACGCGGGAACCCGTGTGTGCACCTTTAACTGGGTGCTGCAGGGTGCCGTTGGTCAGCGCGACGTTAACCATGTTGCGACGGGCTTTCTCCATCGCTTTCTGGATCGCTGCTGGAACTTCACGCGCTTTACCGTAACCAAAACCTACGCGACCATTACCATCGCCTACCACAGTCAGTGCTGTGAAGGAGAAGATACGACCACCTTTAACAGTTTTAGAAACACGGTTTACCGCGATCAGTTTTTCCTGCAGTTCGCCAGCTTGTTTCTCGATGTGTGCCATCTTAGACCTCTACCTTAGAACTGAAGGCCAGCTTCACGGGCAGCATCTGCCAGTGCCTGGACGCGACCATGATATTGGAAACCGGAACGGTCGAAAGAAACACCAGTGATGCCTTTTTCGATTGCGCGTTCTGCGATAGCTTTACCTACTGCAGCTGCGGCTTCTTTATTACCGGTATACTTCAGTTGTTCAGTGATAGCTTTTTCTACAGTAGAAGCAGCGACCAGAACTTCGGAACCGTTCGGGGCGATTACCTGTGCGTAAATATGACGCGGGGTACGATGTACCACCAGGCGAGTAGCACCCAGCTCTTTGAGCTTGCGACGTGCACGGGTCGCACGACGGATACGAGCAGATTTCTTATCCATAGTGTTACCTTACTTCTTCTTAGCCTCTTTGGTACGCACGACTTCGTCGGCGTAACGGACACCCTTGCCTTTATAAGGCTCAGGACGACGGTAGGCGCGCAGGTCCGCTGCAACCTGACCAATCAGCTGTTTATCAGCGCCTTTCAGCACGATCTCAGTCTGAGTTGGACATTCTGCAGTGATACCCGCGGGCAGCTGGTGATCGACTGGATGAGAAAAGCCCAGAGACAGGTTGACCACGTCGCCTTTAACGGCTGCACGATAACCTACACCAACCAGCTGCAGCTTCTTAGTGAAGCCTTCGGTAACACCGATAACCATTGCGTTCAGCAGCGCGCGAGAAGTACCCGCCTGCGCCCAGCCGTCAACGAAACCTTCGCGCGGAGCGAAAGTCAGAGCGTTGTCAGCATGCTTAACTTCAACAGCATCATTGATAGTACGAGTCAGCTCGCCGTTTTTACCTTTAATCGAAATTACCTGACCGTTGAGTTTTACCTCTACGCCGGCAGGAACAACGACAGGTGCTTTAGCAACACGAGACATATGTATCCTCCGATTACGCTACGTAGCAGATAATTTCGCCACCAAGACCTGCCTGGCGCGCTGCACGATCAGTCATGACACCTTTAGATGTAGAAACTACAGCGATGCCCATACCGGCCATTACCTTTGGCAGCTCATCTTTTTTCTTATAGATGCGCAGACCAGGACGGCTTACTCGCTGAATGCTTTCTACAACAGCTTTGCCCTGGAAATACTTGAGAGTAAGTTCCAGTTCCAGCTTGATGTCGCCTTCGATTTTGAAATCTTCAATATATCCTTCTTCCTTCAGAACGTTGGCAATTGCCAATTTCAGCTTGGAGGAAGGCATGGTGACCGCAACTTTGTTTGCGGCCTGACCGTTACGGATACGGGTCAGCATATCCGCGATCGGATCTTGCATGCTCATCTGTGTTACTCCCGTGATTCAATTGGTGACAATTACCAGCTAGCCTTTTTCAGGCCCGGGATTTCACCGCGCATGGCGGCTTCGCGGACCTTGATACGGCTCAACCCAAACTTCCGCAGGAAACCGTGCGGACGACCTGTTTGACGGCAGCGGTTACGCTGACGCGAAGGGCTGGAATCACGCGGCAGACTCTGCAGCTTCAGAACAGCATCCCAACGATCTTCGTCGGAAGCGTTCACATCAGAGATGATCGCTTTCAGTTCAGCGCGTTTAGCGAAGAATTTGTCTGCTAATTTTGCACGCTTAACTTCGCGTGCTTTCATAGATTGCTTAGCCATTAAGTAACCCTACCTTACTTACGGAACGGGAAGTCAAAGGCAGCCAGCAGAGCACGGCCTTCATCATCAGATTTCGCAGTAGTGGTAATGGTGATATCCAAACCACGAACGCGATCGACTTTGTCGTAGTCGATTTCTGGGAAGATGATCTGCTCACGTACACCCATGCTGTAGTTGCCACGACCATCGAATGACTTAGCGGACAAGCCACGGAAGTCACGGATACGTGGAACAGCAATGGTGACCAGACGCTCAAAGAACTCCCACATGCGCTCGCCACGCAGAGTTACTTTACAGCCGATCGGATAGCCCTGACGGATTTTGAAGCCTGCAACTGATTTGCGTGCTTTGGTGACCAGCGGTTTTTGACCGGAGATTGCTGCCAGGTCAGCTGCTGCGTTATCCAGCAGTTTCTTGTCAGCGATCGCTTCACCAACACCCATGTTCAGGGTGATCTTCTCGACCCGAGGGACTTGCATGAC
>Ga0209437_100677_pt1 | contig 18452 bp, 15 predicted proteins | sample AraplaL_Cvi_mTSA_FD_184266 | JGI IMG/M metagenome (GOLD analysis project Ga0209437, IMG submission 184266) | Arabidopsis root microbial communities from the University of North Carolina, USA - plate scrape CL_Cvi_mTSA (SPAdes) (version 2) | ecosystem: Host-associated > Plants > Roots > Endosphere...
TAACTCTTCCTTGTATTTTACGCTGACTGCCCCGCCATGGGACCTTCTGAGCCTGCCCGCCTGTTCGAGCTTGTCCAGATCACGACGAATCGTCTCTTCCGTCACCCCGCAGCGCTCACTAAGTTCGGTCACACGCATACTGCCTTGCGTATCCACCCATTCCACTATTTTCTCATACCGTTCAGCTACGAGCATATTCCTTCACTCCAAACCGTTGATTATCCAGTTGATCCTGTTCATCCATCATACCACAGAGCGATGACAAGGAGAATTTGGACCATGTGCAAAAAGAGGGAGCTTTCGCCCCCTCCATTCCAGTTCTGAAGTGTATATTATTTATCTTCTGCCATAGGGAACCAACCCGGTGTGTGGATGATTGCATTCCACAGCCCATCAGGGATAACCAGACGTTCCTGATCGGATTTGGTCAGAATCGTTTCAATGTCTTCTTCACGTCCGCTCTCAATCTTCTCGACCCAATCCGGCTCGATAATCAATTCACGTCCAATGGCTAGCAGCGGTACTCCCGTTTGGAGCGCCTCAGCGGCCTGATCAGCGGTATGAATCGAACCTACACCGATCACAGGCATTTTGCCGTTCACACGATCCAGGATGAACTCCATTCTTGAACGTGTATCTGCTTCGCCACGTCTTGGCTTGGACCAGAATTCGTTCAGGGAAACGTGCAGGTAGTCAAGATTTTTATCTTTTAATGCATCCACCAATGCATACGTATCTTCCATTGTGAGTCCCGGTGTTTCCGGTTCTTCCGGAGAGAAACGGTAACCAATGATGAACGGCAGTTTTGTATGTTCAGCAACAACTTTCTGAACCTCATCCACGACAGCAAGCGGGAATGTCAGACGTTTCTGCGTACTTCCGCCCCAACGGTCTTCACGTCGGTTGGAATGCGGGGAGAAGAATTGCTGGATCAGATAACCATTAGCACCGTGAATCTCAACACCATCAAATCCGGCTTCGATTGCACGACGTGTCGCTTCACCAAAGTCTTTGATAATGGAAGTAATCTCGGCATCCGTCAATTCTCTTGGTTCAGGCGATCCTGGACGCTCACTCGCAACCGCACTAGGAGCAACCACTTGACCCGCAGGTACAGCTTGTTCAGGCGTCAGACGGCCGGCATGGAAAATTTGCAATATGGCAACGGAGCCCTGTTGTTTCATGGTTTCAGCCAGTTTCTTCAGACCAGGAATGAAGCGATCATCATAGACACCAAATTGAGCGGGGAAGCCAATGCCATGCTCGGTTACATGCCCTACAGCCGTAATCGACATGCCAGCACCACCGGTGCGTCGTGCATAATAAGCGAGTTCAGCGTCGGATATGGTACCATCAGCATTCGAGGACATATGAGTCATGGGAGCGAGCACGATACGGTTTTTCAGTGTAATACCAGTCGGCAGTGAAACTTGTTCAAACATCTGGTTAAACTTTGGATTCATTCGTGGTTCCCTCCTGATTATAAATATCTCTTTTAATAGATATATGAATATATGCGTTCACTTACTGTAATGATTATAGTTACGTTTCTTTGCAATTGCAACTCTTCATTTTCAGAAAGGAAAAAAAGAGCAGAGTGTCTCCAGACTCTCAGCCCCTTCATCTTCTTCATACTACCCCAAGTCCTTCACTCTATTCAAAGGATTCTTAGAAACTCCGAACGTAAGCCAGCTTCTGATCCATCTCTTCTACGCACTCGTAACAGTCGTGTTCATCGTTGGCGACCATAGGGGTGACTGGATACAGATTCATCTCTGTACTGTTATACGATTTCAATAGCGGTAACAATTGAGTCACCCGTGTATTAGCCGGGTCAAGCCAAGTGTTGATCTCTTCTTCGGAGAGGATCGCCGGCATTTTACTGCCAAACTCGCGTGTAACCATGTTCGCGCCTGTCATAAGCATCGTGCAGGTACGAAGCGGCTCTTTCCGTGTATCTCTCCATACTTCGTATAACCCAGCTATGCCGAACAGACCGCGATCTGGCATGACAACACGAACCGCATAACTTTTCTTGCCTTCTTGCCGCCAGTAATATAATCCATTGCAAGGAATGACGCAGCGCTTGGTCTCTACCAGTTTGTAATAGGAAGGATTCTCATGTACCGTCATGAGATTCGCGTTAACGGCATCACGACCCCAGAATGGAATGAACCCCCACCGGAACTCATCCAATACACGCTCACCATCCTGATGCAAAATAATCGGCGTATGCTGGGTTGGGCTGATATTGTATCGGTTTTTGTAATAATACATAACTCGCTGAATCTTGAAATGATCTCTGACTTCGTCCAAATCGGCTGCCAATGAAAAACGGTTGCACATGCTCTAGCACTACCTTTCCCTGTGTATGTTGGATGTATTGTTTGTAACTTCAGGGAAATTATGCATTGCATATTGAACAGAAAATGACTTATTTTGACACGATTAGGGTCTGATCAAGAGTTATTTCATTTTTTTCACGACAAAAACAATGACCTCGGACTCATTTCAACTCAACTATTCCTTGTTACTATAATAGAGATTAAAATACATTTATTGGAGGTTTTAAGTATGAAAAGGAAGTTTTTAATGAGCATCATGTTGTTCTCGGCAATTGCGATGTTCGGCAGTACCATCTATGCGGCAACCTTCCTGACCTACGGTTATCCCAGCACCACCATCCCCATTCGCACATATAATTACACCTCCGCATGGCAGACCCCAATGGACTCTTCCCTTGCTAACTGGAACAATGCCGGTGCCAAAGTTCAATTCACCAAAACAAGTAATTCCCCTAACACCATCACCGTAGGAAACTTCAATAACACAGCGTATGGTGTCAACTACGCCTCTGTATCCGGCAGTCAAGTCGTAAGCTTCCGCATCGAGCTCAATGCATCCACCATAACCCCTGACGCGACCAACTTATCCAACTTCATTCAAAGCGTATTCGTCCACGAACTCGGTCACTCCATCTGGCTTGGTGACAACCCAACAACAACGAGTCCTTCCATTATGTCATACTCCCGCAACCGCAATTCCATGACCAAACCTCAAACCTTTGATATCAATAACGTAAGATCCAAGTACTAATCCGCTTCGAACTCATCCCAAAATCCAAGGAGGATTCCTGTCCATGAACAAAAATCGAGTATTAACACTGCTTCTCTCTTCCATTTTCATTCTATCTGTTGTTGGATGTTCTTCTGTTACACCTACTGCTTCCTCGTCGAATGCACCCATGACCATTATTGCTTCTGAAGATTACCCGAGTTATGCCAGCATTGGCGACCTGTCCGAGAGAGCAAACACCATTGTTAAGGGTAGTGTTATTGAGACTCGTGTAGAGGCTGTAAATGATATCGTACAAGTTACCGATGCTGCCAATGAAAACGAGTTGACCCCCGCCTCCGATCCGGGCGGAGAGCCGTCTTCTTTTGACAAAATCTATACGATCCATACCATTCAGATTGCCGAATCCTATAAGGGCGGTTACAAGGCCGGGGAACACATTGAAGTGAAACAACTTGGCGGACAATTGGGTAACACCGAGATTATTAATGATGATAACCTCAAGCTGATCCCTGCCAAAGACTATGTACTTTTCTTAGAAACGTATGAAGACACCCCCGCCAGCCTGCTCAACTCCGTTCAGAGTCTCTACGTGATCAAACCTGCCGGCAAGTCGAATCAACCCGGCCAGCAACAATCTCAGTCAGAAGTCATTGTAAGCGCAAACCCTGAGAATGACCTCTCACTACAACTTACGGATCTGCAAGAAATTCAGAATGAACAAAAGAACCAATAACTCCTATACGGCAAACACACCGTTATTTCATCTCCGTACAGGCAGCTAATCCCCTCTACTGTTCAGTCATACATAAGCATATGAGAACCGTGCTGCTCAGCATACTGGGCAGCACGTTTTTGAGTTTAATGTGGATTCAATCCTCTGTTGATATGGCGTCTGCCTCTCCACTACCTGAGCTATAGAGCAGCCTGAATTGCTGCGGCGTCATTCCGATGTAAGTCCGAAACATGCGAATAAAGTAACTGCTGTGTGTGAAGCCACATTGAGAAGCAATCTGTTTCACTGTCAGATCTGAATCTGCCAGACTTTTCTTTGCCGCGAGCATACGGCAATCCAGCAGATAACGGCCCGGGGGAACCCCCATGATGCTTTTGAACATGCGATTAAAATAATACACACTGTATCCCGCAGTATTGGCCATGTCGGCAAGACTTAGCGGCTGCGTACAATGACGGCGGATATAATCGGCCGTTGAACGAATTGTATCCTGATGACTCAGTATAGACGTGCCCGCCAGCGAATCCGAATTCCTCGTAAGTTCTGCCAGTAACTCGTACAGGACAGCAGACAATCTGGGTTCATGGACACTCTCATAAGTTCTGCCGAGCTGGCATAATTGTTCATGCAACGCCTCGAAGCGTTCGAATCCCGAATATGTAAACAGCCAAACCTTATCGGGACTACGGAGGTCCAGCAACCGCTCCAGATCATAGGCTTGTAGATGTATCCATCTGACATCCCAAGGGTTGGCGGGATCAGCATAGTAATGTTGAGCCTGTCCTGGTGCATATAGAAAACCTTGCCCAGCCACCAACCGCACGTTTCCTTGTTCTGTTCTGACATATCCCTGTCCACTGAAAATCAGATGTAAATTGTATTCCCGTATCCCGTCTGGACGATGCTCCCCATGCTCTGGATCGATATATCTTCCATAGGCCAGCGGATAACAGGTGTACCCGGCGAATCCCGGCTCAGGCATAAACCAATGTGTTCGCATATGTTCAACCTCCTGTTTACGAATAGGATACGGAGACTAGGAATAGCAAGATCATGATATCCTGTCGCAACATGTTGTTATATTCCCTTGTAATTATCCAGTATACAATGAAATAGACTCGTGCTAAATTCACAAGATCATGATGCTTATACTAAAGGAGAACAACCGATATGAATACATACCGTCCCGTGCAAATGGGCGTCGATTATTATCCAGAACATTGGGACCCTTCCCTGTGGGAACAGGATGCCCGTTTAATGGCTGACAGCGGAGTGCGCATTGTGCGTGTGGGTGAGTTCGCCTGGAGCCGAATGGAGCCCACAGATGGACAATTTGAATGGGCATGGCTTGATCAAGCGATCGATACCTTACATCGTCATGGACTGCAAATTGTAATCGGTACACCCACCATGACACCACCACGCTGGCTTACGGAAAAATGTCCTGATGTCCTGCCTGTGCTTCCAAATGGTCAACCGTATCACGAAGGCATTCGAGGTCATCGCTGTTATAACAGTCCCCGTATGCGAACGCACAGTGCAAGAATTGTGCAAAAACTGACTGAGCGCTATGCCGAACATGCGGCAATCATCGGCTGGCAGACCGACAATGAATTCAGCTTCACGGATTGTCAGTGCGCCGCTTGTGCGGATGCTTTTCGTGAATGGGTTCGTGCTCGCTACCACAGTCTGGATCAGCTAAACCAAGCCTGGGGGACTGTGGTCTGGAGTGGTGAATATGGCGATTGGGAACAGGTTACGCCGCCGTATGGAGGCTCCTCGTTCCAGAACCCTTCATTCCTGCTGGACTACTCCCGTTTTCAATCGGATTCCATTGTGGATTTTCAACATATTCAGGTTGAGATTATTCGCCGCAATTGTCCTACGCATTTTGTCACACATAATTTTCACAGTTATCCGCAAAAGGCAGATCAATATAAAATCGGTCAGGAGCTGGACTTCGCTTCTTTTGATTATTATCCGAACCCTTCACCGAACAAAACAGATACCGCGCCCTACAGCGGCGCACTCTCTTTGGATCTGACACGCGGCATTAAACGCCGCAACTTCTGGATCATGGAGCAGCTGAGTGGCCCTCCGGGATGCTGGTTTCCGATGTGGCGTACACCGCAGCCCGGCTTCCTGCGTGCTTACGCTTGGCAGACGATTGCTCGTGGAGCTGATGCGGTTGTGCATTTCCGCTGGCGGAGTGCAACTGTGGGAGCGGAGCAGTTCTGGCACGGGCTGATTGATCACAGCAACGTTCCAGGGAGACGTTTCAAGGAGTTTCAACAGCTATGTAACGAAGTGAACAGACTCAGTGAGCGACTACAGGGTTCAACATTGCATAATGAAGTCGCGATTCTGCATTCGCATGATCAATTGAACGCCCTTCGGATTCAGCCGCAAGCCGAAGGACTGGAATACTACGAAAATATGAAGGTCTGGCATCGCGCGTTGACCAAATTGGGCATCAGTACGGATGTTATACACACTTTGGAGCCACTGGATGGCTATAAAATCATCATTGCTCCGCATCTGTACCTGCTGGATGAGACTACAGCAGAACGTCTGCAAGCTTTTGCAGCAGCCGGAGGCATCTTGGTCTTAACCCATCGCACGGGTGTCAAGAACGACAATAATGTCTGTGTCATGGCACCGCTCCCAGGTCTGTTATCTGCCTGTAGTGGTGTGCGGGTTACCGAGTATGATCCCGTCGGCGGGGATACCGTTCAGATTCGTGACGAACAAGGCCGTCTATATAACGCTACCCAGTGGGTGGATGTACTGGAACTGGACACGGCGCAGCCGGTCGCTGTGTATGCCGATCAATTTTATGCCGAAAGTGCCGCTGTCACCCGAAATCACTGGGGTAAAGGTGAGGTCTATTATGTGGCAACCCAGCCGGAAGAAGCGTACTTGAGCCAGTTATTGCGAAGCATCGCAGAAGGCTGTGACCTCTCCGGGATTCAGACTTTGCCACATGGTGTACAGGTGACCACCCGCTCTGGTCCGAATGGAACGTTCCGTTTTATTCTCAATCTGAGCCCGGAACCTGCCTCCATTGAACTCCATGCTTCATATACCAGTGCACTTGACGGGAAACCGAAAGGACCTCATCTGGAACTGGACGGTTATGCGATCGAGATCCTGGAAATTCAATAATTCAAAGATTCCATGATTCCATAACAATAAGCATCACTAATAAAAATACATGGTTTCAAAAAACGAAAAAGGCCCGCTGTGCATTTCGATGCACTCGGGCCTTTAACTGTGGGCAGGAACTCCCATTCCTTATTTGGTCGGTGTATTAAGTTCAATAATCCATTCAGCCAGATCCTGTGTCTGTTTCAGCAAGGCGATGGGATCACGGAACCAGGATTGTTCCTCTGTCCATATGTACACTCTTCCATTTTTGACAGCAGGTAATGAACCCCAGACCGGATCTGCCTGAAGGTCTTTCAGTTGAGAATTGCTGGTCAGAACAATGTAATCTCCCGCGTATTTAGAGAGCAGTTCTATGGAGAATTCATGATAGGCGCCCTGCATCAACTCGGATGGAATGTTCTTCGGGGCTTGCAAACCAAGCAATTCATAGATGTTACGTCCTCCACGGCCTGACTGATTGCCAAAAATGAAAACTTGGCGATCATATTCCTGCATAACAGAGAATGTAGCGTCAGCTGGGACAACGTTCTGGACCTCCTGTTTGATTTTGGCAATCTCCTCATCGAAATCAGCCAGCCATTTCTCTGCTTCCGCTTCTTTGCCAAGGACTTCACCGAAATAGTTTACTTCGTCCTTCAGTGTGGGGAACGTGATGGATGCAATTGAAACAGTTGGCGCAATCTTGCTGTATTTCTCATAAGCCGCCTTGTCCGGGTTCAATGTAATAATGAGATCCGGTTCCAGCTCCATCAATTGTTCAATGGAATCCCCTATCGTTGCAAGACCATCCATGTGACCTTCCAGATAAGGACTATTCATCAGAAATTGCCCCCCACCGATCGGTTTGACACCAAGAGCAAGCACAGTTCCCAGATAATCGATAGCAGCCACTCGCTCTGGATGTGCAGGGATCTCTACCTCACCAAAGGTCGTTTTGACCATTTTTGTTTCTACTACTGCCGGTTGTTCAGGTTCAGCCGCGACCTCGGATGTTTCTGCCCCCTGCTGGGCTGTTCCACAAGCACTCAAAGTGAGTACAAGCGCAAGCGACATAATCGCTGATTTGAAATGGTTAAACATGTTGATTTCCTCATTTCCAGTATATTGATAATGATTATCATCATCAATTAAAGGATAACGTTCCTCCCGTCCTGTTACAATGGATTCATTTGTTGCATATATTGCACTTTTTGAAACTGATTTCGAGTTTGCCTGCTGCTTCAACCGATATTGCCCCGGTGTAATGCCGGTCTCTTTTTTGAATATACGGTTGAAATAGAACGGGTCCATATAACCTACATACGCAGCAATCTCCTGTAATGAAGCTTCCGTGGATGCAAGCAAGCTCCTTGCCTCACCCATTCGTAACCGAATCACATATTCTGTCGGAGTACACCCCGTCTGTTCCTTGAATTTGCGAGATACATATTGCGGACTGTAGCTCAAGGACTGGGCAAGCGAATCAAGTGAGATCGATTCCCGATAATGAGCTTTGATATATCGCAAAACCTGATCGGTAAGCGAAAGCTGCTGAACTTCGTTAATCATGCGACTCCGCTGTAACAATACAATCTGTACCAGTTGAAAGAAGTACACTTTGACCTGAATTTTGCCCACTTGCTCCTGCCCTGACCAGCATTCATGTATATTCCGCACAAGCTCACGCAGCTCAAGTGCATGATCCGGCGCTGTCGCCCAGGACTCTTCGAACGGATTGCGCTGGTTCAGCATCATTCGGTACTCCACCAGCACGTTGGATGGCAGCGTTGATTTGTACAAAATCAGATGCACCTCTGTCACCCCAGTCGCATCAAGGGTCAGACGCCTTCCTTTCCCCCCGTGCAGCAGCAAAAACTGGCTTGCAGTCCATACCTCTTCATCCAGCCAAACCTGTCCCCTGCCTTGAACATACACAAATGCACTGGTCGGTAACACATAATTACGTATGGACTCGTTGGTTTCCAGTGATATAAAACGCACATCAAGCACGCGAACCTGTACCTGATCCCACAGATTGATGTCATTCTGAATAGCCATATAGACTCCCTTTCCTAAGTGCCCCGCCATGTACAATACATAGCATTGTGACTAAAATCCACCTATAATTGATAATGATTATCAATTATAGCAATGATGGCACCATCTTTGAAGCCTACCTCCGTTTTTGTTGGATGCCGCAAAATAAAAACGGTCGAAATCCCTCTTATGAGAGATCTCAACCGTCCTGATGTTAAGCCTTATTATCGTTTGATAAAGTCAGCCATGGAACAAACCTGAATGAGTCCTGTATTTGGAAACCTCATCGGCAGATTGCAGCCCTTCTCTACTCGACAAATGACAATAAATACCCGTATCGTTCTTCCTCCATCTTGTCTAACGGAATAAACCGTATAGAAGCACTGTTAATGCAGTAACGTTTGCCGCCACGATCTTCGGGACCATCATCGAACACATGCCCAAGGTGGATATCTCCTGCCCGGCTTCGTACCTCCGTGCGCTCCATACTAAAGCTCGTATCCGTTGTATAGGTAACAACCTCTGGTACAATCGTTTTTGTAAAACTCGGCCACCCACAACCAGAATCGTACTTATCCCGGCTGGTGAACAATGGCTCTCCCGTTGCAATATCAACATACAGACCGGGCTCCTCATTATCCCAGTATTCGTTACTGAACGCATGCTCCGTATCATTGTTTACCGCAACTGCATACTGTTCGTTTGTTAATCGTTCCTTTAATTGCTCATCTGTTGGACGTGCATATTGAGCGGGATCAATCGCAATCTCCAGGTCATCCAGGACAGTCATATCAATGTGACAATATCCGTTCGGATTTTTTTTCAAATAATCCTGATGGTACTCCTCCGCCAAATAATAATTCCGCAGAGGCATTACCTCCGTTACGATGGGTTGGTCATATTTTGCTTGCTCTGCCTCTACAGCCTGTTCTATAATTTTGGCATCTTCAGGCAACGTATAATATATTCCAGTCCGATACTGAATACCACGATCATTGCCCTGTTTATTCAAGCTGGTAGGATCAATAACTCGAAAATAAGATTCAAGCAATTTCTGCAAAGATACTTGCTGCGGATCATATTTCACATGAACAGTCTCCGCAAACCCCTGGTCCCCGCGAATAACATCCTCATAAGTTGGATTCTCTCCTTCACCGTTAGCATAACCGGAAGTCACATTCTGGACCCCCGGAATACGAGCCATATATGCCTCCACACCCCAGAAACAGCCTCCTGCCAAGTACAGGTTACTCAGATTTTCCTCGGAGACACTCGATGCCTTGACAGGTTGAGTAGATATCGAAGATGAAGCTGAATGATTCTCAACCCTGTTTCCACAAGCAGACACAACTATCGCTATAACAAGGAGGCACAAGCCGAGCAGCGTCCTCTTCATGACACTTCCTCCCTTCTCACAAAATCTCTTGTAATGATTCCATGATCTGTTCATTGGATGCATGCCCTGGCTGCGATTTCGCTAAAATACCATCAGAGCCAATATAAAAGGAACTAGGATATGCTCTGACACCAAATTTCTTGGCCCATACACCTTTCTCATCCAAAAGAACAGTTATGTTATCATACGGCTGTTGGTCAAACCATTCGGTAAACGCTTGGGAGGACTTCTCTCCTTTGTAGTCTGGCGTCACAATCGTAATGACTTGAAAATCATTGTTTTGACCAGCCAGATTGTTCAGGTCTTCCAAACCCGCAAGGCAGATGGAACACCAGGAAGCCCAGTATTTCACATACACTTTCTTGCCTTGAACATCAGAAAGTCCAACCGTGTTTCCTTTCAGATCAAGCAATGAAAATTCAGGAGCCGTCTCTCCCTTGTTCATCATGGTTGACGAACTGATATCGGATGTTGATGCTGGGGCTGATGATGACTCCGTTTGTTTTGATTCAGTTTGCTGTGATACACATGCGCTCAAGATCAACAGTACTCCAGCGAATACGATTACAGATACCATCCATTTCCGTGCAATCTTCATACCAAATTCCTCCAATGATTATTGAAACCAGGTCACCAAGCTGTTTAGCCGGTCTGTCATTAACAATAGTCCCATGACAATAAGAATACAGCCGGAAGTTATTTTGATGACACCCATGTACCTGTATAAACGACGTATCCGCTTCATAACATATTCCGAAAAAACGGACAGAATCAGGAAAGGAATCGCCAACCCAAGGGTATACAGGAACATGAGAAACCCGCCATACAGTGGAGAGCCTTCTCCTGCGGCGATACCAAGAATGGCCGCCAGCACAGGCCCGATACAAGGAGTCCAGCCGAAACTAAACGTCAGACCCAGCAGGAACGCTCCGATATATCCCCCTCGGCTGGCATGATCGCTTGACAGCTTTCTCTCCCGCTCCAGCCAGGATAGTCGTATTAACCCGGTTTGATAAATCCCGAAAATCACCACGATGGCTCCGCAGAAGAAAATAAACATGGGACTTGAGATCACATTACCAACGATGCCGGAACCAAAACCGAGTAGAACAAATACCAAAGACAGTCCAAGAACAAATAAAAATGTCCGCAAAACAAGTGTACTCCGCAGCCGAACCGAATTGGTGTTGGGCTCCTGCTGATTCGTACCGTTGACCATGCTTCCAGACAGATAAGACACATATACCGGGATCAGTGGCAGAATACATGGCGCAAAAAACGATAACAACCCTGCACCAAAAACACCGAAAAGGAATACCAAATCACTGGTCAAGTCATTCACCACCTAAAGAAATACTGCGCAGATAAACCAAGGTTAGCGATTGACATAGATCGGAAGTGTGAACCAGAAGCAGCTTCCTTCACCTTTCGTACTCTGAACCCCGATCTCGCCTCCATGGAGTTCCACAATCGATTGAGCGATGGCAAGGCCGAGCCCGGCACCTCCATTGCTCTTGCTGCGTGATTTGTCAATTCGATAAAAGCGTTCAAATATACGCGAAGTTTCCTCCGCTTCAATTCCTTCCCCTTCATCTGTAACTGAAATTCGTAAAAATGACCCCTTCTCTTCGGCAGCCAGAATGATTTTCCCTTCAACAGGAGAGTATTGAATGGCATTTTGCAGCAAATTGGAAAGGACCCGCTTCATTTGTGCAGGCATCATGACCGCGGCTGGTAATTTATCGGGCAAATCGATTTCAACGTTCAGCGTTTTCTCGGCGAGATGAAACGAAAAACTCTCCAACGTACTGAGCAGCAACTCATCGACGTGACAAGGCTGAGGCTCAAATACCTCCCCTTGCGCTTCCAGGCTGGATAATTCGAACAAATCTTGAATAAGCCCTCCCAAACGCTTCGTTTCAAGTCGTATCGTGTTCAGGTAACGTTGAAAGGTTTCTTTATCCTTAATGACATCATCCTCCAACGCTTCGACGAATGACTGAATGGATGCCAAAGGAGTCCGTAAATCATGGGAAACATTGGCGACCAACTCTCGTCTGGCGTTTTCTGAAAGATGCAGATGGTCAAAGCTTTCCTGCAACTTGGAACTCATTTCATTAAATTGCTGTGCCAGGAGCTTAAATTCCTGTGGACCAATGAGAGGGACTTCCGTATGGAAATCCCCTTCAGCAATTCTCATCGTCTTCTCTGTAATTCGCGCAATCGATTTCTCTAATGGCTTGGTCAGCAAATATTGAAGAATAAACGAAAGCAAGCCTACCCCTGCCGTTATAGCCGATAACCAGTACAGTTGTTCAATCGTAAGCAGCATTTTGGAATAACTGACAAACAAACAAATTAATAACACGCCAATACCCGTGAGACTGGACAACACCAAGTACGTACGAAGTTTCATGAACTGCCACCCGCAAACTTATACCCTATACCCCAAACCGTTTTAATATATTTTGGATCAGAAGGGTTCTGTTCAATCTTCTCTCGTAATCTCCTTACATGTACGGTCACCGTTGTTGTGTCTCCCTCATAGCTAAAATCCCAAATCTTGCTTAACATCTGGTTACGGGAGAACACCTGACCCGGGTGACTTGCAAGCAAATACAACATTTCAAACTCCGTAACTGTCAATTCAATTTCCTGCCCGCTGATGTGCACTTCGCGCTTGGTAAAATCAATGGTAAGCCCTTCATAACTGATCATATAATCAGATGTTGTAACAGGCGTTGCCTGGGCAGTTCGCATTCTCCGGAGAATTGCCTTCACACGCAAGACGAGTTCTCTCGGACTGAAAGGTTTGGTCAGATAATCATCCGCCCCCATCGTCAGTCCCATCAAACGATCCTGTTCCTCACCCCGGGCTGTGAGCATTACGATGGGCACATCCTCGGTTTGCCGAATTTCGTTGCAGACTTCCCATCCATTCTTATGTGGCATCATCAGGTCGAGCACAATCAAGCTTGGCGTTTGGCTGTGCCACAGCTCAATAGCCTCCAAACCGTCCTTGGCCGTCACAACAAGATAACCTTCCCGTTCCAGATACCTGCGACAAACGTCCGTAATATTTGTATCATCATCAGCAACAAGTACACATTCATTCAAACGAACCCACCCCATATTCCAGAAAATACATTTGAGCCAATCATATCATATGGTGATGGCGATGCTTAGCCCTTAAATTACTTCATTCCCATGGCTGGCATCATGTATTGTTTAATTACAGACTCAGCCGCATACGAATTCCCTTCATGGATGACAGACATCGATTTCAAGTTAACTTGCTTACCGTCTACCATGATTTTTTTCGATCCAATCCACAATTTAATCGTTTTTCCCACAGGCATCATCATGTCATCTTTCATCATTTTGTCGTCTTCCATCATTTTGTCATCTTTCATCTTCATTTCGTCTTCCATCATGTTGTCGTCTTTCATCATCTTGTCGTCCATTTTGCCCATATGCATCAAAGTTACAGATCTGTCCTTGCTGTCCCACATAATGCTGTAATCATACATTTTCGCCGCCTGTCTCAATTGAACAAGCTCCATGCCATCCTTTTTAATCGTTTTCATATCTGCAGCACTTGCCAATCCAGAAAAGGCCATAGACATCATCAATACCGCTGCTACCATCACTTTTTTGCTCTTATTCGTTTTCATCATTCTTATCACTCTCCATTCGTTTATTACTTACATGGATTACAATAAGCAAGACAGCTTACGATTCTCTAAGCGAAGTATTACGAAACCATTACGATATATAAATGGAGTCAGGTTTCAATAAAAAAAACGGTTGAAATCTCTCTTACGAGAGACTCCAACCGTTTCTTCTAGGTCAAACGAATAAAATCAATCATGGATCGAACCTCGATCGGTCCCGGATTTGATATCACATCATTAGACTGCAATCCCTTTCTAGAAGTGAACTGCACCTTCACCGGAATGCCAGGAATCAAGTCGAAGAAGTTATCTGAGAAGACACCCTCCACATCCGAAGATAGCCATACCTGTTTAGCAAGCACATCACTTTCCAGTACCAGATGAACGCCGTTCTCATCCGCTCCTCCGCTTACATTGATGTTTGCAGGCTGCAGAGCAAGGTCTTTGGACGGTACAAAATAGTGTTCCTGTACGATATTCGCCGCACCTTCCTGTTTCAAATCCAGGCGCAGCAGCGTGTTAGCTGTATCATGACCTTCAAGCCATTCTGTGTTACGTAATGACAGCACTCGATCACCTGTATTAGGTGCCAAGGACACGTCATGTGTTTCATCACGATGCACCGTTCCATCGAACCCGAGTAAACAAATCTGTAACTGCCCTTTTACAGGTTGTAATTGATCTGAGATGATATATATATCTGTCGTATCTTCCTTAGTTCCATCTACGGATACCAACACATCGCTGAAACTGCGTTTCGCATAATATTGCAATGCTTTCCAACGACCCAGGTAGTCCATTCCTGCCCATGAAGCCACCGGCCAACAGTCATTCATTTGCCAGTAAAGTGTACCCATACAGAATGGTTTACGGCGACGATGCGCCTCAATCGCTGTCTTCATTGCTTCCGCTTGAAGCACCTGGCTCATATACAGGAACGATGGGAAGTCCTTCGATTCATGCATGTACATATCCATGTACTGTTTGATCAGACGATTGCCTGCCCCATTCTTTTGATGAGCCAGCATGACTTCCGATTCCAGAGCCAGATCCTCTTCTTCCGCGTAAGTGCGTACTGACTTGTACTCCGGGAAAGACTGGAATCCGTATTCACTCATGAAACGACCCACATGCACATTATAGTTTTCGAATGGTTCTACATTGTGCCACACGCCCCAGTAGTGGATATCCCCTTCGGCTGTGGACGGGTGCGCATGTTGCTTCTCATCCCCTGTCAGTGATACAAGTGGTGAAGAAGGCCAGTAATCCACACCTGGAGCATACGCTTCAACGACTTCTGGCAGCAGATCATGGAAGATGGCTTCGTAATCGGCCCAGATGCTCTCACGCTGCTCGGCAGTAAATTCCTTTTTCCAACCCCAGCCACCATTCTCAACATAGTGAGCCCAAGCCGAATCAATCTCGTTGTTCCCACACCAGAGTGCAATACTTGGATGGTTGCGCAGACGTTTCACATTATCAATGGCTTCATGTCTCACACTGTTCAGAAACGCTTCATCTCCTGGATACATGCTGCAAGCAAACATGAAGTCTTGCCATACCAGGATTCCATATTCATCACATAGTTCGTAGAACACATCCTGCTCATAGATTCCGCCACCCCACACGCGGAGCATATTCATATTGGACTCGGCTGCGGATACGATCTCATGACGATAACGTTCATGAGTAATTTCAGTGATGAAGCTATCATTCGGAATGTGATTGGCCCCTTTGGCAAAGACCGCAACACCATTTAGTTCAAAGTAAAAGGATGCTCCTGCTTCATCTTTGTCACGTACCAAGCGAATGGAACGAAGCCCAGTCTTCACTGTAGATTCAGCCACAGCCCGTTCACCTTGAAGAACTTCGGCAAGGAAAGTATACAGATGCGGATCACCAAGCCCACGGCTCCACCACAATTTCGGTTCATTAATGGAGATTGGAATCTCCACAGTCTGAGTTCCGGGCTGAAGCGATACGGATCGCTCCCATCTCTGTCCATCTGCACCGATACGAATGACTGTATCTACCGCTTGTGATGTCTCGACTTCCACAACAGCTGTTAATGAAGCTGAGGTAGCGCTTACTTCATTTTGCTGGACGTACACATCATTGATTCGTACCTGTGTCCAACCTTCAAGACGTGCTTCACGCCAGATTCCACTCGTTACAAAACGCGGACCCCAATCCCAACCATAGTGATACGGCGCTTTACGGGCAAAAATACTTACTCTCTTATCGCCAAGTCCGCCAACATCGGACTGATCATTGGATGCAGGCAACGCATATCCGAGCTTCTCCAGCTTCGGCAGGTCTTCCTGAATCGGAGACCGAAAACGTATTCGAAGGATATTGCCGTTCTCCTTTAATACAGCCTTTACATCTGCCTTCCATACTCGGAACATATTATCTGCGGATAACACATGCACATCATTCACATACACATCCGCATATGTATCCAGGCCATCAAACACCAGTTCCAGATGTTCCTGGGAGAACAACGCTTCGGCAACGTCAAATTCCGTCTGATATTCCCAATCTATCTTATCAATCCATTGTACTTCCTTCTCGTTTGTTCCATAAAAAGGATCTGGAATCTTGCCTAGTTTCAGCAAATCTGTATGCACACAGCCGGGTACCTGGGCCGGCATCCACTCTTGATCTTCGCAAGCCTTGAACGTCCAATTCTGAAAAACCTGTGATTGTATTGTGCTCATGACAGCCTCCATTGTTGTTAGAGTTGGTATCAATATTTTGTTAGGTTTTGTTATTATAAAAACAAATAACTTACAAAACAAAATTAACACGATATGCTTCTTCTAGTCAATCTGTTTTGTAATTTAATTTGTTAAACAATTGCTGCATATCAAAAAGACATGAAGCTCTAATCTCTCCATGTCTTTTAACTTAACTTATTTACCAAGATGCTTGTCGTTACAATGATCCAATACGTTTCTACCATATCACTCTAAACTGGCGTTATATTCATCTCGAATAATTAATTCCGAATAGATCAACTTGCGTTCATAAGGTTCATCCGGATGCTGAATCCGCCACAACAGCTGATCTACCGCTCTCGTGCCCAGATTATCTTTGTTAATGTGCACCGAAGCAAGAATGTGCTCATCCGTCTGCGTATTGTCAAACCCGGTTACGGCACAGCGTTCAGGTACCTGAATGCCTCGGTTTCGGAGTGCCTCAAGCACGATAACAGCCGTATGATCATTCGCACACACAATGACTTCAGGGATGTCCTCCAGCTTCATTTCGGCAATGGATCTCCGAATCTGTTCGTACTCCGCTCCCAGCAAACCTTCTTGCTGTTCCCCTGCCAGCTGCTTCTCTTCCAGCACCGTACGATATCCAAGCCAGCGTTCTCGAAAACTTGCCGCATCAGGCAGTTGCCCAGCAAACTGGAACCTTCTGTAGCCTTTTCCAACAAGCATGAGAACGAGTTCTTTCATACATTTCATATTATCTGTAAAAACCGAGTCTGAGTATACGGCGGGGTCTTCATGATCTACCATGACCAGTGGAATACGCAGTCTGTAAATTTCCAGCAATACCGATGTCGAGATGGTGCCCACGGTAATGACTCCACTGATTGCTTCGGGATTAAGAACCGAGAACATTCGATCTGAAGAGGGCTCCGTCAGTGTTAAAATATCCATTCCCTTCTCATTCAACCTCTCAGAAATGCCGTCAAACACAGGCCCCCAGTACAAGGAGGATCGATTCTGAGAACGAATGTTGGGAAACAAAATCAATATGGTGCCTTGCCGCTTCGCTTCTGGCTTCATCTCCAATGACATCTGTGTCTCCAGCGCATAACGCTTCGATTCAGTTCTGAAATACCCGAGTTGACCCGCCGTTCTGACGATCATCTCGCGTGTATGCTCACTCACACCAGGCTTGCCCGTCAGCGCACGGGAGACTGCAAATTTGGACACCCCCGCAGCATCCGCAATTTGCTGCATGGTAACTCTTTTAGCCATCCTACTCACCCGTTTTTCCTAATTTTCCATTCAGTGTAGCATAAAAAACAAAAATCAACAAAACAAGGTTATGTTATTCTGATTTTGTTAGGTAGTCGATTATCTCTGTTACACTAGCTGTACGACATAACCAAAAAAGGCCCTTTCCCCACCTTCCATAGAAGATGACGAAAGGGCCTTGTCCCCTGATTATACGCCTGGTGCTCCCTGATCCCCGAGTTCCGACTGTAAAACCGGGCGTTTTCTGCGCCAGAAGATAGGCTGTGGAAGTTTGATCTCTGTGATCAGAACACCGACCAACATCAGCGCTGCTCCTGCATATCCTTGCACCGTTAGCGATTCCCCTTGAAAGGTAAATGCAAAGGCCGCTGCAAACAGTGGTTCGAGTG
>Ga0209437_100678_pt1 | contig 18432 bp, 15 predicted proteins | sample AraplaL_Cvi_mTSA_FD_184266 | JGI IMG/M metagenome (GOLD analysis project Ga0209437, IMG submission 184266) | Arabidopsis root microbial communities from the University of North Carolina, USA - plate scrape CL_Cvi_mTSA (SPAdes) (version 2) | ecosystem: Host-associated > Plants > Roots > Endosphere...
GATTCCACCATGAGCGTGGAGCCGGTTCAGGGTACGAGCTGTCCAGCCATTCTTCGCCTGCAACTTTCAGTGAGTGTACTACACTGCCGAATTCTGGAGCAACGGCGATCGACAATACGCCATTGTCTACAGTGTATACAGGTCCCGAAGAACCTTCTTCAATCTTCTGCTTCACATCTGTTCCGCTCTGCGGGAACCAAAGAGCCGTTCGCTCCTGAATCCGATCTTCGCCCCGGTATAGCCCACGAACTTTCCAACCACTCACGTGCTGGTGGCGATCCACTTCGTCTGGTGAAAATGTCAGCTTGGCTGAGTTTAGACTCTGCTCCGGATTGAATTCATTCGCTTTTGCCATAACCTCCGGTTCGCTACCCTGCTGTACATACAGCTCCAGCTTGCCCGCAAGCGGAACCAGTTTATGTTCAGTCAACGTTGCTTGCAGCACATCCGGGGCAAATGGATTCCCCTCACTCAGTGTCAGATCCAGATGACTGTCCAGCAATGGAATGACCGGGTTACGCTGTTTCCGTGCAAACGCACGGAAATCATGCCATTTGGCAAACGTGTTCAGAGCAAACACCGTTTCCTTGGTTCGTGCTACAGCCCCTGCCTCCAAACGTCCCAGTTCATGCTGCAACCCCAGCGTGTATTCCGGACGAAGAAGCTTCAGGGAAGGGTCCCAATAGATGCCGCACGCGCCATACTCTTCTTTGCAGAACAGCCAGTTCTCCGTAATCTGTGAGCTATTCCAATGGTTCGGATCACCCGCATAATCATCGCCCATGTCCACGAAGCGCCCCTGATAAGGAAGGATTAACCTGTTACCATAGAATCCAAAGTTATTCATTAGATACAGGTCCTCTTCCCAGGCGGTATCTCGTGTATTTCCAACTTCGTGGTGGAATTCGGCAATTCCATTCGCAGACAGCTTGACCACCGACTTAATCTGTAAGCCCGGGAAGTCCTCCGAGTCATACAGCGCTTCAAGAACCTGACGTTCCCCTTCGGGATAAATATTCACTTCTTTGGCTTGTTTCTTGGATAATTCTTCGGCAAACGGCTTACCCAGCTTCGGATAAGTCCACCAGAATGAATGACGGGAACCGGGATATTCAATCCACATGTTATTATCTTGCTTGCTCATATGAATGGAGAATGCACCGTTGACGGCCACCCATTGATCCTCAATCTGCCCGCCATATTTGCCCTCGATCCCCTTCATCAGGACAGAAATTTTGCTTGTAAAAGAGATCGCATGGCTCCCCACGGGGACAGCCGTCACTTCTACTTCTTGGAAATATAGACCATATGAACGCAAGGTGAAGGGTACTGGCACAGACACTTTGCCTTTGGCAGGCACCGTAAAGCGTATCGAACGCTCCGCCCATTCAAGGAATTCATCCTCAGGCAGGTTCAGGCTGAACTCCGTTTCTGCATCCACATTATTTTCCACATTCAGAATTAACTCCGCGGGAGTACCGGGATAGAGCTCCTTCACGGGCAAAACGGTCTTGATCTTGGCCGGAAATTTCGGGGCAATACCCAACCTGAACTCCGCTTTCTTCCCACCGATCAGCCATGTGCTGGCGACAACGGGATGCGTCTTGTTGTTATTTTGTTCCTCTGTAATCGGATCAAGGTGAAACTCACCTTCCACGGTAATGGTTTCTCCCGGAGCAACTGCTCGTGCAACGTCCAGCGCAAATCGAATGTTTTTGTTATCCTGACCCTTGATTTCGATCGCCAGTTCAGACGCAGAAGTGTTCTTAATGCAATAGCGAACCTTATAGCTGGAACCGAAAACCAAATCATGATCATCGACCTCTGTAGCGATTTCGTAATCCTGTGTTTCGAGGGCAGTCAGCCCGCGACCCGACTTTTCAAACTCAGCCCGCAGGGAGACCTCTCCCTTTTTCCACGTATAGTCAAAGAAATCAAACCCACGCTCCCGTCGGCCATCCGGCTCGACGACGAGTTCACGCGTGCTGTCTGCATACCAATCCAGCTCCTCGAAATATGGAGCGAGTGCTTCGGTCTGCAAGATGGTGGGAATGAAATTCATCAGATGCACATTCTCATCTTTTTTCTCCCAGAAGAATCCGCATTTCTTGTACATGGGTACAGCCTTCGTATTGCCTGCCCATGTGAACAGATCCAGACGGGGCCATCCGGCCTCTACGGTCTTGCGCACCGCATTCAGGATCAGGTTGCGTCCGACCTTATACCCGTGATAGTCGGGGCGTACGTTAAGCAGCGGTACATATAACGCTCTCTCGTCATAGCGGTAGTGAGCAAAACTGCAGAAGCCAACAACCTCTTTCCCATGAACGGCTAGAAATGCGTGAAGATTGGACGAACTCTCCATCTCGCGGCGAACCGTTTCCTCTGTTCTAAGGTTGGTGCCACCTCCCCAGCTCTCATTACTGCGGTTCCACATATCTGCGAGTGCGGCAGCGTAAGAGGGATCGTATTCAATAATGTGAATTTGATCGATAATCGAAGTTACGGTCATGTTCTGATCTCCTTCTCTGTATGTATAGGATGGTGAAGAAGCTAGTGATAGTCTTATCATACTATAATTGGAAACATTTTCAGAGTGTTATATTGGTGTCAGATTGTTAGGGGCGATCAGTTATCTTATGTATGGTCTAACATATCCCGCTGTGACGGGCTAAATCGGATATGCATGTGAGTTTTGACAAGCTCTATTCGCTATTGTTACTCTTTGTAGAGGAGTGTTACTTTACTATAAAAAAATAGATAGATTCGTGGAGGGAAAGCATGACGGAGTGGATCACGCAATTTATACTTTTTTTCAAAGATTTGTCGTACGCAGGTCTCGTTCTTGCCTTGTCGTTTGAATTCGTACCTGCTGAACTCGTACTGCCCATGGCGGGATATTGGGTGTATCTTGGAGATATGAAGCTGTGGCTGGCTATACTGGCGGGTACCGTAGGCGGAACGTTTGGACCTCTGACATTATATGCCCTAGGACGTTACGGCGGCAGACCGATGGTTGAAAAATACGGCAAGTATTTCTTGATTCGCCCCCACCATCTGGACGCCTCCGATACGTTCTTCGAGAAATATGGCAGCGGGGTCGCTTTCTATGGCCGTTTTGTACCTGGCATTCGGACCGTGATCTCCATCCCTTGCGGAATGGCGAAGATGAATGTGTTCAAATTCAGTCTCTTTACATTCCTGGCCATGCTTCCGATCACCTCATTATACATCTACTTAGGCTTCAAATTAGGCTCTCAATGGGAGCACGTGGATGAGATTGTTAAACCTTATATCGTTCCGGCTGCGGTGGTTTTCTTGGGCGGATTCGGATTGTATGTGCTGTTGAAACGTTGGAAAAGAAGAGCGGCTTTGAACAAGTCATAGGCTTGGTGAGGTAATGCGGAGACGATATCCCGTACTAATTCAACTTGGTTATTCATATGCAAAGCCCCACCGATCATGGCGATCAATGGGGCTTTTATCTTTGCAATTGATTTCTAAATCAATTCCTGCCTTCTTTTCAAATACACATACAACACTACGCCAGATGCCGCACAGATTACCGCACATAAACCAATGAATCCATATCCCGCCTGAAGTCCGCGCAGCAACCCCAACTGAGTCGTTGAACCGTATATATTCTTCACACCTTCAATGACCCAGCCAATCACATAGTTACCGATCACACTGCCCACACCCATGAGCGTAACCGTGAATGTAATCGCAGTGTCACTGCCGTTTGGATATCTGCGTGCGATAAACGCCATAACGGTTGGATAGATCATCGCTATACCCGCACCCGAGATGGCAAAGAAGAAGGCGAGACCCTCTCCTCCGGCAAGCGCAATAAACGTACAAACGGCCGAGAACGCAGAGAAGATTATCAGCGACAGTACAAATCCGATCCGGTCTGTTAGAGGACCCAGCAGTAAACGTCCAAGCGAGAACGTAAGGAAGAATGCTGACAGTAGCCCCGAAGCTTTCACCGTGTCCCACGTGTAGGCTTTCTCCAGAAAGTTAACGAGCCAACCCCCAACCGCCAGTTCCGATACCACGCCAAAAGAAAGAATGAGCACCATCAGCCAGATAGCTGGATCACGTGTTAACGTCTTAAGCGAGGTCCGATCTTCATGCGGAAGATCATCCCCCGGAAATTTGCTGCGCAGCGCCGCAATGATTGGCAGCAGACAGAGTGACAACATTACCAGGTACATGCCGCGCCAGTCCAGTACATGTCCGAACACACTCAAGGACATCACCCCTGTCGCGAGCAAAGGCGCTACCGTTGAACTAAGCCCATAGAAGAAATGGGACAGGTTCATCATCGTACCTGTGTTTTTCACAAAGATCCGGGCCCCCAGAATCGCCAAAGCAATCTCCAGCATGCCGTTTCCGATATACATGAAGAAGTACGATGAAGCAAAGAGCGGATAGTTATGAGACATGTAAATGAACACACCCGAGAGGATCATCGATGCAAACGATATGATGCTAACTGCCTTAATGCCCCATTTGCGAACCAGTATAGCCGTGAACGAGCAGGCGATCAGGTACCCCAGTGCGTTAAGAGACAATAATGTCCCGAGCTGTTTCTCATCCAGATTAAAATCGAATTGAATGCGCGGAATGGCCGGCCCCTTAATATTTTCCGATATCCCAAATACGATAAATCCCAAAAAGATTGTTGCCAGTTGCATGGCGTACAGCTTGTTGAACTTTCGTTTGTTCCCTTGTGTATCTGCTTGCTGATTCAAAATAAGTTCCTCCATTGTGTCTATATAAGTTGAAACAAGGGTCATTAACTTGGACACTCCGATGACAGAATAACCTTCCAATCGCTGTTATCCCCATATTTTTTCGATTTCTTATTCTCAAAGGGAAAATCCGGTGATAAAGGCGACCGCTTCGCTTTTTCAGGTTTTTTCTGTCCTCTCCGTTACCTGTTTAATGAAATAGTTCATTTTATATAAAGGATTACTACAATTTTATTCGATCAGATAGGAAATCATCCTTCTAATCGACGTTCAGTTCCTTTACCACTGCTTCTCAACCACCTGAATGCGGTAGGTCAGGCTCTCCAGTGTAACAGCGACTAGCCCCGTCACATATTCGCGCCTAGTGTCTCTCTGGATGATCAATTCAGGCATATGCTCCTGTGGGATCAGGTGATCCCGACAGCCTTGTATCAGGTCATCCCGCATAGCCGGGTCCATTGTATCGCCCGTAACGACAATCGTGGCCGGGTTGATAATCGCAATGATGGAGATCAGCGTCTTAGTGACGAGTTCCTGCAACCCTTCCCTCGTTTTCAACATGCGCAGCTGTTCTTCCCGTGACACGCCAAAAGGTAAAAAGGACACCTCGCCCCCAAATTGCGTGTTCCCCGTCAGCGGACGACCATCAATGATAAAGCCTGCACCCGGAAAATGGTTCTCCGGAAACGTCACCACCGCGAAGTTCTTCTCTTCCTCAAATTGCTGCTGGTTATACAGCCCGTAGACGGTCAGGTTCATGTCGTTGCCAATGACCACTTCTACATCTTCATATTGCTCCTTAAGCCTTGGCCCGAGTGGCTGATACATCAGCTCCGGCACATCGCAAATGCCAATAACGCCGTTGTGTGCCACACCAGGTATGCCAATTCCGATGGCCTGTACATTGTGGTGTTGTTCGATCAGGTTTGCAATCAGTTCCTCTACCACCGTGACATTAATCTCATCCAAAAAGAGTGTTTGTTCATCCTCCATCTCTCCGTTCAGATTGGCATATGTATGTGTGATCGAGTGAATGCCGCCCTCTGTTCGAATAATCAGACACAGTACGCTGGCGTAGTCCGCATTGAATTGATATCGACTCGCAGGTCTTCCCCCACTCGATTCATCCGGGCCCAGATCGATAATCTCACCAGTTTGGAGTAATTCATTAAGGATGGTTCCGCATGTCGCTACGCTGAGTTTGGTCAGGTTCGCAATGGAAGCCTTCGTGCCTACGCCCATGGATCGAAGTGTATTCTTCACCAGTTCAACGTTAATGCGCTTCACCTGTTGGGTGTTGTGTGATGTGGGTAACATGGTAAGTTATATGCCTCCTTTCGTTCATTTCGAACCCTTCAATGAAAGTTTTTAAAAGTATTTTAATAATTGAAGTGTAGGGGGATTTGTGGGGAAAGTCAATGCTTAATTGTAAGGGGTAAAAGGGTGGATGGAAAGGGAAAAAGACAGCTCAGGATCATCTTATATGATCCTGTACTGTCCTTTAATTAAGGTAACTTTATGTAGACTGGCTCATTTGATTTGCCAAGATGCTCTTCTCCAGTCGAACTTCAAATAACTTTCGGTTGAGATCCTGTTCCATGGTATGAAGGTGATATGCTGCTTGTTTCACGGTATCCATCTCTAGCGCACCTGCCTGCTTCGCAATGATGTCCATGGCATCTAGGATGAGTTTGTTGCATGTGATGAGTTGATCAACGTAATCGTCTTCTTCTTGGATAAGTTGTGCGTACTGCGAGGACAGGTCTTCGCTGTCGGTACTTGTCATGTCACCACCCCTAAAATTGGTACGCATAAGAGTACCAGATATAAAAAAAGTATATGGTACGCTCATGCGTAACGTCAAGACCATATTGAAATTTTAGGAGTGATACTCATGACTAAGAAAGTCGTCGTCAATATTCATAAACTCACGGAGAAACATAATATTTCACTGCGCGAACTGGCCCGGTTGTCTGATATCCGACATGCTGCGTTGAGTGAGTTGCAATCTGGGAAACGTGAAAATATCAACTTTGCTCATATTGAGCGGATAGCTGAAGCGTTGGATATTGATGATATACGGGAGATTATTGAGATTAAGGAATTTTAAATTTAATCAATTAGATACATTCCTAGCCAAAATTATTACTCATAAATCTAGTTAACCAGGTAGCTAAAAACTTATCAACTTGTATCATCTTCAGTATAAACCATTGTTTCAATATTTCTTCCAGCGCTAAAATTTTCTTTAAGGATTTTTTTTATTTGTGAGTAGGAAAGATTCTTCAGATAAATTTCAATATAGAGGTCCTCTAACCACGAATATATTATTTTATTTGACCATTCTCTTGCAATTAGTAATAGAGATACTAATCCACCTGTTAAATACAAAGCAAATAAAACGGTCTTCTTGTATTCGAAGAAAAAGTCACTTAACATAAAACAAAATAAATAATAGATTAACACTGATGTTGGAACTAAATTATAATAAACCATGGTAAAAGAGTATCTGTTAATACTCTTCCTTGGTTCATTTGGAACAGGTATCTTGTGACTTGTATAGTTATTGAAGATCGGAATTAGACAATTTATCAAGGTCATAAATGCTAATTTGATTACCAATATATTTGGTAGTGCCAGAAACCAAAGTTTGTGACTAAAAAAAAGCATAATTACGATACTAAATATAAGTAATATAATCCATAGAATATTAAAAATACAAGTTGTAATATAAATTGGTTTCATATATTGTCGTTCTAGTTTATTCAGATTACCGTAAATATTCTTTTCAACCAGATCTCTTCTAAAAACTCGATTGATTAAATCGAATCCTAGTACAACAATATTTAAAAAAACTGTACACGAAATTAGTAATACATAATATTGGTCAAAAGTTGGTTTAGAGGTCGGAATTGTATTTATGAACCAGATTAAAGAACCAGTAAGAAAAAATACAAGCGTACTCATCTTGAAAGTTGAATTATTCATTTTGCTTAAATATACATTTTTACATTCTTTCACAAAATTTATCAATTTATCTTTTTCTTCTCCCAACAAACACCCCACCTTTTTATATATTGACGGTTATAGTAACATCATCACTTCGTCGTATTCTGGAGATCCATTTATTACTTGGTTGATTAGCTTCTTTCTATCTATTGAGATTAACTTTCCATCCTTAATATTAAATACATCTTTAAAATTTTTAAGTAATGTTGAAGAAACATGGCGAGAAAACCCCATATTCTGCAAATATATTGCAACAGTATCTCTAGTCCCATACTCCAAGAAAATGTTCCAGTTGGTACCCGCTTTATTTTCACCTAGCACTGCTACCAGAAGTGCATGATAATTGTTGAAGTATTTCTCCAATTTGTACCTCACTACATTCTCAATATCTGAGATAAGGTTATTAATTATTTTATTTATATGACGTTTACTTTTATTATAAGGCTCGAAAACTCGAATACCGTTCTGATAAAACATTAATTTTATATTATTCGTCTCATGGAAATGTAATGCTGAATTAATCATTTCGCTTAAACTTTGACCATTAATCCATTGATTAACCAGAAGAGCATAGTATTTTAATGAATTCCTGTTAGCAATATCTTTATTACTCTCATTTATAGACCAATTGTATTTATCGTGCAGAAGTTCTAGGGCAGCAAGACTATTATTGTAATTAATCTCACTTGGAAGCTGAATTTTTTCTTCATACGACTGAGATTCAACTATAAATTCATAGACGTTATTTTGTTGTCTTACCATAATTGATTGATTATTGTTAAGCACTTCGAATGGGACTGATAATCCTTTGACACTCTCCTGGGCTTTAGCTAGCACGTCCATTTTCCCATCTTTAAACAATTTATTTATAACAGGGCTTGTATAATCGTCATTTTGTTCAAATGAGTCAATACTTATAATGTTGGCAATATATTTAAGTACTTCTTTTTCAGCCTCTGGGGTATCGATTTGTTTTTCTGACAGTAATTGCTCTATATTCTTTTGATTCTTATCTAATTGATGAGTAACATTGACTTGCAAATCAGTGGTCGATTTACCATCTAAAACTCTCGTGTTTTTCCAATCTTTACTTTCTTCCTTTATGCAAAATACATTACCAAACAACTCATAATTCAACCTTCCTGCTCTACCAGCTAAATTCCAAAAATCGATTTTTGACATAATTGATTTATGCTTTTTATTACTTAAAATAAATATGTTTTTAGCTGGCAAATTTACTCCCTCTAACAATGTAGAAGTGCAAAATAAATACTTAATTTTACCTTCTTTGAAAAGTTTTTCAACTTTATTCCTTATAACTTGCGGCAAATTCCCAAAATGAAACGCTACTCCGAATTCTAAGCACTCAGCTAAATAATAATCGCTATGAATCATTTTTCGGATTTCCAAAATTAAATCATTTACTTGATAGTTCATTTTTTGAGATCCTATGGCACTTCTTTTTAAGTAATCCATAAAATCTTTTGCTTTATTGATTGTATTTTCAACTGAATTGCAATATATGACATTTGATGTTGAATTACCAATGCCATATATGATTTCGTTTGAAGTTGAATATTTATCAACAGAGATATCTTCAAAATTATATTTTGTGCCATCGTTATAGTAACTAACACTTCCTAATAGAAGATCTACAAAAAAAAGATTTTGTGTTACAGGAGATTCAATGGTGCTAAAAGTTTTTCTACTGGATTTTTGGAATAATTCTAGGAACGTTCCTGGATTTGAGACATTTGGCGAAGCAAAGTAAATTTTCAATTCTTTATATTTCTTCAAACTTTTCTCTATTGATAGATACATCGTAATGCTTCTGTAATCTTTTTCAGATGCTAACTTATGTGCTTCATCTACAAACAAGTAATTTATCACTGGATTTTCTTTATTTGATATGTAGCTTAAAAGTCTTTCTGGTGTCATTACAAAAATGTATCTTTTTAGAATCTCTTCCTTATCATCATTGTTAACAGTAGAGTTAGTTATCACTTTGTAATCAAAATCTTCTATAAGATTTTTCAGCTCACCTTTAATTTCAAATGAAAATTGATTTATTAATGCTCTAGTAGGTACCACTACTACGAAATTTCCGAGGTCTCCTCCATTTATTTTTTCACGTATGAAGGTTTTGAATATGAATGATTTCCCCATTGATGTGGGTCCAGAAAAGCTATAGAAATTAGAGTCTCTCAATCTTTCAAACAAATCATATTGTGAATCAGTAAAGAATTGATCCTCTGTGCCTGGAATCTTCTGTATCTCTTTTTTCACAACCTTTTCTATCTCTCTTACAAAAGGAAGTTCTACATTGTGTTGCAAATTTTTTATGGCAGGGAAATTTCCTAACTTGGTTAATATTGCAGTCGAGTATGTTTTAAAAATAGGATTATCCTTATAATTTGGACTTAAAAGTGCAACTATCCTGTATGCTATATTTCTATTACTATTAGAAGTAGAGTTAGATAGTATATCACTGAATCTTAATAAGTGAACCAATTGCTTTTCATTAATAGGAGATGGGTTATCAATTAATAGTTCAATTGATACAATATTTTTAAGTAAAATTTTATAAAGTTGATTAAAATAGGCATCTGATAATACATCTTTTGAGAGATCATCAAAAATCATTGTTAGCCTCCATTAAGTTTTTTATAATTCTCTTTCTAGTATCGCCTATTTCAACGAATGGGAACGCATATACATAAAATGTTGTCCCATGTAGGTTATACTCCTTAATTTTCTTTTGTATATAGCCATATTGGCTTTCAACCTCTGTTTTAATTTTTGAGCGTATCAACTTTCTAAACTCTGAATTACTTAATTTCCGAGATTCATCATCAACAGAAATCTCAAATCCCACAAAAATGCCAAAAGCGTTATCCTTAAATATTTCTTCTTCTCTGGCACTCGGAAATATAATTTTCTTTAAAGCATCATATAATGCTGGTGAAATGCTCTCTCTTTCTAAATGAGTATTTAGTAATTTTATTTCATCATGAATATTATTTGTATTTCTATTCAGAAAATCACTTATGGAAACAAATGCACTATACAATGCTTTTTGTAGAGATTTTTCAAGTTTAGATTCACCAAATATCAACTGATAGTTATTCTGGTCTATCTGTAGAATATGAACTCCATCAGATCCTTTTACATAGTCATTAGGAGATGTTTTTAGTTCCATCTTTGTGAATATTTTAGGGGCACGTAAATGGGACTCCAAGAAACAGTAGAGCAAAACTTCCCCTAGCTCTCCATCATTATTTTCCCATTTTCGCAATTTTTGAATTGCTTTAACGTATATTCCTTTATTATTTTTGTATACTTCTAGTTCCTTTCTAGATAAGCAGTATGTCACAACACAATCAAACAATTTGTCCACTAATTCTGAATAAGCAAAAGCATTATTTTCAATTTTCAAAGTATGAAGATTCACCTTGGTATTCAAACCGTCCAACTCAAAACTTTTAATTTCATGATAAAACAAGTCCAAGAAATTATCGTCTACATAAGGATTAAATTCATTAAGCAATATATTTACCTCCACAGTGCCTCTGTAGGAATTTGATTAAATAGTCCTATTTAAAAATAACTATTTTACAACATTCGCCAAATATATCCACCTTTCCTCCTATATACCCATTTTTTTATTAAAACTACTCTTTCAACGTTCCCTTTAACTCATTTCTCCTCTCACATTGACAAATCCCCAAAACAAGTCCATCCTAATAATGAACCATTTATTCACTATTAAGGAGTCGTTCCCGATGGTGCAAGCCAAGAAAGACGAAGTCAGGAAAGAGATTGAATACGCGGCGCTCAAGGTCTTTTTTGAAAAAGGCTATGTGGATGCCAAGATGAGCGATATCGCGGATGAGATCAATATTTCCGTGGGCAATATCTATACTTATTTTAAGAACAAGAAAGAACTCTTCTACGCCGTCGTCCCGCCGGATCTGGTGGATTATCTGAAAAATGTACTGGTGGAGACGATTCACTTTGATAACCAGACCTTGTTCGAGGAAACGGATAGCGAGCGTAAGTCGGCGCTGTTACAGGAACAGGTGGACGTATTACGGAAATACCGGAATCAGATTGTCATCATCTTTGAAAAGAATAAAGGCACCATCTACACCAACGCCAAGAATGAGCTTGTCGAGCTGATGATTGAAACCAAGAAGGCCTATCTGAAGAACCAATATAAACGGTATGAGATTGGCACCGAGGAGAATTTGATCTTGCTGAACATTCTCGCGCACAATGTAATTGACATGAACCTGGATCTATTGAAGCGGGACATGAGCGAGGACAGCCGGAAGCAAATTTTCGAAGCGTTGTATGTCTACAGACTATACGGCATGAGAAGTCTCAACGAATAACGCTCCATCTCATCATTTATACCGGGTAGACAAAGCGTGCAGATCAGATCATCTTCACTTGGTTTGCACGCAAAAAAATATCTAACATTAAGTCGCTCTATTTTTTTGATCCAAAAATGAATTAATAATTCATTTTTAAGTTGGATATTTACCATTCACCAAACTATTTAAGTTGAACCTACATTTACACGATAACGGAGAGGACAGAAATAACCAGAGGAAGCGAAGCGTTCGCATTTATCACCGGATTTCCCCTAATTAAGAGGGTATCAAAAAAAAATCTGGGGATAACAGCGATCCTAAGGTTGTTCTGTCATCGGAGTGGCAAGTGTACATACCCTCTTTCAACTTATATAATCCCATCCACATTCTAAGGAGGAACACAACATGAACACCGCTTACGCATTGAAAAACGTCAATCTGATCCACGGCGACTCCAGCCGCAATCTGCAAAAAAACATGACATTGCTCGTCAATGAACAAGGTCTCATTCAGGATATCGGCCAAGATCATGAGCTGAATATCCCAAGTCACTACACAACGATCGACCTCTCCGGCAAATACGTAATGCCTGGCCTGATTAATGCTCACGTGCATCTCTTTGCAGATGGTAAACCATTTAGCCTATCTGCCAGCGAAGGTATGTTGAAGTTCGCATATAATCGAATCCTGAACACGAAATTCGGCAGAAACGTATTGAAAAAACGCATGAAACGCAACGCGCTGACCGCACTCCATGCGGGTGTGACAACGATGCGCAGTGTGGGGGAATTCTTTTACACCGACGTCCAGCTGAGGGATGAGATTAATAACGGCGACTTTGTCGGCCCTAATCTGCTTGTCTCTGGTTTTTTCCTAAGTGTCACGGGCGGACATGGTGCTCCATTCCTCGCTCTGGTGGGCGACTCTCCGTGGGAAGCACGAAAAAATGTACGGATCAATGTGAAACACGGCGTGGATCTGATCAAAATCTGTGTGACGGGTGGCGTGACGGATGCGAAAATGGTGGGCGAAGCTGGTCGTTTACAGATGACAGTGGAGGAAGTTGCGGCGATCTGTGATGAAGCGCATAAGATTGGCCTGCGGGTGGCAGCGCATGTGGAAAGCACGGAAGGTGTACGCGTTGCGTTACAGGGTGGCGTCGATACGATCGAGCACGGTTCTGAGATGGATGATGAAATCATTCGTTTGTACAAAAATAATCCCAATGCCCTGAATGGCTACACCGCACTCATCCCCACCCTGCAAGCCGCTTATCCATCCGCTTCACTGGATACCAGCGTAACGAAGGTAAGTGCAACGGTAAAAGAGAATTCCAGACTCGTCTACGATTCCATGCTCAAAGGTGTAAAACAAGCGATCGAAAACGACATCACCCTAGGAATAGGCACTGATGCCGCCATGCCTTACGTGACTCACTATGATATGTGGAGAGAAATGGACCACTACATGAGACAGGCCAACCTGAACAGCAAACAGGTCATCGACATGGTGACTCGAACCAATGCAAAGATCCTCGGTGTTGACGATGTAACAGGAACGGTGGATATCGGGAAACATGCCGATCTGATCATCATGGAGCAAAATCCGCTGGAACATATTGAGGCCTTATCGGACATTGCTATGGTCATGATCAAAGGAAATCTAATTCAAACACCATCTGTCACAAGAATCAAAGAAGTCGACGATGTTCTACACTCAGTTTGGTGAATTCAGATATATAAACATAGAGTCGATCAGTAATACGTAATATTGGCTTCAATTAAATACGCTTTTTCTTTAGAGTTTAATAATTCAGGCATTATGCTTTGAGGAGGCGGAATATCTTCAACAGGTTCTCCATCCAAAAACAATTCAAGTGCTTCTTTCGCCATCAATAAGGCTTCTTCAACTGAATCGCCACAGGTGATACATCCAGGCAAATCAGGAAATGTAACATTAATTCCATCTTCAGCAAAATTAAAAATTGCGTAGTATTGGTAAGTTCGAATCATATGGGACACTCTCCTGTTATCTAAACTAAATCTTTAGCAAAACAGCAAAAAGCCTTTCGAATTATATCTGAAAGGCTTTCACTCGTTTTTACTCTTAATTTCCCTCAATTATTTTGTTATAAGATCAATCATTCAATCCTTTACCCTCCAGGATCGGCTGCATGTACTTCTCAATTCGTGACACTTTTGTTTTGGATTGCTTCGGTTGTGAGAAATAATAGAGATATGCCCGCTGCCGTCCGGGTGTCAGTGCTTCAAATGCATCTCGGAAAGCAGGATTCTCATCGAACTGCTGCTGAAGTTCCTCCGGAACGCTATAATCGGCAGTCTTTTTCATTTCCACTTGCAGTCCGGCTTGTTCCACTTCAATTGCTTGCTGGATATAGGCTTTGATCATAGCCTCCTGCTCCACAATCTGCTCCAGACTGGTGAAGCGAAGCTGGCGCTCTGCCTGTACATTCTCCGTTTGCTGGACCAAAATGCCATGCGTATCCTTCAGCAGAGCACCTTTGAAGAACAGAATGGCCACGTACTCTTTAAATCCATGGATGAGAACGATGTTCTTCCCATCAAGCATGTAACATGGGTGCATCCATTTCATATCCTCTGTTAGGTCAAAATCTCGAATAATCTCTCTCAGCTTCGCGGACTCTTCCTTCCACGATTTAAGTTTCTTTATATAGCCGTCAACTTTGCGATTTCCACTTGTTTCTGTCATGGAGAAGTACCTCTCTTTATCTCATGTTCTTATAGGTTCAATTGTACTGGTTTTCAGTGGATTGTACAGCGTTGCTTACAGAGCTTTTATTGACCTTTCCACTTGAATTTAAACCTTAATAACAACAAAGACCAACTTCTTCAGAAATGCGATAACAATGGAGGAGGATATGATTATCCATAAAGCAAAAAGGTCCATAGACAATCTATGGGCCTTTTGCTTTGGTTAACATTTATGGCTTAAGCTAATATCCAGTAGTGACTGTGTCTCATCTTCCAACATGGATGAAGTTATCATCATGAAGTCTTCAGCCCCAATTTCAAAGTGACCTTTACGAAATGGAAACCCCCAATTGCGATTCCCGCGCGTAAAACTGAGTTGGTCTAACAACGTTGCGATCTTGACTTCTCGACATGGAAGATAACGGAGATCTCGGCGAAAGGGTACAAATGATTCCGACATCTGATATTGGTAAACCCTGTCGTCGATAATCTGACCAATAGCGGTAAAAGCCTGAAGTGGCTTGCCTGTTGATATCTCTGTACGTGGAGAATAATATATCATCCAGTCACCCGGGGACATCTGCCGCAACATCGCTGACTTACCATGGCACAGCTGCGCAAACCCTCCCTCTACGGCTACATTCACATGAGAAGCTGATACAACACCAATCCAATATCTACTGTCCTGATTTGGTTTCACAGATACATCCCATCCCCTTCTCTCGTATACATCTCCAGATTCGATATCAATCGATCCAATTGTAAAAAATGATGTCTGTAGTGCATTTCTATCAACAAAAACCACTCCTGAGCGTTTAGAGCGCCAAGCCTTGGATGACGTACTTTGTTGTTTACCGATGCTTGGTTTAAAAGGGATTCTGTACTCCTCATCCGCTCCACGACCATGTGAAGACCATCGATCAACGAATCCTTGCTCTCGGGTGGTTGCGGGGTATACTGCGGGGATGCAGGTACTTTAACAGGCACGGGAGGGAATTGTCCTAATTCAAATACTTGCCTACCCAGTTCTGTTTTTTCCTCCCCCGAGTTTAACGTCGAATCCTCACTGCTCAAACACTGCTCAATATTATGCAGTTGCAAGAAAAGCGCTGATTGAATCAAATGTACATACATCTGTCCAATGGACCATTCCTCCTCACTCTGTTTTCTATGTAAGCTATCCATATCCAATTTTCTTAGTTCTGCCAAATATCTCTCTACACTCGTTTCCAATGATTCCAATACTTCCGTTGTACTTCTCATCCTTCAACCAACTCCAATTCCTCTTGATCTGTGATATATCCAAGTATAAAAAAACACTACTGACAGGTGTATGTCAGTAGTGTTTTAAGATGTTTTTGGCGACTTCCTGCATTCGAAAGCGTAAAGATTCCGGCTCCAGGACCTCGATATCCCCACCCCAGCCAAGCAAATAATGCAATATTTCCTCCGGATAGCGGACACGAAAATGAAAAATCACACCATCCCCTCGCTCCTCAAATGCATCCATATAGAAATGAAGGGCTTCCATAATTTTGTCAGCAATCTCAGGTTTAGCCCGAATTAATACCTGTTCGTTACGGTCGTCAGGAGGTCGATAACTGTTCAGATCAAAATCCGGCGGTAAAGTGAAGTGATCCTCAAGCTCTGAAAGTTCAGTCATGCGTGACAAACGAAAATGACGAATGTCTTGTCGCAGATCACAACGTGCAATTAATACCCAATTCTCCTGAACAAGTGAGAGTCCATAGGGTGAAACCTCACGCATGTTATACCGATTGCCATCCGATCCCGCCATTTTCTTCAGGTACATAAAGCTGATCTTACGTTTCTCCAGAATGGCATTACGTATCTGGTTAAGGTATGTTTTCACCCGCGCTCGGGTTAAAGGTTCAACCGTATGAAGCAGTCGCATCGTTTCCCGAACACGCCTGGATTCATTACGAACGGCTTCTGGTAAGATGGCTTCAATTTTCCGTTGAGCCGACTTAGCCTGCATCGCGTATTCTGTATCCAACCTCTGTTCGATAAAATCAGCTCCCATGAGCAGGGACACGGCTTCTTCTGCGGTGAAGCTTACCGGGGGCAGAAAATATCCTTCCATGAGGGAATACCCATGACCCGGCGCTCCCATAATCGGAACACCAGCCTCACTTAATGCCTGAATATCTCGATATATTGTACGTACACTTGTCTCCAATTGAGCCGCTAAATCTTCTGCTCTTAACATCTTTCTTCGCTGCAATTCAAGCGTAATCGCAAGCTGCCGCTCCGTTTTGTTCATTTTCTAGCCCCCACCGTTTCATCATCCTAACCTAACTCATTCTATCACAGTAACTTGCCCTTTCATCTCGTGAATTACAGCAATGGACCTTCTTACATGCCACCAAGATGAGACAGTCTTTATCCGAAAAAAAACTGACACCCCAAAAGGATATCAGTTTTTTCTTCTACTTTTTAGTTACTTTTCGTCTATTTCCATCTATTCCTATCTAATTTACACACAGTTAAATCTCTTCTACACTTCTTACACGTATATGGCGAGCAACAAGTTATAAATCATCGTCGCAGCTTCCGCTCGGGTCGTTTCACTTCCTGCACGAACCGTATGGTCCGTATATCCGCTCACAATCTTGGCCTGCACCGCGGTATCCAGTGCTTCTTGTGCCCAAGATGGCGTCTGCGATGCATCGGTGAAACTTGGTTTAACGGAGGTATTGCCAGTCATTCCGACTTGTGCATCTGAACTTACTTTCAGCGCATTCGCCATCATGACTGCCATCTCGGCACGCGTAATCGTCCGATCGGGCTTAAATGTATTATCACCGTAGCCTTTCACAATTCCGGCTTGCACGGCTGCGGCAATATCACCTTTTGCCCAGTCCGGCAGACTACCTTGATCTGCAAATGTCAGATCCGACTCCAAGGACTTCAATGCCAGTGCCTTGCTGAGCAACGTTACAAACTCTGCCCGTGTGATCTTCTTCGATGGTTGGAACGTACCATCTGTGTAACCTTGAATCACGTTCATGCCCAGCAAGCGATCTGCATAGTCGGAAGCCCAGTGTCCATTCAGGTCAGACAGATTCACTGGTGTGTAACTGGACACAACAAATGTACCCAGATGATTCACATTGGCCGCTATGCTTCCTGCTGCATTCATCTTGCCACCGATAAACACCCAGCTCTGACGAGCTTCATTATAATAGTAGATTGCAGGTTGAGTGCCATTCGGCAGATCTGCCGAATCCACTTTCAAGCTCAATGCCGCCTGATCATTCAACGTTCTTCCGCCACTGCGGCTGATCTGTACAGCTTGTCCAAGTACATTCAGGGAAGCTGTATTCTGCAACTTGTCCTTGGCTACCACAGACACTTGCAACGTATCCTTGGAACCAATGGCTCCCGCTGGAGCGTTGAATTGTACAATGTCTTTCAAACCGGCTTGGACCGGCTGATTCGCTTCCACCTCAACCTTCACTTCAGTGGATGAATCTGACCCTGTTTCCGGGTTCGTTGGTGTGGTTGGAACTGTAGGCGTTGTTGGCACACTTGGTG
>Ga0209437_100679_pt1 | contig 18419 bp, 18 predicted proteins | sample AraplaL_Cvi_mTSA_FD_184266 | JGI IMG/M metagenome (GOLD analysis project Ga0209437, IMG submission 184266) | Arabidopsis root microbial communities from the University of North Carolina, USA - plate scrape CL_Cvi_mTSA (SPAdes) (version 2) | ecosystem: Host-associated > Plants > Roots > Endosphere...
CGCTGCGAGCGGTAACCCGTTTGCCATACCTTTGGAGATACAGAGCAGATCAGGCCAGATGTCATATTCTCCTGCTGTAGCACGTTTGCCCATTCGAATACCGGAAGTAACCTCATCAAATATGATAATGATGTCCAGAGACCGGCATAGGTTTACGACTTCCTCCAGCGCGTCCCTTTTCCACTCATTGGGACATAAAACAATACATGCGATATCCTCGGGAGATGAGGTAATCTGGGCCTCAATTCGCTCTGCAGTAGGTTTGTTGACCCAGATCGTTGAACGCTCAATATCTACTGGAATGCCCCGTTCTTTCGTTTGGCCACCATAATAGCCGTATGCGGACCAATCATGCCACCCATGATAAGCCGTCGCAATAACCTTGCTTTTGCCACTTGCGGCACGAGCAAGTCGTACGGCCCCACTCACTGCATCGGCACCACTCTTGGTGAAGCGCAGCGACGGATAACGACCCTCGAACCGCTCCAGAATTAACTCGGCGCATTCAAGCTCGATGTCGGCCGGTACCGAAAAGCTTGTCCCTTTTTTCAGCTGATGAATGACGGTTAGTTGGACTTCATGCCTCGCATGACCCCAAGACGCAGTACCCATGGCCATTTCGCAATCCAGCCATTCATTACCGTCAATATCTGTAAATCGGGATTTGTAAGCCTCTGCACAACATACGGGTGTATGCCCCGGAAATAAACGTTCAGGTGCTTTGGCTAAAGTGCTGCATCCGCTCGGAATTACCTTTTCGACTTGCTCCAACCACTCCAGATTACGGGTAAATCTTACGGCACGATCGAGCGTGCTCTCTTTTTCTTTCACCTTAAGTACCTCCCTGTTTATTTTCGTTGTGCGTGTATTATCGAACTTTGGTTCCAGGCCAGCATCCATCGTAGATGCGATCCATCGTAATTACATTGCCATACAGATCAATGATCAGATCCTTGGCTCGATGAGCATGTCTCATCTCAATCCAGTAGCGGTTCTCTAATAAACGGGCGAAATTGTCTACCAAGAACAGTAACCGGTTCTCACTATGAATCAGTTCCTTACCCAGTACCTGTGGCAGCCAGATGGCCCCGTTGGAATTGAAGCGATTGGAATAGTCACGTACCTCGGCTACATTGGCAAAGTCAGCTTCCTCCAACTTGGTCCAGAATGTATCCGCATCACTTCGAACCTCGGCAAGGTCAATTCCAACAATCGGCAGATGCTGGTATTCAACTTGGCTCTCTAGCTGCGCTTTCAGATGACTGAAAACGAAAGGCCACACATCCGCCTCGATTTGACCGCCCCACTTTTTCCAGAAGCGTGCCAGATTATTCTTGCGGTTGAAGTTCCGGTGAATGCCGCTGCTGCGTTCCCAGTGATATGCTTGAATATTCGGATTAATGACCGTATCGTATCCGGCAGCTCTTGCCCGCATCTGATAATCAAAGTCCTCGTACCCGTTAAAGAATTTCTCATCGAGGTTGCCGATGGTCTCATACACCTCCCGCTTCATGCCAAACATGGCAAACACCACCAGTTGAACCGAGAAGGTTTCTTTCGGGATATCATCAGGGGATGCGTTCAGGAACAGGTGTCGACCGATGGTGTCTGCAAAAGCAATGCCGCAGTGCTGCACACCTCCGGTTTGCGGATACAACAGAACGCCTCCAATCATGCCAATCGTAATATCGCTGTCCAGTGTCTCTTTCATCATGGGTTGCCAATTCGGTTGAAGAATGGTATCGGAATCCAGGAAGAAAATGTACTCTCCCTTGGCAAGACTCAGTGCGCTATTAATCGACACGGCGCAACCGAGTGGAAAATCATGCTGAAGAATTTCGATGGTCACACCTTCTCTTACTTCTTGCTTCAGTTTATCCAGATGTTGAAAGACTGCTGAACCGGAACCGTCGTTGATGAAAATAATCTGGGTGGATGGGCTTACCGTCCGGAGCAGCGAATCTGTGAACAGGTTCAAAATGTTATAGTCCTGGTTGACTGGTACAATAATGGTGTAAAGCATGGAATCCCTCCTGATTTGGGTTGATGGAATGAGTACTTGAACTGATGTTGAACTGCATAATTACAGGTAGTTCTGCCCGACCTCCTCGCTTGAATATTTTGTCTTTATTTGGTAATGATTTGAATCTACTAGAAATTTATATCATTTTTTGTAAACTGGAAATCTTAAATTCTGAACCCTGTTAATATTTGAATATTAGTCAAAATCAAGTCCATGATGCTTGTGCATTGAGAAACGCTGTTGTGAACGCAAAAAAACACCCCCAAAGAGTCTGCGTATCTAACGATACGATTGACTGTTAGGGGGTGTTTTCGCTAGTGAAATCTGATGTTTTTGCTTCTATTGGCGCTGACCTAGTGCTGCTTAAACCCATGATAAAACGTGTCTACTACAAGCGCAGGGGCTGCTTTTCTCGCGATATGACCACTTACAACCTGCTGCCACGTCAGGAACATGATGGAATACAGCACATCGACAATCCAGGTTTTATCAAGATCGGAGCGGAAATAACCTTTCTGTTGTAACAGACCGACCGCATGCAGTACCGGTTCTCTCAGTTTCAGATCTGCTCCCTCGATCTCTGGATTATAGTTAATGGTGGTGTCATGAGCCAGAAAATATATTTTGTCGCCTAATGGAATCAGCGCCTCGATAAGCTCAGGTATGTACTTTTCACAGTGCTCTTCATCCAGTTGAACTTGTTGCATAGTCTCACTGACCACCTCGATTGCGCGTAATCCCAGATGAATCATGAGCTGTTCACGGCTTTCCACATATCGATGTAACGTAGCAATTCCGATTTTTGCAGATTCTGCAATTTCATTCATGGAAGCATTCGGTTTTTCAATCAATAATTTGGTGGCCTCGTCCAAAATGGAATTGAGCCTAGTTTGTTTGATTGTAGTCATTTCCTTTTTCATTGGTATTACACCTCTTAGCGTGTATAGTTCAACAATTGATCTGTTCATCCATCATATGATTGGATTAGACTATAAAATTATAGCATACTTCCTCAACATTCCAATGCGTGCGTGCAACAAACAACTTTTATATTGTTGATGGAGAGATGAGATTGTATAAAGATTAAGAGCCGCCATATGGCGGCTCCTAACAAGGAATTGTTCTTCGTTACTACTCATAATTCAATGATTCTTGTTGCAATATTGGTACAAAATTCACGATCATGCTCTACAAAAAGCAGGGTTGGTGAGTATTCCAGTAGCAAGTCTTCAATCTGCATACGTGAAATGACATCTACATAATTGAGTGGTTCATCCCAAATGTGCAGATGAGCTTTCTCACTAAGACTTTTGGCAATGAGCACTTTCTTTTTTTGACCTGCACTAAACGTTGAAATATCTTTCTCCAATTGCAGTCTGGAAAAATCCAACTTTCGAAGTATCGATTTAAACAGGCTCTCATCAATCCCCTGTATCGCCGCATACTCAGATAAATGCCCTCCGAGATCAGACGTGTCCTGCGACACATACGAGATTTTAAGCTGATAATCCTTTCGGAAAAGGCCTGTGTAAGCAATATCTTCACCACAGATCAGTTTAAGAATGCTGGATTTGCCAGATCCATTTTTACCGTAAAGGGCAATACGATCTCCTTTTTCAACCGTCATACTGACATCCTTGCACACTGTATTGGCCCCGTACGATATCGACACATGTTCCAATTCAACAAGTTCATTCTTGTGAAAATCCAGCTGATGAATCTGCAGTCGTTCTGCACTCTCGATATTTTTGAGAAGTTTAGACTTATCTTGAATCGCAGATTGCTGCCTTTGTTCGATATTTTTGGAACGTTTCATCATTTTGGCAGCCTTATGCCCAATATATCCTTTATCCACCTTGGAACCGGAGTTTCTCGTACCATTTTTGGTCTTTTCGACTTCATGGGACCAACCACCGGTCCGTTTGGCAGAATCGGATAAACGCTTGATATCTTTTATTAATTTCTCATTACTCGCAAGTTCAAACTGATCTTGCCTTCTTTTATTTTCCCACCAAGCGGAGAAATTGCCTTTCTGAATCTCGATGTTACTCTTATTGATGGAAAGGATGTGGTCTACACTTTGATCCAGGAAGGATCGATCATGAGACACCAAAATAAATCCACTCTTGCTGCGGAGATAATCACCTACGATTTCTCTCGCATGAAGATCAAGATGATTGGTTGGTTCATCAATGAGCAGAAACCGATTGTCCTTCAGGAACAAGGCAGCCAGCATCACCTTTGTTTGTTCTCCGTTGGATAACGTGTCGAAAGGCCGATACAATACATCTTCCGACACCTTCAACAGGTTAAACTCGCGTACAACTTGCCAGTGCAGATATTCAGGATGAATCTCGCCGATGACATCGACCGTCATGGCTCCCTTATTCTCTACCTGGAAAGGAAAGTATTCAAAGCTAACATTCGCAGAGATATGTCCGCTGTATTCATATTTACCGAGCAACAGATTGAGGAATGTCGTTTTGCCTCTGCCGTTCCTGCCGGTAAAACCCAATTTCCAATCGGAGTCTAACTGAAAACTAACATTTTCAAATATATTATCGTAACTGCCATCATAGGCAAAGGTCAGGTTGGTAACGTTAATTAAAGACATGCAGATCATCCTTTTTATGTGAAATATAAAAGTAAACTGACGGGATTTCACCATCGAACCTGGCATGGATTCCCTCACTTTAATATTTGAACATAATCAGAATTTAGATTCGCTTATACGATAAAGAAACCTGGCGATATAACATTCAGCGCCAAGTAGATCTATGCATAGGAGGATAAAGTGTTGGATTCTGATTAGTTATATTGTGAACCATGCCATTGTTCAAGTTCGTTGACAGGTCCACATAAACATCTACAACCTCTAATTCTGTCATCACTTTATCACCCCTTTGAAAGCTCATAATTTGAATACAGAAAACGTAACATGGAATATGATATGGGTCAAGGCGAGAAAGCAGATAGGGCCTCATCGCACAACCCACCTAAACCACTCTTTGTTTAATTCTTAGTCGCCATTCGATTGTTTCTAATCAAGCCTTCCTTCCATGTCCGCACGTAAAGATTAATATAAATATCCCAAAAAATCGAGTTCTCCTTCTCCCCATGGCCGGTTTCCAACTTCTTTAATCATTAGCCCCTCCACCTTTTGAGTCCCTACTCCAACTGTAGTTAAGGTTTCATGATTAATTTTCAACCACGTACATGTGTTGCTTACCGTTTTGAATCCATTTTTGCTATACAATTCCTCATGATCCGCAAATAAAAGGACAAAATCAACATGCCCTTTGGCCAACCTTTCCACTTCGGATATTAACAAAGAAGCGATTCCTTGAGAGCGAATAGCCGGAGAAACACACAAATCGATGATCCCCATCACTCTGATCGGTGTTCCATTTAAATTCATCACCCTGTAATCCAGTCCCACTTGCCCAACGAGTTGGTTGTCTGGGGTGAATGCCAATACTCTACTTTGTGGTATTTGCTTAAAGAACAATCTGTCTTTCGGATAAACCGCTGGAAAGCTGGCAACAAGTAATTCTTGAAGAAGAGTTGACCATTCTTCACTTAGATCCACATCATATGTTTTGATTAATTTCAGAAAAAATCCTCCTAAACCACGTTATTCTGTTCTTTGCTTATGTTATCAGCTTTACTTACCTCTACGTAAATTTTGATGATGTACTCATCGGGATTACTTTCTGCAAAATAAGTAAGCAGGTCCAGTGCATACACATGTCCACAGACTTGCAGTCCCTCTTTTTCTATCTCCTCTTTCATGAGGGAATACGTCTCCGGCATGCTTTCGTATGAACCTCGATGATTCATGACGGCATACATCCCTTTTGGCTTAATCCATATCGTTTCCCCTGAAATGGGAGCTTTTATTTTGTTGCCAAAGTAATCCGGATAGTATTCTCCTGCCTCATAGTGCTCCTGAGTTAAGATCGTCCATACCGGAAACTCATAGTCGATCATCTGTTCATCACAATGGGTCCTGTATTCAATGAACTTACGGAAGAATTCCTTATCCCCATCCCCTTGTTCCAGTTGTACAGCAATAAAATACTCCAGCCCACATTGTTCAATATGTAGCCCTTCAGGAGAAGCATCCGTGGCTTGTTTCGTCATTTCAATGGCACCACTTAGCAGCTTTTGCATGCGTTTGATTCGTTGTTGCTCCAACTCAAGTGCCTTTAATTTCTGTTCAAACAGCTCAATTAACAACGGTGTATTCTGATTTTGAATAAACGACTTAATCTCTTGGAGTGAGCTTCCTGCCTTCTTTAGCACATGTATGACATCCAGCACATACGTTTGTTGCATACCATAATAGCGGTAGCCCTTGGCATTGGTATATTCAGGCTTTAACAGCCCAATCTCGTCATAATGAAACAAGGTATGTTTGGTCACTCCGCAGATCTTGGCAAATTCACTGGTGGTAAAATGTTGTGCGTGATGTCCAGCCATCTATGGGCCCTCCATGTACATATATATGTAGTCTAAGTTTTATCAATATAAATGCATTATAGTGTGTAAAGAAAAGTTTGACTATAGGGTTACCCGATAGTTTAGTCTTGAATTGTAAGTTATTCATATCGTCGGAGGGAAACATGTCTAAATTCAAACGTTGGATGATTCTTGTTATTGTCTCAAGTGCACTATTACTCATTGTGATGGATATGACCATCCTGTACACAGCCCTACCCAGCTTGACCCATGATCTCGGTGCATCTGCTTCGGAGAAATTATGGATTCTGAACGGTTACTCCCTTGTCATGGCGGGTCTTCTTCCTGCAATGGGAACACTCGGGGACCGTCTTGGTCATAAAAAAATATTTACCCTGGGCTTGCTCGTCTTTTCTGCTGCTTCTCTTGCTGCTGCCTTTTCTCCAGTACCGGCTGTGCTGGTCATGAGCAGAATTCTTCTTGCCGTAGGTGCATCCATGATGATGCCAGCGACATTGTCGATTATCAGAGTTACGTTTACGAATGAGCGAGAACTCGCACTGGCAATCGGCATCTGGGGTTCCATTGCATCAGGTGGTGCTGGACTGGGACCGATTGTTGGTGGACTGCTTCTTCAACATTTCTGGTGGGGCTCTGTGTTTCTGATTAACCTGCCCATAGCCATTATCGCGTTTGTATTCGCCTTGAAAATGATCCCTAAACATCAAGGGGATACCTCGAAAAAGTGGGACTTCACCAGTTCCATTCAGATCATGATTGCCATGGTCGGAATTATCTATTCCATTAAGGAATTCACAAGACGCGAAGGATCTCTCACACTCGCTATCATTGCTGCTGTTGTCGGTGTTCTGTCCCTGATCATCTTTATTCGCCGTCAGAATAACAGTCCCAACCCACTGCTGGATCTGTCCTTATTCAAAGTCCCAAGATTCAGCACCGGCTTTATTACCGCACTGGTTGGCTTGTTTGCACAAATGGGTGTGCAATATATGGTCACTCAGCGGCTTCAACTGGTGGAAGGCATGTCACCTCTTCAGGCTGGACTATTCACCGTATCCATACCTGTTGCAGCACTCATCGCCGGACCTGTTACGGGGGCCACTATGCACCGTGTGGATGTTGTATATATCAAAAGCTTCACTCTCTTCATCGCTGCCCTTGGCATGGGGACGTATCTGATGTATTTCAACGCTGGGTTCACCGGGCAGATTCTCGGTTTGGCACTGCTTGGTGCAGGTCTTGGATCAGGCATGACCGCTGCATCACATTCCATCATGAGTTATGCCCCACCACACAAAGCGGGTATGGCCGCTTCCATTGAGGAAGTGGGTTATGAGCTGGGCGGAGCATCCGGTATTGCAATCATCGGAAGCATGTCGACCCTTTTCTACACACTCGCTATGAAGATTCCTGTGGGAATTAGTGTGCCAGCCAATGCGAAAGACAGTTTGGATGAAGCGCTTATCGCTGCCGAAAGCTTGCCCGCTGCGTCTGCTGAATCGCTCAAAAATGCCGCCTTTGCTGCATTTGACCAATCCTTCTTTGTTGTCATTGCAGGTGTGACCGTATTTCTGTTCATTGCTGCTCTGATTATGAGTTGGGTTGCTGTGCGGTTGAAACGAGCCCCAAAGCACAGCGTTAAAACGTAATGAAATTCACTTCATGAAACAAAGCGAGGTATATATAATCATGTGGTTTCCAATAACCAATGGAGTTGTTATTTTATTAGGTATAATAGCTATTTTTCTGATCGTTAGAAATATGTCAAAAGAAGAGGATTAACTGCTGACTGTCGATAACTTAAACAGCTTGTTACCATTTTTAATTAAATTAACATCAAAAACCACTACCTGAGTTGTTTCAGGTAATGGTTTTTGACATGCCTGATAACCGAAGCTTACCACCATGCTGCACCTCACGGAAGGTAGGCATCCTCTACCTCAACTTTTCGTTCATTCCCCATCGCAATGTATCTTACGTTAATGACATTTCCTTTCTGAAAATGGGGAACATGTGTGATTGGAATATAAGTCTCTACAATTGTTGGGAAGGTGCGGCCGTCAACTTGGGTTACAGTCAGATCCAACCGCACACCAGGCCTTCCATCCCTACTGGATGATGTCTGTACAATATCATGAATTATTGCTTCTGTTGGAATTCCGTCCATCAGAATGCTCTTGCGAAGGTGATGTTTCTCTGTATTGTTACGTAACAGTTTAAATGCCATAATCGTAGTGATCGTGCCTGTTATAAGCCCAAAGACAATAATAGCAACAAAAATAATTAATGTGACGGTCATGATAACCTCCTTTTAGTTGAAACTTATGTTAACTACTTCTTGTTTAGATCTCTTTTTCCTGCCTATTCTCTCTGAATCGGAAAACCTCAAAGTCAAAAAAGCCGCCTTAAGGGCGGCTTCATGCTGTCTATGTGTTCAACTCAATCTACTTTCGCACCATACGAGCGCACAAATAGAACAGCTTGTTCGCGATCCAAACGTACACCTTTGATATCCAGTGATTTCAGATCGATGCCTTCCAGGCTAGCCCCTCTTAGATCGGCCCCTTGCAGCTTGGCTCTGCTTAATACAACTCGGGTAAGATCACAGTCTCTCAGATCCGCTTTGGTGAAATCCGTGTCCGTAAAGTCAGCTTCAAAGAAACGAATTCCTCGTAAATCCTGTTTGCCTAATCGGGTATGTCTCAGATTTGTATAAGACCAATCGCCGTGACTTAGTGTGATGCCATCCATTTGCGCACCTGAAAAGTCTGAGCCTGTCATCTTGCAGGAGCTGAATTTGGAAGCAAATAGATTCGCACCACCGAAGGTACAGTTTTCAAAAGCCGATTCCGTATGAATCGAACCATTCATCGAAGCGCCTTTGAAGTCACACTCGATGAACCGGCAGTTACTTGTCTCGATCTCTTCCATAGAAGCGTTCATAAATGTACACTGTTTGAAAACACAACTTATGAGTTCTCCATAGCGCAAATCGCGTCCCTCAAAATGTACTGCTTCATATTCCTGATCCTTATATTGATACACTGGTTACACCCCACATTGTATATTTCTCCGTCTTTCTTCATTAAATGAACTTTTTATACTATACCACACCCCTGTCAAGTACCTGCTTAAACACCCGTAAAAGTCAAGTTACTTTTTTTATGAGAAAAATCTGAAAACTAAAAAAGGAACGCATAAAGCGCCCCTCCAGCTCACACTTTTAACTGTTCCAATGTGGGCTTATATATATGAAACTCTCCAGTTAGCTGCTTGTCTATTCCTAGCAGAAAGCATTACACCAGTTTTTTGGACATTCGGTACAGGGATAGCGAAGGTTTATTGATTTCCCCTACTCTCTGGTATCCCAAACGCTCGTAGAGTTTAATAGCTAGTAGATTTTCCTTTTTAACCGTAAGTGAAGACTTGGAGAAGCCTTGTATCACAGCTTGCTCCTCTGCAAATTGAATGAGCTGTGTCCCTACACCAAGTCCTCTGCTCTCAGGCAAGGTAGCCAATGTTCCGATGTGGTATTCGTCATTGTCTGCTTCTTTTAATGTCACCATGGAATAGAACTCTTTCCAATGTTGAAGATTATACTTAATCAGGCTCCATTGACGAAGTTCAAACAGCTTCGTGAACGTTGGCAAAGCGAGTTTGTTCATTAAAGTGGTCGGATAACACATGATCATGCCCAACGTTTGGCTACCCATTTTGGCTTCATAAGCGTATTGGTGACTGAATCGGTTTTGATTCGCACGCCATAACTTGTTGAATGTTTTTTCTATAATGCATTTATCTTTGGTTCCTGCAAGCGAATAGGCCATATATTCAAGTGCCATCTGATTTAGTTGCCCGCCGACTAAGGATTGTGGACTGGCTTTTGTTATGGAAATCTTATTCATCGCTGTCACTCCTCTAGGTAGCTGAAATTGGATTAAGTCCTTACATCAGGTTGGTTGAATGATAACCCCTCAACGATCACATTCACCGTATCAATCGTTAATCCGGTCAGCTGTTCCACATGTACTCTTACATTGTTTTGTAATTCCCTGCAGACTTCATGCACTTTCGTTCCATAACGAACAACAACCTTCAAGTTAATCTCCAATCTGGATTCTACGTTACGGACGGCTATGCCATTTTGCAGACTTTTCCCACTCCACTTTTTGGTGAATCCTTCTACAAATCCTGTCGACATGGAGGAAATCTCACTGGAAGTATTCGCGATCTTGCCGACAATTTTGGAGATCACATCATCCGATATTTGAATTTTTCCCAAAACATGTTGAATGGACATCCTAGGTCCTCCTCTTTACGTCTGAATTATTGATAGATTATAATATCATTTAATATAAATATAAATCATGCGGAGTCCGTTTTCAACTTTTTGAATTCGGTCGTCCACATTTCTACCTGTACATATCAAAAAAGCCGCGATCATCGCAGCTTCTGTTGGTCATACTATGGGAATTTCAATTGAATACGGACAGGAATGTGGGAGGATGGCCCGGTATCTGTTCTCCCTTCCTCTACTGCCTCTGTTTCTTCTACTTGCACGTTCCACTGTCTGCCAATTAACGATTGCAGCAATTCAATCTCTTGTACGGTCAGATGAATATGCTTCAGTGACAGTTCATCTTGAACATAATCCCGATCCACCTTACGGTCAAACCGGAAATCGAGCAATCGTTTCAACCCGTTAATATGCAAAAATTTGAACTCATAACCTTGACGTATCGCCTTTTCCCAATCGTCTCCGATATCAGCTGCTGTCTGTAATCTTTCATCAAAATCCATCGCGGATTCCTTAACCAAAGGTAACAACTGGGAATAGTCCCGACGTTGTAAACATTCAATAATCACTTCTCCCGGTATTCCACTTGTCAGCACATTCTCTACAAGGAGCCCGACAGGAATGGACAGCTGAGTTCGACTCATTGCTCTCCCTCCTCATTCCCGAGATACTGATTGAACCAGGCATTTACCTGTTCGAAGCTATCGATCCGCAGTGAAGGTTTACCGCTTTTGAGCAAACTGTGGTTGGAGCCCGGATAACGAATCAGCTTGGTCTTTTTGCCGTATCGTTTTAGCGTGGTATACAATTCCTCCGCTTGCGCAATCGGTGTCCGATAGTCCTGTTCCCCGTGCATGATCAGAAGTGGCGTCTCAATGTGATGTGCATGGGCAAGAGGTGAGCGAGACCACAGGAATTCGGCGTTTTCCGCCGGATTCCCCCCGATGACTCCCTCGACGTAGGAAATACCAATATCGCTCGTTCCATACATGGACAACCAGTTGGAGATACAGCGCTGGGTTACAGCTGCTTTGAAACGGTGCGTATGTGCTACAATCCAGTTCGTCATTACGCCGCCATAACTGCCACCTGCGACACCCAGACGAGATGCATCAAGGAATTCATACGTATCCAATGCATAATCAACAGCTTCCATCAGATCCCGGTAATCCCCTCCGGCAAAATCGCCACGGCAAGCTCTGGCAAACTCCTGACCGTATCCCATACTTCCGCGAGGGTTGATCCATAACACAGCGTACCCTTGCGCAACGAGTGTCTGCATCTCATGACTGTATGTTCCCGTATACATCGCGTGAGGTCCACCATGAATCTGTAGTATCAGTGGTAGCTTCCCATTGTTGTCACGTATTGCCGGAGTAGCTAACCAACCTTGAATCGGCCATCCATCGGAAGACTTAAACTCTACACGCACAGGCGCATTTACGGCTAAACCAGCCATGAATTCATCATTTCGCCGGGTGAGCCTGAACATCTCACCACTGTCGACATCCACGCGATATAACTCTCCAGGTTGTTGAGCAGTCAAAGCAGCGATAACCAGCGACGTACCATCTGGCGTTAAGGTATACTGATACACATCCTTTTCACCAGCACCCGTCACCGTTTGATAAGCTCCATCTTCTTGAATGCGGTACACGTCCACATTCCCGTTATGCGTTCCGAGCACATATACACCACGTTCCGGATGATGGACATCCGAGATAGGAGAAGGTGATGCACCTGCTGACTTCATATCTCCCAGTGCTGCGTTACCAATCTGCATATCTAACTGTGGTGCAATTATCCTGGGTTCCCCCCGATGAACTGGGACAGCGTATAAGCTGTTGTGGCTCCCGCTCCCATACTCACGATCACTGGCGATTAGGATCAGCTGCTGCCCATCCGGTGAATAGGAGAACTGGCTCACTGCCAGACTGGAATCCGTCACTTTGAAGAGATCACTCTCTCCCAATCGAATGCTGTATACATCTGTAAAGTACAGCAGATCCGCATCGAGTTCCTCATCCTCCACTTGCTTGGATATGAAGGAAAGGTACTGGCTATCTGGCGACCATGCTGGAGCACTGATATTCCACAGCCCAGAAGTCACCTGTGTGATCTCCCCACTTCCGATCTCGTATACAAACAAATGGCTGTATTGACCATCCCACCAGCCAGCCCCTTCCGCCTTCGGCGTTGTACGCTCAAAAACCTTGCCTCGCAGCACAGGTGCGGGCTCCTGTTGGGCGTCATCGTTCTTCTGTTGATCCTCTGGTTGCACTTTACTGGTAAACGCAATGTACTGCCCGTTCGGGGACCAGATATAATTCAATATTTTACGTGCGGGAGAGATCAGCATGACAGGCTCTTTTTTATCCGGATCGAGTACCCATAGTCCCTTACCCCCATCCGCGGAGCGAATGAATGTGAGCTGTGTGCCATCCGGCGACCAAGCGGGAGATGAATCCTTCGTACCATTCGAAAGTGCAATATCTTCATCACCATCGAGCGAAATCCCTCGAATTTGCGTGTTATATTCGTTTTTATCCTGATCTATGGTCTGTTCCACATAAGCCACTTGTCCGTTCGGGCTGACAACAGGCTGACTTATCCAACGATAGTGAACCAGATCCTCCGGCATAATTGGTCTTTGATTCATCTTCATGGCTCCCTTCCCTGTTTATTTTTGGGTTGTCTCCGTACGTGGATCAAGCACATCACGCAGCCAATCACCAAGGAAAATAACTCCGAGTACGGTAAATGTAATGGCTAGTCCCGGGAATGTAGCAACCCACCAGCTTGTTGCAACGTATTGTCTGCCATCACTGAGCATACCTCCCCAGGACACATCGGGTGGTTTGATACCCAGACCCAGGAAACTGAGTGATGCTTCCATAATAATCGTCGTGCCGACATTCATACCGCAGATTACGATAAAGGATGAAAGGATATTTGGCAGAATGTGTTTCACAATCAGTCTTCCATTCTTCGCGCCGATCGATCTGGCCGCATGAACAAAATCCCGCTCCTTGATACTAAGTACCTCACTTCTGACCACACGGGTGAATGGAACCCAATTTGTCACCCCGATGACAAAGATCAGCGTTGTAATACCCGGACCAACAATCGCCATCACAACAAGCATGAACAGAATGGTTGGAATCGCCATGAAGGCATCACCTACACGCATGATGAGTGCATCCAGCCATTTCCCGTAGAATCCGGAGACCAGCCCCAAAATGGCGCCAATGATGCCTGACACAATTACGGCACCCATCCCGACGATTAAGGAAACCCGAGCACCATATACAATTCGGCTCCACATGTCTCTGCCCAGATTATCGGTACCCAGCCAGTATTCGGCCGTTCCACCCTCAAGCCATGCAGGCGGTTTAAGGCGGTTGAGCGGATTAACCGCCCCTGGATCATGACTCGTCAATAGAGGTGCACCTATGGCGATTAACACAACCAACAACACAAGCACAGCACCAAACATTCCGGTCTTGCTGATGATCAGTTGTTGCCAGATATAACGAAATCCCGTTGGTGCACGCCCATTGTCTTGTTCCTGTTCCGTACCCGGAATTGGCATTTCATTGCTGCCTGTCATATGATTGCACCTCCTTCTAATCGTATTTGATGCGCGGATCAAGCAGCCTGTAGGCCACATCCGTCAAGATGTTGATTACCACAACGATAAAGGCAATGACAAACACCGCGGCCTGTACAATCGCCATATCATGTGTGTTGACTGCAACGACCAGCAATTGACCCAGTCCAGGCCAGGAGAATACCGTTTCCGTAATCAAAGTTCCCCCGATCAGACTTGTAAACTGCAAACTCATAATTGTCACGACCGGAATCAATCCGTTCCGAAACGCATGTTTCACAATGACAACCATCCGACCAAGTCCCTTGCTGCGGGCTGTTCGAATATAGTCCTGGTTCAGAATCTCCAGCATGCTGGAGCGAATCAGCCGGGTCATCTGCGCAGCTAATCCAACGCCAAGTGTGAATGCCGGCAAGATCAGATGTGACAATCCACCGCGACCGGATACCGGCAATACACCCAACATGACGGAGAACAAGAGGATAAGCATGATCCCCATCCAGAAGTTTGGCATTGCCTTACCAATGACGGATATTCCAGAAATGATGAGATCGGTAAACGTATTTCGTTTGACGGCTGAAATGACTCCAAGTGGCACAGCCATAAGTACGGCAAAAAACATGGCGGCTACTGCCAGTTCAAAGCTGGCAGGCAATCTCTCCAGCACGAGCTCTAACGCAGGTTGATTGTAGCGAAAAGACTGTCCGAAGTCTCCCTGTATCGCACTGCCCAGAAACTTCACGTATTGCGTATATAAAGGCTGGTCCAAACCGAGTGCCTGCGTCAAAACAGCACGATCTTCAGCGGTAGCCGTTTCAGGCAACATTAGCGCAACCGGATCCCCGGTGACTCGAACCAAAATGAACACAATTAATGAAACAATGAACAGCACCGGAATGATCTGTAGTAATGACTTAAGTACATATTTGCCCATTCCTTGTTCACCTCCCTTGTTAAGAAAAAGAACGGCAGGAACATGGTTATCCAGTCCCTGCCGTTCACGGCCTTATCTTTTCAATGACCGGTTGTTATGCTCGATGTTACTGTGCAACAGGTGTGATCTCGTCAGCATAGAACATCTCGTCACTGCGCGGCGCGAAGTTCACTTTCGCATTTGTTCCGTAGACACCTTCCATTTGGTACAGATATACAGCTGGGCGTTCTTCAGAGAAGATCTGCTGTACTTGCTGATACTCTTTCTCACGAGCTGCAGGGTCCATGTTCACCAATGCCGATTGAAGCAGTTTTTCTACTTCAGGATTGTTGTAATCCGACTCGCCTTTGGCTTCTTCCAACATATAACGATTGTAGTTATTCGAAGCATCGAACAAGGAGTTACCAATACCGATCATGAAGATTTCTTTGAATGATTTGGAGCTGTAACGTTCACTAAATGCACTTGCTTCCAGGACATCCAGGTTGATTTTGAATCCGGCTTGTTCCAGCATCGCTGCAACAACTTCAGCTTGTTCTTTGTATTGTGCGGAAACGGAGATGGTCATCTCGGCTTCACCTTCTGCATAGCCAGCTTCTTGCAGCAACTGTTTTGCTTTTTCCAGGTCATAGAGTGACGTTTTGTACAATGAAGGATCAGCACCGAAGTTGCCTGGTGTTACGGACGTGCGAGTTACGATACCTGCTCCGCCGGCAATGCTGTCCACGATTCCTTGTTTGTCGATCGCCAGGTCAATCGCTTCACGCACTTTCGGATCAGCCGTGATGCTGCCTTCTGTCTGACGGAAGATCAACTGAAGCACACGCTGGATTGGTGCTTTGACAATCTTCTTGTCTGCTTCACCTTCGATCCGTGCAATGTCAGTGGACGGAATGGAAGATGCAACATCTACACCACCGGCAAGCAATTCGGATACACGTGTAGAGGCTTCAGGAATAACGCGGAATACCACTTCATTCCATTTTGGTTCACCATCGAAGTAGTTCTCGTTTTTCACCAATTCCACACGATCATCTTTGGTCCATTTACTGAACTTGTAAGGACCTGTGCCTACCGGTTGTTTCAGGAAAGCATCGAATCCTTTATCCGCAATATATTTTGCCGGCAGAATTCCAGCTCCCATTTTGGACAAACGATTCATCAAGAGCGGATCAGGACCATCCGTGATGATGTCTACGGTATAGTCATCCACCGCTTTAACTTCTACGATATTTTTGAAATAACTGTTTTGTTTCAGTGTCTCGTCCTTGGCTACGCGCTCCAGCGTGTATTTTACATCTGCCGAAGTGAAAGGATCGCCATTGTGGAAGGTTACGCCTTCACGCAGTTTGAATCTCCATGTTGTATCATCAACCTGATCCCATGATGTCGCAAGTCCCGCCACTTTTTTCTGTTCACTGTCATTCTTGATCAAATAATCAAAAACATTGACCAGAACCGCCTCACTGGAGGTGTTGTTGTTGTTGTGCGGGTCGAAACTCTCAATATCTGTTGCTGCAGCAATGGTCAGTGTTGTACTTGCGATTCCACTGCCCGTTCCTTCTGTTGCGGCATTGTCATTGGTGCTTGTCGTTTTTCCTCCGCAGGCGCTGAGTACCATGACGATTGCCAGTAACGTGATCCACAAGCCAGTCCATTGTCTTTTTTTCATTGTGATTGCTCCCCCTCAGAAGTTGTATTCCTTGCCAAAAATTCAAGAGCTACTGCGGACAACATGCCCACACCATAAGGCATCGCTGTCTCATCAAGATCAAACATGGGATGGTGAAGTGGATATCGAGTCCGTTCCTCATCATTACCAGATCCAAGTCTGAAAAACACGCCCGGAATCTGTTCACAATAAAAAGCGAAATCCTCGCCCCCTGTAGAAGGTTTGATATAGTTCCATCCCTTCTGCGCATTAACCTGGTCGCAGGTCTCTGTCAGCAGGTCAACCATGCCGAGATCATTCACGACAACAGGGTATCCATCACCGTAGACGACTTCGCATCCTGCTCCGAAAGAATCACAGACCCCTTTAACAACCTGTTCGATCAAAGCTGGCATCCGTTCACGAATGGCAGGTGAGAGTGTACGAACCGTACCGATCATCTCCACTTCCGGGGCGATGGCTGTTCCCATATAACCTCCGGTGATTTTGCCAATGGTGACTACAGCGGGTTCAAGCGGATCGACCATCCGACTGACGATATTTTGCAAGGCGGTGATGACCTGAGCAGATACCGCAATCGCGTCAATGCCTTCATGCGGACGAGCCGCATGTCCACCCTTGCCAAACACCTTGATAATCAAGGGATCAGCTGAAGCAAATGCAACGCCCTGACTTACGCCCAAGGTTCCCGTGTCCTGTCCAGGGGTCATGTGTAACCCTGCGATGGCATCAACCTTCGGATTCTCCAGAACACCGTCCTGGATCATGGCTCTCGCCCCTGCGAGTCCCTCTTCCGCTGGCTGGAAAATGAATTTGATGTTGCCTGATTTGGGTCTTCCAAGGCCAGTTAGCAACTGGGCAGCTCCCATCAGGATGGAGGTGTGAGCGTCATGTCCACACAGATGCGCTTTGCCATCTACTTGCGAGCGGTATTCCACCGCTTTCTGATCCTGGATTGGCAGAGCATCCATGTCTGCGCGCAAGGCAAAGGTTGGTCCATCTGTCTCTCCGCGAAGTAGGCCTGTGACCCCGGTCTGTCCCACATTACGTGTAACTTCCAGGCCCAGGCTTTCCAGATGTTCAGCTACGATAGCGGATGTGCGATGCTCCTCGTAGCCAATCTCCGGATGGCGATGCAGATCTCTGCGCCAGGCGCTTAACTGGGCTTGTAGTGGCTGAGCCAGCTTAATCAGTTCTGAACGATTCATTCGCTGTCATTCCCTTCATTTTCATCCGATTCAGAAACCAAACGGGCATAGATCGCGTCAGCTGAGAATTCGATATGTCTTTTCATCGTCTCCCGGGACTTGAACCTGTCATGTGCTTTCAGCGCTTCAAGAATCTCCATATGTACACCGTGGTTGACGGTACGTATGCGGTCATCATAAGGCATCAAATCCA
>Ga0209437_100680_pt1 | contig 18330 bp, 15 predicted proteins | sample AraplaL_Cvi_mTSA_FD_184266 | JGI IMG/M metagenome (GOLD analysis project Ga0209437, IMG submission 184266) | Arabidopsis root microbial communities from the University of North Carolina, USA - plate scrape CL_Cvi_mTSA (SPAdes) (version 2) | ecosystem: Host-associated > Plants > Roots > Endosphere...
TCGCAGAATCTGTCCGACGACATGAGTTCGCGTACCTACACCATGGAGATCGAAGTGCCCAACGAGAAGATCGGCGAGCGCGTGCGTGAGATCGCCGAGGAAACCGCCGGCACGCGCGAGGGCGCCATCGAATTCGTCTATCCGGACGAGGAAGAAATCTGATCCGCCGCTAGGGCTGCCACACCTGCCCGTCCGGATCGGAAAGCTGCCGGTCGAGGTAATACGCGGCGCTGACGAACGCCAGATGCGTCAGCGCCTGCGGGAAGTTTCCCAGCGGCTCCGCGCGCAGGCTCAGTTCTTCGGAAAACAGCCCGAGATGATTCGCGTAATGCACACCACGCGCCATCATCTCGCGCGCCTCGTGCAGACGACCGGCGCGTGCAAGACATTCCACGTACCAGAACGTGCAGGTGGTGAACGCCCCCTCGCCGCCTTCCAGTCCGTCCGCATTGCGATAGCGGAACACCAGGCCGTCGTCGGCGAGCTGTTCGCCGATCGCATCCAGCGTCGCCAGCCAGACTGGATCGGTGGCTGAGACGAAACGGACCAGAGGCATCATGAGCAACGCGGCGTCGAGATCCCGACCGCCGCGCGACTGCACGAAGTAGCCATGTTCCGGATGGCGATAATGCGTCCAGATGTCGTCGGCGATGAGGTCGCGCTCGTGCGCCCACTCCACCAGCGGCGCGGGTAGCGAGCGCTTGCTCGCCAGACGCACGGCGCGGTCCAGCGCCACCCAGCACATCAGACGCGAATGGAGAAAATGCCGCGGCGCATCGCGAATTTCCCAGATGCCTTCGTCCGGATCGCGCCAATGTGCGCGCACATGTTCCACCAGTCGCTTCACGTGCTCCCAGCCCGCATGACTGATCGCCGTGCCGTACTTGTTGGACAGGTAGATGCTGTCCAACAGTTCGCCGTAGATGTCCAACTGGGTTTGCGAGCGCGCGGCGTTGCCGATGCGAACCGGCTGCGATCCGGCATAGCCGGCCAGATGATCGAGCGTGTCCTCGTCACGAGCGTCCCGCCCATCGAGCGCGTACATCACCTTCAAGGTGGCGTCGTCATCCAGATTCACCATCCGCTCTTCGATCCAGCGCCGAAAGTGCTCCGCCTCGTCGATGTAGCCGAGGCGCATGAAGGCGTAGACGGTGAACGAGGCATCACGAATCCAGGTCGCCCGATAATCCCAGTTGCGCTCGGCGCCGGTGGCTTCCGGCAGTCCGAAGGTCGCGGCCGCCGCGATCGAGCCGTGCCGATGCGAGGTAAGAAGCTTAAGCACCAGCGCGGACCGCTCGACGTATTCGCGCCAGCGACCACGGTAGTTGGACTGTCGGGTCCAATGGCGCCAGGCGTCCGCGGTCGCGTCCAGCGCCGCTTTGCACTCCGCGGCGTCCAGCGGATCGCACTCCTCGTCGCAGAGTACGAACCAGGCTTCCTGGCGCGCGTCCAGCTCGAAGGTCGCTCGCGCCTCGCCGCCGCCCGTCGTCAGCGGCACCGACGCCCCCAGGCGCAGCGCGCTCGCACCGTCTACGAACACCACCGTGTCGCCGTATTCGTTCGCCTGGGGCGCACCGGCAGCGTAGTCGAGGCGCGGGCGGCAGCATGCCTCGACGCGCACCCGGCCGCGCGGCACGCGGACGCGCCGCACCACGCAGCGGGGCACACGCACCTTCGCCTCCGGATGCGGCATGAAGTCCGTCAACTCCACGCTGCCCTGCTCGCTCATCCAGCGAGTGACGAGGATGTTCGTCTCTGGCACGTACAACTGCATGCGTCGCGCGTCATCGAGCGCAGGCGTGATGGAAAACGACCCGCCCGTGTCGGGATCAAGCAGCTCCGCGAACGCCGTGGGGCTGTCCAGGTGCGGCCAGCACATGAAATCGAGGGTGCCGTCGCTGGCGATCAACGCCACCGTGTCGAGATTGCCGATGACGCCGTGCTCGCCGATAGTCCGCCCCGGCACCGGGTTCTCTCGCTGTGGCACGTGCCTCTCCGCCAATCGTCGTGGCGCGGAGAAATGCCACAGGCCGCGTGAAGCCTTCCTCTATTGATGACGGTGAGCTCTAGAACTCCAGGCGATAGGCGATCTTCACGAGGCCCTCGTTCACATCCTTGAGGCTGAAACCCTGGCGGAACTGCGATCCGAGATCGTCGTTGGTGTCGTCCACGTAGCCACCGCGGTTGTAGACGATGTACAGGTCCGACAGCGGCGCGATCTCGTAGCGGTAGCGGATCTGAAAACCGAGGTTAGCCACGCCCAGCGCGTCCACCGACTCGTCGCTCGGTACAGCGCCGCCCGTCGGCGTCACTTCCAGCGCCCGACGCAGCTTCGCCCCCACGGCAAGCGTCTGCAGCTTCACTCGAAGGTCCTGCTTGTTCCCGATGTTCCAGTTCACGCCACTGTCGATCCCGATGGTGCGTCCGTCGAAGGCGCCGACCAGATTGTCGTGCTGCCAGATCAACCAGTTGGGGTCCCACTCGTAGCTTGCGCCAGTGAACACGCTGAACGCATCGGTGATGAAGTACGTCGGCGTGAACTTGAAGTAGTAACCGAGCCGGTGATAGCCGCTGAGCGCATTGCCCTTGACGAACCCTTCGGCTTCCCACGCCCAGCGACCGACGCGCGGACGCTCACGCTCGTAGGTCAACTTGGCCGTCGGTGGCGTATGCAAGGCGTTGCCACCGCGGGTGAGCAGATCGTCGTACGCGGACGTGAACGCATCCAGGCGCCATGTTTCGTTACCACCGTCGCGACGGCGGCTGTCACGCTGGATGCGGAATCGCCGATGCACGGTGACACCGCGCGTGTTGTCGAGCGCCGATATCCGATATCGCCACAGGTGCGAGCTATAGGCCGAATCTTCCGGCAGCCCCGTCACGCGGCGACGCACTTCCCAGTGCAGGTAGGTCATGTCGTTGCGGGGGAGGTAACCGAAATCGTCGATCTCCAGACGGCGACCGAAGTACATCCCGAGCCATTGCTGGCTCCATGTGTCGTCCATCTGCCAATAGGCGATGCTGGTGGCGCCGAGCCCGCTGCTGTCGGCCTGTGGCTGGTCGATCCGGCTACCCACGACGTTGCTCGTGATGGAGAAGACGTCGTTCGGTTGCCAGCGATGATCGAAGCCGAGCACGTTCGCATCGCGGTCGAGATACGGGTGATTCACCCGTGTGGCGAGCATGCCGAAGGTCTGCGAGCCCAGGTTCTGGCTCAGGCGAAATGCGCCGAAGGTGCGGCCCGCGTCGCCTTTTTCCTGCGCGGTGAGAATGCCGTAGTTAGTGGAACCCACGCTGCCATTCACCTTCACCGCGGCGGCGATATCCGCTGCGCCGTGCCCATCGTCGGATGCGCCTCCCACGCGGCGCGTGTAGACGAGCTGCGAGTCGTCATCGAGCAGGCTGAAATCGAAGATGCCCTGGTTCTCGGTGAAAAACGGGCGCTTATCCGTGAAGAAGGTTTCCTCGGGTGAGAAGTTCACCACGAGGTCGTCGCTCTCCACCTGGCCGAAATCCGGATTGATCGTGGCGGTGAACTGGGTCTGCCCGTTCGGTTTCCAGAGAATGTCGGCGCCCTGCTCGAACGACGTACCACCGTGAGCGCGATCCACCCTGCCGACGAGATACGGCGTGACCGCGACCAGCGACTGCGAATACGCCGGCAGCTCCACCCGCTGGAAACTCGAAAGAAACCTCCCCTGATCGAAGGCGATGGTCGGCCAGCCCATGCGCTCGCCGGTGCTGCCGACGACGCGATCGAGATACAGCCCGATCGTGCGCACGTCGCCATGCGCCTTCTGCATGGGCGCGATGTACCAGGGGATAAGCAGTTCCACCGAATAGCCATCCGCATCCTCGCTGACGGCGTGGTCCCAGCGGCCATCCCAGTCGTAGCTGAAGTCGGATTCGTTGGTGATGACCTCGTCGGCCACGCCACCCTGCGACTTCACCTCGAAGTCGTAGCCGACGCGGCCGTCGCCATTGAAGTCGACCATCACGTTGATGCGATCGACCAGCGCGCTCTCGTCGCGACGTGCCTGCTGCCGGGAGCGCGGAATGTCCGGCGACTGCGTGGCGCGTATCGCCACCGCAAGACCCTTGGGCGTGGACAACACCCAGGCCTCGGTCGGTTGGCTGCCCGGCTTCCCCGTGAACGGCTGGGTCTGCCGGAAGTCCACGATGTGCTGGGCGCCACGCCATTCCGCGGGGTCGATATGCCCGTCGATCGTCACCTCCGCCTGCACGGGAAGCGCCACGACGGCGCCGAGGACGACGAAAAGGAGTGAACGCAAGCGCATGACGATCCGGGGCGTGAAAACCTGCGGGAAGGATGCCTGCGGAAGCGCAAGGGTTTGCCATGACCCATGGGCCATGCGCAAATTCTCACGATCAGGGCGGGATGCGCCCGGTGCGTTGGCTCAGCCGGTTTCCCTGATGAACTCGACCAGTGCGCGGAGCGTAGCCGGTACGTGGCGTCGGCCGGGGTAGTACAGGCACAGCCGATCGAACGGCGGCGTCCAGTCGTCGAGCACCCGCTTGAGCCGGCCGGCCGCCAATGCCTCGGCGACGTGGAATTCCGCGAGGTAGGCGAGCCCCAGGCCGGCCTCCGCGGCGTCGCGCATCAACGTGGGCTCGTCCAACGTCAGCGTCCCACCTACCTCGACCGCGAGCGCTTCGCCGTGGCGCTCGAATTCCCAGCGATACAGATGCCCGGCCGGCATGCGCGCGCGAATACAGCTATGGCTCGCGAGGTCGTTGGGCGTGCGCGGCGAGCCGCGCTCCGCGAAGTAGCCCGGCGAGCCCACCACCGCGAAACGCACGGGTGGCCCGAACGGGACGGCGATCATGTCGCCGGGCACGACGTCGGCGGTGCGGAAGCCGGCATCGAAGCCCTCGCGCACGATGTCGATCAGGCGGTCCTCGGTCACGAGGTCCAGGCGCACGTCAGGGTGGCGGCGCAGAAAGGGGATGAGCAGTGGCTCCATTACCCAGCGCGCAGCGCCCGCCGACGTATTGATGCGCAGGCTGCCGGAGGGCTCGCCACCATCGTCGCCCGCGCGTTCGATCGCGGCGCGGATGTCCGCCAGCGCCGGGCCCACCTCGTCCACGAAGCGCTCCCCCGCCTCTGTCAGGCGGACGCTGCGGGTGGTCCGGTGGAACAGCCGCGCACCGATGCGCGCTTCCAGCGACGCCACCGCCTGGCTCAACGCCGACGTGGAGAGGCCCAGCGCTGCCGCCGCGGCACGGAAACTGCCGTGGCGTGCCACAGCCACCACGGCTTCCAGTTCGGTCAGGCCCGAGCGCATTGTCCGCCTCTGCTTAATAGGTCATCCAGGTTTGTCCTTCTTATCAAACTAATGGCCCGACCGCATCCTTGGTTGGGTCTCCTCCCACGGAACTCCCTCATGTATTCCATCGACCAGATCTACATCGACGGCGCCTTCGTTCCGCCCCATGGCAGCGAGCGCTTCCCGCTTCACAGCCCTGCGACCGAAGCAGTGATCGGCACCGTACGCCTGGGCGACGAGGAAGATGCCCGTCGGGCCATTGCCGCGGCCAAGCGTGCGTTTCCAGCGTTTTCCCGCACATCGATCGACGAGCGCATCGCCCTGCTCCAACGCATGCACGACGCCGTGGCGGCGCGCGAGGACGAGCTCTTCGCCGCGATCGTCGAAGAATACGGCGCTCCCTCATCGCGCGGTCGCTGGATGGCTGCGCACGCCGCCAACGTGTTTCGCGATGCCATCGACACCTTGCGCGAGTTCGACTTCGAACGGCGTATGGGCAGCGCCACCGTGGTGATGCAGCCGGTGGGCGTCGCTGCGCTCATTACGCCTTGGAACAGCAACGCCGGCTTCATCTGCGGCAAGCTCGCCGCCGCCATCGCGGCCGGCTGCACGGCGGTGATCAAACCCAGCGAAATGAGCGCACGACAAACCCAGATCGTCACCAAAGCCCTGCACGAGGCAGGCGCAGCTCCGGGCGTGTTCAACATTGTGACGGGCCGTGGCGATGTGGTCGGCGAGACGTTCGTCACCAGCCCGGACGTCGCGAAGATCTCGTTCACCGGGTCCACGGCGGTCGGCAAGGGCATCGTCAGGGCGAGCGCCGAGACGCTGAAGCGCGTGACGCTCGAACTCGGCGGCAAGTCGCCCAGCGTGATCCTCGACGACGCGGACTTTGCGACCACGGTGCCCCTGGTGATCGCCGCAGGCTTCATGAACAGCGGCCAGGCCTGCATCGCCGGCACGCGCATCCTCGTGCCGCGCTCGCGGATGGGCGAGTTCGAGGCACTGGCCAAGGCGGCGGTTGAAGCCACGGTCTCCGGCGACCCGGCCGATCCACGCACCGAGATCGGACCGATGGTCAGTGCCAAGCAGTGGGAACGCGTGCAGGGCTATATCCGCAAGGGCATCGAGGAAGGCGCCCGACTGCTCGTCGGCGGCGAAGGCCGGCCCGACGGCTACGACCGCGGCTGGCTCGTGCGCCCCACCGTGTTCACCGACGTGCGTAACGACATGACCATCGCCCGCGACGAAATCTTCGGGCCCGTGCTGTCGATCATTGGCTACGACGACGAAGAGGACGCCATCGCGATCGCCAACGACACGGCCTATGGCCTGCAGGCCTATGTGCATTCCACGAACGCAGCACGCGCAGCTCGCGTGGCCGCGCGCATCGACGCCGGCCGGGTCATGGTCAACACGTTGACCCACGATCCCAAGGCGCCGTTCGGCGGCTTCAAGCAATCCGGCCTCGGCCGCGAATACGGACGCTTTGGGCTGGAGGCCTATCTGGAGCCGAAGGCGGTGCTGGGGCTCTGATCGAACTCCTACAACCGGCGTGCGTCTGATAACGTCCCCTGGGTCAATCAGCCCAGGGGATCTCATGCTCGCCCGTACCTGTCTCGCTCTCGCTCTCCTGCTCGCCCTGCCCGCGCTGGCAGACGAAGCGAAGAAATCGCCCACGCCCAAGGAACTGCTGGCGAAGTCCACTCCGGCCGAATGGCGAACGCCCGATCCGCAGAACCTGGTCTACATGGACCTGCCGCAGGGCCGCGTCGTCATCGAACTGGCGCAGGACTGGTCGCCGCTGCATGCCGCGAACATCCGCACCCTGATCCGCGAGCATTATTTCGACGGCACGCAGATCATCCGCGTGCAGGACAACTTCGTCACCCAATGGGGCGACCCCGACGGGGACGACAAGAAGAAAGCGAAGAGCCTCGGTACCGCGAAGGAAACCCTCGCCCCCGAGTTCACCCGCAAGGATGGCAAGCCCTATCCCTTCACGAAGCTGCCGGACGGCGACGTATACGCACCCGAGGTCGGATTCTCGGATGGCTTCCCCGTGGCACGAGACGGCAAGGGCGAGGCGTGGATCACGCACTGCTACGGCACGGTGGGCGTCGCTCGCGACACCGGTGCCGAGAGCGGCAACGGCAGCTCGCTCTACGCAATCATCGGCCAGGCGCCGCGCAATCTCGACCGCAACCTGGCCGTGGCCGGTAAGGTCATCAAGGGCATGGAGATTCTTTCGGCCTACCCGCGCGGCGGCGAGCCCATGGGCTTCTACGACAAGCCCGGGCAACGCGTGACGATCAAGAGCGTGCGCCTCGCGGCGGACGTACCGGAAGCCGAACGCACGCCGATTCAAGTGCTGCGCACGGACAGCAAGACCTTCGCCGCCGTGGTCGAAGCCAAGCGCAACCGCCGCGACGACTTCTACACCCGCCCCGCCGGCAAGATCGACCTGTGCAACATCAGCGTGCCGGTGCGCGACCCGTCGAAGAAACCCTGATACCTGTTGTGGGAGCCGCTATAGCGGCGAGAAGCCAAAGCACCGGTGGGAACCAGCCTGCTGGCGATAACCCAAAGCACCGATGGGAGCCAGCCTGCTGCGATAACCCAAAGCACCGGTGGGAGCCAGCCTGCTGCGATAACCCAAAGCACCGGTGGGAGCCAGCCTGCTGGCGATAAGCCAACGGAGCGATGAAGCGGCCGAGGCAGATTCCCATCGCCACCAGGGTGGCCGCCACCGGCAAGCTCCATCACCACCAGGCTGCCCCCCCACAACTACCCCGCCGACGCGCCAGCAGGCGCGTCGGCCACAATCGCCTCGCGCAGCGCCCGCAGCTTCTCCTTCAACTTCGCCTCATTGGCCTTGCCCACGCGAATCATGAATTTCTGTCCCACCGACAGTTGCTCATAGTTCGGATCCGCGTACACGTAACCCACTTTCGCTGGAATCAATTGCAGCTTGCCTTTGGGCTCCGGCGCGGCCAGCAAGTGATCGATCACCTCGATCAGGCGGTCGTTGAAATACCCGCCCGTGCCGAGGTCGCGGTAGGCCTGCTGAAACAGCGGGTAGTTGCGCTTGTACCAGGCTGCGGCGGCCTGCGGGTTCATCCGGTCCGCCACGTACATGTAGGTTTCATAGCGATCGAGGTTCTTCTTCGACTCGACGAACATGCCGTCGTCGGACTGCACCTGGAAACGTCCCGTGGGCGTGCGCAACGGCAGCACGTTCATGCCGACCGTCTGCTTCGGCAACGCATCGATGGTGGATACCATGCGCGACACGATGGCGTCCTGGCGCAACAGCGATTTCAGTGCGTCGTCGCTGGTGAGCGCGAGCAAGCCCGCAAGGATGGCGTCGTCGCTCTGGTCCAGCGCCGGGAGCGATGCGGACCCCGCCGACGCGGGATCGACCGGATGCAGCGGAGCCGGCGCGTCGTGCCCGATGGGTTGTGAAGCCGCAGCGGTTGATGCGGCCTCCGCGGCCGGCGCCGTCACCGCGTCCCTCGCTTGCTTCTCGCGATACACGAAGATGCCAACGGCGACGGCAATCGCCACGACCAGCAAACCTGCGACCCATTTCGAACCCGACGACTGACTGCTCAACGTACCGCTCCCGCAACGACCAAGGCCCATGGGACTACGAATGGCGGGTCGAGTTCAAACTAACGCCGATGCAGCGCCCTCATGGGACCACACAATAATGGCCACGACGGGTACGTTGAGAGGGCAAATCAGCGTTTGGCGTAGCCGAATCGCAAGTTTGCTTCCAGCTCCCGTAAATATCGGCGGTGCAAGTTGCGCATTACCGTGAATTAACGGGTTCCGGCGTAAGAAGAACACACGGAGCACTACCACAAGGAAGCGAAAATGAATATCTACATCAAAACGATAACGGGTAAGACCTTTACGCTGGAGGTCGAACCGAGCGACACCATCGAAAATGTCAAACAAAAGATAGCCGATCAGGAGGGTATCGCTGTACCAATTCAGCGGCTCATCTTCGCCGGGAAACTACTCGAAGACCTTCGCACCCTCGCCGACTACAACATCCAGAAAGAAAGCACCCTACACCTAGTCCAGCGCCTAGAGAGTTGAGACATTCCTACCAAAGAGCGTCTCCAGCAAGAGGCGCTCTCTTTGCGGCGACGCGCGTTCGATGCTCAACGCGGCTCGACGCAGGGTCTCACGCACCATCGCTTCGGTTTTTCGGGCGTCTCCCTCCAGCCAGGCACGAAATGCGCCGCAACGCACCGGAAGGCACTCGTGTGCCCAACGCACCTGTCGCAGCATTTTACTATCCGGCAAGAGCGAGGCATCCCGATCCGCGGCAGCGCGCGAAAAAGCGATTTCCGCACGAACGTACAGGATCAGCTCCGCATAGGCTGAGCGAAGTGCGGCGTCCTTTGGCACGGCGGCGTCCAGAGCATGGCCCAGCGCGGCTGCCTCGCGCCATTCGCCGCGCTCTTGATGCAGGACGACCGCGCAATACACGGCATGCACCTCGCTCAGCCTGGCAAAGGCCGCCGCCTCATCCTGTGGCAAGGCGGACAATAGCGTGCCCGAGATCAGCCGCGACAAGGCTCGCATACCGAGCAGGTCCGACTCGGCGGGCGGATGGCGCCACCAGCGCCACGCGATGATGCCGTCGGTGTCCACCACGGCTTTTACGGGAAGCAGATTCACCAACGGCACCGCGCATACGCACAGCGCCACGCATAGCGCGATGGCGGCCTCGTCGCTGCGCACGAAAGCCAGCGCCGCGCCAAGTATCGACAGCAGCAGCACGTTCGCCGCAACACCGCCCAGGGCAAAGACGATGAAGGCGCGACGCCATGGCCTGTCCACGGCCGGCAGGGCCATTACGCTGCCCGTCGGGGTCTTGTGCGCGTAGCGTTTGATCCGGCATCGCCAGCCACGTTGCAGCGGCTCGATCTCCAGCCACCACAGACGCACGCGCAACACCTGCATGCCGAGCTGTCGCGCCGCGACGTAATGGCCGATTTCATGCACCACGATCGAGACGACGAACGCGCCGATGAGCAACAGCAAGGGATGAAACCGGTGTAGCAACCCAAACCCGAGCAGCGCGACGATGAAGGCGAAGATCATGCCCAGATAGAGGTACATCACCACCGTAAAGAACAGCCGCCACGCCGCTGATGGCTGCCACATCGACACCGCCAAACCGTCCTCCGCCATACATCCGCCCCTGCTTGCCCGGCCGTTAGCCTAGCAGCACGGATTGAGCGCAAGCGCGTGCGTCAGCCGCCCACCAGCACCGGCACGGCATCCTCGGTGACGAGACAGGTCCGCGGCGTCGCCGAGGTATCGATGTGCAACACGCCGTCCGGCTTCGGCGCATGATAGTGCAGCTCGCCGGCTACGCACGGCGCGGCCGCAGGCATCACATGAAAGATGGCACGCCATGTGCGCAACGCCATCATGGCCGTGGTGGCATAACCGGGATGCTGACCGTCCGCATGTGTCCACGCCATCTCAGGACGCGTCAACATGAGCTTCCGGCGCGGCTTGGCGATCTCGATGTACGTAGCGTCGCTCGCCTTGGCAATGGCCCTCTCCCCAAATTCCAGCGCTTCGTTCGTCTCTTTGCTGGATTGCCAGGTGCCTAGATAGAACACGCGTGCACCGCTGGCGCGCGCTCTGCGCGACAGCTCTCTGGCCGACTGCATCGCCGGCAAGCTGGCGGCATTGTTCTGCTGGCAGGCTGATGGGCAGAAGGCTTCGCCACCCCGTTCCTGAAGGACCACGTCCGTGTAGCCGCCCTCGGCCAGCGCGCGACTGACCGACGGATTGCCCGTTGCATCCGCCAGCGTGGCGCCGCCACTGGCAATCATGTCGACCTGGATATGTGTCCCCGGTAGCGCAAGAGAGGCAAACGCATTGGGCAGGTCGTTGACATAGGTGAGGCTGTTGCCGATGAAGAGCACGCGACGTACCTGCTCATCGGCCCACGCCGTAGAAACCGTCAACGCGGCCAGGAGAACGACGAGCAAACGTCGACTCACGCGAACGCCTGAACAGGGTTCCCGCTCGAAGCGGTAACCCTGACCATCACATGTTGCGCCGATACTCGCCACCCACGTCGTAGAGCGCGTGGCTGATCTGGCCGAGCGAGTTGTTCTGCACGGCTTCCATCAGTTGCTCGAAGACGTTGCGGCGGTCGCGTGCGGTTTTCTGCAGGACCTTGAGGCTCTCGGGAGCCAGGCTGTTGCGGGCCTTGCCGAAGAGCCGCACGTTGTCGATCTGCTGGCCCTTTTCTTCCTCGGTGGAACGGATCAGCTCGATTTCCGTGGCGATCTCGCCGCCATGGTCCTTCGGCAGGAACGTGTTCACGCCGATGAGCGGCAGCGTACCGTCGTGCTTCAGGTGTTCGTAGTACATCGATTCTTCCTGAATCTTGCCGCGCTGGTACATCGTGTCCATCGCGCCGAGCACGCCGCCGCGCTCGCTGATCGCCTCGAACTCCTTGTACACGGCCTCTTCCACGAGGTCGGTCAGTTCGTCGACGACGAAGCTGCCCTGCCACGGGTTCTCGTTGAAGTTGAGGCCCAGCTCGCGATTGATGATGAGCTGAATCGCCACCGCGCGACGCACGCTTTCCTCGGTCGGCGTGGTGATCGCCTCGTCGTATGCGTTGGTATGCAGGCTGTTGCAGTTGTCGAACAGCGCGTAAAGCGCCTGCAAGGTCGTGCGGATGTCATTGAACTGGATCTCCTGCGCGTGCAGCGAGCGGCCCGACGTCTGGATGTGGTACTTCAGCATCTGGCTGCGCGCACTGGCGCCGTAGCGCTCGCGCATGGCGCGGGCCCAGATGCGGCGGGCCACACGGCCGATCACCGTGTATTCCGGGTCCATGCCGTTGGAGAAGAAGAACGACAGGTTGGGCGCGAAGTCGTCGATCTTCATGCCCCGTGCGAGGTAGTACTCGACGATGGTGAAGCCGTTCGACAAGGTGAAGGCCAACTGGCTGATCGGGTTCGCGCCGGCTTCGGCGATGTGGTAGCCGGAGATCGACACCGAGTAGAAATTGCGCACCTTGTGATCGACGAAGTACTGCTGGATGTCGCCCATCATGCGCAAGGCGAATTCAGTGCTGAAGATGCAGGTGTTCTGCGCCTGATCTTCCTTCAGGATGTCCGCCTGCACCGTGCCGCGCACGGTAGCGAGCGTGTACGCCTTGATCCGTGCATAGGTCTCGGCATCGACCACTTCCGCGCCCGACACGCCGAGCAGGCCAAGACCGAGGCCATCGTTACCCTTAGGCAGCTCACCGTGATAGCGCGGACGGTTGCCGTCCGGATACAGCTCGGCGATGCGCTTGTTGGCCGCTTCCCAGCGCGAGGCGTCCTCGTTGAGGTACTTCTCGACGTTCTGGTCGATCGCCGTGTTCATGAACATGGCGAGGATGATCGGCGCGGGGCCGTTGATCGTCATCGACACGGAGGTCGTCGGTGCGGACAGATCGAAGCCGGAGTACAGCTTCTTCATGTCGTCAAGCGTCGCGATGGAGACGCCCGAATTACCGATCTTGCCGTAGATGTCGGGGCGCGGCGCCGGATCTTCGCCGTAGAGCGTGACCGAGTCGAATGCCGTGGACAGGCGTGCTGCGCCACCGCCAAGCGACAAGTAATGGAAACGGCGATTGGTCCGTTCAGGTGTGCCCTCGCCCGCGAACATGCGGGTGGGATCCTCGCCTGCGCGACGATACGGAAACACGCCGCCGGTGTACGGGTAATGCCCCGGAAGGTTCTCACGCATCAGGAACGACAGCAGGTCGCCCCAATCCTTCGTCTTCGGCGGCGACACCTTGGGAATCTTCTGGTGGCTCAGCGATTCGCGGTAGTTCTCCACGCGGATCACCTTGTCACGCACCTGATACTCGTTGAATTCGGCGGTGACCGATTCGAAGCGTGCCGGCCACTCGCGCAGCAGGCCGATGGCCTCGCTCGACAGCTCGCGCACCGCTTCGTTGTAGCGCTGGCGCAAGGTCGCCAGCGAGCGGTCGCCGCTGACGGTAAGCAGGCCGTGATCGTAGAGATCGAGCGCACGCGGCAGCGCCTCGTCGCCGATGTCCTTCAGCGACTCGTAGTAATGCTGCGCTTTGCTGGCCGCCTCGGCCTGCTTCGCGATGGCGCCGTTGACGCCACGCCCCTGCTCCGCGATCTCGGCCAGGTAGCGCACGCGCTGACCGGGAATCAGCACCGTGGCCCGCGGCTCGCGCAGGGTCGTATCGACATCGGGCGTCCACGCCGACTCTGGCAAGGCGAGCTTGTCGCGCAGCAGACGGCACAGGTTGGCGAACATCCAGGTCACACCCGGATCGTTGAACTGACTCGCGATCGTCGGGTACACCGGTACGGCGTCGTCGGCGAGCTGGAACGCCACGCGGTTGCGCTTCCACTGCTTGCGCACGTCGCGCAGGGCATCTTCGGCGCCGCGTTTGTCGAACTTGTTGAGGACCACCAGCTCGGCGAAGTCGAGCATATCGATCTTTTCGAGCTGGCTCGCCGCGCCGTACTCGCTGGTCATCACGTAGACCGGGAAATCGACGAGGTCCACGATCTCCGAATCGCTCTGACCGATACCCGCGGTCTCCACGATCACCAGGTCATAGGCCTGTGACTTGAGGAAATCGATGCAGTCGTGCAGCACGACGGACGTGGCGGCATGCTGGCGGCGCGTCGCCATCGAACGCATGTAGACGCGCGGGCTACGCAGCGAGTTCATGCGGATGCGGTCGCCCAGTAGCGCACCGCCGCTGCGGCGGCGCGTCGGATCGACGGCGAGCACGGCAATGCGCATCTGCGGGAACGCCTGCAGGAAGCGCAGCAGCAGTTCGTCCACGACCGACGACTTGCCCGCACCGCCGGTACCGGTGAGACCCAGCACGGGCGTCTTGCCACCCGCGAGCTTCCACGCCTTGCGCAGACGGGCCAGTTCCTCGTCGCCGAGGCGATCTTCCTCGATAGCGGAGAGCATCGCGCCGATGGATATCTCGTCTTCCACCGAAGCGGTCGGTGGCGCGACAGTGACACGACGGCCTGCGGCTTCGCGCGTGCGGGCCATCACGTCTTCGATCATTTCCGTCAGACCGAGCTTCATGCCGTCGTTCGGGTGGTAGATGCGCTCCACCCCGTACGCCTGCAGTTCCTTGATTTCTTCCGGCGTGATCGTGCCGCCACCGCCGCCGAAAACGCGCACATGGCTCGCGCCGCGCTCGCGCAGCATGTCCACCATGTACTTGAAGTACTCGACATGGCCGCCCTGGTACGACGACAACGCGATGGCATCGGCGTCCTCTTGGAGGGCTGCACGCACCACGTCTTCCACCGAGCGGTTGTGGCCGAGGTGAATCACCTCTGCGCCCTGGCTCTGAATGATCCGCCGCATGATGTTGATGGCGGCATCGTGCCCGTCGAACAGGCTCGCCGCCGTGACAAAGCGCAGCGGCGTTGCCTCCGCGTCCGTGCTGCTGGCGGGAATGTGCTTGGGCTGCGAACTCATGGGAACTCCGGGGAAGACGGCAACGGCGTGGGGAACCCCGGAATTCTACTGCGCGGGCGTCACCGCCCCATGCTGCGGCGCAACGCGAGTGCTCACACGGCCTCGGTGCCTGCGAGGAACGCGAGTGCCGTCTCGATCACCGCATCGTCGTCCACGATGGCGCGGTGACCCAGCCCTTGCGTGATCAGCAGGCGTGCGCCCGGCCAGTGCGCCGCGTACGCGCGTGCTTCTTCCACCGGTACCTCGCGGTCCTGCGCGTCGTGGATGACGAGCAAAGGCTGCCCTCGCCGCGGTGCGTGGTGACGAATGTGCAGCTCGTCGATGGCGATGCCGGTACGCGCGGCCAGCGCGTCGTGCAACGCGGGACGCAAGGCCTCACGAAGACGCACGAAGCGCGCGAAGCGTTGCGTCGCGCCCTGTGGATCGGCCGCGGCCGCAATCAGCACCACCCGCTTCGCTGTCCAGCCGTGATCTAGCGCCAGGGTCACCGCAGCGCCGCCAAGCGAATGGCCGACCACGCCTTCCGCATCCCCGTAGTGGCGTCCCATCGCCTGCACCGTGCGCACGAAGTCCGGCAGCGTGCATAACCCGCCCGTACTGTGTCCATGCGCCGGCTGGTCGAAGGCCACCGCAGCCCAGCCTCGGGCGAGCAGGTGCGGCACCCAGGATTCCCAACGCAGGCCGAGACTCGACCAACCGTGGGCCAGCAACACATAGGGCTGGTTCGCGGGGTCGCCCCATACATAGGTAGCGACAGCGTCGCCGTCCACCTCGACCGTTTCCCGGCGGGCCGACGTCGTCCTCAAGGCATGAGCCGCGCGCTCGCGACTGCTGGGTAGCGGCGTCTGGAAGACGCGCGCCGCATGCGCCACGGTGCGCGCGGGGGCGAACCGGCTACCCATGCGATAGGCGAGACGGAGGCCCAGGAGTGTCGCGACGGTGCGCACGCCGAAACGGCGAGGAGGTTTCATGGAGGCAGACGATGCGCTGATGAGACGGCCCATGGTAGCCGAGGCGTATCCGATGCCACGCCCTTCACGAAGCTGAATCGTCCAGGCGTAGCGAGGTCAACCCGTCGCAAGGCATCGCGTTTTGGCTCGCGAACCGCTCGCGATCGCGGGCTCGCCGAAGGAGGCACACGCCATGACCTTTCCCATCCGCACCCTCGCCGCCCTGGCCGCCGCTGGCCTGGCCTTTGGCGCCGCGACCTATACGCCGCCCGCCGCTGCGCGGGAGTACGTGTCGGTGACCGTCGGCACGCGCCCGCCTCCGCCGCGCTGGGAGCGCGTACCGCCGCCGCGCGCCGGCTATGTCTGGGCGCCGGGCTACTGGAACTGGTACGGCGGTCGCTACGTATGGGTCGGCGGCCACTGGTACGCCGGCCGCCCCGGGTACGTTTATCGCCCGCCCGTGTGGCGCCCTTATGGCCACGGCTGGCGCATCGAGCGTGAGACCTGGTACCGCGACCCGCATTGGCATCGTTGAGTGCGGCTCCCCATCGCTCTGTTGCGCCGCACCCACACGGAGCCCCGCAACGGTTTAAACTAGGCAGCTGACACGACATATCGCCCCCGCCTCCAAGGCCGGGGCGATTTTTTTGGACGGTCACCATCCACCCGGTGGTCCCCACCGCCGGTTTCCACCTAAAGGCGGTGCTGCCGCCGCTTGTCACCGGAGTAACGCGTTCGATGATTTTCGAAACCATCGCCAACACGGGCCACGAAGAAGTCGTCTTCTGCCATAACAAAGACGCCGGCCTGAAGGCCATCATCGCGATCCACAACACCGTGCTTGGCCCCTCGCTGGGCGGCCTGCGCATGTGGCCGTACAAGACCGAGCAGGACGCGGTCAACGATGTGCTCCGCCTGTCGCGCGGCATGACCTACAAGAACGCCGTGGCCGGCCTCAACCTCGGCGGCGGCAAGGCAGTGATCATCGGCGATCCCTCCAAGGACAAGTCCGAAGCGCTGTTCCGCGCCTTCGGCCGCTTCGTGAACTCGCTCAACGGCCGCTACATCACGGCCGAAGACGTCGGCATCGACGTCAACGACATGGAATACGTCTACCGCGAAACCGAATACGTCACCGGCGTGCACCAGGTGCATGGCGGTTCGGGCGATCCGTCGCCGTTCACCGCGTTCGGCACGCTGCAGGGCCTGATGGCCGCGCTGCAGCACAAGCACGGCAATGAAGACGTCGGCAAGTACAGCTACGCCGTGCAGGGCTGCGGCCACGTCGGCAGCGAGTTCATCAAGCTGCTGCGCGAACAGGGCGCCAAGGTATTCGTCACCGACATCAACAAGGACGCCGTGCAGCGCTGCGTCGATGAGCTGGGTTGCGAGGCCGTGGGTCTGGACGAGATCTACGACGTCGACGCCGACGTCTACAGCCCGTGCGCCCTGGGCGGCACGGTCAACGAGCAGACCATCGACCGGATCAAGGCGAAGATCATCTGCGGCGCTGCCAACAACCAGCTCGCCACGGACGCGATCGGCGACGAGCTGGCTCGCCGCGGCATTGTCTACGCCCCGGACTACGCCGTGAACGCCGGTGGCGTGATGAACGTCTCGCTGGAAATCGACGGTTACAACCGCGAGCGCGCCATGCGCATGATGCGCACGATCTACTACAACGTCGGTCGCATCTTCGAGATCGCCGCGCGCGACAGCATCCCGACCTACAAGGCGGCGGACCGCATGGCCGAAGAGCGCATCAGCGCGATCGGCAAGATCCGTTTGCCGCACATGGGCAACGGCGCACCGCGCTTCCAGGGCCGCATGCGCGGGCAGTAATCGCCACGCAGTGGACAACGAAAAGCCGCCGGGAAACCGGCGGCTTTTTCCTTTTTTGCGCCTGGCCTTTTGGCTGATTGACGGTGTATGCGAGTCGGCGCAGCGTGATCTCGGCGTTGCCGTGTTTTGCACCGCCACGGTCATTCATCGAAGGAGCAAAGGCGGTCATGAACAGCGGTGCACGTGAGACGGGTACGGTGAAGTGGTTCAACGATGCGAAGGGCTTTGGCTTCATCTCCAGAGAAAGCGGAACGGATGTATTCGTTCACTTCAGGTCTATCCAGGGGAATGGCTTCAAGAGCCTGGCGGAAGGCGACAAGGTGGAGTTCAAGGTGGTTCAGGGCCAGAAAGGCCTGCAAGCCGAAGATGTCACCAAGGTGAGCTGACCGGGCAGACGCCATCATCCCCAACGGCAAGGGAGGGTGCTGCAATGAGCAAGCGCAAATCGCGAGAGGGAAACGATCTGGGCCAGACGCATGTCCCCCCGGACGATACGACCTCCTCCGAGCCGACGTTCCGCATGCCTCCCGGCGCCCCGCGCCTGAGGAAAGGCGACCGCGTCGAGTTCGACATCGGACAGGGCGTCGACGGACCGCCCTATGCCATGAACGTGCGGCTGATCGACGACGATTGAGCGGAACGCATTAACGGTCCCTCGGCGCGCTGGGCCGGGGTTCCTCGGGGCAACCCGGCCCGGCAGGACGTCCGCGGAC
>Ga0209437_100685_pt1 | contig 18042 bp, 17 predicted proteins | sample AraplaL_Cvi_mTSA_FD_184266 | JGI IMG/M metagenome (GOLD analysis project Ga0209437, IMG submission 184266) | Arabidopsis root microbial communities from the University of North Carolina, USA - plate scrape CL_Cvi_mTSA (SPAdes) (version 2) | ecosystem: Host-associated > Plants > Roots > Endosphere...
GATCCCGCTCGACCCGGCGACCGGCAACCTTGTCGAGGGCGACATCACCGTGCAGACGCGTCGCGTGTTCGACAACCTCGTGGCCGTGGCCGAGGCGGCGGGTGGCAAGCTGTCCGACATCGTTCGCGTGGGCATCTACGTGACCGATCTCGGCAACTTCGCTGCGGTGAATGCCGTCATGGCCGAGTATTTCCAGCAGCCGTACCCGGCGCGTTCCACCATCGAGGTCTCCGGTCTGCCGAAGGGCGCCCAGGTCGAGGTGGACGCGATTCTCGTCCTGCCTTAAGTCCTTTCGTCATTCCCGTGGTCCGCCATCCGACGACGCCCGCCGCCACGACACCGGCGGACCCCGGGCGTACGCCCCTGACGTCGCTGGGCGGCGTGGGGCCGGCGCTGGCGGATACGCTGGGTAAGCTCGGCCTGCGTACGGTGCAGGACCTCTGGTTTCACCTGCCGCTGCGCTATGAAGACCGCACCCGCGTGGTGCCTATCGCCGACCTGCGCCCCGGCGACCGCGCGCAGGTCGAAGGCACGGTCGACTTCATCGAGCGCGGATTCCGTTTCCGACCCCAGTTGAAGGTCATTCTCGGCGACGCCTCCGGCGGCGCGTTGCTGCTGCGTTTCTTCCATTTCCGCAAGGCGCAGATGGAGCAGCTCGCGAAGGGTACGCGGCTGCTCTGCTTTGGCGAGGTGCGCCAAGGGCCGCAAGGGCTGGAGATCGTCCATCCGCAATACCAGCGCATCGAGCCGGACGAGCCCGTCGTCGTGGACGAGCGATTGACTCCGGTCTATCCCACCACGGAAGGGCTTGGACCTCGTCGTCTGGCTGGTGTGGTCGCGCGTGCGCTCGCGCACCTGCCCACCGATGACCGGCTCGAACTGATTCCCGAGAGCGCTGGCTTGCCGACCGGGCTCAGTTCCCTGCGCGACGCTTTGTTGTACGTGCACAGGCCACCGCCGGAAGTGGATCTTCGCGAACTGGGCGAGGGGCGTCATCCGGCCCAGCAGCGCCTGGCCTTCGAAGAATTGCTGACCCAGCACCTCACGCTGCGGCGCATGCGTGCGGCAGTAAAGAAGCGCAAGGCGCCTGCGTTGAAGAGCGCCGGCGCGTTGCACGATCGTCTGCTTGCCGCGTTGCCGTTCGCTCTTACCGGCGCGCAGGCGCGTGTGTCGCAGGAAGTGGCGCGCGATCTGGCCCGCGCGCACCCGATGCTGCGGCTGGTCCAGGGCGATGTCGGCAGCGGCAAGACCGTCGTCGCGGCGCTGGCCGCGGTGGCGGCTGTCGAAAGCGGGTACCAGGTGGCGCTCATGGCCCCGACCGAACTGCTGGCCGAGCAACACCTGCGCAACTTCCGTGCGTGGCTGGAGCCCTTGGGGCTCAAGGTCGAATGGCTTGCCGGCAAGGTGCAGGGCAAGGCGCGCAAGAGCGCACTTGGACACGCGGCCGACGGTACGGCGCACATCGTCGTCGGTACCCATGCGCTGATGCAGGAAGGCGTGGCTTTCGCCCGGCTCGGTCTCGTCATCGTCGACGAGCAACACCGTTTCGGCGTGCACCAACGGCTCGCGCTGCGCGACAAGGGCGCGGAGGGTGAGCTGATTCCGCACCAGCTCGTGCTCACGGCCACGCCGATTCCCCGCACGCTAGCGATGAGCGCCTATGCCGACCTGGATGTCTCGTCGATCGACGAACTGCCGCCTGGCCGCACGCCGGTGCAGACGGTGGCGATTTCCAACGAGCGTCGTTACGACGTGATGGAACGCATTCACGCCGCCTGCATGCAGGGGCGTCAGGTCTATTGGGTCTGCACGCTTATCGAGGAGTCCGAGCAGCTGAATGCTCAGGCTGCCGAGGTAGCCCATGCGGAACTGACGACGGGGTTGCCGGACCTTGCGGTCGGCTTGATTCACGGCCGCATGAAGCCGAAGGAAAAGCAGGCGGTCATGGACGCCTTCAAGGCCGGCGAACTCGCGGTGCTGGTGGCGACCACCGTGATCGAAGTGGGCGTGGACGTGCCTAACGCGAGCCTGATGGTGATCGAGAACAGCGAGCGCCTCGGGCTCGCGCAGCTTCATCAGTTGCGTGGTCGCGTGGGTCGTGGCGCCATCGCCTCCAATTGCGTGCTGCTCTACCAGACCCCTTTGTCACGCCTTGCGCGCGAGCGCTTGCAGGTGATGCGCGAAACCAACGATGGCTTTCGCATCGCGGAGAAGGATCTCGAACTGCGCGGCCCGGGCGAGGTGCTCGGCACGCGGCAGACGGGCCAGCTTCAATTCCGCATTGCCGACCTGGCGCGGGATGGCCACCTCATGCCCGACGTGCAGCGCGTGGCCGAGGTGATGATGCGCGACTATCCCGACCGTTGCGAACGCCTCATCGCCCGCTGGGTGGGCGAGGCTGCGCGCTACGTCGACGCCTGACCGGCGCGGCGCCTACTGCGAAAAGTCCGTCAGGTCAGGCCGAGGTGCCGCCTTACTTCCGCCGCGATCGCCGCGGTTTCGCGCAGCGGCGTCTGTCGATCCGGGGTGTGTGCGTCGAGGTCGTGCAGTAGCCTGGCCGAGCGCAACTCGGCATGGAAGCGCGCAAGTTTCCCCGGCAGGGGTGTCGACACGAACGTATGCACCGGCCGACCCGTGGCGCAGGCTTCGGAAAGCATGTTGACCGAGTCCGGCGTGACCACCAGTCGATCGGCCCAGCCGAGGATGCCCGGGTAGGGATTGGCGCCGTCCGTGCTGTCGGTCCAGACGATCCCCGGTACGCCCGCGAAGGCTTCGCGGATGCCCGCCAGTGCGCCCGCTGGTGTGCGCCGCGATGCCGCCACCAGCACCGTGCCGCCATCGCGGTCGTGACGCGCGCGCACCGCGCGCAGGAACGCATCGAAGGCCGTCATGTCGAACGGCCCGCCATGGCGCACGCCGCCGATGAGCACGCCAAGGCGAGGCGAGGGGAGTTCGGCGAACTGAGCGAACGCTTCCCGCCCGTCCGTCAGCCATACATCGTCGATGGGATGCAGCGAACCCAGCGGGTTGAGCACGTTGTCGCCGCGCAGGTCGTCGTGGCGCGGCGCGATGACCATGTCCCAGTGCGTCGGATCGATCCGCGGGTCGAGGATCTGCACGGCGAGGCACGCGCCCTCGGACCAGAGGCGGATGTGCCGCGTGGCCCAGGCGGCCTGGCGTCCACAACCGATCGCCAACCTGGGCCATGGCGGCAGGAAACTCTCGTTGTCGCGGCCGAGGGCTAGTCGGGCGGCCGGGAAGGCACGCGGTGCGAACCACGACCAGGGCGCACGCAAGTCCACGACGATCTCGCGAATGGATGGCGTCAGCGCCTCGGCCAGTGCGAGCGCTTGGCGCCGGTTGCCTGCCGCGCCATCGGTGACTACCCAGCAGGAACCCGGAGGAAGGGTGCTCATGCGGTCTCCCCGGGTTCGATTGTTATCGATTTCGGCACAGTTCGTTCCTTGTCTGACCGGTTCACGAGCGCGCGGTGGCGCTTACACTGTGAGGATGCCGGGTTACCGGTTCTCCGTCACTGTACAAGGATATCCATGAGCGCCCCGTTGACCGATGCCGCCCTCGACCAGCTGTTCCGCACTGCGCGTACCTATAACGCCTGGCTTCCCAAGGAAGTGACCGACGAGCAGATCCGGCAGATCTACGAGCTGGCGAAGATGGGGCCCACCGCCGCCAACGCCTCGCCCATGCGACTGAGCTTCATCAAGTCCAAGGACGCCAAGGAGCGCCTCAAGCCGTTCCTCTCGGAGAACAATGTCGAGAAGACCATGGCGGCGCCGGTGACGGCCATCGTCGCGACGGACTTCGCGTTCTACGAGCAGCTTCCGAAGCTTTTCCCGCACGCCGATGCGCGCAGCTGGTTCGTGGGCAACGAGCCGATGATCCAGTCGGCCGGCATGCGCAACGGTTCGCTGCAAGGTGCCTACCTCATCCTGGCCGCGCGCTCGCTGGGGCTCGATTGCGGTCCGATGTCCGGTTTCGACCAGGCAGGCGTGGATGCGGAGTTCTTCGCAGGCACGCATATCAAGTCGAACTTCCTGGTGAACATCGGCTACGGTGATCCCAACAAGAATCTGTTCGGTCGTCTGCCTCGCCTCGATTTCGACGAAGCGGCCCAGATTCTCTGATCGTTTCCCGCGGTGACCGCCCGGTCCCGCTGTTGTATGGCAGTACCCACCTTCACTGCAGGAGATTCATATGCGCGCTCTTCGTTACGTCGCCCTCGCCGGTCTGCTCGCTGTCGCCGGCACCGCCGCTGCCGCCCCGGTCACCTACACCCTCGACCCGGGTCACACGATGGTGCTGTTCAGCTGGAACCACTTCGGTTTCTCGAACCCCACGGCTAACCTCGGCCAGGTCGAAGGCACGCTCGTCTATGACGAAAAGGATCCGTCGAAGGCCACCGTCGAAGCGACTCTGCCGCTGTCCGGCCTGGACAGCTTCGTGCCGAAGCTCGACGAACACCTGAAGTCGGCCGACTTCCTCGATGCCGCCAAGTACCCGAACGTCACGTTCAAGAGCACCAAGGTGACGCCGGCCGGCAAGGGCAAGCTGAAGGTCGTCGGCGACCTCACGGTTCACGGCGTGACCAAGCCGGTCACCCTCGACGTGACGCTGAACAAGATCGGCCCGCACCCGATGATGAAGGTGCAGACCGTAGGCTTTGATGCCACGACCACGATCAAGCGTTCGGACTTCGGCGTAGGCGCGTACGTGCCGAACGTCTCCGATGAGATCAAGGTCCGCATCACGACCGAAGCTCACGACGCCTCTGCCGAAAAGAAGTAAGCCTAACGGCCGCTTCGATCGTCGAAACCCGCGCCGGCAACGGCGCGGGTTTTCTTTTTTGCTACCATCCTCGGTCCCGTTTCAACCGCATCGCCCGGAGTTTTCCCATGCGTCCCAATCCCGCGGCCGCCCCGCTGATCCCGGCGAACGCCGAAAACCGTTACGAAGTGACGCGCGCCGACCTGCCGCTGTCCTGCCCGATGCCCGGCATGTACCTGTGGAATTCGCATCCGCGGGTCTATCTGCCCATCGAAGACGAGGGCGGCCAGTCGAAATGCATGTATTGCGGCGCCGTTTACGTCCTGAAGGATTGATTCGGCCCTTCGTGGGCACGTTTCCTGCATTGCCTGCGTAACTTTTCGCCCACTGGACCCACCCATGGCCACCGTCTCCCCTGGTCGGACGATGACCGTCGTGCAACTCATTCCTGCCCTTCATGCGGGCGGCGCCGAGCGTTCGACTCTCGAAATCGCCAAGGCCCTGGTCCAGGCCGGGCACCGCTCCATCGTGGTTTCCGCTGGCGGCCGCTTGGTCGCCCAGTTGGAGGCCGAAGGCAGCCGGCACGTCACGCTGCCGATCGGGCGCAAGTCGCTCGCTACCCTGTTCACGGTGGGCAAGCTGCGCCGCCTCTTGCGCGAGGTGCAGCCGGACATCGTTCACGCGCGTTCCCGCCTGCCCGCGTGGATTGGCTGGTGGGCCATGCGCGGCGTGAAGCCTCGCCCGCATTTCTTCACCACGGTGCACGGCCTCAACAGCCCGAGTCGCTACAGCGCCATCCTGATGCGCGGCGAGCGGGTGATCGTGGTCTCGCAGACCTTGCGTGATTACGTGCTGCGGCATTACCCGGACGACGTCGACGCCGCCCGCATCGCAGTCGTTCCGCGGGGTGTCGATACCGACGCCTTTCCCTACGGATACCGTCCGGACGATACCTGGCAGCGCGCGTTCTTCGAGCAGTATCCGCAGCTTTCGGGGGCACCCCTGCTGACGCTTCCGGGCCGCGGTACGCGCCTCAAGGGGCATGCGGACGCGATCGAGCTGATCGCCGACCTTGCCCAGCGATCCATCGATGCGCGTTTGCTTCTTCTGGGCGCCGACGAACCGGGGCGAGAGGCCTATGTGGCCGAACTGCGCGCCCTCATCCACGGCCGCGGGCTGGACGACAAGGTGGTGATCTCGCCACAGCGTTCGGACGTCCGCGACGTCTATGCCATGTCCGACATCGTCCTGCAGCTTTCCAATCGACCCGAGTCGTTCGGCCGCACGGTGGTCGAGGCGCTGGCGCTCTGCCGGCCGGTCATGGGTTATGCCCATGGCGGGGTGGGCGAACTGCTGGCCGAGCTGTATCCGGCCGGACGCGTGCCGCTGGGCGACCGCGAAAAGCTCGTGGAGCGCGCCGCCGAATTGCTGCGCTTCGCGCCGCCGATTCCGCCGCCGCGCAGCTATCGCCTGTCCGACATGCAAGCCGCGACCCTGGCTCTCTACGCCGAGGTGGTGGAAGGCGTGCCTGCCGCGTGAGCAGGCCCGGCATCGGCGCATCGATCAGGGCGGGGCTGGCCTCGCCGCTGCTTCCGGTGTGGCTGGTTCCCGCATTGCTTCCATTCGGGCGCAGCGCGGAGTTGGGTGTCTTTCTTGCCCTCATCGGAAGCGTGTTGCTGCTCGTGCGCGAGCCGCACGCCTTGCGCGAACACGACGGGGCGAAGCTGTTCCTGGCGTTGTTCGCCGCCTACGCGGGCGCCGCGTTGCTGTCGGCTGTGGATGCCGTCGCGCCAGGCAAGAGCTGGGGCACGGTCGCAGGCATTCTCCGCTTCGCCCCGCTGGGCGTGTACACCTGCTTCGCCATGCGTCGCCCGGGGAAAGTCCGAGCGCTGTACGTCGCAACAGCCGTGGTGATTGCCGTCTGGGTCGTCGATGCGTGGGTCCAGGCATTGACCGGTTACGGTCTTGCGGGCGCGTCCGATCCGGAACGACTTTCCGGCATCTTCGGCGCGACCAATCTGAAGCTGGGGCCGGCGCTTTCGGCACTGGCTCCGTTTCTGCTCTGGGCAGTGCGCGAGCGATGGGGTCGACGCGGACTGATCGTCGCCTTCCTGCTCGTGCTGGGGCCGGTGCTGCTGTCCGGCTCGCGTGCGTCGTGGATCTGCTACGGTCTGGTTGCCTGCGGTTTCCTCTGGCGCGAGGCGGGTTCGGCGCGGCGCTTCGCGGTCGCGTGTGCGGCGGCAGGCGTGACCGTCGCCCTGGTGGCGTTGCTTGCCTGGCAAGTCTCGCCGCGCTTTCGTGATCGGGTGGCGCATACCGTGCCGGCGTTGTCCGGCACCTCGGCGGGTCTGGACGCGGCGCTCACGGGCCGCCTCGACATCTGGCGTACGGCGGTGCGTCTGTACACAGCACATCCGATCAATGGCGTCGGCGTACGTGGCTTCCGCGTCGCCTATCCCTCTGCTGCATCGCCGGGCGATCACTTCCTCACCGCCGAGAAGTGCGGGGACGGCGAAGGCGCCTGCCATCCTCATCAGGTCGTGCTCGAAGTGGCGACGGAGACGGGAACGCTGGGTCTCATCGCCTGGCTCGCCGCAACCGCGCTGGCCGTACGCACCTGGTGGCGAGCGGGCAGGGCGGCACGTGAGCGTGCCTTCGCACCGACGGTGGCGCTGGTGGCGATCCTGTTTCCGCTGAACACGCACATGGCGTTCTACTCGGCGTGGTGGGGATTGCTGGCGGCGTGGCTTGTGTCGCTGTGGTGCGCAGCGCTGTTCGCCGACATTCCCGACGAAGGGACACGTCATGGCGCGTGAACCGTTGTCCGTTGTCGTCACGACATGGAACAACGCGGATACGATTGGCACCTGCCTCGCCTCGGTCGCGTTCGCCGACGAGATCGTCGTGCTCGACTCGGGCTCCACCGACGCGACGCGCGAGATCGCGCTGGCGCGTGGCGCGCGTGTCGAGGTGCGTGCCTTCGCCGGCTACAGCCTGCAGAAGCAGGCCGCGATCGATCTTGCGCAGCACCGCTGGGTGCTTTTGCTGGACTCCGACGAAGCGCTCACTGCGCTCGCCGCCGAGCGTGTCCGACGCGTATTGGAATCGCCCGATGCCGCGGGTTACGTGCTGCTGCGCCGGGAGTGGGTGTTCTGGCGCTGGCAGCCCGACCGCGCGCGCCTCAATCACTACGTGCGTCTGTTTGATCGGACACGGGCGCGCATGAGCGGGCATGAGGTGCACGAGAGCGTCGTCGTGGACGGCCCCGTGAAACGATTGGACGCAGTGATCGACCACTACGGCGAACGCGACATCGAGGGCCGCGTGGACAAGGCCAACCGCTACTCATCGTTGCAGGTGCGTGACCGGCATGCGCGCGCGCCCCGGCTTCTGCGCACGCGCATGGTGCTTTACCCGACGGTGGCCTTTGCCCGTTACTACTTCTGGCGCGGCCACTGGCGCGGCGGTTGGGCGGGCTTCGTCGCGGCCCGCGTCCACGCGTTCTATGCGTTCCTCAAGTACGCGAAGCTGTATGAGTTGCGTCGTTCAGGCGGCGAGGGGAATGGCCGTCCGTTCGACGCCGAACGCGGCGAGGACTAGTTCGCACGCGTCCTGGCGGAATGCCTCACGTCGACGGAATTCGCTACGGCGCTTGCTTTCGACCTCCGACGCGCAACGCACCGGTTCGCGGGGCGGAAGCTCGAAGAAGCCATCCTTTCCCGGGGTGCCTTCCGCCTCGAGCCAGAACGCGTCGTAGTCCGCCTTGACCTTGTTCGGAATGCCAGCGAACACATGAGCCGCGTTGCTGATGCCTACCACGCGCTCGATGCCGAACCCTTCGGCAAGCGCGCGGATCATCGACAGCAACAGGTTCTTCGGGCGCAGGCCGTGGCATTGCCGCGTCAGCTCGCGCACCACGTCGCGCCCCGCATTGTTGGCCGCGCCTTGCAGGCAGCCGATGGCGACGGTACGTCCGCCGTCGATGAAGGAAATCGTCGCGTAGGAGATCTGCAGGCCAGTGTCATCGGTGAGCGAGAGGCTGAGTTCGCCCTCGCGACTGCGGCGGAACGGTGCCTTGAGAATGATCGACAGCCTGCGCCCATCGCGAAGGGGCAGGGTACCCAACAGCACCTGCCGTTCCCGATAGATCGTATGGAAGAACGGACGTGGCAGTCGGGCGAGCACGAAATCGTAGTGATCGCGCAGCGCGTGCAGACGCTGCGTCCGCGTCCACGCGCCGCTGATGTAGCGATGCTGGTAGCGCTCGATCAGCACGCGGTCGATCGACGTAATACCTGCCATAGCAGGTGATTCGAGAAAGGCGAGCCACGCGTCGTGTTCGCGCCAGCGCGACACGCAGCGACCCACGTACGTAAGCAATGCGCCGATGCCGTGAGAGCGCTTACTGTGCCATCCGGTGCGACCACGCAGGGAACGCGCGAAGCGGAAGAACGATTGCATGGAAAGGTCCGTCTTGTAATCAACGACGGACGTTCTACGCGCGTAATTTTTCGCGAGGCTTTCGATTGCCGTGACGGATTACACGTCGTCGTGTCGGCGTATGTCGCGCTGAAAGATGCGGGAAAGTTCGGCGAAAGCGAAGCGGTAACAGCGCTGCAATCAGTAGATTTTCGGCTCGCCCGGCGGTCGCGTCTTGAACCGCTTGTGTACCCACAGATACTGCTCCGGCGCTTCGCGCACCATCTGCTCGATCTGCGCGTTGACCCGTGCCGTATCGGCAGCGGCGTCATCGCTTGGGAAGTGATCCAGCGGCGCACCGAGGCGCATCGCATAACCCGAGTCGCCGGGTAGACGTCGGTGATAGAAAGGAATGACCAGTGCGCCTGACATGCGTGCCAGATGATGTGTCGCGGTGATGGTGGCGGCCGGAACGCCAAAGAAAGGCGCGAACACGTTGTCCTTGCTGCGCATGTCCTGATCGGGCGCGTACCACAGCGTGCCTCCGGACTTGAGGTATTTCACCGTGCCGCGGATGTCGTCCTTCTCGAACATCGCTGCCGCGTAGTGCAGGCGGGCGCGGAGCACGGTGAACTCGAAGACGTCCGAATCCATGCGACGGTACATGCCGGCGATGGGGATGCGTCGCGACACCAGGCGCGCGCACAATTCGAGGTGCGAGAAGTGCCCGCCGACCAGCAGCACGCCACGACCGGCCTTGCGCGCCAGCTCCAGGTGTTCCAGTCCTTCGACCGTGACAGGCACCTTCGCCAACGCACGATCCGAACCCATCCATCCCAGCGCGAACTCCGCCAGCATCATGCCTACGTCGCAAAGGTTGGCGCGGACCAGCGCCTTCTGCGCTTCCGGGTCGAGTTCGGGAAAGCACAGCGCGATATTGGTCGCGGCAATGCGTCGACGCTCCGGATTCAGATGCAGGGCCAGGCGGCCGGCCAGCCGGCCGAGCCGCATCAGCATGCGAAACGGCAGGTGAGCGATCAGCCAGATCAGGGCAACGCCAAGCCAGGCCGCCCAGTGACGGGGGCCAAGCAGCGTGCGGGTGAGGTGAGGACGTGGCATTCCGGGCATGGCCGGCCATTGTAACGAATGGGGGCAGCTATACTGCCCGACCACCGGTATGACCAGGGGTCCGCGTGCTGCTGCGCCTGCTTTACAACCTTGCGATGTACCTGTTCACGCCCCTGGTGATGCTTCGCCTGATGGCGCGCGGCATGCGCTACGGCGACTATCACGTGCGTTGGCGGGAGCGTTTCGGCCAGTTCCGCGAGCCCCGCCTGGCGGGCTGTCTCTGGGTGCATGCCGTGTCCGTGGGCGAGGTGAATGCGGCCGAGCCCCTGGTCAAGGCACTGATGGAGGCCTATCCGGCGGCGCCCATGCTGGTCACCACGGTGACGCCCACCGGCTCGGAACGCGTGCGTCAGTTGTTCGGCGACAGCGTCCACAGCGTGTACCTGCCCTACGACCTTCCGTTCGCGGTGAAGCGCTTCCTGCGCAATACGCGCCCTCGCTTGGCGGTCATCGTCGAAACCGAGATCTGGCCGAACCTTTACTTCGCCTGCCGACGCCACGGCATTCCCCTGCTGATTGCCAATGCCCGGCTGTCCGAACGCTCCCTGCGGGGCTATGCGCGGATGAGTTCGCTGGTCAAGCGCGCCCTGCGTTGCGTGAGCCACATCGCGGCGCAATCGCGAACCGATGCTGCCCGTTATCGCTTGCTGGGTGCCGAGCCGAGTCAGCTCACCGTCTGCGGCAACCTCAAGTTCGATATGCCGGTGCCGCAGGCCGCGTTGGAATCTGGCATGGCCATGCGCGAGGCATGGGGCAAGGGCCGGCCCGTGTGGATTGCCGCCAGCACGCACGAGGGTGAGGAGATGTGTGTCCTCGAAGCCCATCTCGACGTGATGCGCCGTCTTCCCGATGCCTTGTTGCTTATCGCGCCCCGCCATCCGGAACGGTTCAAGGCTGTCGAGGCCTCCGTGCGCAGTCTCGGTTTCCAAGTGGCGACGCGCAGCGCCGACGGGGCGCCCGGCCACGGCACACAATGCTTCGTGATCGACTCCATGGGCGAATTACTGCGCTTCTTTGCCGCGTCCGACGTGGCCTTCGTGGGCGGCAGTCTCATATCGATCGGCGGCCACAACGTGCTCGAGCCCGCCGCGCTATGCAAGCCGGTGCTGGTAGGACCGCACACGTTCAACTTCGAGGAAATCACCCAGGCCCTGATCGACGAAGGTGGCGGTCAGCGGGTGGAGGACGGCGGCCAGTTGGGAGAGCAGGTGCTGTCCCTGTTGCGTGATCGGGAACGTCGCGAAGCCATGGGCCTTCGCGCGCGCCACGTCTTCGACAGCGAGCGCGGCTCGGTCGGCAAGGTCATGGAACTGGTGGATCGCCTGTTGCAGGAGTGACGTCTTCGCACCAAAAGATGTGGGTTTGGCGTCATCGCTCCGCTGGCTTCTCGCCGCCATGGCGGCTCCCACAAGGCGAAGGTGCCTGACGATACAAAAAAAACGGGCCACGAGGGCCCGTTTTTTTTTGCGATGGATCACGCGTTACTGAAGCAGCGCGTTGATCGCTTCGAGGTCCTTCACGTCCACCGTGCCGGCCGTCTGCTTGAGCAGCAGCTTGTCGAGGATGAACTGGTGACGGGCCTGCGAGTAGTCGCTGAGCGCCTGGGTCAGGTTCTGCTGGGCGATGAGCACGTCCACGATGGTGCGCGTGCCGACTTCGAAGCCGGCCTGCGTGGCGTCACGCGCGCTTTCCGACGACTCGACGGCCGCCTTGGTCGCCTCGACCTTGCTGATGCCGGCGACGACGGAGCGATAGTAGTTCAGCGTGTCGCGGACCACCTGGCGGCGCGAGCTTTCCAGGGAGTCCTGGGCGGCATCACGCTGGTAAATCGACTGGCGGACACGCGACTGCGTAGCGCCACCGGCGAAGATCGGCACGTTCAAGGTCAGGCCCACCGTGGTCGCGCCACGGCCGTTGCTGCTGCCGAGCGTGCCGGCACTCGATGCCGTGCCCGCGTTCTGCGTCCACGAGGTGGACTTGTTGTAACCCAGCGTCGCGTCGATCGTCGGCAGATGGCCCGCGCGTGCAGACGAGATGCTGTGCTCCGCGGAGTCGACGTTGTACTGCGACGCGATGATCGTGGGATTGCTCTTCACGGCTTCGGCGACCCAGGCCTTCGGATCGTTCGGGCTCGGCGGGTCCATCGGCAACTGCTCGCGCAGCTTCTTCAGGTTGTCGGCCGGCTTGCCGGTGATCTGAGTAAGCGCTTCGCGCGAATCCGCCAGCGTGTTCTCGGCGGTGATGACGGCAGCCACGGCGGTGTCGTGCTGCGCCTTGGCATCCTGCACGTCGGTGATCGCAGACAGGCCCACATCGAAGCGCTGCTGCGCCTGCTCGAGCTGGCGGGCGAGCGCCTGCTCGTTGGCCTTGGCGAAGGTCAGGGCGTCGTCGTTCGTCAGCACTTGGAAGTAGGCCGTAGCGACGCGCGTGGCCAACTGCTGCAGTGCCGCCTCGTACGTGGCGTCCTGCGCCTGCGACGACGACTTCGCCGCCTTGAGGTCGGAGTAGCGGCTGAGATCGAGCACGCTCTGGCTGATCGTGGCGCCGAGCTGGCGGGTGCGCGTGTGACCCGCATCCGAGGTGAGCACCGGGTTGCCGGCACCGTCGACGACCGGATTACCCGCTGCGTCGGTGACGATCGAGCGCGAAGGACCATTCGGGTCGTTCTGGTTCAGGCTGAGCTGGGCACTGATCTGCGGCAGCAGCAGAGCACGGGCCTGCACCACGTTCTCACCCGTCGCCAGGCGAGTGGAATCGGCTTGCGATAGCACCGGATCGTTGGCGCGGGCCTGCCGATAGGCGTCGAGCAGGTCTTCCGCGTGGGTTGCGAAAGGCGTCGCGGCCAATGCCAGCGCGACGGTGAGCAGCTTCAAGCGCATGGTGTCGCCTCGTGGGTAAGGGAAAATCTGGTGGGTCAGAGCACGAAGCGCTTCACCGGCGCGGCATGCGCCAGGTAGGGAAGGTCCGTTTCGAACAGCGATTCCTCGCGGTAGCGTCCGTCGCCCTCATGGGTGAGGAGGACAGCCTTCTGCGCCGGCGAATCGCCGCGTACTACGAACATGCGCCCGCCCGGCTTCAGCCAGCGCACGAACTTCTCCGGCACCGTGTGCACCGCGCCCGTGACCACGATGGCGTCGAAAACGCCGGTCGGGGCATAGCCGTTGACGGCTTCCGCGGTCGCCAGCGCGACATTGGTCACGCCGGCCGCAGCGAGACGCTGGCCGGCGGCCTCGACGAAGTCGGCATGCATGTCGATGCTGGTGACTTTGCCGGCAAGCCGCGCCATGCAGGCTGTGAGGTAGCCCGAACCCGTGCCGATCTCAAGCACCTCATCGGTCTTGTTGAGAAGCAGCGCCTGGAGCACGCGGCCTTCGATCACCGGCTTCATCATCACCTCGCCGTGCCCCAGAGGCAGGGTGAGGTCGGCGAAAGCCACGTTTCGGTGTGCCGGCGCCACGAAATCCTCGCGGCGCACTGCCTTCAAGGTGTCGAGAACGTCGGCGTCGAGGACTTCCCAGGGGCGAACCTGGTTTTCGACCATGTTCTGCCGGGCCTGCTCGAAATTCATCGCCATGGTGTGGTTTCCGTACGTAAAGCTGCAAAAAAGATTCGAAAGGATAAGTGCTTACCGCGCTATTTCCCAATGGTGCAAGGCTGCGGTGCGGCGCCTGTCCGAACGAAGTGCCGGAAGTCACCGGACCGGACTGACGGAAGTCATGTCGTCCGTCCTCTCACGGCACCTGAACGGCCCGCGGCCGAGGCCTTGGATCGTCATGGTGAACCGAAGAGGCACCCCCATCTTCCATTCTAAGGTAGAGAGGCATCGCACTCTTGCTTTCCAGCCGAAGATAGTGACAACGCTGGAAATAACTGAACCGCCGCGTATAATAAAGTCATAATTTCTGTTTGTGAAGGTGCAGCCATGAACGCCAGCCCGAAACTGAAGACCCAGGGTCCGGGGCGTCCGAAGGACATGGAAAAGCGCGCGGCCATCCTCGATGCCGCCAAGTCGCTTTTCACCCAGGGCGGATTCGCCGGCACCAGCATGGATGCCGTCGCTGCGTCTGCAGGTGTGTCCAAGCTGACCGTTTACAGCCACTTTGGCGACAAGGACAACCTCTTTCGCGAGGTGATCCGCTCGCACGTGCAGGAGCGTCTGCCGGACGACCTGTTCGACTTCACCCCGGGTTCCGACATCCGCACCACGCTGACCGACATTGCAAGCCGCCACGCGGCCATGGAAACCAACAGCGAGTCGGTCGGCACGTTCCGCGCCATCCTTTCCGACTGCCAGTCCGGTGGTAATCCGCGCTTCGGCCGTCTGGTCTGGGAAGAAGGCCCGGCGCGTATGCACAAGCTCATGCAGCGCCTGCTGGAAGGCGCGGCGTCGCGGGGCCAGTTGGACATTCCCGACGTTTCCCGCGCCACCACGCAGTTGCTTGCCCTGCTCAAGGGCGATCTCCTGATCCGTCGCCTGTTCGGCTGCGAGGACTGTGCCGTACAGTTCGCCGAGGAGGTGAACGCCAACGCGCTCGCCGCCGTCGACATGTTCATGCGCGCCTATTCGCCCCGACACGTCAACGTCTGACGCGCGACCGTGGTCTGATGCCGGACGCCACGGTTGCGTCCTGTAGCGCCTTCACTCCGCTTTCCCGGGCATCGCCCTAACGTCTCCGCCGATTCCACCCACTCTCCCGGCAGGAGATCAGGCATGTCCCAGAGCAAGCCCTTCATCAGCGACATCGAGAACATCCGCAAGCGCGCCCGCGAGCACATCGACAAGGGCGCGGTTACGGCCGGTTACCGTGCCGACCGCGAAACCGTGATCAAGCTGCTCAACGAAGCGCTGGCGACCGAGATCGTCTGCGTGCTGCGCTACAAGTATCACTACTACATGGCGCCGGGCATTCATTCGCAGAGCGTCAAGGCGGAATTTCTTGAGCACGCGAACGAAGAACAGGCGCATGCGGACCGCATCGCCGAGCGCATTACGCAGCTCGACGGCACGCCCAACTTCAATCCTGAAGGTCTGCTTTCGCGCAGTCATGCCGATTATGTGGAAGGCACCACGTTGGTCGACATGATCAAGGAAGATCTGATAGCCGAGCGCATCGCCATCGACAGCTATCGCGAGATCGTGCAGTACATCGGCGATGACGATCCGACCACGCGCCGGATCATGGAAGACATCCTCGCGCAAGAAGAGGAGCACGCCGAGGACATGGCCACGCTGCTGGAGAACCTCGGCGCATCCGGCCGCGGCGAGCACTAACGGGTAAGCTAGGCGCTCACGTTCGCGACGAAAAGGAAGGCCCATGAATGCGACCGCCAATTCCACGCCGGCACGCCGCCGCCGCAGCCCTCTCGGTCTGGCGATCGCGCTGCCGATCGCCTTGCTGATGCTTCTTGTGTTGTTCCTGATGTGGTGGTGGGACAAGGAGCCGGAACAGTTCGATCCGGTCGCCGTCACTACCGCGCACATGAAAGACATCGAGCGCCCGATGAGCACGGGTGCCGTCACGACCTATACGTTGATCCGCTCGGTGGACACGCTGCTGGACAAGCGCGGTGGCTATCTCAGCAACGACCGGTTGCCGCCGGGGGTGTTCATGGACAACATCCCCAACTGGGAATTCGGCTCGCTGACGGCTTCACGCGATCTCGCACGCGCGTTGCGCAACGACTTCAGTCGTTCGCAGACGCAGTCGACGGAAGACAAGGCGCTCGGTGAGGCCGATCCGCTGCTCAACAGCCCGAACGATCGCTGGTTGCTGCCCAGCTCGGAGTCGCAGTACGGCAAGGCGGTGGACGATCTCGAGAACTACCTCAGCAGGCTTTCCGATGCCGAGGACGCCAACGCGCATTTCTATGCGCGTGCGGACAACCTCGCCGACTACCTGCAAACGGTGTCCGCCCGGCTGGGTTCATTGTCGCAGCGACTCTCCGCCAGCGTCGGTCAGCTCAAGGTCGACGCTGCGCCCAACGCCGATGTCGCGGGGAACGCGGGGCCGGCGAAAGCGGTGTACGTCAAGACGCCCTGGAACAAGATCGACGACAACTTCTACGAGGCGCGGGGTTACACCTGGACGCTGCTGGAGCAGTTGAAAGCGATCCGCCACGACTTCGCGCCGATTCTGCGCAGCAAGAACGCCGATGCCAGCCTGCAGCAGGTGATCCGGGAGCTGGAAGAATCGCAGAAGTCGCTGGGCAGCCCTGTGGTGCTGAACGGTTCGCCGTTCGGCTTCTTCGCCAATCATTCGCTGGTGATGGCGAACTACATCTCGCGTGCGAACGCGGCGATCATCGATCTGCGAGCGCTGCTGGGGCGCGGTTGATGCATGTGGGAGCCGCCATGGCGGCGAGGGATCTTGCGCCGAGGCAAGATTTTCCTCGCCGCCATGGCGGCCCCTACAAGTGTCCTCTTACTTGTCGGCCTTGTAACGCGTCATGCCGGCCGTGATCTCGGCCTTCGCCTCTTCGGCGCCGACCCAGCCCTCGACCTTGACCCACTTGCCCTTCTCCAGATCCTTGTAGTGCTCGAAGAAGTGGCCGATGCGCTCGAGCCAATGGCCCGAAACCTGCGCGATGTCACGGATGTGTGCGTAGCCGGCGAAGACCTTCTCGACCGGGACCACGACGAGCTTCTCGTCTGCGCCTGCTTCGTCGGTCATCTTGAGCATGCCGACCGGGTGGCAGCGGATGACCGAACCCGGGACGAGCGACAGCGGCAGGATCACCAGCGCGTCGAGCGGGTCGCCATCGCCACCCAGCGTGCCCGGCACGTAGCCGTAGTTGCACGGATAGCGCATCGGCGTGGAGAGAATACGGTCGACGAAGATCGCGCCGCTTTCCTTCTCCACTTCGTATTTGACCGGCTCCGCATCCTTCGGGATTTCGATGATGACGTTGATTTCGTCCGGCACGTTGCGACCGGCGGAAACGAGGTGCAGTCCCATGGGGGGTCCTTGGTAGGGTTTTGGCAGCCCCAAAGGATAACGGGGGACCCCCCGTAAGTCAGCCGCCTGGGCGGCTTGTGAAGCGTGAACCGTCAGTAAAAGCCGGGGCGACCAGGCGTTCCGGCTTTCACTGACGGTCTCAGCGGCCCTTGGGCCGAGGCTTACAGGCGCTCGCGCCGACTCACGCCCTTACTTCAAATGCTCCCAGAGGTACGTATACGCCAGGGCGTTCATGAAGGCGGACTGCTTGTTGTCCGCCGCCGCGCCGTGACCGCCCTCGATGTTCTCGTAGAAGCTGGCGTCCAGGCCCATGGCCTGCATCCGGGCCGCCATCTTCCGCGCATGAACCGGGCCGACGCGGTCGTCACGGGTGGATGTGGTGAACAGCACCGGCGGGTAATGCACGCCCTTCTTGAGGTTGTGGTACGGCGAAAAGGTCTGGATGTATTTCCATTCCTCGGGCTTGTCCGGGTCGCCGTATTCCGCCATCCAGGACGCACCGGCGGACATGTGCGTGTAGCGCTTCATGTCGAGCAGGGCGACCTGGCTGACCACGGCGCCATAGAGCTGCGGGTACTTGGTCAGCATGTTGCCGGCGAGCAGGCCGCCGTTGCTGCCACCCATCATGCCCATGTGCTTCGGGCTGGTGATCTTGCGGTCGATCAGGTCCTGCGATACGGCTGCGAAGTCCTCGTAGGCGCGAGGACGGTTGGCTTTCAGCGCCGCCTGATGCCAGGCTGGGCCGTATTCGCCG
>Ga0209437_100687_pt1 | contig 17896 bp, 13 predicted proteins | sample AraplaL_Cvi_mTSA_FD_184266 | JGI IMG/M metagenome (GOLD analysis project Ga0209437, IMG submission 184266) | Arabidopsis root microbial communities from the University of North Carolina, USA - plate scrape CL_Cvi_mTSA (SPAdes) (version 2) | ecosystem: Host-associated > Plants > Roots > Endosphere...
CGCCGATGCCGACGGCATCACCGCATCGGGTGGCAATGGGGTGCTGGAGATCGCCATCCCGAAGAAGGCAGAAAGCGCACCACGTCGCATCACCATTAACGCTGCGGGCTAAAACGGCCTAAGCTTGCAGGTCTGGCCCGCGGTGGACGTGTCCACCGCGGGCGTTTCATTTGGGTATTCGACACAAGCCCGGGAGAGCCTGTGGAGTTCAAGGATTATTACGAGACATTAGGGGTCAAGCCCGACGCGACCGACGCCGAGATCAAGGCGGCGTATCGCAAGCTTGCCCGCAAGTATCACCCGGACAAGAACAAGGATCCGGGGGCGGAAGAGAAGTTCAAGGCGGTCAACGAGGCGAATGAGGCACTCAAGGACCCCGAGAAGCGTCGCGCCTACGACCAGTTCCGCGCTGGCGGTTACCGCCAGGGTGAGCAGTTTCGCCCGCCGCCGGGCTGGGGCCAGCAAGGCAACGGGTTCGATTTCGGCGATATGGGTGGCCGCGGCGGCGGCGACTTCAGCGACTTCTTCGAGAGCCTGTTCGGTGGCGGTCGTGGCAGAAGCCAGCAGCCGCAGGCGCGGCGCGGCCGCGACATCCAGGCCAAGATCGAAACCGACATCCAGACGGCCTACAACGGCGGCAAGACACGTGTGGTGCTGAACGACTCCTCGGGCGGCGAGCGCGTGTTGGAGGTCAAGATCCCCGCTGGGATCACTTCGGGCCAGACGATCCGCCTGGCCGGGCAGGGGCACTCCGGTGCCGGTGGTGGCCCGGCAGGCGACCTGCTGCTGGAGATCGGTATTCGCGACGACGCACGCTTCCGCCTGGACGGCCGAACGGTAACGCACGTGTTGCCCATCACGCCCTGGGAAGCCGCGCTCGGCGCCACGGTGCCGGTGCCGACGCTCGGTGGACATGTGGATCTGCGTATCCCGGCCGGCTCGCAGTCGGGGCGCAAGCTGCGCCTCAAGGGCCGTGGGTTGCCCGGGGCCGAACCCGGCGACCAGATCGTGGTGCTGGAAATCCGCGTGCCCGTGCCTGAAACCCATGAGGAGCAGGCGGCCTACGCGGAATTCAAGGATGCGTTCGCGGATTTCGATCCGCGGCGGGGCTGAGTTACCGGGGCCGGCGTTGCCGTATCGCGGCGGCGCCGGCCTGACGCTCGCAGCGCCCAAGGCGCCGTGGCGGGTCAGCCCGGCAGGTGTTCCTTCAAGGCGGCGACCAGTTCCTCTTCCTTGATCGGCTTCACGACATAAGCCTTCGCGCCCTGACGCAGACCCCACACCTTGTCCGTGTCCTGGTCCTTGGTGGTCACCAGGATGATCGGGATGTGCTTGGTGGTGTCTTCCTTGCTGATGGTGCGGGTGGCCTGGAAACCATTGAGGTTGGGCATCACCACGTCCATCAGGATGAGGTCGGGAATCTCACGCTTCGCCACCTCGACGCCTTGCGCGCCGTCCTCGGCGGTGATGGCCTCGTGGCCCAGCTTCTCGACGATGCGCTTGATACCGAGAAGCTGCGACGGCGAATCGTCGACGATCAGGATGCGAGCCATTCACTTTCCCCCGGGCCGATGCCCGATGTGTTCTTGCTGATGACGCCGGCCATCCCGGCAGGCGTCTCGGATCCGCGGTGACGAAAATACGTCGCGCGTGGTGCCTTTGGCGAGGGGCCATTCTACCGGGCACCGCGCATGGATCAATGGTGGCACGTCAGACATGTCTCAATGCAAGCGTCAGCCGGCGATACGGACCACGGTGCGGCCGAAGGATCCGCCAGCCAGCATGGTCTCGAAAACGCTCGCTACCTCATGGAGTGCGATCTCTCGCGTGCAGATAACGTCGAGGTGGCGTGGTTTCCATGCGCCGGCAAGTCGCTTCCAGACTTCATCGCGCACGTCCCGGGCGGTGCCAGCGGACGCAACGCCCAGCACGCTCACGCCGCGGATGATGAAGGGCATGACCGTCGTGGACAGCGCGGGGCTGCCGGCCAGGCCGCAGATGGCCGCATTGCCGTAAGGGGCGATCGACGGGAGGAAGCCGGCCAACGTCGCACCGCCGACATTGTCGAGAAGGCCACCGTAGCGGGCGGATTCCATCGGCTTGCCACTGAAGGCGAGTTCGTGGCGATCGAGGCACTGCGCAGCACCGATGCGTCGCAGGAAGTCGAACCGCTCCGGCTTGCCGCTGATCGCATGCACCTCATAGCCCGCACCGCTGAAGATGTCGATGCCGAGCATACCGACGCCGCCTGTGGCACCGGTGATGGCGATGGGCCCCAGGGCCGCTGTTTGGCGGTTCTCGGTCATCCGTAGCAGCGCCAGCGCGGCAGTGAAGCCGGCGGTGCCGATGATCATGGCCTCGCGCGTGGTAAGCGTGGGTGGAAGCGCCACCGTCCATGCGGCGGGAAGACGGACGTATTCGCTATACCCGCCGTCGCGCGTTTCGGAGAGTCCGCTGCCGGTGGCGAGCACCTTGTCGCCTTCCTTGAAGGCCGGGTCGGTGGAGGCGACCACGGTGCCCGCGACGTCGATGCCGCCGTTCAAGGGGAACTGGCGAAGGATCTTCCCCTTCCCCGTGCCGGCGAGGGCGTCCTTGTAGTTGACGGACGACCATTCGGCGCGCACCAGCACCTCGCCGGGGCTGAGCGCGTCGATGGACATCGTCTCGATACCGGCATGGTAGCCGGCATCGTCCTGGTGAATACGGAAGGCGCGAAAGGCGGTCATGGCGGTGCCCCCGTTTATCGTTCGACCTGGCTGTCGATCGAGGTGGACGTGATCCACTTCGGCGTATAGGTGGACTCGTACTGCCGCATCCACGTGAACAGCGCATCGATCTCGCTGCCGAACCATACCTGGTCGCGCTGGATCGGCTTGACGAAGCCCTCGCTCACCATGTGGTCCATGCTCGCAGCCAGGCTGCGATAGAACCCACGCACGTCGAGGAAGGCACACGGGTAGCTGTGCAGACCGAGCTGAGCCCAGGTCAGCATCTCGAACATTTCGTCCATCGTGCCGAAGCCGCCGGGCAGGGCGACGAAGGCATCCGAGATCTCGTACATGCGCGTCTTACGCTCGTGCATGGTCTCGACGACCTGCAGTTCCGACAGCCCTGTATGCGCGACTTCCTTCTCCACGAGCTGGCGCGGAATGACACCGACGACGCGACCGCCCGCAGCGAGCGCCGCATCGGCCACCGTACCCATCAGCCCGACCTTGCCGCCGCCGTAGACGAGGGTGATGCCTTCCTGCGCCAGCCGCGTGCCGAATGCCCACGCCGCTTCGGTGTATTCCGGATGTGCGCCGCTGCTCGAACCGCAGTAGACGCAAAGGGATTGGATCTCACGCATGATGCGGTGTCCCGTCTGGTGTGCCGCGTGCCCTTGTGGGAGTCGCCAGATACCCGTAGGAGCCGCCATGGCGGCGAGAGGAGCCCGACTCACCGCTTCATGGCTTCGTTGGCTTCTCGCCGCTATAGCGGCTCCTACAGGTCCGATCGGCAAGCGGGGCGATCAGTTGCCCTTGTGGATGGCGCGCTTGTCGACCGCAAGGGCCGCTTCGTGTACCACTTCGGACAGCGCCGGGTGGGCGTGCACGATGCGGGCGAGGTCTTCCGACGAGCCCTTGAACTCCATCGCCACGACGCATTCGTGGATCAGCTCGGACACGACCGGGCCGACCATGTGCACGCCGAGGATGCGATCGGTCTCGGCGTGAGCGATCATCTTCACCTGGCCGATGCCTTCGTTCATGGCGACGGCGCGGCCGTTCGCGGCGAACGGGAAGGCGCCGGTCTTGTACGGCACGCCTTCTTCCTTGAGCTGCTCCTCGGTCTTGCCGACCCAGGCGATTTCCGGCTCGGTGTAGATGACCCAGGGCACGGTGTCGAGGTTGACGTGGCCCGGCTTACCGGCGATCAGCTCGGCCACCATCACGCCTTCTTCGGAGCCCTTGTGCGCGAGCATCGGGCCGCGCACGGCGTCGCCGACAGCCCAGACGCCATCGACGCCGGTGTGGTTGTGTTCGTCCACCACGATGCGGCCGCGCTCGTCGAGCTTCACGCCCGTGTCGTCGGCCAGCAGGCCGGTGGTGTAAGCGCGACGGCCCACGGCCACCAGCAGCTTGTCCACGATCAGCGACTGGGCATTGCCGTCCTTGTCGGTATAACCGACGTGGACTTCGTCACCCTTGACCTCGGCCGAGGTGACCTTGGCGTTGACCTTGATGTCCAGGCCCTGCTTGGCGAACTCGCGGGCGGCCATCTTGGCGATGTCCTGGTCGGCAACGGCCAGGAACTTCGGCAAGGCTTCCAGCACCGTGACGTCGGCGCCGAGGCGCTTCCACACGCTGCCGAGTTCCAGGCCGATCACGCCGGCGCCGATCACGCCAAGGCGCTTCGGGACCTCGGTGAGGTCGAGCGCGCCGGTGTTGTCGATGATGTGCTTGCCGTCGAACTTCGCGAACGGCAGCTCGATCGGCACGGAGCCCGAGGCGAGGATGACGTTGGTGGCCGAGATGGTCTGCACGCTGCCGTCGTTGCCGGTGACTTCGACCTGGTTGCCCTTCAGCAGTTTGCCCTTGCCGAAGAACGACGTGATCTTGTTCGCCTTGAACAGCATCGTCACGCCGCCGGTGAACTGCTTGACGATCTTGTCCTTGCGGCCAATGAAGGTGCCGATGTCGATCTTCGGATTCTCGGCGGTGATGCCGTGATCCTTGAAGTTGTGCGTGAGGTTGTGGAACTGCTTGGAGGAATCCAGCAGCGCCTTGGAGGGGATGCAACCCACGTTGAGGCAGGTACCGCCGAGGGCGGCCTTGCCGTCCTTGCCGACGAAGGCGTCGACCACGGCGGTCTTCAGGCCCAACTGCGCGGCGCGGATCGCGGCCACATAGCCCGCCGGGCCCGCACCGATGACGATGACGTCGAACTTGTCGCTCATTGCTCTTGCTCCGGATGTCACTGCGGTAGTCGTTACCGCCCTATATGGGGGTCCGAACGTGAAAACGGGAGTCTTTCGACTCCCGCCTTCACATTGCGGCTCAACCGGCCATCAGAGGCCGAGCAGCATCCGCTGCGGGTTTTCCAGTTGGTTCTTGATGTCGACCAGGAACAGCACGGCGTCGCGGCCGTCGATGATGCGGTGGTCGTACGACAGCGCGATGTACATCATCGGCGCGGCCACCACCTGGCCGTTCTCCACGACCGGGCGCTCCTTGATCGTGTGCATGCCGAGGATGGCGCTCTGCGGCGGGTTCACGATCGGGGTGGACAGCAGCGAACCGAAGGTGCCGCCGTTGGTGATGGTGAAGGTGCCGCCCTGGAGGTCGTCCAGGCCGAGCTTGCCGTCACGCGCCTTCTTGGCGTAACCGATGATGCCCTTCTCGACGTCCGCGAACGACATGTCCTGCACGTCGCGCAGTACCGGCGTGACCAGGCCCTTGTCAGTGGACACGGCGATCGAGATGTCCTGGTAGCCGTGATAGATGATGTCGCTGCCATCGACCGAGGCATTGATGACCGGATAGCGCTTCAGGGCTTCCGTCGCCGCCTTCACGAAGAAGCTCATGAAGCCGAGCTTCACGCCGTTGGCCTTCTCGAACTGCTCGCCCAGGGCCTTGCGCAGCTTCACCACCTCGGCGAGGTTGACCTCGTTGAACGAGGTGAGCATGGCGATCGAGTTCTTCGACTGCATCAGGCGCTCGGCGATGCGGGTGCGGATGCGGGTCATCGGCACGCGCTCTTCCGGACGGCTGCCCGGGGTCGGCTTCGCGGCCGGAGCGGCGGCGGCCGGGGCCGGCGCGGAGCCGCCCTTGCCGGCGTTGACCAGGTCTTCCTTCGTCACGCGGCCGTCGCGGCCGGTGCCGGCGACCTTGGACGGATCGATGTTTTCTTCCACGGCGACGCGGCGGCCGGCCGGCGACAGTTCGTCGACGCCCTTCGGCGCAGCGGCGGCTTCGGTCTTCTCGGCCTTCGGCGCCTCGGCGGCGGCCGGGGCGGGCGCAGGAGCGGCGGCAGCAGCGCCTTCCTCGATCACCGCAATGACCTGGTTGCTGGTAACGGTGGCGCCTTCCTCGAACTTGATTTCCTTCAGCACGCCGTCGACCGGCGCCGGGACTTCGAGGACGACCTTGTCGGTCTCGAGGTCGAGCAGGTTCTCGTCGCGCTTGACCGCATCACCGGCCTTCTTGTGCCAGGTGGCGATGAGCGCGTCGGAGACCGACTCGGGCAGGACCGGGACTTTGACTTCGATGGACATGCTTGTCTTACTCCGCTGCGTGATCGGTGCCGACCGGCGCGACGAGCGCCTGTTCGACGAGCGCCGTCTGTTCGGCGACATGAGTGTTGAGGTGACCCGCGGCCGGTGCCGGCGAACGAGCGCGTCCTGCATAGGACAGGCTGTGCTTCGGTCCCACGCAGGCCTGCAGGTGGTGACGGATCTGGAACCAGGCGCCCTGGTTCATCGGTTCTTCCTGGCACCACACCACTTCCTTCGCGGAAGGGTATTTTTCCAGTTCGGCCGTGACTTCCGGGCGCGGGAACGGGTAGAGCTGCTCGACGCGGACGATGGCGACGTCGGTCAACTGGCGCTTCTCGGCGTCTTCCAGCAGGTCGTAGTAGACCTTGCCCGAGCAAAGCACGACGCGCTTGACCTTCTTGGCCTGCAGATCGCGATGCTCGCCGATTACCAGCTGGAAGCGGCCGTTCGCCAGTTCGTCCAGCGAGGACACCGCGAGCTTGTGACGCAGCAGCGACTTGGGCGTCATCACGATCAGCGGCTTGCGCACCGGGCGCACCTGCTGGCGGCGGATCATGTGGAACGCCTGCGCCGGGGTGGTGGGCACGCAGACCTGCATGTTGTCGAGCGCGCAGAGCTGCAGGAAGCGCTCGAGGCGGGCGGAGGAGTGCTCCGGACCCTGGCCTTCATAGCCGTGGGGCAGGAACAGCGCGAGGCCGCAGAGGCGGTCCCACTTGGCTTCGCCGGAGCTGATGAACTGGTCGATCACGACCTGCGCACCGTTGGCGAAGTCGCCGAACTGGCCTTCCCAGATGGTGAGCTGGTCGGGCGCCGTGGTGGCTTCGCCGTACTCGAAGGCCATCACGGCTTCCTCGGAGAGCAGCGAGTCGATGACTTCGACGCGTGCGTCAGCGCGAACCTTGGACAACGGCATGTACGTGTCGTCGGAGCTCTGGTCGTGCAGCACGGCGTGGCGATGGAAGAAGGTGCCGCGACCGGCGTCCTGACCCACCACGCGCAGGTCGTAGCCTTCGGCGATCAGCGTGCCGTAGGCGAGGTTTTCGGCGAAGCCCCAGTCGCCCGGCAACTCGCCCGCAGCCATCTTGCGGCGGTCTTCGTAGATCTTGGCGACGCGCGGATGCAGGGTCACGTTGGACGGGACATCAAGGATGACGTCGAGCACCTTGCCCATCTGCTCGCGCGAGACGGCGGTGCTGACTTCCATGGACAGGCTGTTCTTCTGGAAGCGGCTCCAGTCCACCGGAATGTCGCGGGTCGGCTGGGGATCGATCGCGATCAGGGGCTCGCCCTTTTCCAGCCGTGCGCGGTAATCGTCGAGCATCTTCTGGCCGTCGTCGGCGCCGATGGTCGATTCCTTCACCAGCCGCTGCGCATACAGGTCGCGCGTAGTGGGGCGCTTACGAATGATCTGGTACATCAGCGGCTGCGTGGCCGCCGGCTCGTCGGCCTCGTTGTGGCCGTGGCGGCGATAGCAGACGAGGTCGATCACCACGTCCTTCTTGAAGCGCTTGCGGAATTCGTAAGCGAGGCGGGTGACCTGGATCACCGCTTCCGGATCGTCGCCGTTCACGTGGAACACCGGCGCGTTGACCATCTTCGCGAGATCGGTGCAGTACAGCGTGGAGCGGGCGTCCTCGCGCTTGGAGGTGGTGAAACCGACCTGGTTGTTCACCACCAGGTGCAGCGTGCCGCCGATGGCGAAGCCGCGCGCCTGCGACATCTGCATCAGTTCCATGTTGACGCCCTGGCCCGCGAAGGCGGCGTCACCGTGGATGAGCATGGCGATGGACTTCTCGCGCGCCGTGTCGCGGCGACGCGACTGGCGCGCATGCACCGAGCCAGCCACCACGGGGTTGACGATTTCCAGGTGCGACGGGTTGAAGGCCAGGGCCACGTGCACGCCGCCGTTCGGCGTCTTGACGTCGGCCGAGAAGCCCATGTGGTACTTCACGTCGCCGGAGTGGATCGGGCTGTCGTCGTGCTCGAACTTGCCTTCGAACTCGTTGAAGAGCTGCGACGGGGCCTTGCCGAGAATGTTCACCAGCACGTTGAGGCGCCCGCGATGGGCCATGCCGATCACGATTTCCTTGACCCCGTTGTCGCCCGCGGCGCGAACCACGTCGTCCACCATCGGGATCAGGCTGTCGCCGCCTTCGAGCGAGAAACGCTTCTGGCCGACGTACTTGGTGTGCAGGTAGCGCTCCAGGCCCTCGGCGGCAGTCAGCGCCTCGAGCACGCGCACCTTCTCGGGCTTCTGCAGGCCCGGCGAGCCGCCGGCCTGTTCGAGGCGCGAGTGGATCCATGCGCGCTGGTCGTGGTCGGCGATGTACATGAACTCGGCACCCACGGTGCCGGTGTAGATCTGCTTCAGCTTGGCGAGCAGATCGCGGAGCTTCATGCGGTGGCCGCCACCGGCAAAGCTGCCGGCGTCGAACTCGGTGTCGAGGTCGCCATCGGACAGGCCGTGGAAGGCGAGGCCGAGGTCCGGAGTGTCGATGTCGGGGACGGTCAGGCCGAGGGGATCGAGCTGGGCGGCGATGTGACCGCGCGACCGATAGGCCGTGAGCAGGCGGAGCACACCGGCCTGCTTCTGCGCGTAGGCGTTGTCGACCGGACCGGCCGAGACCGCTGCGCTACGACGCTGTTTCTGCGCCGCCTCGATACGGGCGATGGCGCCGGAGTGGGGGACGTCGCCGGCCTCACGGCCCTTCAGCGACTTGAAATAGCCATCCCATTCCGCCGGAACGGCGCTCGGGTCGGCCAGCCAGGCTTCGTAGACTTGCTCCACGTAGTCGGCGTTGCCGCCGGCGAGTTGGGAGGATTCGAAGAACTCGCGGATCAGGTTTGCGCTCACGTCACCACCGGCACACGAAAAGGACGGGCCGCCGCTCGGCATGTGGGGATCGCCCGCGGCAAAGAATCCGTTAATTATAGCCTCGTGCTGCTGCGCCGCGCCAACCTATTCGGCGCCGCGCCGACGGGCTCCGTGGGCGAGTGGTCTTATCTGCGCGTCGGGCTTTGTCCGCGCAAGAACGCGGCCGGCATGGGCGGCCAAACAAGAGGTCTCGCCGTAGGGAAGAGAGGTCGGTCCCTGGCCGTGGCCTGAACGCACCGCCACCGGCGTGGCGGGGTCAGGGGGGCAGCCAGGGCTGATTTCTAGCTTAAGTCAGGATAAGGCGGACGAGCTGGGTCATGACCGTGTGGCCGATATTCGGCTCCCACAAGATGACCAGATCACTGAGAAGGAGCGTTTTCCGCTCTTGCCCTTGAACGAAAGAGGAGGAGAGGGAAGGGGTGTTTGGATTTAGCACCGGCCGGGCCACAATCATCACGCCCCCGTGCCCAAACGTCGTGTCCAGCGATCCATGGCGATCGACTCTAGCCACGTACAGAAACGAGTCCAATCCGTCTTGCCAGGGGCCTCGGAGAATAATTTTGTCGTCCTGCGTGGCAAGCGAGAAGATGACGCCATCGAAAACGAAGATCTTGCCACCGTTGAACTCGTCGTCCAGCGAGCCATCCGCGCGTATTCTTGCGATCCATCCAAATGACCGATGTGCGGTGTAGAGCGGACCGCCGACCACTACGGAGTCGTCGCGATCAGACAGCGCAATGGCATGGGCGCGCATGCCGGAGTAATCGGGATGGCGGAGCATTGCGTATCCTTCGTTGCCAAACGATGTGTCGACACTGCCGTCCGCGTTCAGCCGTGCCAGAACGGCGTGCCGGCTTTTGGCGGAGTCTCCAGCAAGAAAGAGTTTATCGTCCTTAAGAACGGCGATCTTCAGGAAAGCCACGTGCTTAGGTAGACCGGAGACCATCCCTCCTTTTCCGAATTCCGTATCCAGTTGCCCTTGACGGGTCAGCCTGACCACCCGCGGTTCCTCGTCCCATACGAAATAGTCGATGAGGACGAATAACGCCACGACGATCCGGTCGTCGGGCTGGATGGCGAAGTCGTAGAAGGTGTTGGCGTCGAGCTTTTCCTTGAAATGAATCAACGCGATACCAGCATTGCCGAACGATGTGTCGAGGTCGCCTTCCGACGTCATGCGCACGACGATTGGGGTTCCTGCGCCCGGGGAGAGCAGCATGCCGCCGATGATGAGGCATCCATCCGACTGCACTCCCGCCTTGAAAATCTCGACTCTCCCGCTGAGGGACAGGTCCACAATCTTTCCCTCGGGGGGAAAGGATTCGTCTGGCGCGCCATCTTCCAGCAATCGCTGGACTTTGATCCTCGCCATCCCTGTCGGTTGGGGTTCTGTCAGGATCCAATGTTTGCCGTTGCCCGTCGGGAGCCCCACACCGCGCGCAGCCTCCGTCAGAAACCCATTGTTCGCGAACGATGTATCGAGATCTCCTGGCCTCGCGGCCTTGTGCGAGGCCTTCGCTTCAACGTCAGGCATGAGCAGATCCTCCCATCCCGCCATTCTTTCAGAGAATTTTCCCCATCGTCCGGGAGAGAGCTTGATGTCGCCGGGGCGAAGCATGTTGATGATCTCGCGCATGGGAATCCTCCTTGATGAATCGTGTGATGCACGCTGTGGCGCTAGTTCCTGCGCCGGTATATAGCCTTCGTTGTCATCGCGTCTATTGCGCTACCCAGTCCGGCGGGTTGCAATGCGATATATGGGCAGGACAGTGTTGGATGGATCGGTGAGCGGTTCTCGGCAGCGTGAATGCGAACCGACATGCTGAAGCCGGGCCGCCCACCGTGGTTCATCAAAGGATGATGCGGAGCAGTTGAGTGTCGAAGTCCTCATCTAACTGGTTGACGTTGCTGACGAGCAATTTCCTTTGTTCCTGTCCTGCACTCTCGATGTGGATGTTGGCATATTGAGAGGACAATCCGGTTTGTACAGGTCGCTCATAGATCACGAAGCCGTCGTCGCCGAATGTCGGATCGGGTAGGCCATCAGGTCTGATCCGGCCTACGATCAAGCGCGCAGATGGCCCTCGGCGCGCGGTACCTTGGAAAACGATCTTGTCGTCCTGCGTTGCGATCTCGTCGACCCAATCGTTGGTGAAGGATAAGATCCGACCGCGGTTGAACCGCGGGTCGAGGTGACCGCTCGAAAGGATGCGTGCTATGAAGCCACCAGCTACTCCCTCGTGGGAGTCCGCGTAGCCGCCGACCACTACGGAGCCGTCACTTTTTTGGAATTCCGCAGCCGCGACGGCTCCCATGCGTCGATAGAGCGGGTGGCTTAGTCGGACGATACCCTCCTCGCCAAACGTTCGGTCGACTCTGCCGTCTGCGTGTAAGCGCATCACAACGGCGTCCTCGTCAGTTGCTGACAATCCGTGCAATAACAGTTTCTTGTTACTGAGGGCTAAAGTTCCGAACATATACACTTGCGCGGGCAGATCGTAAGCGACTCCAAATTTTGCAAAATCGACATCTAGGGCGCCGTCTGCGTTCAACCTGATGATTCGTGGGAAACTCTTCACTCTCCAAGATGCCATCGCCGTGACGATGATCTTGTCATCGGGCTGCACTGCAATGTCGTATAGAGTGGTCCTCAAGGGGTTCCCTGATAGTTGGATCAACTTGATGCCCTCGTTGCCGAACGAGAGGTCGAGTTCTCCTTCCTTGTTGATGCGCGCAACAAATACGGCCCGTTCGTCCGGTGCGTCCGTGAAATAGATGTAGCCGGCGACGATAATGTTCCCGCTTGACTGCAATACCGCATTCGTTAGTTGAGTGTGATCGGCGAATGGATGCAGATCTACGATCTTTCCTCCGAGGGCGAAGTCAGGATCCGGCGACCCGTAGCTCAAGAGACGAATCACATGCAATCGCGGGCCCCTGCCCACCAGGTTTAACTTAGAAACCACCCAGTATCTCCCGTCTCCGGTCGGTAATCCGATGCCGATGGAGGGGCGGGTCACCACTCCTTTGTTCCCAAATGACGTATCCAGGTCGCCTGGCTTTACGTCATCAATGACGTCTCCTGGCCCCGCCTGCTGTGCAAGCAGGTCTTCAGGGCGGATGAACCGTTCAGGGAATTGTTTGCTCTCGCCGAAGAATGGATTGATGTCGCCGGGGCGAAGCATATCGATGATCTCGCGCATGGGAATCCTCCTTGATGAATCGTGTGATGCGCGCTGTGGCGCGGTTCCTTGCGCCGGTATAAAGCGTTCGATATAAGCGCAGGTTACAGGCGAAGTTGTTCACGGCTTCGCCTGTCGGCTGAATGTAGAAGCTAACGCCCGGGCGGCAAGGGCCCCTCCTCAGGACAGCAGGAAGCGGACGAGTTGGGTTACGAGCTTTGGTTGCTTGTCGCCCACCACGACCGCGCTGCTGACAAGGAGCGTCTTTTTGTCTTGTCCGTTAACGAAGATGTGGTGCCGCCGCCAGATGTCCCTTGTTGTGGCGATGTGAGGCGGTGCAATCACTATGCCGTCCTCGCCGAACTCGGTATCCGGCGATCCGTCCCTATCGAGCCGACCCAGGTACATCGACGAAGCGTCCGATGCATTATCGCGATAGCCTTGCAAAATGACTTGGCTGCCCTGTGTCGCAAGCGCGACGACGGGATCGTTGACAAATAGTGGCTTTCCGCCATTGAAATCAGCGTCTGGCGTCCCGTCCGAATGGAGCGCCACTATCCACCCGCCGGTTGGTTCGGCGCCCGTTATGAAGAGGCCACCTACGACCATGGAATCATCGTCGTCGAACAACGCGATTGTATTGACGTCTGCTCTACCTTCCACGCCTTGGTTGACATAATCAAGGCGCTTGATGCCAAGGTCGCCAAAATGCCTATCGATTTCGCCTTCTGCGGTCAGTCGGACCAGGACTGGATATGGTGTTTCCGCGCGAGCGTACATCCCCGCCATCAGCAATGCGTTGTCCTTGAGGCTCACTATCTTCAGGAACAATACTTCCTCGGGGAGATCATGGAATACACCATGCCTTCCAAAAGTCGCGTCCATTTGTCCTCTGGCGGTCAATCGGATCACCTTCGACCACGTCTTATTGCTAGGCAGCAACCCACTATTAGTCGCCAGTACGACGATCTTGCCATCGGGTTGGATGACGACGTCTCGATACGACTTGTTTTCAGCTTGAACGCTTGCGTCGTAGTAGAGCGGCTTGATACCGCCTTCAGCGAATGAGGGATCGATATCTCCTTCCGCGTTGACGCGCATAACGTAAGGAAATGAAGTCCCTATTTTTGGATCATAGAGCGTGCCGCAGAGAACGATTTTCGCGTTCGACTGCTCGACGGCTTTGTAAAGATTGTTAGCACCCATGAGATTGGGGAAACGTACGGTCGTTCCCCCGGACGGGAAGGCGGGATCGGGCGAGCCATCGTTCAATAGTCGTACGATTTCCACAAGTGGTGGATTTCCTGCGCTCTCCTCTCTGAAGAGCCAGTACTTTCCATCGCTAGCGGGCAGCCCGACGCCATAACCGGGATACCCCAGGCGCCCGTCCTTCCCGAAGGACAGGTCGATGTCATCGGGGCGAAGCATGTCGATGATCTTGCGCATGGGAATCTTCCTTGATGAACCGTGTGATGCACGCTATGGCGCTGGTTCCTGCGCCGGAATAAAGCTTTCGCTGTAATGCATATGGACCGTCCAGGCACTCGTCTCGCGGTCGACCCTTGCACATCTCCCATCCCCCTCTGTTGGGAATGCGACCCCAGACGCCGTCCTAGTCCGCTACGCGGGCTCCACAGTGGCCTACGGCTGCAATTCTTCAGTAAGTAAGAAGCGAACGAGTTGGGTCAGTACCTCGAGCCCGTCGTCCACCACGCTGCTGACGAAGAGCGTCTTCTTGTCCTGCCCGCGAACGACGACGTAGTGACGCTTCCAAAGGTCGTTTGTAGCAAGTACATAAGACGGCGCACGCACTATGCCGTCTTCGCCGAACGTCTCATCCAGCGCTCCCTCACTATTGACCCGACCCAGGTACATGGAAGAGACGCCCGATGAGTTGCGATAGCCTTGCAAGATGGCCTTGTCGTCCTGTGTTCCCAACGCACTGACGGGGACGTCGACAAACAATGGCTTACCCTCGTTGAATCCGCGATCGGGTATTCCGCTCGGGGTCAGCTTCATTATCCATCCGCCGATCGACTCGCTTCTGATAGTGAAGCGGCCACCTACCACCATGGAGTCATCCATGTTGAAAAATGCGATTCCACCGAATTCTGCGCTGCCTGTGAGATCTTGAAAGACATAATCCAATCTGACGGTGCCATTGTCGCCAAAGTCAGGGTCGAGTTTCCCGTCTGCCATCAGTCGTGTCAGAACCGTATACTCCTGTATCCCTCGAATGCTGTGTCCGGAAAGCAGCAGACGGTTGTTTTTGAGGATCGCAATTTTTTCGAAAACGACGTCCTCGGGGAGGTCGTAGACGACGCCAGTCGTTCCAAAACCGGCATCTTCGCTGCCGTTCGTCTCGTTCAGCCGGATCACCCGGTACGCCACATTGGTCTCCAACATACCGGATGCCAGTACGACCAACTTACCGTCTGGCTGAATCACAGAGTCCTCGTAACGTTTGCCCGAATTAGGACGGCCAGGGTCGAATTGAATTTGCTTCATGCCCATCATGCCGAAGGAAGTATCGAGTCTCCCTTGCGCATCGATGCACATAGCGTATGGAAATGAAGGATTGGATTCGGGGTGGAGCGTGCCGTAGAGAATGATTCTCCCGTTCGGCTGCTCGGCTGCTTTGTAGAGGTTATTTCCACCTCGATAAGGAGGAGTAACGCTGCCGGGAGTGAAGTCCTTGTCTTCCGAACCATCGCTCATGAATCGCGCGACGGTCACCGCCTGCTCTGTCCGCTTCTCTCCAAAGACCCAAATTTTTTCATCGCTAGTAGGCAGCCCGATGCCATCCCCGGGGAAAGTCATGCGTCCATCGTTGTCGAAGGACAAGTCGATGTCTCCAGGCCTAACCTTTTTTGATTTATCGTTCTTACTCTCGTTCATATGAACCTTCCTTGGTCAATCGCTGGGGTGTATGCGGCCACGGAATATGTCATTACAAGCCCTGCGTCTCCGCGGATTCGCTTCACTGGGCTATTCGCGTGAGGTCGAGGGACGGACTGGCCGGTTAGGGGGACGCCGGGTAGGTCTCGGATTCACGGGCGACCACGTTGATATTCCGTGGGCCACCAATGTACCGAGGCATGTTCCGCCTCGAATCCACCTTTTGTCGTAGTCCGCAAACCTTCGCCACGCCGATCCGGCAACCGCAGCGCGACGCGACTGAGCGCAAAACCACGTTGGGAATCAAATACCCAGCGGTCGTATCTGCCAGGCGGGCTCGGCCCGCTCCCACACGTCGTCAAAATAGGCGGTCAAGCGAGCGGTCTCGCCGGGCTCGCCGAGCGAACCGCGGGCTTCGTAGCGCGTGGCCACCGGCCGGAACAGAAAGCCGCTGACGTGATCGACGACGAAGGCCGATCCGTAGCGGAGCTGGGCGTCCTCGGTCGGAACGCGCAGCGTGATCGCGGTGGGCAGGCGCTGGGCGAGGGCGATCAGACGATGCCCCTCGCGATGGGCGCGCTCGGCGTCATGGGTCAGTACGCGGATCTGCGCCTGCCGGCCGCTGGTGGCGATGCGGCGCAACTCGGTCAGGGCCTCGTCGTCATCCAGCACGCCGGACTCGATGATCGGTAGATAAAGAGATACGCGGTGGCGGGCCTGGGCGAGCAGACGCACATGCGCGGCGCCGAGCGCCGCCTTGTCATCCGCTACCAGGCTCGCCGGGTCGTTCACCGGCGGCGGGCCTTGCGCACGGCGAGCTGCCCGTCGTTGAGCAGCGCCAGTAGTACGGCCTTCTCCGGCCCGGACGGCGTGCGGTCGAAGCTCAGTTCGCGTTCGCCTGACAACCGCTCGGCGAGCGCCGCTGGGCATTCGTAGGCCTGACCGCTGACGTACAGCGTGGCTTCCTTACGGCCTTTTACCCAGGCCACGCGGGCGTAGGGGTGGCGCATGAGGGTAGCGCCGCTCGCCAGCGCCTTGTCGAAGGCGGTCTCGGTGAGAGCCTTCGGGGGGGCGGCTGCCACCTGAGCGTTGCGGTACCGGGTGATGAAGCGACCGAACCAGTCGGAGAGCAGGTCGCGGTCGAGGGCTGCCGCGAATGGCAGCGCCTGGCGAAGGCGATTCAGCGCCGCCGTGTCGATTTCCCCAGCCCGCTTGGCAGGGGTAAGGTCGGGATCGGCGTAGCGCAGTTCATCGGGCATCCGCTCGGCGAGGAAATCGGCCAGATCACCGGTCAGTTCGGCCTGGGAGGGCGCGCGCATACCGACGGAAATCGTCATGCAGTTGCCGATGGCGACGCCGTCGTGAGGGACGCCGGGGGGCAGATAGAGCATGTCACCCGGTTCAAGCAGCCATTCGTGGGTTGGCTCGAACACCTTCAATTGCTTCAGCTCGACGTCCTCGCGGAAATCGAGCGGCGCATCGGGGTCGTCACTGATCGCCCAGTGCCGCTCGCCGATGCCCTGGAGCAGAAAGACGTCGTACTGGTCCACGTGCGCTCCCACACCGCCACCGTCCTCGGCATAGGAAATCATGATGTCGTCGAGACGCCAGCTCGGAAGGAAGGTGAAGTGCTCAAGCAATGCAGCCACGTCGGCGTCCCACTTGTCGACGTCCTGCACCAGCAGCGTCCAGTCGCGCTTCGGCGTCTTACCGAACTCGGCCTCGGCGAACGGGCCGTTCTTGACCGTCCAGCGATCGCGCTTCTCGTCATGGATGATGAGGCGTGCCAAGGCACCTTCCTCGCACGCGAGGCCGGCGAGGTCGTTCGGCTCGATCGGCGCCTGGAAATCGGGGAACGCGTTGCGGATGAGCAGGGGGCGTTTCTGCCAGTAATCGCGCAGGAACTGCGCCGCGCTCATGCCGAGCGGCTGGTTGGCGTTGCCGCGCACCTCGATCGGGAGCGGCTTGCGGGTGGGGGTCATGGCCATGTGTGCTCAGACCTTGCGCGCAAGATCGGCGGCGAGGCCGATGTACGAAGCGGGTGTCAGCTCGGCCAGTGCCTTCTTCGCCTCGGCAGGCAGGTCCAGACCGGCAATGAAGGTGCGCATGGAATCCTTCGTGATGCCCTGACCGCGCGTGAGTGCCTTCAACTGCTCATACGGCTCCGGCAGGCCGAAGCGACGCATCACGGTCTGTACGGCTTCGGCAAGCACTTCCCAACTCGCGTCCAGATCGGCAGCGATCCGCTCGGCATTGACGTTGAGCTTGCCAAGACCCTTCTGCAGCGATTCCAGCGCGACCAGCGTATGGCCGAAGGCGGTGCCCAGGGCGCGCAGCACGGTGGAGTCGGTGAGATCGCGCTGCCAGCGGCTGATCGGCAGCTTCTCGGCGAAATGGCCGAGCAGGGCATTCGCAAGACCGAAATTGCCTTCGGCGTTCTCGAAGTCGATCGGATTGACCTTGTGCGGCATGGTGGACGAGCCGACTTCGCCGGCCTTCAACGCCTGGCGGAAGTAGCCAAGCGAGATGTAGCCCCAGATGTCGCGCGAGAGGTCGATCAGGATGATGTTGATCCGGCGCAGCACGTCTGCGAATTCCGCGATGCCGTCGTGCGGCTCGATCTGTGTGGTATAGGGATTGAAGACGAGCCCGAGCCCCTCGACGAAGCGCGATGCCAGTGCGGGC
>Ga0209437_100688_pt1 | contig 17870 bp, 15 predicted proteins | sample AraplaL_Cvi_mTSA_FD_184266 | JGI IMG/M metagenome (GOLD analysis project Ga0209437, IMG submission 184266) | Arabidopsis root microbial communities from the University of North Carolina, USA - plate scrape CL_Cvi_mTSA (SPAdes) (version 2) | ecosystem: Host-associated > Plants > Roots > Endosphere...
GCACGGCACGGTCGGTCGCGGTCGCCCGTGCAGGTGCCCGTGACCGATGGTGGTTGTCCCCGCCGCATCGCCGCGGCTAGAGTCGGTGCCTTTCACCGCCAGGGGACAACCTGCTCATGCCGAAGGTCCATACGCTCGCGATCGCATTGTCGATCGCTTTCGCCGCCCATGCGTCAGCCAGCGACGCCAGCGCCGCGACGACGGCCCCGTCCTCTGGCGCACCGGCCGCCCAGGCCAAGACTGCCAAGGCTTCCCGCATGCACACCAACCCGTTGCTCACGCGCAGCACGCTGCCGTTCCAGGCACCCCCGTTCGACAAGATCGTCGATGCGGACTTTCAGCCCGCGCTGGAAGAGGGCATGCGTCAGCAGCTCAAGGAAATCGAGGCCATCGCCAATGCGTCGGCCGAACCCACGTTCGACAACACCATCGTGGCGATGGAGAAGTCCGGCGAGTTGCTCAAGCGCACGCAGAACGTCTTCGGCGCGCTGACGGGTGCCAACACGAACGACACGCTGCAGAAGGTCGATGAAGACGAATCGCCCAAGCTGGCGGCGCACAGCGATGCGATCTACCTCAACGACAAGCTGTTCAAGCGCGTGGAGACGCTCTACCAGAAGCGCGATGCGCTGAAACTCGATCCGGAATCGGCGCGCCTGCTCGAGGTGGTCTACCAGGACTTCGTGCATGCGGGCGCGAAGTTGTCGCCGGCCGACAAGCAGCGGCTCAAGGCGATCAACAAGGAAGAATCGACGCTCAGCACACGATTCTCGAACCAGCTTCTCGCGGCGACGAAGGCCGGCGCGCTGGTCGTAGACGACAAGAAGGCGCTCGATGGTCTCTCCGACGCCGAGATCGAAGCCGCGGCGCTCGCTGCCAAGGACCGCAAGCTCGATGGGAAGTACGTGATCCCGCTGCAGAACACCACGCAGCAGCCGGACCTGCAGGCCATGAACGACCGCGCCACGCGCGAGAAGCTGTTCAAGGCGTCGTGGGAGCGTGCCGAGCACGGTGACGCCAACGACACGCGCGAGATCATCACGCGCATCGCGCTGCTGCGCGCCGAGCGCGCGAAGTTGCTCGGCTTCCCCAACTACGCCGCGTGGAAACTCGACGACCAGATGGCGAAGACGCCGGAGGCTGCCGAGGCCTTCATGGAACGGCTGGCCCCCGCGGCCGTGGCTCGCGCCACCGCCGAATCGAAAGACATCCAGCAGGTGATCGACCAGGAGAAGGGCGGTTTCCAGGTGCAGGCCTGGGACTGGGATCACTACGCCGAGAAGGTGCGCAAGGCGAAGTACGACCTCGACGAGGCGCAGATCCGCCCCTATTTCGAACTCGACAACGTGCTTCAGAATGGCGTGTTCTACGCCGCGAACCAGCTTTACGGCATCACCTTCAAGGAGCGCAAGGACATCCCGGTGTGGCAGCCGGACATGCGCGTGTTCGAGGTGTTCGACAAGGACGGCACCTCTATGGCGTTGTTCTATTGCGACTACTTCAAGCGCGACAACAAGAACGGCGGCGCATGGATGAGCAACCTGGTGGACCAGTCCACGTTGCTCGGCACGAAGCCGGTCGTCTACAACGTCACCAATTTCACCAAGCCCGCGGCGGGCCAGCCGGCGCTGCTGTCGTTCGATGACGTAACGACGATGTTCCACGAGTTCGGCCATGCCCTGCACGGCATGTTCGCGGCATCGCGCTACCCCACGCTGTCGGGAACCAACACGGCACGCGACTTCGTCGAGTTTCCCTCGCAGTTCAACGAACAGTGGGCGACCGATCCGAAGGTGTTCGCCAACTACGCCAAGCACTACCAGACCGGTGCGCCGATGCCGGCCGCCCTGGTGGAGAAGATCAAGAAGGCGAAGAGCTTCAACCAGGGCTACGCGATGAGTGAGCTGATTTCCGCTGCTCTGCTCGACATGCGCTGGCACATGCTGCCGCCGAATTCGCCCAAGCCCGATGTGGATGCGTTCGAAGCCAATGCGTTGAAGCAGGCTGGCTTCACGTTACCGCAGGTGCCGCCGCGCTACCGCTCCAGCTACTTTGCGCACATCTGGGGCAGCGGTTACGCCGCGGGTTACTACGCGTACCTGTGGACGCAGATGCTCGACTCCGATGCGTTCGAGTGGTTCCAGGAGCACGGCGGACTCACGCGCGAGAACGGCCAGATCTTCCGCGACAAGATCCTCTCTCGCGGCAACACCGAGGAACTTGGCAAGCTCTACCGCGACTTCCGCGGCAGGGATCCGAGCATCGAGCCGATGCTGAAGGATCGCGGCTTGAAGTGATTCTGCCGGGGGCCTCCGAGAGGGGGCCCCATCCGTTCAGTCGACTGTACGTTGTCCCTGCCGCCTGATTCAGGTTCCGGAAGCTCCCTCGCCGGCATGTTTCGCCGTGGCCGGGTCGCCAGCTTTGCCGGGAATGTAGGGATTGCACCCTGCATTGTCCGTCGCGTCGTCTCCTACCCACGGTCGATAGGGCTCCAGGTTCCATTCGTCTTTGTCGCGGGCAATGCGCAGGTGGCAAGTCAATTGATTGATCATGCCTTTCACGTTCTTCCAACGGTCGCTGGGGCGAGGTCCGCTGCCGAACTGCTCCGGATCGCCATAGAGCTTCACTATCTCGTAGAACATGTGGGGCGTGTCGCTGGGGCCGATCCGGCGTCCGCATGCAGTGGGGACGATGCGCAGGCTGGTTTCCCCCCATTGGTCGACAAACCAGCGCGACTCCGCCGTATTGACGTAAGAAGAGCAGGAGCCTTCCCTCGGCGCTGCCGCGGCGAGTCGTTCGCCGCGCGCGAAGAGAAGCTCGTTCAGAAGTGCCCCGCCTGCCAGCCCCGCGACGAGGACAAGCAGGCCAACGACCACGCGCCGCATTCTTGTGTCCATGTTCCCATCCTTGGTTTGAAGCGATGTTCGTTCGTACTGCGCGCATGGACGAGGTCTCGGCCGCAGCCCTTGCGGCTACCAGCGTATAGCGCCTCCGCGCCACACTATGCCTTGCACTTCCTCCAGCGGCGGCGCGCAATAATCGATCGTGTGGCGCAGGAGGCTGCTCTTCTGCGTACGCAGGGGACTTGACCGGGTTCGTCACTCGCCTACCCACGTCAAAAGCCCCCAGTTTGCCTGGAGAGCCATTTGTTTCTTAATAGAGCTCCTCCTCACAATTTGTCTTCAAAACTAAATCGGATGTGGGATACGCAACGCATGTCAATACATATCCTTTCTTTATTTGCTCATCGTCGAGGAATGATTGGTCGCTCTGATCGACCGTGCCACTGATCAGTTTTGCGGCGCAAGTACTGCAAGCGCCCGCTCTGCATGAATAGGGCAAATCTACGCCCGCTTCTTCGGCCACATCCAAAATATATTCATCACCGGCTACTTCCAATTTCGCCTCTTCCCCTTCCGGCATTTTCAGCGTCACTTTGTATTTGGCCATGTCTTTTGCTCCCGTCCTTGATAGCTGCGGTTCTTCAGCGGGGTGCCCGTGAAGTCATCGATAGGCCCGCTTACGGATCGAGCTGAATTCGGCTGATCCGCATGTTGCCTCCACGCCAGACGATGCCCTGCACTTCCTCCAGCGGCGGTGCGCAGTAATCGATCGTGTGGCGCAGGAGGCTGCCGTCGTGGGCGCGCGCCACGCGCGGCTTGTGCACGGTCAGTGCCTGCACTTCCGTCAACGTCGTATGCCGCAGCAGGCCAACGTGGACGTCCACTGCGCGGCTTTCCAGTTCGATGTGGAAGGCCACATGACTGTACGCGTGACGAAACAGGATCTGGCAGGCGTTGCGTAGGCGCAGATTGCCTTCGCTGACGGCGGTTAACGCAAAGCCGTCCTCCGCCTCCACGATGACGAGCGCCTCGTCGCCCGTGACGACGAGCAGTTCGCCCAGGTCGTGCGTCTGGTTCGCGGCGAGCGTGTGATAGGAGACGTGCTCGAAACGTTCGAGATGAGGCTTCACGGCCGGCGCGCCTTTGCCTTCAGGCAGCAGGGCCAGCGCACGTTGTGCTTCGTTCGGCGGCTGGCGCGGGTGGTGCCGCCCTGCTGCTGATATCGGAAAGGGCGGCAGGTGTGCCGCGCCCTGCGTGGGAGCCGTCATGTGAAACCCTCCTTGGCATGGACCGGCATCCTGCCGGCAATGAACGTGCTCAAGCTAAGCAGTGGTGGGGATCCTGCCGCAATAGACCGGATGACGTAGGCGGTCCGGTTGCGTCATGCGCGGTGCGCGCGACGCCTATTCGAAAGGCGTGTCCGGACGACCGACGCTGGGGTTGCACTCTGCCGCCCAGGTATCGGCGTACCCGACGTAGGGCCGGTCGGGCTCCAGGTTCCAGGTGGGCTTCTGCGGAAAATTGATCACGTGACAATCGAGCTGGTTGATCATGCCGCGCGTGTTCCGCCAGTTGATATTGCCGCTGAATTTCTCGATGACTTCCATATCCAGGCTGTCCCGCTTGGTGAGATCGTCGCTGACCCCTCGCCCGCAGGGCGTGGGCGTGACCTCCAGCACCGGCCCGTATTCGTCGATATGCCATTTTCCTGAGGCGACGAAGCCTTCGCCGGTCTGTGCGTCGCACGGTGCCGTTCGACCAAGCCGCGTGCTGTGCCGGGCGTCATCCATGACGCGCACGGGCTGGGGGCGAAGCGTGTGTGCGATCCACACGACGAGACCGGCCAGCAACAAGAGAACGATACCCGCGACAGCGATGCCTGATGCTTTCATGACGTTTCATCCTTGAGGTCATGGTGACGTGGCGCTTCCAGCGCACGTGACGAGCATAGCGACTTGCGCGTCGTTGGCGGCGGCGCAAAAAAAAGCCCCTTCCCATCGCCGGGAAGGGGCTTCGTTCCGGCGTGCCGGAAACGCTTTGCGATTACTCGCCGATCGTAAGCAGCGAGGCGTTGCCGCCCGCCGCCGTCGTGTTGATCGTGAGGGTGCGCTCGCCCGCGAAGCGGAGCAGGTAGTGCGGACCGCCCGCCTTCGGGCCGGTGCCCGACAGGCCTTCGCCGCCGAACGGTTGCACGCCCACCACAGCACCGATCTGGTTGCGGTTGACGTAGCAGTTACCCACGCGTGCGCGGCTCTGGATGAACTCGATGGTGTCGTCGATGCGGCTGTGGATGCCCAGCGTCAGGCCGAAGCCGGTGCCATTGATCTGATCGACCACCTTCTCCAGCTCCGAGCCCTTCCAGCGGATCACGTGCAGCACCGGGCCGAAGATTTCGCGGGTGAGCGTCTGCAACGACGGGATCTCGTAGGCGCGCGGCGCGAAGAACGTGCCGTTGGCCGTCGATTCCGGCAGCGGAACCTCGGCGATCTTCTTCGCCTCGCGATCCATGCGTGCCACGTGATCGACGAGGATCTTGCGCGCATCCTCATCGATAACGGGACCGACATCCGTCGACAGCAGGCCCGGATCGCCGACCTTCAATTCAGCCATGGCGCCGGCAAGCATGTCGATCACCTTGTCGGCGATGTCTTCCTGCACGAACAGCACGCGCGCGGCCGAGCAACGCTGACCGGCCGACTGGAATGCCGAGGAAATCACATCCTTGACGATCTGTTCCGGCAGCGCGGACGAGTCGGCGATCATGGCGTTCTGACCGCCGGTTTCGGCGACCAGCGCTGCGATCGGTGCGTTGCGCGCGGCGAGCGCGCGGTTGATCGCCCACGCGGTTTCCGTCGAACCGGTGAAAGCCACGCCGGCCACGCGCGGATCGCGGGTCAGCGCCGCGCCCACGGTGCTGCCATCGCCCGGCAGGAACTGCAGCACGTCGGTGGGGATGCCCGCGGCATGCAGAAGCTTCACCGCCAGGTAGCCGATGAGCGAGGTCTGCTCGGCCGGCTTCGCGATCACGGCATTGCCCGCCGCGAGTGCGGCGGCGACCTGGCCGAGGAAGATGGCGAGCGGGAAGTTCCACGGGCTGATGCAGACGAACACGCCGCGGCCATTGAGGAACAGCTGATTGCTTTCGCCGGTGGGGCCGGGCAACTGCTCGGGCTGGCCGAACAGGCGACGCGCCATCGTGGCGTAGTAGCGCAGGAAGTCCGCGGCCTCGCGGATCTCGGCGATGGCATCCGGCAGGCTCTTGCCCGCTTCGCGCACGCATAGCGCGATGAACTCGGCGCGGTTGTGTTCGAGCTGCTCGGCCGCGTGCTCGAGGATGGCCGCACGGCTCGCCGCCGGCAGGCGATCCCAGCCCGGCTGCGCCTTCACGGCAGCGGCGAGGGCGTGGTCGACGAGCGCGGCGTCGGCATTCTCGACGGTGCCGATGATGCGGCGACGGTCGGACGGATCGGTAACCTCGACCTTGGCGCCGGACGTGGCATGGCCCGCGACGAGCGGTGCAGCGTTCCAGGGGCCGCTGTGGCGGTTGATGGCGTCGGCGAGTTCGTTGAGCTCGTTGTCGTTAGCGAAGTTCATGCCCATGGAGTTCTTCCGAAGTTCACCGTAGAGATTGACCGGCAGGGGAATGCGCGGGTGGGGAATGGAGGCGAAGCCGCGCACGATCTCGCACGGATCGGCGACCAGCTCGCGCACCGGCACGCTCTCGTCCACCACGCGGTTGACGAAGCTCGTGTTGGCGCCGTTCTCCAGCAGGCGACGGACGAGATACGGCAGCAGGTCCTCGTGGCTGCCCACCGGCGCGTAGACGCGGCAGGGCACGTTGAGCTTGTCCTTGCCGATCACCTCGGCGTAGAGATCGGCGCCCATGCCGTGCAGGCGCTGGTTCTCGTACGGCCGACCCTTCGCGATGTGATGAATGGCTGCGATGGTATGCGCGTTGTGCGTGGCGAACTGCGGGTAGATGAGGTCGCTGCCTGCGGCGAACAGGCGCTGGGCGCAGGCGAGGTAGCTGACGTCGGTATTCGGCTTGCGCGTGTAGACCGGGTAGCCCGACAGGCCGTTCTCCTGCGCGCGCTTCACCTCGGCGTCCCAGTAGGCGCCCTTCACCAGGCGCACGAACCAGCGGCGGCCGGTGGCACGCGCCTTCTCGGTCACCCAGTCGATGACGAACGGTGCGCGCTTCTGGTACGCCTGGATGACAATGCCCAGGCCGTTCCAGCCTTCCAGCGACGGGTGTTCGAAGACGTCGCCGATAATGTCGAGCGACAGCTCCAGGCGATCGGCTTCCTCGGCGTCCACCGAAAGCGCGATGCCGTTCTTGTAGGCGAGCTGCGAGAGTTCGAGAAGCTTCGCGCCGAGTTCCGCGCGGGCACGGGCACGGTTCGCCACTTCGTAGCGCGGGTGCAGGGCGGACAGCTTCACCGAGATCGACGGCGCTTCCAGATTGTTCGGGAAGGGGCCGCGGGCGCCCAGGGCGTTGATGGCGTCGCGGTAGTCCTGCTGGTAGCGCTCCGCGGTGGCCTGGGTGAGCGCCGACTCGCCGAGCATGTCGTACGAGTAGCGATAGACCGCATGCTCCTTCTCGGCGGAACGGTCGAGCGCTTCCTTGATGGTGCGGCCCATGACGAACTGGTGACCCATAATTCGCATGGCCTGGCGCACGGCGAGACGAACCACCGGCTCGCCGGCACGGCCCACGAGGCGACGCAACGCGGAGGTGAAGTCGTGGCGGGTTTCCTCGGCCAGATTCACCAGGTGGCCGGTGAGCATCAGGCCCCAGGTGGAGGCGTTGACGAACAACGACTCGCTCTGGCCCAGGTGCTTCTTCCAGTCCGCCTCGCCGAGCTTGTCGCGGATGAGCTTGTCGGCGGTGGCCTTGTCCGGAATGCGCAGCAGCGCCTCGGCCACGCACATCAACAGCACGCCTTCCTCGGACGAGAGGTCGTACTGACGCATGAACGACTCGACGGCGCTCTGGTCCTTGGCGCGTGCGCGGACGCGGGTGACCAGGCCGGCGGCCACGTCGATCACGTGCTCGCGCTCGGTCGGGGGCAGGGTGGCCTGGGCCAGGAGGTCGTTGACGGCCTCGGTTTCGTCGCGCAGCCAGGCGGCCGTGATGCGCGCACGCGCCGGCTCGACGCCGGTCGGGAGTTCGGGACGGAGGATGGTCGGGTTCACTTGGGTGTGTGGGCACGGGGGAGACCGCCCATTGTAAGGGTGCGGGGCCCTTCGTGTGTTGTTGCGATGCGGTGCGGCCCGCGCGGGGCCTGGGTGCGACAACGCGCCGTCTTCCAACCTTGCTGCTTGCTGACTAGCGCCCTATCATCCCAACGTTCCAGGCACGCCAGGCTCCCATGATCGTGCTTCGACCGACCGCCGCGGGTCAGCCGCGCGTGTTGTGGCTTCGGCCCAACCGTGCGTTGGACAAGCGCGGTCTGCGTCGGCTGATCATCGGGCTTGCGGCGATGGCCCTGGCGACGGCGTCATGGGGTGCGTGGCAGGGCAATGTATTCGCCCCGGTCTTCGCCCTTCTGGAGGCCTTCGTCGTGGGATTCGCGCTTGGCGCGGCCTGGCGGGCCGGCGGCAGGGGTGAACGTATCGCGATTGGCCCGGATACGCTGGAGGTTCGTGCCGTACCGGGTCGCCGGACGGTCCGCTTCCAGACGTATTGGGTACGGATCGGACTGGCGCAGGGGAACGGGCGGCAGCGTCTGTTGCTCACGTCGCACGGCAACGAGCTCGAAATCGGTGCCTTCCTTGGGGAAGAGGAAAGGACCGAGGTGTCAAGGAAACTCATGGTGCTGCTGTCCGAAGTCTCAGGCCAGACGCGCAGGTAGGTTCAATAAAGGTGCAAGACATGACATCTGGCGGCATCGGACGATCGGTATCGGCGTGGGCGGCAGGCGCCCTCGCGCTGTTCGGAGGGGCGGCGTGGGCCAACCCGGAACCGAACCAGTTGAACATGACCAAGGGCGCGGCGGAGTGGTCGCCCTACGCGATGCACATGGTCGCCCTGTGGGTCTGCGTGGTCATCGGCGTGATCGTCTTCGGCGCGATGTTCGTGGCCATGTTCCGCTTCCGCAAGTCGCGCGGCGCCGTCGCCGAGAAGTGGTCGCACAGCACCAAACTCGAAGTGATCTGGACCGTGATCCCGGTCATCATCCTGATCTTCCTGGCCCATCTGGCCACCGGTGGCCTCACCAGCTTCGCCGACACCACGAACTCCGAGATGACCATCAAGGTCACCGGCTACCAGTGGAAGTGGCGCTACGACTACGTCGACTACAAGGGCAAGGGCGTCGATCGGGTCGGCTTCATGTCGAAGCTGGAAGAAACCTCCGACCGCACCCGCCAGCTCGGCTCCAACCTCGATCCGGCGAAGATCCAGGTCGATGGCTATCAGACCTATCTGCTCGACGTCGACAAGCCGCTCGTCGTGCCCACCGATACCAAGATCCGCTTCGTGATCGTCGGTGGCGACGTCATCCACTCCTGGTGGGTTCCGGCGCTGGGCTGGAAGATGGACGCCATCCCGGGTATCGCCAACTCGGCCTGGACCAAGATCAAGGAGCCGGGCGTGTACCGCGGCCAGTGCGCCGAACTCTGTGGGCAGGACCACGGCTTCATGCCGATCGTGGTCAAGGCCGTGCCCAAGGCCGAATTCGAACAATGGCTGGCGACGCAGGAAGACGAGGCCAAGGTTCAGAAGGCCGCGCAGACTGCCCAGACCGCTCCCGCCCCGGCCCCCCAGGGTTAACCCGATTCAAGCTTAGGTAGAGGTGCAAGGCCATGGCGCACGCAGCCACCCACGACCACCACGATCACCACGGAGCCCCCAAGGGGTTCTTCCAGCGATGGGTGATGTCCACGAACCACAAGGACATCGGCACGCTGTACCTGATCTTCTCGCTGACGATGTTCTTCATCGGCGGCGCCTTCGCGATGGTCATCCGCGCGGAGTTGTTCAAGCCGGGCTTGCAGCTCGTGCAGCCGTATTTCTTCAATGAAATGACGACGATGCACGCGCTGGTGATGATCTTCGGCGCGATCATGCCCTCCTTCGTGGGCCTCGCGAACTGGATGATCCCGCTTATGGTCGGCGCGCCGGACATGGCGCTGCCGCGCATGAACAACCTGTCGTTCTGGATCATGCCGTTCGCATTCATCCTGCTGCTCTCGACGCTGTTCATGCCGGGCGGCGGTCCTGCCGGTGGCTGGACGATGTACCCGCCGCTGTCGCTGCAGGGCGAATCGATCGCGTACACGATCTTCGCGGTGCATTTGATGGGTATCAGCTCGATCATGGGCGCGATCAACATCATCGCCACGATCCTGAACATGCGCGCGCCTGGCATGGACCTGCTGAAGATGCCGGTGTTCGTGTGGAGCTGGCTGATTACCGCGTTCCTGCTGATCGCGGTGATGCCGGTGCTGGCCGGTGCGGTCACCATGCTGCTGACCGACAAGTATTTCCACACCAATTTCTTCAATGCCGCGGGTGGCGGCGACCCGGTGCTGTTCCAGCACATCTTCTGGTTCTTCGGGCATCCCGAGGTCTATATCATGATCCTGCCGGCGTTCGGGATCATCTCGGAGATCATCCCCACCTTCGCTCGCAAGCCGATCTTCGGCTACCGCGCGATGGTGTTCGCCATCGCGTCCATCGCGTTCCTCTCGTTCATCGTCTGGGCCCACCACATGTTCGCCGTGGGCCTGCCGATGGGCGCCGAGATCTTCTTCATGTACGCGACGATGCTGATCGCGGTGCCGACCGGCGTGAAGGTGTTCAACTGGGTGTCCACGATGTGGGGCGGCTCGATGACCTTCGAGACCCCGATGCTGTTCTCGATCGCCTTCGTGATCCTGTTCACCATCGGCGGCTTCTCGGGCCTGATGCTCGCCCTCGCACCGGCCGACTTCCAGTATCACGACACCTACTTCGTGGTGGCGCACTTCCACTACGTGCTGGTGACCGGTGCCGCGTTCTCGATCATGGCCGCCGCGTACTACTGGCTGCCGAAGTGGTCGGGCAACATGTACAGCGAGACGTGGGGCAAGATCCATTTCTGGTCGAGCGTGATCTCGGTGAACGTGCTGTTCTTCCCGCAGCACTTCCTGGGCCTCGCCGGCATGCCGCGCCGCATCCCCGACTACAACGTGGCCTTCGCCAACTTCAACATGATCAGCTCGATCGGCGGCTTCTGGTTCGGCGCCTCGCAGTTGATCTTCCTCGGCGTGATCATCCACTGCGTGTTCTTCTCGAAGAAGAAGGCCGCCGATCGCTCGTGGGAAGGGGCCAAGGGTCTGGAATGGACCGTGCCGTCCCCGGCGCCGTTCCATACCTTCGACGTGCCGCCGGTCATTCATGACGACGAGCTCGCCCACGGCAACACGGAACACTGATCGATGCAGCAGATCACCGACGCCGGAACCGAGGCGCGCCGCAAGCGCGCCCGCCGCACCGCCTACATCCTGGGCGGTTTCGCGGTCGGGGTGTTCCTGTTGTCGATCGTGCAGATGTTGAAGGTCTGACCGGCCAAACAAGAAATCCACGGGAAACCACCATGGGTCACCAGCAACAAGACGTCTACTTCGTACCGAGCAAGAGCTACTGGCCCATCGTGGCGGCGGTCTCCATGTTCGTCACCGTGTTCGGTGCCGCGCACTGGCTGAACGCGCAACCGGGCCAGGGTGGCTTCGGCAAGCCGCTGTTCTGGGTCGGCATCGCCATGATCCTGGGCATGTTCTTCGGCTGGTTCCGCTCGGTGATCAACGAGTCGCTGGCGGGCAACTACAACGGCCAGGTGGACCGCTCGTTCCGCATGGGCATGATGTGGTTCATCTTCTCCGAGGTCATGTTCTTCGGCGCGTTCTTCGGCGCGTTGTTCTACGCACGTCTGTTCGCGGTGCCCTGGCTCGGTGGCGAAGGCCACGGCGTGTTGACCCACCAGTTCATCTGGCAGGGATACGAAGCGGCATGGGGTGCCAGCGGTGGTGGCGGTCCCGAGAAGATCGGCGGCTCGTTCCAGACCATCCCGGCGTGGGGCCTCCCGCTGCTTAACACGCTGATCCTGCTGTCGTCCGGCGTCACCATCACCATCGCGCACCACGCGCTCAAGGCCGGCAACCGCAAGACGCTGCTGATCGGTCTCGGCGCCACGGTGCTGCTGGGCTGCCTGTTCCTGTGGTTCCAGGCGCACGAGTACGCTGAAGCGTACGAGCACTTCAACCTTACCCTCGGCAGCGGCGTGTACGGCGCCACGTTCTTCATGCTGACCGGCTTCCACGGCATGCACGTGACGCTCGGCACGATCATGCTCGCGATCATCTGGGTGCGCTGCGCGAAGGGCCACTTCTCCAAGGACGATCACTTCGGCTTCGAAGCGGTCGCGTGGTACTGGCACTTCGTCGACGTGGTCTGGCTGGCGCTGTTCCTGTTCGTCTACGTGCTCTGACCGATATCCACGGCGCGGTCGATCTGGCGACGCTCGTTCGATACATACGAAGTTGCCTTTTGGAGAGCCCGCCGCAAGCGGGCTCTCTGGCTATCTAGACTCCCAACTTACTTCGCTACTTTTTCTCGTGCCAGTTTCGGGCGTCCTTGGTCGGGGATGCCGCGTATCGTTGGTCCTCGACGCGGCCCCATGTCCAAGCGGCTTCGAACTACGGGATCGGGCGTGCTCGGTTTCGCCATCGCGTTCGTCTCGCCGGAGGCGCCGGGGTGGGCTTCTCTGCGCTCAAACAGCGTTTGCAGAGCGAACGAACTCCCTCAGAGAGGCCCACCCCGACACCTCTCCCATTGCTGAGATGCCGTGAGGGGCGAGCAAAGCCATGCGCCGCGATAGTCTTGGTAGGAGCCGCTACAGCGGCGAGAAAACCTGGCGACACGGTTCACTTCTTACACGACGGCGCCATGTAGCAAGAGTCAGTACGGCTACATGAAGGCGTAGCAGGGAAGGTGGCCTTGCTCCAGGACGCCAGCAATTAACGGTTATCTTTCGCGACAACGGTCGACCATCCGGAATAGATACCAGCCGAGTGGCCCAGCGATCAGGCCAGTCGATTCGGCGACTAGAAAAAAAGCGAAGGAGCCGATCCGGCGTCAGCGGATCTCCATTCACTGCCGTTGAGATGCAGTGAGATGCGAACATTATGGTTCCGAACCACACAATGCCGACGCGCCAGGTATACAGCCACAACGACTGTGTCACGGAAAGCCATCCGCTCAGCTTTGCGGCGCGCGGCCCAATCACCGGTTCGCTGCTCGCAGTTCGATGCCACAATTTACCGCCGCACCGAGCATTCCGAGGCTGCCTCCAAATACCGCGCCTGCGAGCCCGCCGATCGGTCCGCATTTGATTTCTCCTTTGCTGTTTGGAAGGACTAATGTGCTTCGCGGAGAGCCGGTTCGAACGGTCGACCGCTATGCCGAGTCTGCACTGCCAGAATTCGCCACTGGCAGGCTTGTCCTCCTCTATTTTGTGTAAGGACCGGTCGCTTCCCGATCGTCCGAGGACGAAGACCTGACCCGTTTAAATCGATCCCATGCTAGGTTCGGGCGTCCTTGGTAGGGGAGGCTCCGCATGACGATGTTTCGCCTGATCGCGCTCGCGATGTTCGCGTGCGCCATCACCGCACCGGTGCATGCCGCCGATGCGCCTGTGGTCAGCGGGCAGGTCCGCTTCACGGTGCTGACGCCACGCGTGATCCGCATGGAGTATTCGCCGCGCGCGCAATTCGAAGATGCACCATCACTGGTCTTCGCCACACGCACCGCGGCGCCGGAGACGAAAGCCCAGGTCACGCATGAAAAGGGCTGGCTCGTCATTCGCACCGACGTGCTCACGCTGCGCTACAAGGAAGGCTCGGGCGCCTTCACGGCGGACAACCTCAGCATCGCGTCGAAGACGACGAAGCCTGCCATCGACTGGCATCCTGGTCTCAAGGAAACCACCAACCTAGGCGGCACCGCGCGCACGCTCGATCAGGTGGATGGCGATCGCCACGCCTCGGACAACTCGCTGCTCGACCTTGGCGATGGCCTGATCTCGCGCGATGGTTGGCATGTCGTCGACGACACCGGCAGCTATGTTCTCGGCAACGAGACCCTGCCGTGGGTACATCGCCGAACCCGTCAGGACTGCACCGATCAGACCTTCTTCGGTTACGGTCATGACTATGCTGCCGCGCTGAGCGATTTTGCTCAGGTGGCTGGCCGCGAGCCGCTGCCGCCGCGTTATGCCTTCGGGTACTGGTGGTCGCGCTACTGGAACTACAGCGACGACGAACTGCGCGATCTCGTCGCGCATTTCAACCGCTACGGCATTCCGCTCGATGTCCTGGTGATCGATATGGACTGGCATCGTACCGACGGCCTTTCATGGGTTCACCCCAAGAAAGACGTCAACGGCCAGAGCATGGGGTGGACGGGTTATACGTGGAATCGCAGCCTGTTTCCCGAGCCGGGGCGCCTACTGCACTGGCTCGGCGAACAAGGCTTGAAGACCACGCTGAACCTGCACCCGGCCTCAGGCATCCTGCCGCATGAGGATGCGTACAAGGATTTCATGGCGGCGCTGAAGGCCGATCCGGCGAAGCCGCTGCCGTTCGAAGCCGCCGATGCCAACTATATGGCTGCGTATTTCCGCACCGTACTCGATCCGTTGAACGCGCTGGGCGTGACCTTCTGGTGGCTCGACTGGCAGCAGTGGAAGGAATCGAAGGCCATGCCCGGGCTGTCCAATACGTGGTGGCTCAACCACGTGTTCTTTACCCACATGCGGGAAGAGGGCAAGCGGCGCGCGTTGATTTACCACCGCTGGGGCGGGCTCGGTAATCACCGCTATCAGGTCGGTTTCTCGGGCGACTCGATCATTTCGTGGGCATCGCTGGCATTCCAGCCGCGTTTCACGGCCACTGCATCCAATGTGCTCTACGGCTATTGGAGCCATGACCTTGGCGGACATACGTTCCGCGACGAAAGCGATCCCGCCACGCGTCGCATCGATCCGGAGCTTTACATTCGCTGGATGCAGTTCGGTGCATGGAGCCCGATCATGCGCACCCATACCACCAAGAATCCCGACCTCACGAAGGAGCCGTGGCGCTTCGCACCCGCCGAGTTCGATGCGCTGCGCGATACGGTGCTCACGCGCTACACCTTCCTGCCCTATGCCTACACCATGGGCAGGAAGGCATACGACACCGGCATCTCGCTCGTGCGTCCCATGTACTACGCGTGGCCGGACAATGACGAGGCGTACAAGGCCAGCGGTGAATACATGTTTGGCGACGACCTGCTCGTCTCACCCGTGACGTCGGCCGGCGATGCCAACGGCTTCGCCACACACGCCACCTGGCTGCCGATGGGCGACTGGTTCGACACCAACGACGGTAGCGTCGTGAAGGGCGGTCGCACGATCCAGGCCCGCTATCGACTCGACGAAGTGCCCGTGTTCGCGCGTGCCGGAGCGATCGTTCCCACCAACACCGATCCGACGGTGAGCGTCTCGCACGATGGTGGTGGACGCACGTTACGCGTCTATCCCGGCGGCAACGGAAAGGCCGAACTGTATGAGGACGCGGGCGACGACGAAGGCTATCGCGGCAACGCGTTCGCACGCACGGCGCTCACGTCGGAGTGGTCGAAGCACGCGCTGCGCGTGCACGTCGCGCCGCGTGTCGGTGGCTACCCCGGCATGCCGACCTCACGCCAGTGGTCCGTGGACGTGCCCGCCGTCGCGATGCCGACCCGCGTGACGGTGGACGGCGTGACACTCACCCGTTCCGATGAAACGAAGCCCGGCACGTGGCGTCTCTCCGGCAAGGACCTCACGCTGCATGTCACGCTCCCCGCGCACGGCTACGACCAGGCGCAGACGGTCGAAGTGACATGGCCCGCCAACGCACCCGACGTCAACGGTCTGGTTGGGCAGATGCGTGACGTGCGCGCCGCGGTGGCCTGGCTCAAGGCGCACTGGCAAGACGTGAACGGCGTCTCCGACGAGGTCTCGCTCGCCGCACAAGCCGACTTGCTGATCGACTACCGCCCCGACCAGTTCGCCGAGGAGGTCGCCGCATTCCGCAAGCGCTACGCCGCGCTGGACAAGTCGCTGGAACAAGGCGGCGTACCGGCCGACATGCGCGCGACGTTCAAGGCGAAGCTGGGTCGTTGAGTCAGTCCTGTCGCTTCCAGTTGCGCGCAACGATCGATCGTCTGAGATAGCCTCCACTTCCATGTAGGTCGATTTAGCATCATCGATCGCGTGGGTCTCGCTACCGGCGGTGCGTCGGATGAGGCGAAGCTCTTTCAGGGAGAGATAGATGACAAGCATCCAAGGATTCGATTTGCCGCGCTCGCGAACAGTTGCACGACGCCTGATAGCGACGCTCCTAGGGGCGGCATTGGTGTTCCATATCACCGGTGCGATCGCTGGCGCCAAGGCCCCGGAGACATTGAGCGAGGCTGAACGTGTTCAGATGGAGCAACTGCTTACGGCACAGACAGCCTCCGTTGTACAGAGACAGGAGCGAATGGATGGTCAGGGCATGCTTATGCCGCCGACGGTCCGGTTCACCGCTGATGGAACCAAGCTCATGGTCGAGCTGGGATCAGGTTACGTGCCGAAAATAAACGGAGGAGAGTTTGAAGATCACCTTATGGAGATCGCCAATCCGCTCCTTTTCCAGCTTGAGTCCGTGGCCCCCTTGAACGGTGTCGACTTTCTTTTTGGTGGATACGACGTCTTCCATTACTTCCCGGAAGATTGGAAATCGACGCCTCCACAGCGTGCGCCGAGGCTCGATATGACGGTCAATCACGATTAGCAGAGGTCTCATCTCGGCAGGACATCGACTTCGTTACCGCCTACAAATATTGGCCCATCGATTGACACCCCGCGAAGCGGTTTGCCATAAGTGCGGAGCACGCTCCGCACCGTCTTTGCGAAAGGTGAACCTATGAGGCGTACCGCTGCTTTTCTCTTCCTCACCTGTCTCGCGGCGAGCGCCGCAGCGGCGGACACTTATCGCTTCGGTTCCCGCGTGATTTCCACCGGGGACAGCGAAGGTCGGTTGCGCGAGGTGGCTGGCAAGCCGGATCGTGAAACGCCGATCGAGACCGATCGCGGTGGCCTGGCAGGGTATCGGCTGGAGTACTACCGGGGCGGCAAGTCGGTGCTGATCGAGGTGATCGGCGGCAAGGTGGCCCGGATCACCCAGATCGATTCGTGAGCGCCGCCTCTATCGGCGGCGCCAATTGCCGCACCGCGCCTTGGCTCCTCGCGGGGCCGCGCTAGAATTGGCCCACCCCGTGGGGGTGCAGCCAACCCATGAAGATGCCCAGCGCCACCATGGCGATGAGCAGCAGCGATAATCCGATACGGCGGGTGAGGGCCCAGACGGTGCGCTTGCTCTGGCCCTTGTCGGTCATCATGAAGAAAAGCGCCTGCCCGAGGTTGAACAACACCACCAGCAGCAGGATCACCAGCGCATATTTGTAGATGGTTTCCACGTGACCGTTCCGCCCCATTGCGACAATCCGAGTATAGCGGCGGCTGCGCGGGGTCTTGCATGACCTTTCTGCGCCGTCCGACGTGGTTCGCTGTCGCACTCACGGTGGCAGGCATCCTGGTCTTCGTGCGACTGGGCATGTGGCAACTGGACCGCGCCTCGGAAAAGGACGAACTGCTGCGGCGGTTCGCCGCAGGCGCCGCGGCCGGCGTCGAGGAATTCGGCATGGTGGCGGAGACGCCGCCCGACGATCGCTATCCGCGGCTCGACGTACAGGGCAGTTTCGTGCGCGATCGCTACTACCTTCTGGATGACCAGACCCACGCGGGTCAGCTCGGCGTGCATGTCTACGCGCCGTTCGCGCCACGCGGCCACGACCGCTACCTGCTGGTGGACCTGGGGTTCCTGCCCAAGGAGGGTGGGGCGAATCCGCGCCTGCCGCCGCTGCCGACGGGAGACATTGATGTCCATGGCCTTTACGTGCCGCCGCCGGGCGTC
>Ga0209437_100689_pt1 | contig 17856 bp, 14 predicted proteins | sample AraplaL_Cvi_mTSA_FD_184266 | JGI IMG/M metagenome (GOLD analysis project Ga0209437, IMG submission 184266) | Arabidopsis root microbial communities from the University of North Carolina, USA - plate scrape CL_Cvi_mTSA (SPAdes) (version 2) | ecosystem: Host-associated > Plants > Roots > Endosphere...
CGGCTCGCAGCCGGAGACCGTGTTTGCATTCGGTGATCTGATGTTTTACGGCAGAGAAAACGCAGAAGAACGCGGTGTAACGCAGTTCTACAATCGAGCAACCGGTAACCCGATCGCGAAGGAAGATCCTTTTGCACTGCATTTGGATTCGGATGCTCATATGAAGTCCATGTATCTGGATGCCGAATCCGAAGATGGTTATCAGCGGGATCAGAGCGTATTTGGGGATGGTATCAACATTGAGGATACAATGGGTGTGCTTGTGAAGTATCGGAGCAAAGCCATTCTGACGTACTCCCTCGTTGCCTATCAGCCATGGGAAGGTTACCGCATTGCCATTAACGGCACCAAAGGCCGGATTGAGATGAACATTGTGGAGCAATCCTATGTCAATTCATTAGGTGACAAAAGTAAGGAAGGTGCTCTGATCGGTAAAACGTTGCGGGTCCTTCCGATGTTCGGTGCGCCATATGAGGTTGAAGTGGAGGAAAAAGCAGGTGGACACGGCGGTGGTGACCCGGTGCTGCTGAATGATCTGTTCGGAGAGCCTGTAGAAGATCCGTTCCATCGCGCAGCTAATCACGTGGACGGTGCAAGATCCATTCTGACGGGCATTGCGGCCAATCGCGCCATCGCCACGGGTTTGCCTGTCAACGTCAATAATCTGGTTCGTTTCTAAGTCTCCCAGGTCTGCACTACATTATTAATTTCATTATAAAGGCTGCGCATATTACGCAGTCTTTTTTATATTTTTATAATTACTCTGCACGCAAGTCGACTCGGTAGAAGGAGGAAATTCATGTTCTTCTCTTTAAAAAACCGCCTGATTGCCTTTATCGTTGTCCTGTTTGTCCTCGCTTTTGGTACCCTCTCCTACCTGCTCTTTAAGGAATCACGCACGGTCATTCGTTCTTACATCGAATCCTCTGCTCTTGAAAAAATGGAGGAATACGGGTCATACGTAGACATGGTGCAGATGCAGATCTATGATGTCGCCTCACTTGTTTTCAACAGTGATATGGGCAAGAACTGGGATAACGCGATCAGTGATCCTAACCTTCCGGAAGGAGAAAAGATGCTGGCCAACCTCGCGATGAGCCGCTTCCTCACTCAGGCAACCAACAGTTACACCAGTATCTCGGATGTATCCATCTATCGACGGAATGGACTGCGAATTGGCAGCGAGAATCAGGTAGCGTATGACCCTGCCTTTGTACAAGAATCCTGGTACACGAATTTCTATACATTGGGGGAACGCTGGTTACCTGCACACACCGATCAGCATGAACGTGTCAGAGATCATGGCAATCCGGTGGTCAGTCTGCTGATGCCTATTGGTACCTTTCATCATGCTACAGCGCAGAATGTCATGAAGGTGAATGTCAGTGAATCCTATTTTCTGGAACCGCTCCGGCGCATCCACCTGGCGGAGAATAGCACTATTTTTCTACTGGGTGAGCAAGGGAATCCCATTCTGTCACAGCAGGTAGACGCGTTAGGTGCTGTAGCTACCGCAGAGATCGATCGGTTTCGAAACAGCCCGCTCAAATCCGGTGTGGCATACCTCACCAACCATGAAGGACAGCGAGACATCCTTGTTTTCAAGAAACTCGGGCGTACCGGCTGGATGTTGGCAGGTCTGGCACCTGAAAAGGAAATGTATCTCTCTCTCCATAAGCTCCAAAGCACGATTGTGGTGGTTACAATTGTCCTGATTCTGGTCTCCCTCTTGGCGGCTGCATGGTTATCCCACGGTGTAACCAAACCTTTGACCAGACTGGTGCTGGCGATGAGACAGGTTCAACGAGGTGCTTTTGACCAAGCGGATTCACTTCTGCCTCCAGATAAAAATGTAAAGAGTGAGATCAGTTATGTCATCTTTACCTTCCGTTATATGATCAGTCAGCTGCGGCAGCATATCCAGAATGAATTCGAGCTGAAGCTGCTTCGCCAGCAAGCTGAGTATAAAGCACTTCTCATACAGATTAATCCGCATTTTATGTTTAATACCTTGGAGCTGGTAAGCAGTCTTGCCATTCAGCGTAGAACGGATGATACGGTTCAGGTCATTGAGGATTTGGGTAAAATGATGCGCTTTTCCATTAACACCAATGACGATCTTGTTCCCCTAACCGAAGAGCTGGATTATGTTCAGCGTTATATCTCCATTTTGCAGACCCGTTTCGGTCATAAGCTCGACATTTCGATAACAAAGGAAGGCTCACTGAACTCCTTGATCATCATCAAGTTTATACTTCAGCCACTTATTGAAAATGCAGTGAAATACAGCTTCCAGCATCAGACAACAGCTCAAGTCCAGATACAGATCAACCGGGTGTGTGATCGTCTGCATATCCGCGTTTCAGACAACGGACCAGGTATTCCAGCAGAGATAATCCATAGAATGCATCACCCTGATGCTTCCCCCTCATTGGAATCCATATTGCTTAATGAAAGCTGGCATATTGGACTTGGCAATGTGATTGCTCGTTGCCGCCTGCATTATGGTGCCTTGTTCACGGTTCATATGAAGAACGATGAGAGCAGTGGCGCATGTATAGAACTGATTTTACCCGTACAGGAGGAATATGATGTACAACGTATTAATCGCAGATGACGAGATTGAAGTTCGCGAAGGATTGAAATTGAAAGTCGATTGGCATGGCATGGGCTTTGCCATAACAGGAGAAGCGTCTAACGGAATCGAAGCGGATGAACTTTTACAATCTGAACATTTTGACTTGCTGATTACCGATATGAATATGCCTGTTATGGATGGCGTCCGATTATTGGATGTCTGCCGCAGTTATAATCCTTCCATTCAGATTGTTATTATCACGGGTTATGAAGATTTTCAATATGCCAGAGCAGGTGTCCGTAGCCAGGTCATGGATTATTTACTGAAGCCTGTAACCCGGGATGAACTAAAAGCCACTTTAGGCAAAATCAAAGCGGATCTGGATGAACAACGTAAAGTGCGAGGCGATTCCGAATTGCTGCAATGGCGACTCTCTCAGTATTACCGGGAAATGAAGGAACGTTTCCTTCTTGATCTCGTCAAAGGCAATCGCCTACCGCCTTCCTCCATGCCAGAACGGCTGAGATTGTTCCATCTCGAATCATGGCAGGATCAGAAGGTCTGTTTCATCACCGCGAGTATAAGTCAATCGGACAAGCAGGATCTTCGAGAAGATCGCTTACACGAGCAGATGCATCTTCCTTTCGAGATGGTATGTTATGAAATCGCCCAGTCAGATTCAGACAATGTCCAGGTATTTCATGATTCGGCACACGCAGGGATCATGCATTTCATCACAGCAGACGGTGTACAACACGAGTTCATCCAACAGCTCGCGGGACATACGGCATCCGTTTTTTCCATGAATATTAGGGTTGGGATTGGACGATCTGTATCTGGACTTGAGCACTGGAAAGAAGGTTATATCCATTCCCTTCTGGCTTGGAATTCAGCTGAACGGGCTGTCAGCGGGCTGAACCCTCAGGCAGGAACAGACTATAGTCCATTACTGCCTGAAGAAACGATACGTACGCTGCATCGTTGCCTCATTCGTGGGGAACTGGACTCCTTCCGCAGCATCATCCACAAGGAAATTCACGAGGCATTCCAGCTCTCTCCCTCCCGAATGACACGAAGTATTTTTCAAATTTCACTGTTGATGGATTATCCTATGGCCCCGGAATGGATACTGTGGCTTAAGACGCCAGATCAAGCAGAACGCTTATTAATGCAATGGGCTCAAGACTTCCTGAGTCGACAACTTCCTTCGGAAAATGGGGATGGGACGGTTATAGAGTTAGCCAAGCGATATATCGAAGAGAACTACATGCAGGAGCTCACGTTGACGTTACTCGCTGAACGATTCAACTATTACCCTACCTATTTCTCCGAATTGTTTAAGGAAGGGGCAGGTACCTCTTTTGTTCAATATGTGACGGGCGTTCGGATGAAACATGCCTTGCAACTGCTGAAGGATACTCAATTAACGGTATGGGATATTACTGAGCTGACAGGTTTCAGTTCGCCAAGTTATTTCAGCTCGAAATTCAAAAGAATGTTCAACATGAGTCCTTCAGACTATCGCTTGCAGCATTCCGAAAAAATCGATAACCATAATCCGAAGAAATAAGATTCAAGCTTCTCCCCTTCCCCGGTATGATGTGGTTACCAAGAGAACGCCGCATGTTGTAAGCGGATTCACAATGGGTAACCATGAATTTTATCCATGCAGAAGGGAGGCACATGATGAAAAAACAGACCAAGCCCTTATACGGTCAGCAGAATACCACAGCCTACTTGTTTCTTCTGCCCTGGCTGATCGGACTCTTCTGTCTGACACTGGGACCGATGATTGCGTCCCTATACTTATCCATGACCAAATTCAATCTGCTGTCATCACCGACTTGGACTGGACTCAGCAACTATGTTCACATCTTTACCGAGGATGATACCTTTCGCAGGTCCCTGGGGCTGACATTTTATTATGTCTTTTTATCCGTTCCTCTAAGGCTTGCCTTTGCTCTACTGGTGGCAATGGCGTTGAACAAAGGAATTCGAGCCCTCGGCATCTACCGGACTGTATATTACATCCCTTCCCTCTTGGGCGGCAGCGTCGCGATCGCAATCGTCTGGCGTCAACTTTTTGAGGGGAATGGATTGGTCAACCAGTTTCTAAGCTGGTTTGGTATCTCGGGACCATCCTGGATTGCGCATCCGGACTATGTGGTCTATACCATCATCACCCTATCCGTGTGGCAATTTGGGTCTGCCATGGTCATCTTTCTTGCGGGTCTGAAACAGATCCCGGCAGACTTGTATGAAGCTTCCGATGTCGATGGAGCGGGAAAGATACGTCAATTTTTCGGAATCACCCTGCCCATGCTCTCCCCCGTTATCTTTTTTAATCTGATCATGAGCATGATCAATTCATTCCAGGCGTTTACACCCGCTTACGTGATCGGGGATGGTCGCGGAGGCCCACTTGACGCAACAATGTTCTATACCTTGTATCTGTATCTGAAAGGTTTCTCGTTCTTTGATATGGGTTATGCTTCGGCTCTGGCTTGGATCATGTTGGTCATTATCGGAGTATTCACCGCAATCGTCTTTGTTACATCCCGATTTTGGGTGTTCTACGGGGATAATCAGGAGGGGAGGTAATGCATATGCCAATCAAACGACAACTGGTTCAGGCCGGGAGGCATGCCGCCATTATACTTTTCGGTCTGCTGATGTTATATCCTGTACTATGGTTAATTCTCAGTTCGTTTAAACCGAACCATCTCATTTTCACCAGTGGCAGTCTTTTCCCAACCAGCTTCACGCTGGAGCACTATATTAATGGCTGGAAAGGTCTGCAGGGCATCTCCTTTGGCCGTTTCTTCGGCAACTCCGTTCTGATCTCGGTCATGAGTGTGCTGGGTAATGTGATCTCCTGTTCCCTTGCAGCCTTTGCTTTCTCCAGATTGAAGTTCAGATTCAAAGGCCTGTGGTTCAGCATGATGTTGATCACGATTATGTTGCCTTACCATGTTACTCTGGTGCCCCAGTACATTCTCTATAATGAACTTCAATGGATTAATACGTATTTCCCGCTGATTCTGCCCAAGTGGCTCGCGCAGGATTCCTTCTTCATCTTGCTCATGGTTCAATTCATACGCGGTATACCGCGGGAACTGGACGAGAGTGCAACCATTGACGGTTGTGGGCAATCACAGATCTTTTTCAGAATCGTAGTGCCTCTGCTTGTTCCGGCACTGATTACAACAGCGATCTTCACCTTCCTGTGGAGCTGGGATGACTTTTTCAGCCAGATGATCTATCTGAGCAAAATTGATCTGTTCACCGTGCAGCTGGGCATCCGGTCTCTATTTGATCCCTCAGGACAATCCGATTGGGGCGCATTGCTCGCCATGTCTACTCTGTCACTGCTTCCCGTGACCATCATCTTTTTACTGTTTCAGCGATATTTCCTTGAAGGCATTGCGACAACAGGTATGAAGTAACAACACGTTTCTCATTATCCATAGTCAGGGGGATTCACCATGTTCAAACGTTTCATGATCAGTATAATCACTTCACTTTTGTTATTCGTAACAGCTTGCTCTGGAACAGACCATACAGGTGCTACTGATAATACGGGCGATGGTAATAACAATGGAACTACCGAGGGCGGACAGGTCGAACTTCGCATCATGTGGTGGGGTGACCAGAAACGGGCAGATATTACGAATGAAGCCCTGAAGATCTTTCAGGCGAAACATCCGGATATTAAAATTTCAGGTGAATTTGCACCCTCCTCTGGATATTTCGACAAGCTGAATACCCAGTTGGCATCAGGCACAGCACCGGATATCTTTTTCCTCGGTGGAAATGTCGTTGATTATGCCAAAAAAGATGTCCTGCTCAACCTGGACCCATATGTTGGAAACGAACTGAATCTGGATGGTATGGATGAAACTATGATCGAATACGGACGTCTCGACGGGAAGCTGCAACATATTTCTGCTGGTGCCAACGCACGAGGAATTGTTGTTAACAAGGCACTCTTTGAGAAAGCCAGCGTGCCTTTGCCAGCTTCGGATTGGGAGTGGGCGGACTATGCCGCCATCAGCAAGGCGTTATCCGACAAACTCGGGGACGGCTTCTATGGAACCTATAATTTCACCGTCGACGGGATGGATATTTTTCTAAAACAAAGGGGTAAACAACTGTATGACATGAAAAACGGTACACTCGGATTCGCCAAGGAAGACATTCTGGAATGGTTCCAGTATTGGGAGAAGACTTCGGCATCCGGCGGTGTAGTCACACCGGAATTGCAGGTTTCCAACCCGCATGATGATACCAGTAAATCCCTGTTGATCACAGGCAAAGCAGCCATGACTTTACTGCCATCCAACCAGCTCGCCGCATTCCAGAGCTTGACGGAAGATCCTTTGGTTCTTCTCCCTGTACCACGAGGTCCTAAGGGAACGGGTGTGGTGTTTGAGTCGAGTCAGGGATTATCCGGGTATGCCAATACCAAACATCCGAAGGAAGTGGCAATGTTAATGGACTTCTGGATTCATGATCCGGAAGCAGCCAAAATCCTCGGTAATGACCGCGGCGTGCCCGTTACGGAAGCCAATCGTAATCTTCTTCAGGAAGGTGCAGGTCCTGTGGAGGAGATTGTCTATAACTATACGAGCCTTGTCTCCGAAGCTACGAAGACTGAACCTTTTGACGTAAGCTACAACCCTCCGGGATTTGCAGAGTTCTCCAAATTAGCTCAGACAACGAATCAGGAGATCGGATTTGGACGAAAAAGTGTGGAGCAGGCTGTCTCGGACTTCTATAACGGGACCGTTCGCATCTTTGAGTCGAATCAATAAGCAGAAGCTGTGAGGAGGAACATATGACAGAAGAGATACTGAATCGTCTACGCAACATGTCGATCATAGATCAAGTTCAGCCTGTTAAACCGGAAGATCAGCAGTTATTACAGGAATGGCATGCGTCAGGTGTCCGGTTTGCAGCATCGGGCGGACGAATGGAAGCTACGTATTATGCTGCAGTGGAAAAATTGCTTGCTTGCATCCTGCCCATGGGAGACAGCGATCCCATTTTACAAGAAGGTGGCATCTATCTGGGATGTTGGTTAGAGAGCACAGGTACCATCAATGCGGAGCTGCTGTCTCGCCTGCTGCCTTCCGTATCCGAAACAACGCACCTCGCATTTGCCAAGCAGCAAAGAGATGATGGATTGCTTCCGTATAAACTTACGGCAAACGGGCCCTCTTTCCGGCAAATCCAGTTGGTCACTCCACTGGCACGCAGTGTATGGAACCACTATCAGCTTCATGACAATCATGGCAAGCAGTCACCTTTCCTGAGCACCATGTACAAGGCTATGGTTCGTTACGATGAATGGATTGCACGAAACCGTAATACCCGAGGGACCGGCTGTGTAGAAGCTTTCAGTACGTTTGACACTGGACATGACTTATCCCCCCGATTCTGGCATGTTCCGGATACACCTTATATGAATGATGCTTCTGCCTACCACCCGGATTCTCCGATTCTGCCTTTTCTGGCACCGGATCTGACTGCCAATATCTATTGTCAGCGCATGTATCTGTCCCGCATAGCTGAGGAGTTGGGGGAGTCGGGAACGGATTGGAAAGGCAAAGCCGAGTCCAGCCTGGAATGTCTATTTCGTTATTGTTACGACGAACAGGATATGTTCTTCTATGATCGGGATCGCAATGACGAATTCGTCAGAGTGCAATCCGATGTGCTGCTCCGCGTGATGGCCTGCGAGGTGGGCGAGCGTGAATTGTTCGATAATCTACTGCGTCGGTATCTGTTGAATACAAGCAAGTTTTTCGCAAAATATCCTTTTACATCAATCTCAATGGATGATCCCCGATTCGATCCCTTTTCCTCCTATAACAGTTGGGGAGGCGCATCCAATTTTCTGAGTCTGATTCGGGCACCACACGCATTTGAGTACCATCATCGATATGTGGAGCTAACCTGGGTAATGCAGCCTATCTTGTCTGCTCTGTCCAAAGATAAGCGTTTGGGTCAGGTACTCAGCCCATGGACCGGAGAACAAGGTTTTACCGAGACTTACTCACCTACTATCCTTTGTCTTCTTGATTATGTGGAGCGTTTATGCGGAATTATGCCTGTTGGATCGAATCAGCTCTGGTTTACCGGACTGCTCCCCATCGATATGGATCATGGTGAGGTCGTATCTGGCAACACGGCTTATAGCCGTAAGGTCCTTGGAATAGGATATGAATTGGTGAACACCCCGGATCGAATGACGGTATATATGGAGGGCAATGTTCATCTGGACGGCCCGTCAGGGATTCGGCTTGTAACGGATCGTCGTGGACATCTGGAAGCCGTCATCGGAATGACCGTTCGCACTGTCGAGGGAGAGCTCTTCTACCAAGGAGAGTGCATCCCAATTCGGATCAAAGGAAATGAAATGCAGCGTTACGCTGACGGAGGTTTCAGAACCGAGCGCGATATTGGCATCATCCATCCTGCGTATCGTTAATGGTTTGTATGCAAAAAGCGCAAGTTGCGGAGGCTTACTGCCCTGCACTTGCGCTCTTGTATTTTTTTATTTCTACACTTTCCGGTTCCACGCCGGGTGACGATAAAATTCTATCGTATCAATATAATTTACCGTGAAATGCTGTTCTACATCCGACAGGTTCAACAGTTTGCGGTCGATTTGCTTCATCCCCATGACCACATCATGCCTTAGCAGGTCCATCGCAATTTTGCCTACAAACCCGCCTTCCATCTCCTTATGCTTGGCACGAAACTCTTCATTGTAGATCAGTTCAGGTGTGAATGCCGCTTCAACGAATGCATTAACGAGCGTAAGCTCATTGCCGTTCATCTGTACTGCCAGATAATAATTGCCACGCTCATCCTGAATGAGGTCTTTATACATCTCTACGATCACTTGGATCACTCCTCTATTATAAATGAAACCCTGTTATCCTTAACGAACATGGGCTATTAAACGTACACCTTCCTACCCCGTGCCTTCATATACTAGGTACAAATGGCGAACGGAGGAATACTTATGAGCTGGCAGCATCTCCATACTGGAAAAACACTTCAACAGCGTCTGGCAGAACTCCAGGGGCACCTTGCAGAACTGAATACTCCACTCTCCGGGTTGGAACCGGGACGTATTCGTCGTGTCTATCCAAGGCAGTTTATCAAAGTAAACCGTCAGTTATTCATACCACTCAGTCTGAATTCCATTCGGGTATTTGATATTCCTCGAACACGGCGAGGCGTCAGAGTGGGAATCCGCACGACTTTCCCTTCCTGGAATGCGTTTAACAATATCAGACTAGTGGGCGTGGGACTAGATTATCTTGAACTCCAGGGAAAAGGCAGAGTCCCTTCCCGTATTCTATTTCCTCTCTCCAGCGTCGAGTCGATCTATCGGCCAACCACCGGAAGAAAGAACCTGAAACGACCTTGTAGTCGGAAGTAAAGCTGGTACTTTTCGCAAGCCATACAATGGTTCCCGAATGTCTATATGCGGGTGCCCCCTTCCAATATATAATTATAACCCATGCGACCACTCATCTGCTGAAGAATCATTTTATGTCAAAAAGCGGTGAGAACAGAACTGCTTCTGTATCTCACCGCTCAGCCAGTTACGGATCAAGCTGACCCTTCACATGTGTACATCAGATGCCTGTCCATACGTCCTTGGCATAACGACCTTCCTGCTGAAGCTGATTAAGCCAGTCTTCTGCTTCCTTCACGGATTTGCCATGAAGTTCAGCGTATGCCTGCTGAAGTGTGGCTTCCACATCAGGTGCCATCTTGCTGCCATCACCGCAGATATACAGATGCGCACCCTTTTCAAGTAATGGAATCAGATGACGGGCATCGTCTCTCATCAGATGCTGTACATAACATTTCTCTTCCCCGTTCACTCGGGAGAACGCCGTATGAAGCACGACAAGCCCTTCTTGCTGGGCTGCTTCCAGCTCGTTTTTGTACAGATAATCATGCTCGGGATTCCGACATCCAAAGTACAGATGGGCTTCGCCAACCTCTTGACCTTGTTCCTTCAACACATGTCTTGCTTGTATAAAACCACGGAATGGGGCAACGCCTGTACCCGGCCCTACCATGATGACGGGAACCTGTGCATCTTCCGGCAGTTGGAAACCGGATTCCGGTGTCCGTGTGAACATGACGATCTCGTCACCCGGTTTCAGGTTAGCCAGATAGTTGGACGCAATGCCTTTGTATTCTCCCTGTCCACTCCATGCCGGAGCACGCACCACACTCACCGTAATACTCGCTTGATCAGGCTGAACACGCGGTGAACTGGAGATCGAATAATATCTGGCTTTCAGTGAAGGCAGTAATTCAAGGAAGCGCTCGAACGGCAGTTCACATGCCTCATATTTCACCAGATAATCCAGCATGGAGATCCGTTTATTCCGAACTTCATCCATATACACAGATTCATCAAGCAGCGCTTCAAGCTCCTTCTTATGCGGTGGACATACCGTGTATGCTGCCATTTCTCTCAGCTGAGCACGAGTGGCAGCTTCTTGAAGCTCAACGCTATGACTAAGCAGATCATACAGGTTAACCGGTTGATGCAGCGGCAGATGTGCGGCACTTCGACCCGATGCATCGAGAACCAGATGCTCCGTTCCCGTGAATCCATACCGACGAAGTACACGTTCCACCAGCTCCGGTGGGTTCTGTGGCAGAATGCCCAGATGATCCCCTTCCTTGTAGGTTATGCCTTCAGGCAATTTGATCTCGAGGTGACGTGTACTCCGTTCACTGCCCGCGTCGTGAAGCTCTCTGTTCTCGAGCACTTCTGCCACATGGGCATCATACGTATCCGCAAGCGGTGTTACGGCGAGTCCGCTGACAAACTGTACAGATAGTGAACTGCGTTCGCTGTTGGAGCTTGTATTTAGCTTCAGTCCCATCGTTCGTGCGAGATCTGGCCATAATTGCTCTGTCCAATCCCCTACCTGCTTCTCGAAATCACCGCTAGCATCTGACTCACCCAGCGGCGACAACCGCTCTGCTCCTCTGGAAGATAACTGTTCATCGATTAAACGCGGAATACGCTGATAGGTACTGGCCCAGTTGTGGTCACCGCATCCAAGAACAGCGAAACGCACCCCTTTGAATTCATTGGCATCCGCGTGTTCAATCCACTCGACAAACATCTTGGCATTGCTTGGCGGCTGACCGTTATAGGATGCACTGACAATAATAACGGCGCCATCCTTCGGCAGTTTGCCAACACGATCATCCAGCGCAGCGACCTCACTCCGGAAACCCTGATATCTGGCAGTATCCGCAATCTCACGTGCTATGCCTTCCGCCGTCCCCAGATTGGAACCGTATAGAACAAGCATAGGTGTATGGTGGGCATTCGCTGCATCCGGCTCTGTTCTTTTGGCAACCGGCTTTGGTTCTTCGACCGCTACACCTGGAACCGCCATGACGGGCTGGCCTCCACGCGCACGTACCCGAATGGTGAAGTTATCCGGTTTGAGCGTCAGCGTTTCTTTCACCTTTAACTGATAATCGGAATGATCGATGAAGTCAAAATGCTTCAACACCATGCCCAATACCAGCGTTGCTTCCTGAAGTGCAAACTGCTGGCCAATGCAGGCCCGTTGACCGTTACCAAAAGGTTTGTAGGCATCATGCGGCACTTTGCTCGGATCTTCGAACCGTTCCGGGCGGAATTCCTCTACGTCGTCTCCCCATGCTTCGCGGTCGCGATGCAGCTTGGGAATTAGCACACTGACGCTATCGCCTTTTTGCAAAGGATATTTACCCGCAAGTACGGTGTCCTCTTTGGCATATAGGGAAAATGCCGGGGCCGTCGGCCATAACCGCAATGCTTCATTCAAAACCATGCGAACGTACTTCAAATTGCGAACCTGGTTGTACGTTGGAACCGGATCTTTCAGAATCTGATCCACTTCTGCTTGCGCTTTAGCCAGCGTATCCGGATTCTTCATCAGATAATAAACGGCGAAGGATAACAGACCACTTGTGGTCTCATGTCCAGCAATCAGGAACGTAATAATCTGATAACGGATGTTCTCATCATCCAGTGTTTCTCCCGTTTCCGGGTCCTTGCCACTGAGCATGTGGGACAACAGATCGTCTGCGCCTTCCTGTGGTTTCTCTTTGCGCTCGGCAATAATGTGATCCACCAACGAGAACATCGAACGGATATCCTGTTCAAACTGTTTCTTTTTGGTGATCATCAGCTTGTCTTGCAGACGCAGTCGCTGCAATGAACTCATGGATTCGTCCAGTGCACGAACCATGCTCGTAATGAATGGATGTGGTTCTTCCCGGTAGAAGCTGTTAAACCGGTAGTTGAAACCACAGAGTCCAATCGTGTCGAGCGTAAGACGTGTCATATCATCCGGAACGTTAACCGTCTCATCCGGATTCAATCGTGACCATTTCTGAACCAGCTGCACCGCCAGATCAATCATTTTGTTGTGATAACCCTGCATGGCACGTTGACTAAAACTTGGCAACAGAACGTTATGGGCTTTTTTCCAATTCGGCTCCTCAGTCCAACTCGTGAATAATCCATCTCCTGCAAAAGCACGAACCTTCGCAAGGGGTGCCCACACACGTTTGTCGAATTTGGATTCATCCGTTACCTCAGCGACCAGTTCGTGACCTGAAATATACAATTCTTTTCGCCCGGGGTACTCCATACGAAAGATCGGTCCATATTCCTCAGCTAGTTTCACCAGAGATTGCACCGGCTCTTCAAAGTTTAATTGCGGCAAATTGCCCAGTGGGCCAAATGTTTTTGGTTGAGGCACTGAAATTGGTGACATGGCGCTCACTCCTTCTTTCCAAGTTAAGAGTTCTACAACTAATAAATAATGACTTGATTACAGACGCGATTACACATACCCTTCAGTTCAACAGTCTCAAGTTATTTTTTGCACAATTTCATATTTCATCCAGATAACTGTTAAACCAAAAAAAGAACTGACTGACCGGAATGGTATATTGGTCATTTTTGATTAAAAAAAATGGATGAACTCGTTATCTCCTTTTACCCTAACATTTCCAGTTCCAATCTTCAACCGTCCCAAAGTCATAGGACCTCAGGACAGGGATTACGGTATAACTAGGAATTCTTCAACAGAATCTGGATCGCCGGCTCTATCTCCAATGGAGCAACTGTCGTTTCATACCGGCCATGAACATTGCCACTGCGGTCGATCAGGAATTTAGTGAAATTCCATTTTATTCCATATCCTTGGTACAATTCGGGATGCTTCTCTTTCACAAAAGTGTCCATCCACTGTCCTTCTTGGGTATCCAGATCATAGCCTTGAAACGGCGCTTTTTCAGTCAGGTAACGGAACAACGGATGCATCGATTGCCCTGCGACTTCCACTTTCTCCAAGATCGGAAAGGAAATCTGAAACTGACTTCTGCAATATTCTGCAACCTCAGTGCTACTACCAGGTTCTTTCTCGTTAAACTGGTTACATGGGAAAGCCAGAATCTCCAGTCCCTGTTCACGATATTTCTCGTACATCTGTTGAAGTTCATTGAATTGCCGGGAGTAGCTACACCGACTTGCTGTATTCACAATAAGCAGTACTTTCCCTTTAAAAGCAGACAAATCACCCGCGTGGCCATCCATAAACGGAACCTGGTAAGAAAATATACTCATTCACAACGCCTCCTCTTTCTCTCTCATATCTCACATCAATTCTCTCTTGAGAAGAATTATACACCCACCCTATTAATAGGTGAAATATATAACAAGTATATGATTGATAGTTTTTAACTATAAAAATTCAACAAAAAAACTGTCCTCAGCAGCTATGTGCTACATCTTGGACAGTCTTCCAAATCATGTTGTGCCATCAGGCTCAACTCACCGTTAACCCATAATCAAACCATATACAATACCTGGTCCGTGTACCCCAATGGTCAGATCATTTTCAATATCGGACGATCGGCTTGGGCCTGAAATAAAGTGGATACCTGCAGGGAGATTCTCTCTTCCCACCTCGTCAAATCGATCAAGCGTTTCACCCAGTCTGGTGTACAGCCGATGTACTGGAATAATGATGATAAGTACCGTAGGCAGCAAACTGACGGAACGACCTTTTTCCGGTGAAGAAAGTACAGTAACCGAGCCTGTGTATGCAGTTGCATAATCCGCCATGACCACACCGATATCGGCCTCAGCTGCCCGAGCCTTCCAGTTCTCATCCGCTTGACTATTCCAGACGGAGATCTGTACCTCCGGTAACTGTTCTTCCAATCCGAGATCTTTTAGCGCCTGTTCATTCTGACGAATGATATATCTGGCACTCAGTTCACGCGATTTGTTAGCAATGAATTGAGATACTTCTTCCATGTTCTTAACCCGGGCAATGTGTGCGCCTACACTTACAAAGTTATCCGTAAATGCTTGAATACGCTTCTCTTCATCCCATTCCAATTCCGTCCAAAAGTCGGGTGCTCCCCGAAAGGGTTGGGTAGGCGCTTGGCGTTGCCTTGGTCTTCTCAATTTCGAAGCAATGTCATTCATGAACTGCTCCTGTTTCTCAATGGACTTCTTCTCCAATTGTGCAAGCCATTGCTGATGTTCAGTGACCATGCTTCTTCCCCTCCCCTTCTTCTCGTTCACGAATAATCTGCTCCATACGGCTGCGAACGGAAGAATCCATAGCTCGTTGCTTCTCGTTCAGTTCCTGATCCAGCTTGTTCCATTGTTGCCGGAAGGATTTCTTGGCGAGACTTGGCGCAACCCGATAATTGTTCCAGCCTTTAAGTGGACCCAGCTTGAGAGAAATGCCGTTGTTGCGCACAACTGCCTTCTGCCCGATCTGTCCCAGACGTATGGCCGCACTGAAGCTTTTGGAATTGGAAACAACGGCAGCAAAGCCCTTCATGCCCATGCTCTCCATTTTGTTGCCATGACCGTCTTCCACTTTACGCCTGCGTAGATAAACAAGCATATCATGTAGCGGAATTTTAACTGGACATGCTTCATAACAGGCTCCACACAGACTCGAAGCACCCGCAATATCATTCCATTCATCAATGTTGCCATTGAGTGCAGGTGTCAATACCGCTCCAATCGGTCCGCTATAGGTTCCACCATAGGCATGGCCCCCAATATGGCGATATACCGGGCAAGCATTCAAACAAGCACCACAGCGAATACAATTCAGCAGTTCTTGAAACTCGGGATCACCGAGTTGAAGGGATCGACCGTTATCCACGATAATGATGTGCATTTCATCCGGTCCATCCGCATCCGCTGTGCGGCGAGGACCTGTGATGCCTGACATATACATCGTCAGTTTCTGACCTGTTGCAGAGCGTGGCAACAAGGTTGCCATGACCTCCAGATCCGTCCACGACGGGATGATCCGCTCCATGCCCATCAGTGTAATCTGCGTTCTGGGAACAGTGGATACCATACGGGCATTACCTTCATTTTCGAACAAAACCATGGAACCTGTCTCTGCAATCGCAAAATTACAGCCCGTCATGCCGATATCCGCCTCAAGGAATTTCTCGCGCAGCTTTTTGCGAACAAACCCCGCAAGTACCGTCGTATCCGGCTCCAGAATTTCACCCGCTTCCTTCGATAACAACTCTGCAATCTGATAGCGGTTCTTATGGATGGCTGGAATGACAATATGAGAGGGGGCCTCGCCTGCCAACTGTATGATGTATTCACCCAGGTCGGTCTCGATCGCTTCAATGCCCGCTGACTCCAAAACATGATTCAGATGTACTTCCTCCGACACCATCGATTTGGACTTTACCACCGTAGACGCCTGCTTGTGAGCCGCAATATCGAGTGCAATCGCCGCTGCTTCCACCGATGTATCTGCAAAATGAATATGAACCCCGTTCGCACGGGCGTTATTCACAAATTCATTCAGATAATAATCCAGGTGCGCAATGGTATGCAGACGAATCTGACGTCCACGTTCCCGCCATTCATCCCAGTTTCCATGTTCTTCTGAGGCCGACTTCTTACCGTTACGCAATCGTTCTGTTGTGAATTTGACCGCCTTACGCAGAAAATCATCATTCAAGGCCAGTCCGGCACGTTCTTTGACCGTCGTATCCATAACTCCCGGTTGGCTCATCCAGTTCGCACCCCCTCATACAATAGTTCCGCCAGATGCATCACACGCACCGGTTCATTCCGATAACGCAGATTACCTGCGATATTCATCAGACAGGCCATGTCTAGCCCCACCAGTACTTCGGCTTGGGTCTCTTTGACATGATCAACCTTCTCCGTCACCATCGCTCCTGAAATATCGGACATTTTGATAGCAAAGGTACCTCCAAACCCGCAGCAATCCTCAGCAAACGGCAGGGGAACCAATTCCAGTCCCTTTACTTGGGATAGTAATGCCATCGGCTCATCCTTTACACCCAGCAGACGACTACCGTGGCAGGATGGATGATAGGTTACTTTGTGTGGAAAATGTGCGCCCAGATCGGTTATCCCGAGTACCTGAACGAGGAATTGAGTGAATTCATAGGCTTTGGCTTCCAATCGTTTTGCCTTCTCCAACCACACCGGTTCATCCGCGAACAGTTCGGGATAATGATGAATCATATACGTACACGATCCCGAAGGACAGACTACAAAATCACTGTCGTCAAACGCTTCAAGAATCGTCTTGGCCGCTACCCGAGTCTCATCCCAGTACCCGCTATTGTAGGAAGGCTGACCGCAGCAGGTCTGAACCGGCGGGAAATCCAGCCGAACGCCATGAGCGGCGAGCAATCTGACCATGGCCTCCCCCACTCGGGGATAGATGGCATCGCTGAGGCAGGTAATGAATAAGGAGACCTTCATAAGTACACGCTCCTATTAACTGATTAGTAAGTAGATGAATTGACTAAGAATATTTACACTGGACACTCCGATGACAGAATAAGCTTCCCATCGCTGTTTAAACTGTGATAATCTCGATGTCGTATCCGCTCAAACGGTCTATCTGTTCAGCCTCCAATGGCTGATCGGTAACGATCGTATGGACTGCATCTAATCCGGATACCCGAGCAAAAGCACGGACACCAAATTTGCTGGCATCGGCAAGTAAGATGACCTGATCGGATATGCCAACCATCTTTTGCTTCAGCCTTGCCTGAAGTTCATTGGATTCACTGATTCCGCCGCCTTCAAGATGTACGCCTTTGCAGGACAAAAACAATTTGTCCACATGATACGTCTCCAGAGAACGCTCCGCGAGTGGCCCAACAAAAGACAACGAGCG